>Ga0326727_10018375_pt1 | contig 14287 bp, 15 predicted proteins | sample MB2enrmetagenome_FD_207643 | JGI IMG/M metagenome (GOLD analysis project Ga0326727, IMG submission 207643) | Lab enriched peat soil microbial communities from McLean, Ithaca, NY, United States - MB29MY | ecosystem: Environmental > Terrestrial > Soil > Wetlands > Peat | place: USA: New York...
ATCGATCGCCACCAGGCAGGCGATCAGGATCAGGCTCCTCCACCGTCCCGGCGCGGTGAGCGCTTCCCGCGGCGCCGGGCCGGAGAAGCTGAGCACAACGGGCGTGACGATCAGAAGGCCGAGGCCATCGGCTGGGGCCCAGCGAATCAGGGTCTTGACCGGGTCTGGTTGGCCGTAGACCCCGAAGAAGCTCGACGTGATCAGCGCGGACGCCGTCGCCGCCGCCAGGCAAACCAGGGCGAAGCGCCAGAAGTCCCGCCCCCGGGAAAATTCGGGACCAAGGCTGAGCAGTCCGGCGAGGGCGAAGCCGCACACCCCGCCTTCGGCGCTATTGCAGGTCGCCACGGCCAGGCTCAGCGGCCAGGCGTTTCCCGCGACGAGGTTGGCGAACAGATTGCCGACGAATGCGCTGGCGACGAGCAGCGGCCAACGGTGTCGATTGGACCGCGCCACGGCCGCCACGACGATCGCGTTGACCGGCCAGAGGGGCGCGATCGCTCCGCTGACCCGCACAAGTGTTACGGTCAACCCGCTCGCGACAAAGACCGCCACGCCCGTTATAAGGGCGTACTGGAAATCCTTTCTCAGCAATTGACTTTTGGTCGTTTCAGCCAATTGGTCCGCCCTATCAATGATGAGCAGTTATAGCCGGCGACTTGGATTTTTCTATATTCAAGATGTCGCGGCCATTTCCCTCGCGAACACATCGACTCTGATGTCTAGGCGGCCCCATCCGCACGCATACATCGAGCCCGCGATCCGCCACAACCTGCATTGACGCCTTGGAACGGCGTTTTGGGCCGACTTGACCCGCGATCCGGGCGGTCGGCCGACATCGCCCGACCCGTTACCGGCTAGTTTAAGAACACGGTTAATCGGGCGTTAAGCACCCTGGTTCAGAGCTTGGCGGCGAGCCGCGGGATCGGCTCCAAGGATTCGCATTCGCCGCCATGCTCATCGTCGATCTCGTCCGGATGGTCGCCGCCCTGGCCGTCACCCTGGGCCTGATCGGCCTGTGCGTTGTGGCCCTGCGCAAGTTCGGGCCGGAAACCCTCAAGCGGCTGCAGGGCGCGCGCCAGGACCGGCGCCTGTCGGTGGTCGAATCCCTGGTGCTCGACCCCGCCCGCCGCCTGGTCCTGGTCCGCGTCGACCAGGAGGAGCGGCTGATCCTCCTGGGCGAAGGCCAGATCCTCGCCGCGTCACCCGCCCGCCCATCGACGTTCGCGCCGGAGAGCCGTAACCCATGATCCGCCGCTCGATCGCCCTGCTCCGCGACCACTTCGCGCCCGGCCTCACCGCCGACGACCTGCGCCGGGCGATGAACATCGCCGGGGCCACCACCCTGATCAGCCTGGCGTTCCCGGCCGTGGCCGCGGCCCAGGCGATCAACCTCGACCTCGGCACCGGCGCCGGCCTGACCGAGCGGGTGGTCCAGCTGGCGGCCCTGCTCACCGTGCTGTCGCTGGCGCCGTCGATCGTGATCATGACCACCTCGTTCGTGCGCATCATCGTGGTGCTCTCCATCCTGCGCACAGCGCTCGGCCTGCAGCAGAGCCCGCCCAACGCCGTGCTGATCAGCCTGGCCCTGTTCCTGACCGCCATCGTCATGGCCCCGACCTTCCAGGCCTCCTACAACGCCGGGATCAAGCCGCTGCTGGACAAGAAGATGGAGCTGCCCCAGGCGTTCAACGCCTCGGCCCAGCCGGTGAAGGAGTTCATGCTCGGCCAGGTCAATCCGGACGACCTGGCCCTGTTCGTGCGCCTGTCGCACACGCCCAAGCCGGCCCACGTCCAGGATCTGCCGATCCACGTGGTCACGCCCGCGTTCATGATCTCGGAGCTGAAGCGGGCGTTCGAGATCGGTTTCCTCTTGTTCGTGCCCTTCCTGGTCATCGACCTCGTCGTCGCCAGCATATTGATGAGCATGGGCATGATGATGCTGCCGCCGGTGACCGTGTCGCTGCCGTTCAAGCTCATCTTCTTCGTGCTGGTCGACGGCTGGCGCCTGGTGGCCGGCAGCCTGGTCCAGAGCTTCCAGCACGGCCCCGGGGGATAGGACCTAGAGCCTCGCCACCCGGATGGTGATCCGCTCGCGCTCGCCGGGGCGGCGCTGGACCAGCAGGCGCGCGACCTGGGCGTCGTCGTGGAAGGCGTAGCCCTTGATCGCGTCCAAGAGCGCCTTGGCCAGGTTGTCGAGGTCGAGCCAGGGCGGATCGCCCACGTATTCCATGTCGATCTCGACCGAGAAGTCGCCCCAGGCCGGACGCGCGCCCCGCCATTCCTTGCGAAAGAACTCGTAGATCAGCGGCTTGTAGTATTTGGCCTGGGTGGTCAGGCCGTCGACCACCAGCTCCAATCCCTCCGAGGACTGACGTGCGCGGACTTTTCCCCCGCCTGTCCACAAATCGTTCACAGACGTTGCTGGCCCGCAGGTTGCGCCGGTTTTTCGTGCATGTTTAGCTGCGTAAGAGGGTAAGAGGGTAAGAGGGTAAGACGATCGGGGGTCGCGGATGTCGGTGCTTCTGTCCAAACTAACCTCCAAGGCCCAGACCGTCATCCCGCGCGAGATCCGCGCGCGGCTGGGTCTGAAGCCGGGTGACGTGGTGCGCTACCGGCTGACCGACGCCGGCATCATGATCGACAAGCTACCGCAGCAGAGCGACGAGGACGCGCTGGCCGCCTTCTCCGAATGGACCAGCGCCGCCGACGCCGAGGCCTACGCCGGCCTATGAGCGCGATCTATCGTCCGTTCGACGTGGTGGCCGTCGCCGTGGGCGAAGGCGCCGCCGGCAGGCGCCGCCCCGCCCTGGTGGTCTCCAATCCCGAGTTCGAGAAGTCCACCGGCCTGGTCTGGATCGCCATGATCACCACCGCCGACCACGACCGGCGGTTCGGCGACATCCCGATCGCCGACCAGGCGTTGGCCGGCCTGCCCGCGCCGTCGGTGGTGCGCGCCTCCAAGCTGACCACCCTCGCCGTCGGCAAGATCCGCCGCCGCCTGGGCGCGCTCGGCGAGTCCGACCGCGTCGGCGCCCGCATCGCGCTCAGGGCCGCGGCCGGGTTCTTCTAGCCGGCGCCGCGCCTTGATCGGCGCCTCGCGCGTGCTAAACCGCCGCCGTTCCTGACCCGCCGGAGAGTCCCATGGCCGCCGTTCGCATCGAGACCGACACCTTCGGGCCGATCGGGGTCGACGCCTCCCGCTACTGGGGGGCCCAGACCCAGCGCAGCCTGCAGAACTTCAAGATCGGCTGGGAGCGCCAGCCCAAGCCGGTGATCCGCGCCCTCGGCGTGATCAAGCGCGCCGCGGCCGAGACCAACATGGCGCTGGGCAAGCTGGACCCCAGGATCGGCGAGGCCATCGTCGCCGCCGCCCAGGAGGTCATCGACGGCAAGCTGGACGACCACTTCCCGCTGGTGGTCTGGCAGACCGGCTCGGGCACCCAGTCGAACATGAACGCCAACGAGGTGATCTCGAACCGGGCGATCGAAATGCTGGGCGGGGAGATGGGCTCGAAGACGCCGGTCCATCCCAACGACCACGTCAATATGAGCCAGTCGTCCAACGACACCTATCCGACCGCCATGCACGTGGCCGCGGTCGAGCAGGTGACCCACGACCTCTTGCCCGCCCTGCGCCACCTGCACCTGGCGCTGGCGGCCAAGGAGGAGGCGTTCAAGGCCATCATCAAGATCGGCCGCACCCACACCCAGGACGCCACCCCCCTGACCCTGGGCCAGGAGTTCTCCGGCTACGCCACCCAGGTGGCCAATTCGATCAGGCGCATCGAGGACACCCTGCCGGGCATGTCCCAGCTGGCCCAGGGCGGCACCGCCGTCGGCACCGGACTGAACGCCCCGGTCGGCTTCGCCGAAAAGGTGGCCGAGCGGATCGCCGCCATCACCGGCCTGCCGTTCGTGACCGCGCCCAACAAGTTCGAGGCCCTGGCCGCCCACGACGCCCTGGTGTTCGGCCACGGCGCGCTGAACGCCGCGGCCGCCTCGCTGTTCAAGATCGCCAACGACATCCGCCTCTTGGGCTCGGGCCCGCGCTCGGGCCTCGGCGAGCTCAGCCTGCCGGAGAACGAGCCCGGCTCGTCGATCATGCCCGGCAAGGTCAATCCGACCCAGTGCGAGGCCATGACCATGGTCTGCGTCCAGGTGTTCGGCAACCAGTCGTCCATGACCTTCGCCGGCGCATCGGGCCACTTCGAGCTGAACGTGTTCAACCCGGTGATGGCCTACAACTTCCTGCAGTCGACCCGGCTCCTGGCCGACGCCTCGGTCAGCTTCACCGACAACTGCGTGGTCGGCATCGAGGCGCGCAGGGACAACATCGCGGCGGCGCTTGAGCGCTCGCTGATGCTGGTCACCGCGCTCGCCCCCAAGATCGGCTATGACGCCGCGGCCAAGATCGCCAAGACCGCGCACAAGAACGGCACCACCCTGCGCGAAGAGGCCGTCGGCGGCGGCTACGTCACCAACGCGGAATTCGACGCCCTGGTGCGGCCGGAAAACATGATCCATCCGGGCTGAGCCCCATGGCCGAGCTGGTCAACCTGAACCGCGCCCGCAAGGCCAAGGCCAAGGCCGACCGCGCCGCCGAGGCCGCCGCCAACCGCGTCCGCTTCGGCCGGACCAAGGCCGAGAAGCTGGCGGTCAAGGCCGAGGCGGAGCGCCAGGGCCGCAAGCTGGACGCGGCCAGGCGCGAACGCGACGAGGATTGAACTCCAAACCTTCTCCCCTTGTGGGAGAAGGGTTTGCTCATCTCACCCTCCGAGCAGCCGTTGCTCATCCCCCGCTGCGACGCCTATCGTTCACCCCGCGTTCAGATCGCCGCGGCGAGGCTCGCCGCGCCCGCCTTTGAAAGTTCCCCATGTTCGCCGATCCGACGTCCGCCGCGCCGCGTCTGGTCTCTCTGGCCACGGCGACGCCCAAGATCACCCTTCGCCAGGCGGAGGTGACGGAGCAGGCCGCGCGCCACTTCGCCCGCAATCCGGCGGCGTTCGACTGGCTGGCGCCGATCTACAGGAACGCCGAGATCGACACCCGCCACTCCTGCGTCGAGCCCGACTGGTACCTCCAGGACCACGGCTTCGACGAGCGCAACGACCTGTTCCTCAGGCACGCGGTCGATCTCCTGGCCGAGGCGGCGGCCAAGGCGCTGGACCAGGCCGGGCTCGAGGCCCACGACATCGACGCCATCGTCGCCGTCTCCACCACCGGCATAGCCACCCCCTCGCTGGACGCGCGGCTGATGCGGGAAATGGCCTTCCGCCGCAACGTCGAGCGGCTGCCGGTGTTCGGCCTGGGCTGCGCCGGCGGGGTGCTGGGCCTGGCCAGGGCGGCGGCGTTGGCGACCGCCAAGCCGTCCTCGCGCGTGTTGTTCCTGGTGGTCGAGCTGTGCGGCCTGACCTTCCGCAACCACGACCGCTCCAAGAGCAATCTGGTGGCCACGGCCCTGTTCGGCGACGGCGCCGCGGCCGCCGTGGTCAGCGCCCGCCCGGAATACGCCGGCCGCCCGGCGCTCGGTCCCTGGGGCGAGCACACCTGGCCGGACAGCCTGGACGTGATGGGCTGGGAGGTGGCCGGCGACGGGCTGAAGGTGGTGTTCTCCAGAGACATTCCGAGCTTGGTGCGCGAGAACCTGCGCGACGTCGTCGACGCCTTTCTGGCCGGCAACGGCGCCCATCTCGGCGAGATCGACGGCTTCATCTGCCATCCCGGCGGCGCCAAGGTGCTGGACGCGCTGGAGGACTGTTTCGAGCTGCAGCGCGGGGACCTCGCCCTCGCCCGCAAGGTGCTGCGCGAGCACGGCAACATGTCGGCCGCCACCGTCCTGTTCGTGCTGCGCGAGGCGCTCGACGCCGGCCTTGTCGGTCCGCAACTGATGACCACCCTCGGACCGGGCTTCACCGCCGGCATGATGGTGGTCCGCGCGGCGTGAGCGCGCCTGCGCCGCTGGTCTGGATCCTGGCGCTGGTCGTGGCCTCGCGCCTGGCCGAACTGGCCGTGGCCGCGGTCAACACCCGCCGGCTGAGGGCGGAGGGCTGGCGCGAGGTCGGCGCGCGTCACTATCCGCTGTTCATCGCCCTGCACGCCTCGCTGCTGGCCGTCGTCGCCCTGACGACGCCGCTCGATCGCCGGCCGGTCTGGGTTCTGGTCGCCGTGCTCGCCGTCCTGCAGGTCCTGCGCTTCTGGACTGTGGCCAGCCTGGGGCGCCTCTGGACCACCCGCGTCCTCACCCGCGACGGCGAGCCCCTGGTCCGCCGCGGCCCCTACCGATTCTTGGCCCATCCGGCCTATATGATCGCAGGCGTCGAGGTCGCGGTGCTGCCGCTGGCGTTTCTGAACTGGCCCGTCGCCTTGATCTGGACGGCGCTCAACGTGATCCTGCTGCGCCACCGCATCCGCCTCGAGGATGCGGCCCTGGCCGGACGGCGAAAGCTCGGATGACCCGGTGTCGACCTTACGCAAACGCTCGATCAACCTCTCCGGCCACGCCACTTCGCTGGCGCTGGAGCCGGAATTCTGGGCCGCTCTGGAGGCCATGGCCGCCCAGCGCGGCGTCAGCCTCGCCGGCCTGATCGGCGTCCTGGACGAGGGCCGCGGCGAGCGGCCGCTGGCTTCGGCCTGCCGGGTCGCGGCCCTGGCGTGGGCGCGAGACGGGGCTCGGCGCTAGAGCGGGTTGAGGAAAAGTGCGAAGCGGTTTTCCGCCCGCAACCCGCTCTAACGTTTTAGAATCGATCACGTTTTATGATTTTGGATTGATTCAATCCAAAATCATCGTGATCTAGGACGCCGCGCCAAGGCCGACGATCGGCCTATCTCCGCCGCTCCGATCAGGAGAAATGTTGCGGCACCCAGTTCTGCGACGATTTCTTCGGCCGCTTGTAGCCCTTGTCTATATGCCGGGGCGGCAGCTCGATCTCGACCGGACGGATATCCTTGTATGGAATCTGCTGCAGCAGGTGGGCGATGCAGTTCAGTCTGGCCTGCTTCTTGTTGTCGGCGTCGACCATGAACCACGGCGAAAGCTTGGTGTCCGTATGGGCGAGCATGACGTCCTTCGCCTTCGAATATTCGACCCACAGCTCGCGTGATTTGAGGTCCATCGGCGAGAGCTTCCAGCGCTTGATCGGATTGTGCATCCGCTCGAGAAACCGCCGCTCCTGCTCGTCGTCGCTGACCGAGAACCAGTACTTGATCAGGATGACCCCCGACCGCAGCAGCATCTCCTCGAACACCGGACAGGAGACCAGGAACTCCTCGTATTCCGCCTGGGTGCAGAACCCCATGACGTGCTCGACCCCGGCGCGGTTGTACCAGCTGCGGTCGAACAGCACGATTTCGCCGCGGGCCGGAAGCTGGGCCACGTAGCGCTGGAAATACCACTGGCCGCGCTCCCGATCGGTGGGCGCGCTGAGCGCGACCGTGCGGCAAATGCGCGGATTGAGCGCCTCGGTGATCCGCTTGATCACCCCGCCCTTGCCGGCCGCGTCGCGTCCCTCGAACAGCACCACGACCTTCAGCCCCCTGATCCGGACCCACTCCTGAAGCTTGATCAGCTCGAACTGCAGGCGCACCAGTTCGTCGATGTAGCGGTAGCTCGCGCCGCGTTCGCCAAGCGGCGTCGCCGGGCCGACGATCTGCCAATGCCCCTCGATCTGGACCTCTTCCTCGACATCGCGGCGCACTTCTCCGTCCAGCGAAGGGGCCTTCTTCTCGGTCTTCTTCCGTGCCACGGCCGTTTCCACCCTCACCGCTCGCCCGACGCCCATCGGTCCGGGCGACAGGCGAGGCTAGCCGATCCGCCGCGGCGCGCCCTGATCCAGGTCATAATCCGCGCGAGACGCGCGCTGGCCATGGCGCGCCCGACGCCCCTTATTCCCCGCGCCGCGCGTGCTACATTCGTTCCTCCGACGATTCAGAAAACCCCTCCGTGCCCGACGCTCCCGCCCCCCGCATCAGTGATCTCGCCCGCGCCGGCCCGCCGCCGGCGGCCTATCTCGACGGGCTCAATCCCGAGCAGCGGAAGGCGGTGGAAGCGACCGAAGGGCCGGTGCTGGTGCTGGCCGGCGCCGGCACCGGCAAGACCCGGGTCCTGACCACCCGCCTGGCCCACATCCTGGCCTCGGGCAAGGCGCGGCCGTGGGAGCTTCTGGCGGTCACTTTCACCAACAAGGCCGCGCGCGAGATGCGCCAGCGGATCACCGCGATCATCGGCGAACAGGCCGAGGGGCTGCGCTGGCTCGGCACCTTCCACTCGATCGCCGCCCAGATCCTGCGCCGGCACGCCGAACTGGTTGGTTTAAGATCGAACTACACCATCATCGACGTCGACGATCAGGAACGGCTGATCAAGCAGTTGCTGGACGCCGAGAACATCGACGCCAAGCGCTGGACCCCGCGCCACCTGGCCGGGCTGATCGACCACTGGAAGAACCGCGGCTGGACGCCCGACCGCCTGCCGCCGGCCGAGGGCGCGCATTTCGCCAACAACAAGGGGCAGGCGCTGTACAGGCTCTACCAGGAGCGGCTGGCGGTGCTGAACGCCTGCGACTTTGGCGACCTCCTGCTGCACAACCTGACCATCTTCACCACCCGGCCGGACGTGCTGGGCGAATACCACGACCGCTTCCGCTACATCCTGGTGGACGAGTACCAGGACACCAACGTCGCCCAGTATCTGTGGCTGCGCCTTCTGGCCCAGAAGCGGCAGAACATCTGCTGCGTCGGCGACGACGACCAGTCGATCTACGGCTGGCGCGGGGCCGAGGTGGACAACATCCTGCGCTTCGAGCGCGACTTCCCCGGCGCCGAGGTGATCCGGCTGGAGCGCAACTACCGCTCGACCGAGCACATCTTGGCCGCCGCCTCCGGCCTGATCGCCGCCAACAAGGGACGCCTCGGCAAGACCCTGTGGACCGAGGCCAGCGGCGGGGCCAAGGTCCAGGTGCGCGGCGTCTGGGACGGCGAGGCCGAGAGCCGACTGATCGCCGACGAGATCGAACGGGCCAAGCGCGCCGGCCGCCGCTACCGCGACATCGCCATCCTGGTGCGCGCCAGCTTCCAGATGCGGGCGTTCGAAGAGCGGTTCGTTCTGCTGCAGATTCCTTACACGGTGGTCGGCGGCCCGCGCTTCTTCGAGCGGGCCGAGATCCGCGACGCCCACGCCTATCTGCGCCTGGTTCAGTCCGAGGACGACGATCTGGCCTTCGAGCGGATCGTCAACACACCCAAGCGCGGCATCGGCGACACCACCGTCTCGCGCCTCTTGCAGGTGGCCCGGGCGAATGGGATGTCGGCCAGCCGGGCCGCGCGCGAAATCGTCCAGGCCGACGAACTGCCCGCCCGCACCCGCACCGCCCTGTCGAACTTCCTGCGCGACATGGACCGCTGGCGCTCGGCCAGGGAGGTCTCGCCCCACCCGCGGCTTCTGGAGACCATCCTGGAGGAGAGCGGCTATACCGACGCGCTTCGCCTGGACAAGGGTCCGACCAGCCAGACCCGGCTGGAGAACCTGAAGGAGCTGGTCCAGTCGATGGGCGCCTTCGACACGCTCGAGGCCTATCTGGAGCACGTCTCCCTGGTCATGGACCTCGACCGCGAGGCCGGCGAGGACGCGGTCCAGATCATGACCCTGCACTCGGCCAAGGGGCTGGAGTTCCCGCTGGTGTTCCTGCCCGGCTGGGAGGAAGGCGTCTTCCCGTCCCAGCGCAGCATCGACGAGAAGGGCGAGAAGGGGCTGGAGGAGGAACGCCGCCTCGCCTATGTCGGCCTGACCCGGGCGCGCGAGGACGTGCGCGTCTCCTTCGCCGCCAACCGTCAGGTCTACGGCCGCTGGACCAGCCAGCTGCCCAGCCGCTTCGTCGACGAACTGCCGATCGCCAATGTCGAGGCCAGTTCCGAGACCGGATACTACGGCGGCGGACCGGGGATGAACGAGGCCAAGAGCCGCTGGGACGACGCGCCCTCCTTCGGCGGCTCGACCTACGCCTCGCCGGGCTGGAAGCGGGCCCAGCAGCGGGGCTTCTCCCCCGCCGCCCGTAATGCGGTGATCGAGGGCGAGGGCAAGCTGGTGGCCGTGTCCGAGCCCTCCGCCGGCCGCTACGGCGTCGGCGAGCGGGTGTTCCACCAGAAGTTCGGCTACGGCGCGGTGCGCGCCGTCGAAGGCAACAAGCTGACCGTCGCCTTCGACAAGGCCGGCGAGAAGAAGGTCATCGACACCTTCGTGGAGAAGGCGTGACAACCCCCGCTCGTCCCCGCGAAGCCGGAAACGAACGAGCGCTCAAGCCTCTCCCCGCAAGGGAGAGGGAACGCCAACCACCGACCGTCACGACCAGGTTCGCCCCCTCTCACCCCCGCGGAAGCCGCGCGAACACCGCTTCCGCCGAAGCCGGCGCGCTCAGGCCCAAGTCCTCGTCCAGGGCTCGCGCCAGGGCTTGCGGCCCGTCCAGCCTGCGCTCGACCACGCGGCCGCCGGGATAACGCTCGGTCAGGGTCGTGTCGAACAGGCTGACGCGCCGCTCGGGGGTCAGCCGTTCGGCCAGGAGGTGGTTGCGGAACAGCGAGGCCGGATGGGTGGAGGTGAACCAGTTCGCCACCTCGTAGTCGGCCGTGACCTGCGGCTCCAGGGTGAAGCGGTAGACGTCGCGCCAGCCGTCGGGCAGCCGGGTCTGCAGGGTGAAGGCCTGACCGACGGGGACCAGGCGCAGAACGCTCGGGCCGATGGTCTGTTCGGCTTCGGGCTCGAGCCGCAGCGCGCCGGCGAACAGATGGCCGCCGAAGCCGACGTCGGCGAGAAACCGCCCCGCCGGCAGATCGACCCCCAGCGCCATGTGATTGCGCGGCCCGTCCGGCGCGCCCGCCGGCGAGGCCCAGCGCACCCGCGCGACATAGGGCGTCACCGCAAAGCCCAGCGCCTCCAGCGCCGCGCGGAACAGGGCGTTCTGTTCGAAACAGTAGCCGCCGCGCCTTTGAGCCACCATCTTGGCCTGGAGGCTGTCGAGGTCCAGCCGCACCGGACGCTCCAGCAAGGGGTCCAGGTTCTCGAACGGGATCGCGGCCGGGTGCAGGGCGTGGACGGCGTTCAGGACCGACAGGCTCGCCTCGCGCGGCCCGGCATAGCCGATGCGGGCCAGATAGGCGTCCAGATCGAAGGCCTCGGCCATCGTCGCTCCCCCAATCGCGGCCATTCTCGCCTTTCGCCGCGCCCGCGTCTAGACAAGCGCCCATGACCGACCAGGCCCAACAGATCATCGCCCGCGGCCCGCGCGCCGCCGCCGAGGCCGCCGCCGGCGCCATCGACGCCGACCCGGCGCTGGAGAGCGCCACCTACTCGATCCTGGAAGAGGACGAGGACAAGGGCGTCTGGCGCATCGACGCCTTCCCCACCACCGACGCCGAGGCCGACGGCCTGACCGCGCTGCTCAAGTCCTACGCCGAGCTGAAGGTGACGCGCGAGGCCCTGGCCGACGCCGACTGGCTGGCCATGGCCCTCTCAGGCCTGCCGCCGGTGCGGGCCGGGCGGTTCTTCGTCTACGGCCTGCACGACCGCGGCCGCACGCCGGCGAACACGGTGAACCTGAGGATCGAGGCCGGCGCGGCGTTCGGCACTGGCCACCACGGCACCACCGTGGGCTGCCTGCTGGCCTTCGACCAGCTTCTGAAGTCGCGCCGGTTCGGCCGAGTTCTGGACGTGGGCGCCGGCACCGGCGTCCTGGCCATCGCCGCGGCCAAGACCGGCTCGAAGACCGCCGTCGGCACCGACATCGACCCGGTCTCGGTGCGCATCGCCCGCGAGAACGCCAAGGTCAACGCCGCCGGCGCCCGCTTCGTCCACGCCCATGGCCTCGGCCACCGGCTAGTGCGGGCGCATGCGCCCTACGATCTGGTGTTCGCCAACATCCTGGCCCGGCCGCTGGTGTTCCTGTCCCAGGACATAAAGCGGGCGGTTCGGCCCGGCGGCCTGGTGATCCTGTCGGGCCTTCTGCGCACCCAGGAACGCTACGTCCGCGCCGCCTATCTGGCCCGAGGCTTCCGCATCCGCCGACGCCTCCACCGCGACGCCTGGGCGACCCTGGTCTTGACGCGCCCCTAGCGCCTTTGCGCCGGCGCGCCCAGGCGCTTAGATAACCCCCATGCGCCAGACCTTCGACGAAACCACCGATCCCTCGTTCGGCCCCAAGCACGTCCCGCTGATCCGCAAGGCCATGGCCGCCCAGGGGCTGGACGGCTTTGTCGTGCCGCACGAGGACGAGCACCAGAACGAATATTTGCCGCCGGCCAACGACCGGCTGGCCTGGGCCACCGGCTTCACCGGCTCGGCCGGGGCGGCGGTGATCCTGAGGGACAAGGCCGCGGTGTTCGTCGATGGACGCTACGCCCTGCAGGTGCGCGACCAGGTGGACGGCGGCCTGTTCGAGGTGCGCGACCTGGTCGAGGGCGGGGTCCCGGCCTGGCTGGAGGCCACGCTGAGCGCCGGCCAGACCATCGGCTACGACCCGCGCCTGCACAGCCCCGATGCGCTGGATCGCCTGCGCGCCGCCGCGGCCAAGGCCGGCGCCGCGCTCAAGGCCGCCGAGCCCAACCCGCTCGATCTCGCCTGGGGCCCCGAACGCCCGCCCCAGCCGATGGCGCCGGTGGTCCCCCACCCGCTCGCCTACGCCGGCGAGGCCTCGGCCGACAAGCGCGCGCGCATCGGCGCGGCGCTGGAGGATCACGGCGTCGACGCGGCCGTCCTGACCGCGCCGGCCTCGATCGCCTGGCTGTTCAACATCCGCGGCGGCGATGTGATCCGCTCGCCCCTGCCGCTCGGCCAGGCGATCCTGAACGCCGACGGCTCGGCCGCCCTGTTCCTGGATCCGGCCAAGGTCTCGCCCGAACTGCCGGCCTGGCTCGGCAACGGCGTCAGTCTGGAGCCGCCGCAGGCGCTCGCCGGCGCCCTGGCGGCGCTCAAGGGGCGCAAGGTGCTGATCGATCCCGGCCTGTCCTCGGCCTGGTATTTCGAGACGCTGAAGGCCGCCGGCGCCGAGGTGAAGCCGGGCGCCGACCCGACCGCCCTGCCCCGCGCCTGCAAGAACGCGGTGGAGATCGAGGGGGCGCGGCGCGCCCACCTGCGCGACGGCGCGGCCTTGACCCGGTTCCTGCACTGGGCGGCGACCGAGGCCCAGGCCAGCCTGCCCGACGAGCCGGCCATCGTCGCCAAGCTCGAGAGCTTCCGCGAGGCCACCGGCGCCTTGAAGGACCTGTCGTTCGACACCATCGCCGGCGCAGCCGCCAACGGCGCCATCGTCCACTACCGGCCGACCACGCGCCTGGCCAAGACCCTGGTCCCCGGCTCGCTGCTGCTGGTCGACTCCGGCGCCCAGTATCTGGACGGCACCACCGACGTGACCCGCACCATCGCGATCGGAACGCCGACGGCGGAGATGCGCCAGCGCTTCACCCTGGTGCTGAAGGGCCATCTGGCCCTGGCCCGCGTGCGCTTCCCGGCGGGGACCAGCGGCTCGGCTCTGGACGTCCTGGCCCGCGCGGCCCTGTGGAGCGCCGGCCTCGACTACGACCACGGCACCGGCCACGGCGTCGGCAGCTATCTGGGCGTGCACGAGGGCCCGCAGCGGATTTCCAAGGCGCCCAGCACGGTGGCGCTGAGACCCGGGATGATCGTCTCCAACGAGCCCGGCTACTACAAGGAAGGCGCCTACGGCATCCGCATCGAGAACCTGCAGTCAGTCACCGAGGCCGAGCCGATCCCCGGCGGCGAGCGGCCGATGCTGGGCTTCGAGACCCTGACGCTCGCCCCCATCGACCGCAACGCCATCGACAAGGCCCTGCTCACGACCGAAGAGACCGCCCAGCTCGACGCCTACCACGCCCGCGTGCTGGCGGCGGTAGGGCCGCTGGTGGACGCCGAGGTTCGCGCCTGGCTGGAAGCCGCCTGCGCGCCGTTATAGGACCGAGTTCAGCCGTATACTCACCGCTCATCCCCGCCACAGCTGCGGGAACTGGACCGCCAGCCAGCGGGCGAGCGCCGCGTTGACCGCCTCGGGCTGTTCCTGGGCCATCCAGTGGCCGGACCTGACCGTCGTCTCGGTCAGGTTCGAACAGTCGCGCCGCATCGGGTCGGCCAGCTTCGTGCCCACGGTCATGCACACCCCGTCAAAGGCCGCGTGCAGGAACAGGACCGGCAGGTCGAGCCGCCCGCCGTTCCTCGCCTCGGCGGCGAAGGCGGTGTTGCGGGCGGCGTTCATGTACCAGGAATCGGGGCCGAAGAAGCCGTTGCGCT
>Ga0326727_10018376_pt1 | contig 14286 bp, 12 predicted proteins | sample MB2enrmetagenome_FD_207643 | JGI IMG/M metagenome (GOLD analysis project Ga0326727, IMG submission 207643) | Lab enriched peat soil microbial communities from McLean, Ithaca, NY, United States - MB29MY | ecosystem: Environmental > Terrestrial > Soil > Wetlands > Peat | place: USA: New York...
TCAAGGCCCAGTATTACCTGTACGCCCTGGTGTTCGTGGTCTTCGACGTGGAGGCGGTGTTCCTGTTCCCGTGGGCCGTGGCTTACAACCGGCTGGGGCTCTACGCCCTGGGCGAGATGGTGCTTTTCATCGCCATCCTGGCCGCCGGCCTGCTCTATGCCTGGCGCAAGGGCGCGTTGGAGTGGCATTAAGCGCGTTGGGAGCTCTGATGCATTTTATCAGCGATCTCTGGCTCAACATTGCGAAGGCCTGGACGGCCTGGCTCGGCAGCTTCTTGCCCGGCTGGGCCGTCAGCTTGATCGACGACGTGATCTGGGGCGGCATGCTGGCCATGCTGAGCGTGATCGCCACGCTTTCCCTGACGTGGATGGAGCGCAAGGTGATCGGGCGCATCCAGAACCGCCTCGGGCCTAACCGGGTCGGGCCATGGGGCATCTTTCAGGCGATCGCGGACGCCGTCAAGATGATGGTCAAGGAAGATATCATCCCCGACGGCGCCGACAAGCCGGTCTTCAACCTCGCCCCGGTGCTGATCGCGGCCGCCGCCGTGCTGTTGTGGGCCGTGCTGCCCTTCGGGCGAGGCATCAGCGGGCAGGACCTGAACATCGGGGCGCTCTACCTGGTGGCGGTGGGCTCGCTGAGCACGCTGGCGGTGCTCATGGCCGGCTGGTCTTCCAACAACAAGTTCGCCCTCATCGGCGCCTTCCGGGTCGTGGCGCAGCTGCTGAGCTACGAGGTGCCGATGGTCCTCTCCATCGCCACCGTCGTGCTGGTGACCGGCTCCATGCGCCTCGGCGACATCGTGCTCAGGCAGCCCGTGCCCTTCATCCTGGTGCTCCCGCTGACGGCCATCATCTACGTCCTGGCGGCGGCCGCCGAGACGGGGCGGGCGCCGTTCGACCTGCTCGAAGCGGATTCGGAGATCGTGGCAGGCTACTTCATCGAGTACAGCGGCCTCAAATTCGGCTGGTTCTACATCGCCGAGTACAGCAACCTGCTTGCGGTCTCCTGCATCACCACCACCCTCTTCCTGGGCGGCTGGCGCGGGCCCGGCGCAGGCGTCCTGCCCGTCCTGGGGCCGATCTATTTCTTCATTAAGGCCATCATCGTCGTCTTCATCCTCATGTGGATCCGCGGCACCTGGCCGCGCTTCCGCATCGACCAGATGCTGGGCTTTGCCTGGAAGGTGCTGGTGCCCGCTTCCCTGGCCAGCATCGCCTGGGTTGCCATCGTCGTCAAATTGCCCGTGCCCCAGGCCGTGCAGTACCTGCTCATGCTGGCCGGCAGCCTGGCAACAGGGTTCGTCTGCCTGACGCTGCTCGGCCGCGCGGCCCGGCGCTTCGTAGAGGGCCAGGAAGCGGCAGCGCACGCCCTGGCAGCCCAGCAAATGCCGGCCGAGGCCTGATGAGATAGGAGAGCCGAAGCACTCATGCAAGCTGTGGTCTTCGCTTTGCTCGCCGTCGCCACCCTGGGCGGCGCGCTCATGGTCGTGCTTTCGTACAACCTGCTGCGCAGCGCCCTCGGGCTGGTGCTGGCGCTCTTCGGCATCGCGGGCCTCTTCCTGTTGCTCGAAGCCGAGTTCGTGGCGATCGTCCAGGTGCTGGTCTACGTGGGCGCCATCGCCACGCTCGTCATCTTCGCCGTGATGCTCTGCCGGAACTATTTCGACCCGACCCAGGCGCGCTTCAACGACCAGTGGCGGCTCGTGGCGGGCTTCGCGGCGCTGTTTTTTGTGGCGCTGGCGGCCGTGCTGCTGCAGGTCGCCTGGCCGGTGGCCATCGAGCCGGTGCCGTCGGACGTCATCACGCAGCTCGGCGTGGCCTTCGTGGGCCCCTACGCGGTGCCCTTCGAGATCGCCTCGGCGCTCCTGGTCGTGGCCATGATCGGCGCCATCATCGTCGCGCGCGAGCGCGAGTAGGCGGGAAAGCCAAAAACCGGATCGCCGGCAGGGCGCCGGCCCCAAAGGTGGAGGAGATGGTCCCACTCACCGCTTATCTGCTGCTGGCCGCCGGCCTGTTCTGCATCGGCGCGTTCGGCGCCCTCGCGCGCCGCAACGCCATCGCGGTGCTGATGGGCATCGAGCTGATGCTGAACGCCGTGAATATCAACCTGGTCGCTTTCTGGCGCTACACCGACCTGGCCGGCCTGACGGGACAGCTCTTTGCGCTGTTCGTCATCACCGTGGCCGCGGCCGAGGCTGCCGTCGGCCTGGCGCTCATCATCGCCATCTACCGGGAGCGCAACACGGTCATCGTCGAGGATCTGGACACGATGAAGGGCTGAGGGAGAAACGGCATGCCAAACGCGATCTTTAGCCTGACAGGGCTCCTGCCGCTCTTCCCGTTCGCGGCCTTCGTGCTGATCGTGCTGTGGGCAAACCCGCACAAGAGGCTCAGCGCGGGCCTGGCCATCGGCGGCATCGGGCTCTCGTGGGTCCTCGGCTGGGCCATCGCCTTCACCACCTTCGGCATCCAGGACTTCGGGGGACAGCCCTTCCGGCTTTCCACCCCCTGGCTGCCCACCGGGCGCACGTGGCAGGCTTTCGGGTTCGCCCTCGACCCGCTCACGGCCGCCATGCTGATCATGGTGCCGTTCGTCTGTTTCATGATCTTCGTCTACGCCTACGGCTACATGGGCGTGGGCAAGCCCGAGAACCCCGACGACGAGCGCGGCAAGCCGGCCACGCCGGGCTTCGTGGACCCGCTGGCCAGCCGCTTTTTCGCCTACATCGCGCTGTTCGCCACCGGCATGTTGGGGCTGGTGATCTCCGACAACCTGATCATGCTGCTGATCTTCTGGGAGATCATGGGGTTGTGCTCGTACCTGCTGATCGGCTTCTGGTTCGGGCGCAAGTATCCCAACCCCCGCCAGATCACGCCGAAGGAAGCCGGGCTCAAAGCCTTCCTCACCACGCGCGTCGGCGACACGGCCATGCTGGCCGGCATCCTGCTGCTCTACGCCCAGACCGGGTCGCTGAGCTTTGCCGACATCTTCAAGCCGGCCGAGCTGCAGAGCCTGGTCAGCGCCACGGTCAACCTGCCGCTGGTGGGCGCCACGCCCTGGGCGACGGTGATCGCGATCCTGATCTTCTTCGGCGCCATGGGCAAGAGCGCGCAGTTCCCGCTGCACGTCTGGCTGCCCGATGCCATGGAAGGCCCGACGCCCGTCTCGGCGCTGATCCACGCCGCCACCATGGTGTCGGCCGGCGTGTACCTGATCATCCGCACCTATCCGCTCATGCAGGCCATCCAGGGCGGCGCCGCGCTGCACTTCATCTCCTTCATCGGCGCCTTCACGGCGCTGTTTGCGGCGACGATCGCCCTGGCCCAGAACGACATCAAGAAGGTGCTGGCGTTCTCGACGATCTCCCAGCTCGGCTACATGTTCGCCGCCCTGGGGATCGGCGCTTACGTGGCAGCCACCTTCCACCTGCTGACCCACGCCTTCTTCAAGGGCCTGTTGTTCATGGGCTCCGGCAGCGTGATCCACGGCATGGAGCACGGGCAGCACGAGGCGCACGGGCACGTGGGGATAGGGCACAGGGGAGAGGAGATAGGAGGCGGCGAAGGCGGGCCAGGGGAGGGGGAAGAGGGAGCAGGGGATAGAGATTTCGACCCGCAGGACATGCGCAACATGGGAGGGCTGTTCGGCAGGATGCCGCGCACGGCCTGGACGTTCATCATCGGCGGGCTGGCGCTGAGCGGGTTCCCCATCGTGACGGCCGGGTTCTGGAGCAAAGACGAGATCCTGTCCGACGCGTGGATCAACGGCCATCACGTGGTCTTCCTGACCCTGGCGCTGGCCGCGCTGCTGACCGCTTTCTACACCGGGCGCCAGATCTGGATGACCTTCTTCGGGCAGCCCCGCACGGCCGCCGCCCGGCATGCCAGCGAGCACGACAGCATCTTTGCCTGGATGACGTCGCCGCTCATGGTGCTCGCCGTCTTCGCCATCGCCGGCGGCTGGATCGGCATCCCGCGGGCCTTCCCCGGGGTGGGCGCGCTTTCCAGCGATCCCTTCCAGGGATTCATCGGCGGGCTGGCGGCCGCGCTGAATATCGAGGCCCGCGAGCTGCCCTTCAACCCGGTCCCCTTGCTCACCTCGCTGGTCGTGGCCCTGGGTGGGCTGGGGTTGGGCCTGTGGGTTTACACGGGCTTCCGGTCGGCGCGGCAAGCCGACCCGCTGGCCGGGCCGCTGGGCGGGTTCTATCGCTGGCTGCAAAATAAGTACTACTTCGACGAGCTATACAGCTGGGCCATCATCAAGCCCGTGCAGCGGCTGTCGGTCTGGCTGTATCGCTGCGACGACGTCTGGATCCTCGACCCGCTGGTGGACGGCGTCGGCCGGTTGGGCCGCGCCCTCTCCGAGCTCGGCCGCTGGATCGACACCCATATCGTGGATGGCGCCGTCGACGGCATCGGCGAGCTCACCGGAGCAGCCGGCAGCGCGGTGCGCACGATCCAGACCGGTAAGGCGCAGAGTTATCTTCTGGTCGGCCTGATCAGCATCTCCCTGCTGCTGGCGGCCTTCCTGCTCTTGCCAAAGTGAGGAAGCGTTGATGAACAGTCCGCTATTGACGATCATCGTATTCACCCCCCTGGCGGGCGCGTTGCTGGCATTGGTGCCGTGGGCGAGGTTGCTGGGCTGGGGGGACAGGTCGCGCCCGGAGGTCGCCGAGCGCGAGGACGAGCTGATCAAGTACGGCGCCGTCGTGATCAGCCTGCTGCCGCTGGTCCTCTCCATCGCCCTGTGGTTCGGCTACGACAAGGCCGCCGGCGGCTTCCAGTTCGTGGTGCAGGTGCCGTGGATCCCCACCCTCGGCATCACGTTCTACATGGGCGCCGACGGCCTCAGCGTGCCGATGATCTTCCTGACGACCTTCCTCACGACGCTCGGGCTGTGGTATTCGGCGGCGACGATCAAGCGCCGCGTGCGCGAGTTCTTCTGCCTTTTCCTGCTGCTCGAAATGGGCATGCTGGGCGTCTTCACCTCGCTGGACCTGGTCCTCTTCTACGTTTTCTGGGAAATCGGCCTGGTGCCGATGTACTTCCTGATCGGCATCTGGGGCAACCCTAAAGACCGCCCGCAATACGCGGCGATCAAGTTCTTCCTCTACACCCTGGCCGGGTCGGTGTTCATGCTGCTGGCCATCGTAGCGGTCTACTTTAATACAGGGACTTTCGACATCCTGCTGGCGGCGCAGAGACATCCCTTCGCCGGGCAGTTTGGCCTGGCGACCTTCGCCTTCTGGGCCTTCTTCATCGCCTTCGCCATCAAGCTGCCCAGCTGGCCGTTCCACACCTGGCTGCCCGACGCCCACACCGCCGCTCCCACCGCCGGCTCGGTGATCCTGGCGGGCGTCCTGCTGAAGCTCGGCGCCTACGGCATCCTGCGCATCGTCCTGCCGCTCTTCCCGGAGACCTTCCACTTTTACGCCTGGGTCGTGGTGGCGATGGGCGTGATCTCCATCGTCTACGGCGCGTTGGTGTCGATGGCCCAATGGGATCTCAAGCGGCTGATCGCCTACTCCTCCGTGAGCCACATGGGCTACGTGCTGCTGGGCGTGGGCGCGGCGGCCTTCGCCATCGGCACACCCAAATGGGGAGACGCGGCCACCATGGCCCTCAACGGCGCGGCGTGGCAGATGTTCAGCCACGGGCTCTCCACCGGCGCCTTGTTCTTCCTGGTGGGCGTGATCTACGAGCGGGCCCACCTGCGCGACCTGAAGATGTTCGGCGGCTTCAGCTCCAAGCTGCCCTATCTATACGGGCTCTTCGCCGTGACGGCCTTCACCTCCCTGGGTTTGCCGGGCCTGGCCGGCTTCTGGAGCGAGTTCTTCGTCTTCCGGGGCGCCTTCGACATCGTGCGCATCTGGGCCGTCGTCGGCGTGCTCGGCATCGTCCTGACCGCGGCCTACATCCTGTGGAAGATCGTCCAGTACGTTTTCCTGGGCGAATACGATCCGCACAAGATCAGCCACTGGACGGACGTGAGGACGGGAGCGGAAGCCCACGAGCCCACAGACGTGGCGACTTTCGAGAAGGTCACGCTGTGGCCGCTGGTGGCCTTCATGGTGTTCTTCGGCGTCTACCCGATGCCGCTCTTGAGCTTCTTCAATACGGCTTTCACGAACCTGGTGAAGGTTGTCGCCGGAGGCTGAGCCTTGAACTCCAACGATCTGCTGTACCTGCTGCCCGAGATCATCCTGCTGCTGGCCGCGGCGGCCATCATGGCGCTGGACCTGATCGGGCCGGCCCCCCGGCAGGGACCGCAAGCGGCCTCCCCGCAGCCCCAGGGGGATGCCCCGCTCCCGCCGGCGGACGGCGCGCCCCTGGAGGCGCCGGGATCGCGCCCGGACGGCGCGGGAGCGGGCGCGTCGATGGCAAGCGCGCGCGACGGCAAGCCGTGGCTGCCTTACGTGGCGCTGGTTGGGCTGGGCGCGGCCCTGCTGGGGATGCTCCCCGCGCTGGGCCACACCCCCTCCGCGCCGATCGCCACCATGCTGGCGGCCGACCCCTACGCGGTCTTCTTTCAGGTGCTGGCCATCCTTGGCGTGGCGGTGGTGATCCTGGCAGCCATCCCTTACATGGAAAGCCGCACGCCCTATCGGGGCGAGTTCTACGGGCTGCTGCTCATCGTGGCCCTGGCCGTCTGCCTGGCCGTGAGCGCCACCAACCTGGTGCTGATCTACCTGGGCCTGGAGTTGCTGAGCATCACCAGCTACGTGCTGGCGGGCTACATCCGCAACGACCGCAAGTCGGGCGAGGCGGCCATCAAGTACTTCCTGTACGGCGCGACCGCGTCGGCGGTCATGCTCTACGGCATGTCGCTGCTCTACGGCGCCACCGGGACCACCGACCTTTCGGGCGTGGCGCGCGCCCTGGCGGGGCCGGCGCAAAGCCGGCTCGCCTGGCTCGGCGCGCCGGCAATCATCCTGCTGCTCTCCGGTTTCGGCTTCAAGGCCAGCCTGGTGCCGTTCCACCAGTGGGCGCCGGACACGTACGAAGGCGCGCCCACGCCGGTGACGGCTTTCCTGTCGACCATCTCGAAGGCGACCGGGTTCGCCGTGCTGATCCGCGTCTTCCTGGTGGCGCTGGGGCAGCCGCAGCTGCAAGGTGAATGGACGGCGCTGCTGATCGCGGTGTCCATCGCGACGATGACCATCGGCAACCTCACCGCCCTCCGGCAGACCAACATCAAGCGCCTGCTGGCCTATTCGTCGATCGCCCAGGCCGGCTACATCCTGATGGGCGTCGCCGCGGTCTTCACCGCGCGCGGCAGCACGTTCACGGGCATCAACGGCTCGCTGATCTACCTGTTCGGCTACCTCTTCACCAACGCCGGGGCCTTCGCCGTCGTGATCGCGGTGGAAAACGCCACGGGGAAGACCGACGTCAAAGACTACGCCGGCCTAGTCTCGCGCGCGCCGTGGCTGGCCGGGCTGCTCTTCCTCTTCCTGGTATCGCTGGCCGGCATACCGCCCACGGCCGGCTTCCTGGGCAAGTTCTTCGTGTTCGGGGCGGTGGTCCAGCGCCAGCTGTGGGGCCTGGCGGCCATCGGCGCCGTCAACGCCGTGGTGGCAGCGTTTTACTACCTGAACATCGTGCGCTACATGTTCTTCACGCCCGCCGAGGATGGCGCGCCGCGCATCGGGGTGCCGGGCGCGCTGCAGGCCGCCCTGGTGGTCACCGGCGCCCTGACACTGTTGCTGGGCCTGCTGCCGGCGCCGCTGATCGATTGGGCCACCCGCTCCGCGGCCCAACTCATGGGCATGTGACGTATCGAGGGGTCAGAACGGTGCAGCTAAGCCAGCTATTGGACGGGCTGCCGGGGATCGAGGCCATCAGCGGCCCGGCCGACGTCCCGATTTCTGGCATCACGTCCGACTCGCGCCAGGTCCAGCCTGGCGCTTTGTTTGTCGCCTATCGAGGGCTGGCCGTCGACGGGCACGCTTTCGTCGGCCAGGCGCTGGCGCGGGGAGCCGTCGCGGTGGCCGGCGAAGCCCCGCTGGCTGCCCTCGCCCGGGGCCCGTTCCCCGTGCCTTATATCCAGGTCCGCGATGGCAGGACGGCCCTGGGCTGGCTGATGGCGGGCTGGTACGGCCACCCGAGCCGCGACATGGTGCTCGTCGGCATCACGGGCACGGACGGCAAGACCACCACGGCCAACCTGCTCTACAGCATGCTCTGCGCCGCCGGGATCAGGGCGGGGCTCGTCAGCACGGTCAACGCCATGATCGGCGGCGCGGCTTACGATACCGGCCTGCACACCACCACGCCTGACGCCGGGGACGTGCAGCGCTACCTCAGCGAGATGCGGTCGGAACGCGCCGAGGTGGCCGTGCTCGAGACGACCTCGCATGGGCTGGCGCAGGGGCGCGTGGCCGGCTGCCTCTACGACATCGCCGTCATCACCAACATCACGCACGAACACCTCGACTACCACGGCTCCTACGCCGCCTACCGGGAGGCCAAGGCGCTGCTCTTCCGGGCGCTCGGCGCCGGGCCGCAGAAGCGCGGGCCGGGCGGGCGCCTCCAGCCCAAGACGGCGATCCTCAACCGCGACGACAGCTCCTATGGCTTCCTGGCCGGCATACCCGCCGCCCGGCAGATCGCCTACGGGTTGGAGGGCGAGGCGGACCTGCAGGTCGCACCCGAACCCGAGGGCGGGGCGGACCTACCGGCCGTTTCTGAAGCGCGGGGAACCGGGACCGGCCCTATTCCCTATAGCCGCACGCGGCCCTGCATGTCCCTACCCCCTACCACCTATTTGACCGCGGGCGACATCGAGCTGACGGCGGAGGGGACCACCTTCGAGTTGCGCATCCAGGATGGGCAGGACGAGGTCCGCCTGCCGGTCGCGACGCGCCTGCCCGGCCGCTTCAACGTGTACAACATCCTGGCGGCGGCGGCGACGACGACGGCGCTGGGGCTGCCGCCGGAGGCGATCCAGGGTGGCGTGCAGGGGCTGGCCACCGTGACCGGGCGGATGGAGCGGGTGGAAGTCGGACAGGACTTCGTGGCCCTGGTCGACTTCGCTCATACCCCGAACGCGCTGGCCGAGGCGCTGGCGGCGGCGCGCGGGCTGGCGGGGCCGGGCGGGCGCGTCATCGCCGTGTTCGGCTGCGCGGGGCTGCGCGACCGGGCCAAGCGGGCGATGATGGGCGAGGTGAGCGCGCGCCTGGCCGACTACACCGTCATCACGGCCGAAGACCCGCGCACCGAGGATCTGGCCGGCATCATGGCCGAGACGGCCGCCGCCTGCGCGGCGGGCGGGCAGGGCGAATGCCTCGATCTCGCGGGCGGGCCCGGCGCGGGGCGCGGCTTCGTGCGCGTCCCGGACCGGCAGCGCGCCATCCTGCACGCGCTGCGCGCGGCGAGCAACGGCGACGTGGTGATCGTGTGCGGCAAGGGCCACGAGCAGTCGATGTGCTTCGGGGACCAGGAGTATCCCTGGTCCGACCGCGAGGCGGTGCGGTGGGCGCTGGGGGCGCGCGGGGCGGCGGAGCCCGGGGAGCCGCCGCATGTGCTGCCGACGTGGGGGAGCTGAGAGGTGACGTCCGGCAAGTTGGCTGCATATTGATACGAGTGAAGGCGATCTCTTTTTTCCCGACTGCTAACAAATCTGGATTATAATAATCCAGATTTGTTAACGTACAATCGGTTCGCCTATCCTCTGTCAAATAAAGTGGTGCTCCATGTTTATCAACCGGGAAGCCGAGCGGTCGCACCTCGAAGAGCGGTACCGGTCGGAGCGCGCTGAGCTCTTCGTCCTGTATGGCCGGCGCCGGGTGGGTAAGACCCAGCTCTTGCGCGCCTTCTGCGAGGGCAAGCCCCACATCTTCTTCATTGCCACCCTGAGCTCGGACAGCGATCAGCTCGCCGAGTTCTCGCAGGAAATCTGGCGCTTCACCCATGACAGCGCCCCTGAGGGCTTCACCTTCCCGTCCTGGGAGGCGGCCTTCGCCGCGCTGGCCGATCTGCCCGGGCGGCCCGTGGTGGTGCTCGACGAGTTCACCTACCTGATCAGCGGCAACAAGGCGTTGCCCTCGATCCTGCAAAAGGTGTGGGATGCCACGCTGCGCACGACACGTCTCTTTCTGATCCTGTGCGGTTCCTACATCGGCATGATGGAGCGCCAGGTCCTCGGCTATCAGGCTCCCCTCTATGGCCGGCGCACGGGCAACTTTCAGCTGTTGCCCATGGAGCTGCCGGCCGCCGCGGCCTTCTTCCCGGCCTACTCGCCGATCCAGCAACTGGAGGCGTGGGCGGTGCTGGGCGGCATGCCCTATTACCTGTGCGTCTTCTCGGACGGCGAAGACCTCTTCACCAACATCCGCCGGCGGGTTCTGGATGGTCAGGGCACGCTGCACCACGAGCCCCAGCTCCTCTTGATGGAGGAGCTGCGCGAGCCGCGCAACTACTTCTCGGTCCTGCGCGCCATCGCCCAGGGCCGGACGCGCCTGAACGAGATCGCGCAAGGAGCCGGCGTGGGCAATACGGCCACGACAGCGCGTTATCTGGACATTTTGCAGGAAATGCAAGTGGTCCGCCGCGCCGTGCCGGCCACCGAGAGCCAGCCCCAGAAAAGCAATCGGGGCCTGTATCAAATCACGGATGCCTTCTTGCGCTTCTGGTTTCGCTACGTCCACCCTCACCAGGGCACGCTGGATCTGGGCCTGGTCGACACCGTGCTGGACAGGTACGTCCGGCCGACCTTCGAGCAGTACGTGGGCTACGCCTTCGAGGAGGCGGCGAGAGAGTACGTGGCTCGCCTGGCCCGGGCCGGACGGCTAGCCTTGCTGCCCGAGCGAATCGGCGGCTGGTGGGACCGCAATGAGGAGATCGACGTGGTGGCGATCAGTGATGCCGATGGAGCCGTGTTGGTGGGGGAATGCAAATGGTCGGCCAACCCGGTGGGCACCAACATTCTGGCGGACCTCAAGCGCAAGGCAGCCCTGCTCAACGCCGCCGGTCGCTGGCCGGACGTGTCGTACGCCCTCTTCGCCAAAGCCGGCTTCACCCCCGACCTGGAGGCCAGGGCCTCCCTGGAGGGCGTACTACTGGTGCATGTGCAGGACATGCTGTGAACAGCGGACGGGCCTCGGCATGGCCAGCCCTCCGCAGCCCTTCGTTGGCGATCTTGGCCAACCGAGAATCAGGCAGACGGGGGCGCCGGCGCGTGCTCGCGGGGCACCAGGCGGATGATCAGGTCGGCGTCCAGCGCCTCGGCAATCTTGCGCAGATTGGAGACACAAGGCTCCTTCGCGCCGCTTTCCCAACGGGCAATGTTAGGTTGAGCCGTGCCCAGCCGCTCCGCCAGCTGCTCCTGGGTCAAGCCCCGCAGGATGCGCAGCCGCGCAATCTGATAGGCCGGCTCGTGCGCCTGGGCCGCCGCCACGAAGGCCGGGTCTTGCAGCCGCTCCGCTTCCCAGTCCTCGAAGCTGATCAGTTTTCGCATCTCATTCCTCCAGGAGCTCGCTCATGCGCTTCTCTGCCAAACGGATCTCTTTGGCGGGCGCCTTCGGGCTCTGCTTGCGATAAGCGTGCAGCAAGACGAAGGTCCTCCCAGTGTGGGCAAAATAGAAGATGCGGTTGGCCCCCGGCCGCAGCTCCCACAGCTTGGCATGACCCGTGATCTGCCGCACGTGCGGCCGACCGAGTTGGAGACCGAACTCCCGCAAGAGGCGTATGGCGTCGCGCACTTCCACCTGTTCTTCGACCGGCAGGCTGTCGATGTAGTCCCTCACCGGGCTCTGGCCACGCGCATCGGCATAGAAGTCGACGCGCCACGCTGGCGGCACATGGCTGGCTGGCACCTGGTCTTCTCCCTCCGCTCCGCCGGGCATCATATCGCTATTGATATATAATGTCAAAGCTGTGCCTGTCCAGCGTCGGCGCTCTTGGCCCGCTAGTATCTAAACCTCTCGGCCGCGCCGATCGCCTGGCACCACTCTGGACTGCCCACCTTGAGGCTGATGGCCTTCTGCTCAGCAGGCAACCAGACTGGGACTTCCTGGCTGCTGCGTGCCGTGGGTTTGCCGGCCCAAGGCGGCTCGGCGATCTCCTGGCTGCTGCGGATGGCGGCGGGTTCGGCTGCGCGGGGCTGCGCGACCCGGCCAAGCGGGCGATGATGCGCGAGGTGAGCGGGCGCCTGGCCGACTACACCGTGGTAGCGGCCGAAGACCCGCGCAGCGAGGAGTTGGCCGGCATCATGGCCGGGACGGCCGCGGCCTGCGCGGCCGCCGGGCAGGGCGAATGCTTCGATCTCGCGGCCGGGCCCGCCGCGGGGCGCGGCTTCGTGCGCGTCCCTGACCGCCAGCGCGCGATCCTGCGCGCGCTGCGCGCCGGCGACGCCGTGACCGTGTGCGGCAAGGGCCACGAACAGTCGATATGCTTCGGTAACCAGGAGCATCCCTGGTCCGACCGCGAGGCAGTGCGTTGGGCGCTGGGGGCGCGCGGGGCGGCGGCGCCCGCAGAGCCTCCGCACGTGCTGCCGACGTGGGCGAGCTGAGAGGTGACATCCGGCAAGTTGGCTGCATAACGATGCCGGGCACTGGGGCTACCCGGCTGGCACGCGGGTCAGTGAGGGCCCGCGTCGTGGGGGCTACCCGGCGGTCCCGACCTCCATCGGACCCAACAATTGGGCCAGCTTGCTTGCCGTATTGGCCTCCGCCACGGGCGTGTAGACGACCATGCGTAAATCCGGCGCGTCAGCAACCTGGAAGGTGGTTGGTTGGAGAACCAGGCGTCCAACCAGGGGATGATTCAGTTCTTTACTCCCTGCGTGAGTCGCCTGGACCGCGTGATGCGGCCACCACTCTCGGAACTCCGGGCTGGCGAGCTCCAGCTCTGCTACCAACGCCTTGAGCCAGGGCTCACCAACGTATCGTTCGGTGCTTGCGCGGAAAAGGGCCAGCAGGCCCCGGGCAGCCTGCTCCCAGTTGGCAAGCAGCGTCTGCCTTGAGGGATGCGTGAACCCAAGGCGCAGGATATTGCGCTCGCGCGGAGGGAGAGCGCCGAAGTCTGTGTAGACGCGCGCCATGGCCTGATTCCAGCCGAGAAGATCCCAGCGCGGATTCGCGACATAGGCGGGGAACGCGCTCATGCCATCCAGTATGCGCTGGAGCGCGGGGCTGACGGCCGCGGTGAAGGGGTACGGGTCGGCAGGTTGCTGTCCGCGGGCCAGGAGAAACAGATGGTTGCGCTCGGCTGCATTCAGGTCAAGGGCCCGCGCCAGGCTCTCCACGACTTGTGCGGAAACTTGGATGGCGCGGCCCTGCTCCAAGCTGGTGTACCAGGTTACTCCGATGCCTGCTAACATGGCCAGTTCCTCTCTGCGCAGCCCCGGCGTTCTACGACGCGGGCCGCCAGGAAAGCCCGCGGCCTGAGGCGAAATACGTTCTCGCCGCGTGCGTAAGAAGTGTGCCAGCTCGTTCCGCCTTTCCTGATCGTTCATCCCCATCTTTCCCCTATCCTGTCAGTCCTTTTACCAGGATAATCTGAGTTCTGGCTAACAGGCAAAAAGTCTTGGATAATTGTACCGCTTCGAGAGGAGGTCTGCTTGCCGGCAGCCGGTGACCGATGTCTGGAAAGGATTCTTCAAGAATGCAAGCCATTGTCGTTGATCCAGGAGCGCCTCAGCGCCTTGGATTTCAAGCGGTTCAGCCCCCTGCGCCACAGGCCAGCGAGGCACTGATACGAGTGAGGGCGATCTCTCTCAATCGCGGAGAAATTGTTTATCGGGTACAGGGCACAGCCGGAACGCGCCTGGGGTGGGATCTCGCAGGGGTCGTCGAACAGGCGGCAGCCGATGGATCCGGACCGGCCAGGGGTGCGAGGGTCGTTGGTGTTTTGCCGACCGGCGCCTGGGCCGAGCAGGCAGCGGCCCCGGCGGACGCGCTGGCCGAGCTCACGCCGCACGTTTCCTTCTGGGAGCAGTACCAGGACATCATCTTGCGCACCCTGGCCGGCGTCTACGTGCCGGCGCGAGCGGTTGTCCCCTTGATGGCCGAACGCAAGCACGGCAGCCTCATCGCCGTCAGCAGCACGCTCGCGCGCGCACCATACACAGGTTCGGGCGCGTTGGCTGCCGGCAAAGCAAGCGTAGAGGCTCTGCTGAAGGCGCTCGTGCCGGAACTCGGGCCGCATGGCATCCGTGTGAATGTCGTGGCTCCATGGGCAGTCGAGACCGAGGCTTCCGCTCGCTACATTCAGGCACGCAAAGAGGCCATCAGCCAGTCCCTGCCCCTGCGGCGCGTCGCCCAGCCCGAGGATATCGCCGCGG
>Ga0326727_10018377_pt1 | contig 14285 bp, 11 predicted proteins | sample MB2enrmetagenome_FD_207643 | JGI IMG/M metagenome (GOLD analysis project Ga0326727, IMG submission 207643) | Lab enriched peat soil microbial communities from McLean, Ithaca, NY, United States - MB29MY | ecosystem: Environmental > Terrestrial > Soil > Wetlands > Peat | place: USA: New York...
GGGCATTGGCACAATTGCGCCGCAAGACAAATATGAACAAGTGCGCGGGGCCTACGCGGTTCCATTGGGAAACAAGCCGGTGGTTGTTGGGCTGCGCAGTCAAGAGATTTGACAATCTCGCCGCCGTGCTTTCAGCCTGCCACGCTTTGGAGCTGGTGGTCGATGCCCAGCGAAGGATGGGGCCTCACGGTTTTGCAGTGGAGCACAATCTCGCCCACCTTGCGATTGAACAGGCTGACCACGAAGCCATTCGAGGCGGGATCTTTCCTGACCTCCGCGAAGGCGCTTGGGCGGGCGATCAGACCAAGTCCTTCATCCATCCCTTGTATTGCTCCAGACTCACCGTGGGAGTGAAGGCCAGGTAGTGGCTTCGGTGCGGGCCGATGCCATCCGTCGTCCACTTCAAGTGCCACATCTCATTGCTGGCCGGATGGGGCAGCGAACCGAGAGTCGCCTTGCCGTTGGGCTCAACGTCGAACGGCGCTTCCATCAACTTCGCCGAGTCTCCGGCGCGCACGATCTCCAGCCGGCCTCGCGCCGGCTTCAACGTGTCGTTGACCACCATCACCGGGTGGCTTCCCTGCGCTTCCTCGCAGCAGATGACCTGAACGTCGCGCTGCGCGCGCTCGAGATAGTGGAACGCCAGCTTCTTGTCAAAGTAGTAGTCCACCACAGCATCGGAGAGGATCGGCCAGCCGTCGCGAATATTCCACCACAGGATGCCCTGCTTTGTGCCCTTCTGCTGGCGGAAGAATTCAACGAAGAACTTCATGGCCTCGGCCTGGGTGATCTGCGAAGCGAGGATGAACTCGTCCAGATCGTCAGGGCACGCGCCGAAGAAGGCCTTTACCTGGTTGATCATCAGGTCGTTTCTCCCCAGCGTGCTCTTGTCGTCAGGTGTGGAGCGGCATGACTTGCTGAGCCATTGCTCGTTCCACTCGTGGCCCTTGACCCATGGCTCGACGAAATCAGGATCCATCATCCGTTCCAGCGACGTCCTGGACGGGCAGCCGTGGTAGCCGATTTCGCTGGCAAAGCGTGCCGGTGAAGCGGTGTAGAACGGCGCCTTGAAGTATCCGCGCGGTCCCCAAAGATGAACCTCGGGCATGGAATCGGCTTTATTTCCCGCGGCAAAAACGGCGGGACTGTGATACGGCGAGCTGGGCAGATAGGCGCGATTGGGGTCCAGCTCCGCCAGCACCGCGGGGATCGTTTTTCGGGTGCTGAGGTCAAGGTTGGGATCGGTCACCGGCCTGTTGCCGTCCCGCTGGGCCCAGTCAAAGGCGTCGTCGCACTCGTTGTTGCCGCACCACAGGGCCAGCGAGGCGTGATTGCGCAGGCGCGAAACGATTGTCCGCGCCTCCTTCTCGAGGGCCGCAAGGAAATCCTCGTCCCTGGGGTAGATGGCGCAGGCCATGTTGAAGTCCTGCCAGACCATGATGCCCGCTTCGTCGCAGAGGTCGAAGAAGCGGTCTTCGGGATACACGTTGCCGCCCCAGCAGCGAGCCATGTTGCAGTTGGCTTCCTCCATCAGTTGAACGGTGCGCTCCACCTGCAGATGATCGCGGCTGTGCAGTGCATCGAGACAACTGTAGTCGGTGCCTTTCACAAATATGGGCACACCGTTGACCGTGAAGCCGAAGCTTCCTTTTCCATCCGGCGTGAGAATGTCGGTGCGGTCAAGATGGATGGTGCGGATGCCGATTCGCTCGACGCTGCGGTCGATGATCTTCCCGGCATGGTCGAACAGCGTGACCGTGGCCTCGTAGAGCGGCCGCTCGCCGAATCCCCGCGGCCACCAGAATGCACACTCCTCCACATTGAGATCCTGGCTGCCGTTGCGCTCGGTCACCGCAGTTTCCCAGCGGGCCGCCGTCTCTCCGTCGCGCTGCAACTGAACTTCGAGCTTGTATTCTCCCGTATTCGCAACCCCGTCCAGCTCCCAGGCAACAGAGACTGTGGCCCGGCCCTGCTTCACGTCTACCGACTTCGTGTGCCAATAGACGCTGGAGATCCGTGTCGGACGACGCCATTCCACGTAAACGTCCTTCCACAAGCCGGCGCTCACGATGCGCGGCATGATGTCCCATCCGTACATGTGCCCGGCCTTGCGGACGTACAGGGCTTCCCAATGGCCGTTCGCTGGGTACTCCCAACCCGAGTGGGGATGCACGAGGCCGGCCGGCACCGCGGGATCGATGCGCACCATGACCTCATTCATCCGGCCAGGCAGCAGGGCGCTGGTCGCGTCAAAGCGCTGGGCTACCAGCATGTTGGCTGCACTGCCTACCTCGGCGCCGTTCAGCCACACGGTCGCGATGCAATCCAGTCCCTCAAACACCAGCTCCGCTCGTTCGCCGGGCTCGGCCTGTCCGGGGTTGAACGTGCGCCGGTACCACCACTGATGATTCTCCAGCTTGAGAGCCTCAAGAACGCGAATGCCTTTTTCCAGGGGCTCAATCTTGCCGGCCGAGACCAGGTCCAATTCCACATTGCCGGGCACCGTGGCGGGAATCGTCGGCCAGTTCGCCGGCGGAACCGTGGGGGGCGGCTTCTGCGGGTATTCCGTCAGCGGCCCGTAAGTAAGGCTCCATGCGCCGTTCAGGCTGACGGCGCGGCGTGCAAGCGTGTCGCCTGCGCCCATGGCATCCGGCGCCAGCGCTTGGGCAAGATGGCCGCCATTGAAGAGAGATGTGAGCCAACAAAAAAAAGGCAGCTTCAAGACGCTGCGGCGCGTCACGCTGTTCCGCGGGACTGCAGTGGAGTAATTCATGATTCTCCTTTTCGCGACTGAAGCATGGCCCATGACCATCGACTCCTGCGGTGACTTCGAGAAGCCGCTCATGCCCGATCCTTTCCACGCGCGGTTTCGGCTTTCTGTTGAGCGCCCGCATCCATGGCAATGCACAGTGCGGCCACGTCTCCAATGCTCTCGTCCAGCATCGCCGGCACTACGGTACACACGGCAAACGCCCGCGCCAGGGCCTCCTCGCGCAATACCCTGCGGGCCGGCTCCAACACCATATCGCCCAGCCGCATGGCCATGCCGCCAATCACAATCCGATCGGGATTCAGAATATCCACCAGAATCGCCAACGCAAGGCCCAGCTTCTGGCCAGTGGCCGTCACAATGCTGCGTGCTACAGCATCTCCCTCGCCCGCAGCCAGGCCCACATCCTTCGCTGTTATGGTGTGCCCCTCTGGAAGATCGAGCAGCAGCGACTTGCGCCCGCGTTTGCGCGCGGAGTTCAGCATCACCCTGGCTATCTGCGCCATGCCGCCGCCGCTTGCCCAGCCCTCTACTGAACCCGCCTTGTGGTAGCCCACCGGCCCGGTGCGCGTCAGGCGCACATGGCCAATCTCGCCGGCCATATCGCTGGAACCCGAATAGAGTTTCTTATCGATGATGATGCCCGCGCCCAAGCCCGTGCCCATGGTGAGGAAGACCATGTTGCGTGTGCCCTGGCCGGCTCCGTAGCGGTGTTCGGCCAGCGCTCCTGCGTTGGCATCGTTCTCCAGAAGCACCGGGCAGCCGAACTCTCTGGTGAGAATATCCACGATGGGGATGTCAATCCACGTGGGCAGGTTGGGCGGGGCCTGAATCACACCGGTGTGGGGATCGAGCGGACCGCCGCAACTCACGCCGATTCCGCGCAACCGCTCCGGGCCAACCTTCAATTGGGCAAGCATCCGGTGCAGCCCGGCCAGAATCTGGTCGATGGCCTGCTGCGGCCCTTTCTCCGGCCGTGAGGCAAACTCGATGCGCGAAATCACCTCGGGAGGCTTGCGTGAGACCACCACCGCGGTCTTGGTCCCGCCAATGTCTACGCCCACCCAAATGTCCATGTCCACTGTTCCGTCCTCCGTAGCGCCGGTCTCCACAGGCTGCGGAAAAACTCGCCGGGATACGGTCTTGTATCAGGGCACGAGTTTACTCGTGCCGATAAAGCTCCCAAAATGAGTGCGGGCTTTAGCCCCTGCCGAATTGCTCTTGCTGAAACCACTTCGTTCATTAAGTTTTTCCGTAACCTGTCCAGACCCTCAGAGACCGCACCAAGCCATCAATCCCTCACAATCACGCACTCTGTCAGAAATGCAGGCTAAGCGTTCGCCACTGCGGCCCCCGCCTTCGCTCCGCCCCCTCTCCGCAGTTCGACCACTGACAGCGCAAACACGTACACAATGGCCGCAATCGGCACCAGCAGCGAGGTTCTCATGCTGCTGTGATCGGCCACGACTCCCATCATCGGGGGCAGAGCCGCGCCGCCCACGATGGCCGTCACCAGCAGGCCCGAAATTTCGTTGGCGCGGTCCGGCATGCGATCCACCGTGATCGAAAAGATCAGCGGAAAGATGTTGGCAAAACCCAGGCCGCTGATGAAAAATGCCGCTGCCGCCACTCTGCCGTCGGGCACAAACAGGGCCATCATCCCGGCCAGCGAAAACACCGATGTGCCAATCAGGAAATGCGCGGGCTTGACCCAATTCAGGATCACGCCACCCAGGAACCTCCCGATCATCAGGGCCATGAAGAACAACCCCGTGCCCAGCAGGCCCACGCGGCCGATCTCCAGGCCAAAGCGCTCCTTCAGGAAGAGCGGAATCCCCGCGCTGATCGACACCTCGGCGCCAACGTAGAGAAAGATGCCGCAGGTCATGACCAGCGTGAACGGATTGCGCAGCAGGCCCATGCATGATCGCAAAGTTGCCGCCGCGGGCGCAGTTGCGGCCGCAGGAAGCTTCAACGTTCCGGCCGCTGCCAGCGTCACCAGCAGGGCTGCGCTGAAGATGGGAAAGATCACCATCCAGCTCGCGCCGAAGTACCGCGCCGCAATCACCGGCACCAGCGGGCCTGAGAGCGAGCCGACGGCCTTCACAAACTGGCCCAGCGACAGGTTGCGCGCATACTTGCCCTCGGGCGACACATCGCGCATCAGCGGATTGCCGGCCACCTGCAGGATGGCGGTTCCGGCGCCCAGCAGCACAATGGTAAGCAGGAAACGCGGGAATGAGTTGAGCCCCAGGCTGGCGATCAGCATTCCTACCAGCGCCACGGCCAGGCCCAGCATAAGCACAAACTTCTTTCCGCGGCGGTTCTGCAAGATTCCCGCCGGAATTGAGAGCAGGCCGAACATGCTCAATCCAACCAATGGAGTCAGGAAGGCCGCCGCGTTGCTCAGGTGGAATTCGTTCTTCGCCAGGCTGACGAACGGCCCCTCGGCATCCAGAAAGCCCATGGCCAGGAAAGCGAGGAATACAGGCAACGCCCGGAACTTCATCTCGTCAACTCCCGCCTCGCCTTGGTCAATCTGTGCGTCATTGGCTGAGGGCGAGTTGGATCACTGTCGAGTATACGCGGCAGGAATCAGGGAGCAGGGAATAGGGCGAGCGGTTGTACAGAAGCTGTGCACAGTTGTGCAGAAACTGCATGGATTCTGTACGGCTGTGGAGGGGTTTTGGTGCGCCATGTTATTGATTCTGTTGGAGCGACTCACGGCCGTGCAGCTTCTGCGTGGTTTTCAAAAAGAACTTCAGAAGGGGCGAAAAAGGGCCGGAAGAGCCGGGCTGAGGGACGGCGCTCGTTGGGTTTCGGGCCGCGGCATTGTCCTGGGCTTCGGCTTTGTCTTTGGCGCGGGCTTGCTGCCTGCGCTGGTTGATCAATTTGGCGTTGTCGGGCGACGCCATGGCGCGGGGCAAAGTCTCGATGAAGGCCTGCACGGCTGCGGAGACTGAGGTGCTGTTGGCAGCGGCCCAGACGCGAGCATCTTTGTAGGCTTTGTCGCTGACAGATACGGTGATGTTCTTCATGTTCGTGGCGCAATCCTTTCTATTTAGAATTGTGCGCCGGGGAGGGGAAATTATCTGCAAACGGCGGAAAAGCAGGGAACAGGGAACAGGGATCAGGGAACGGGGATCAGAAGACGGCGGGGCTAGCAGAGTTGGCGGGGCTAGGGCCCCCGCCCCAAGCTCGCCGCGGCGGACGCAAGGTGTTAGCCCAGGGTTTTGAACCCTGGGAACCCGGCCCGTTTTTTCCCGCAAAACAAAGAACGCGGCAAGGCCGCGACCAATCACGAAACACCGTCCACCTTCATGCTATTCCTGTGAGTAAATGAACTGGAGAACGCCACGCATTTTAGTGAGTACATCGAGAGCGTGCTTCAACGTAGCCGGTTTCTCATGGAGCACATTGTCTGCGGCATCGGCAACCTCACGCGCAAAGACTCGATTCGCATGATCGATGACGCCAGCGGATTCGGCTTCGTCCAACAGATCCCTCATTTCGACGAAGGTGTTCGTCGATTGATACCCAATGCCCTCTTTAAGTGCTTGCTCAAGCGCAGCGCGGCTGAGTGCCACTGATGCTTGTGGTAGGCCAACGATGTAAGTGCGAACGGCTTCCCGCAAGTACCCATTCGTAATCTTTGATGGTATGCGAGCGCCGCTCATTCGTGACAGTTGCAGAGTTCTTCGTACAAAGTCGGGTACCGCGTCCACCAACTCCCTGGTGAACCGCCGATCAAGAAACTTCCGAACCAAATTTGGCTGAATCTCAACGAGCCTTTCCAGTGCTTCGAGCTTGCTGTCTATCAGGGTCTCCCTGGACTTAACCAAATAATCTACGATGTTGTCTGCCAGATTATTCCATTCTTGGAGTTCGACGAATTCCTCTCGTGTGAGCCCGGTGTCATCGCGGTCCAAGCCTTCGATGAAGACGGTTACCTCTTCGGACAATGTCGGGTCATACGCGATTTCACGACTCTAGTGAGCACGAGCCTTTTCTAACGAATGATTCTCTGCCTGACGACTTTCTTCTTTAATTTGAAAGAATCGACCTCGTGGCATTGGTTTGATGTGTGTCTCAGCCTCGAGAATGTACCATTTGGGTTCGCGGATACCTTTCTAGTTGAAGAGGTAAGCAGATTCTCCTCATATACGGCAAGTTTTCCTCCGTTGCAAATAAGCATTGATTTCGGTGCAATCTAATAGCAGAGCGCCAGAGACTCGTGGTCCCTGGCGCTCCTACGGCGGCCCCGTAGCTTAATTTGGACAAAGCACCCGCTTCGAAGCCGGTCAGATGAAGGTCCGAATCCTTCCGGGGTCGCCAACGAATCAAATCCTAAGAACTTCCTTCCTGTGCACGCAAGTGAAAAAATAGCCGTAAAGCTTAGAGTGCGCTCACTCGTAGCATTTCGCTTTTTCTTTGCCCATGATGTTGGGGTTTCCGAGGGAGCTCGGCGCGGCTGAAATCGCGCCCTGAAACAAGCCCAGATGGGCTGGGTTCGCGATGCGATCTCGGGTTACTCGAAGAATTCTTCATCGATCTTCTTGATTTCGATTGTCTCTTCAACCCTGCAGCCGACGTTGTGGCGAATCATGAGGCGCGTTAGTTGGTCCCCGTTAATGAGAACAATTCGCTTGCTCAGCGCCGCAGCAGTCTCTTGAGCCGAAGATGTATACGTCGATGCTGTGACGAACAGCCCCTTGGTTGCCTTGAATCGGTCCAGGCTTCCGAAGAATTCTCGTATCGCACCTGGCCCGACAGTGTTTCCGCCGGTGTACCTCTTGGCCTGAACGTAAATACGGTCCAGACCTAACTTGTCTTGATCGATGACGCCGTCTACGCCGCCGTCGCCTGCTCCGCCGACCAACGCCTTACTGATTTCTGTGACGGACCCTCCGTATCCCATCGCAAACAGTAAGCGAACAACCAAGTTTTCAAAGAACGTTGACGTGCCCGCACGAATTTTGACGAGGAGTTCGTCGGCGAGTTCCTGCTCAAGCTGCGCATGCGCACTTCGGATGGTTTCGTCCGGGGTCAATTCGGAGTCATGGGCTAATTCGGGAGATTGCGACTCGTCGGCACTCGTTTCGAATTCGCCGAGCTTCCGGAATTTTCTAAACTCGGGGAATTGGGCGAGGTATTTGATTGTGATGCGCTCGGGAGGGTTGGAAAGAACGCCCTTACCCCGGTCGGTAATGCGGAAATGAGCTCTCTTGGTTGTCGGCATGATTAGGCCGGCCTGGACGAGGTACGATTTTGCCCATGCCACTCTATTGGAGAATGTCGTTTGGCGGCCAGACGGGAGGAGAGTTGCTCGCTCCTCTTGGGAGAGCTTGAAGTCATTCGCCAGATGTTCTACTGAATCGGAGACGCGCGATTCTCTTTCCGCGGCAAGTCGGAGCAGAGGAAGCATCAAGGTCTGAAAATCGGGTATCGCCATTTCAGGTCGCCCTAAATCTTGAGTTGGCTTATGGCCCTGAATTCTACACCTGCGATGCGCTCCGCGCTTTTTCGTTGAGTGGGGCGGGGGTTTAAACGCGGCTGCGCCGCGTTCTTTGTTTTTTGGGGAGAAACGGCCCGGTTCGGCCCGACTCAAGCCACCCCAGCGAATACAAATCATTAGCTGGGGACCCCGGGAAGCCGTGCCCTGATACAAAGCCTGTCGGACTTTGGCGCGGGGGGTCGTGGGAGGTGAGTTGCGCGAAAGGCAACTGCAGGGCCCTTGCTGCGGCGGCCCTTCGGCTTCGACTCCGGACGCGGCTGCGCCGCGTTCTTGATTTCTCGAAAAATGAGTGGGCGGGTTTCGGCGCGGCTAAAGCCGTGCCCTGATACAAAGCCTGTCTAACTGTGGCGCATCGATGGGGTTTGAACGCGGCTGCGCCGCGTTCTTTGTTTCTTGGGAAAAACGGCCCGGTTCGGCGCGGCTGAAGCCGCGCCCTGATACAAGGCCTGTCGAGCCGGGGGCGCATCGATGGGGTATGAACGCGACGGCGCCGAGTTCCTTGTTTTTTCGGAAAAAACGGCCCGGTTCCCATGGTTGAAATACAGGGGTCAGGGGTCAGAGATCAGGGGTCAGCGGTCGCCACGGCGACCTTGAGGCGGCGGGGGCGTCGGGATTGAAGCCCTGACCTACTGGTCGCCAAGGCCGCGATTGCGAAATGCGACCGGGTGCCCGAGAAACAACTGCAGATCCCTCGACTGCGCTCGGGATGACAGCGCTTTATTGAGATTCGTGTTATCCCATGTCCCCAAATGCGAGGAACATGGGGCACCCGGCTGTTTGCGAAGCTGGGGTTTGAACGCGGCTGCGCCGCGTTCTTTGTTTTTCGTGAAAGGACAGCGCGGTAGATGTTTTCGGCGCGAGTAAACTCGCGCCCTGATACAAGGCGTGGCGCGGACGGCTGCGGCATGAGGCCCAGGGGTTCCGAGGGCAGAGTTCAATCGTGTTCTGTATCAGGGCGCGGCTTTGAGCCGCGCCGCAAAGCGCTGGAAAATGATTTGGGGCTTTAGCCCCTGCGTTTCTTCTTCTCAGCGAGATAACCGTAACAGTATGGATATAGGCCGGGACGCTCGGCCAGCCCCGCCTTCACGGGGTTTTGGGCAATATAGGTGCGATGCTGTTCGAAGCTATTGGTGTCGTCGGCACGTGACTCAGAGAAACCGACCTGCCAGACTTCTCCCAAGTAACCGTAATCATGCTTCAGCCGATACGAGAATCGGCCCTTGATGAATTGCATCGCTTTTTCGATCGTCATTTCTCCGCGGACGGTCAACAACACGTGCAGGTGGTCGGGCATGACGACGAAGTCGTGCACTTCGAATTTTCCCGCAGCCATATACGAGCGAAGGACGTCAATGAGAAGCGCTGCGTTGCGTTCCGATTGCAGAAGTCGGCGGCCGGCGGCGGTTTTCGTGGTGGCGAAAAATGTGCGCGCGGAGCTGATTGTGTTTTCTAGCGGCGCGTTGCGGATGGGTCTTGCCATGGCAGGGGCTAAAGCCCCAACTCCTTAAAAGGGGCGCTTCGGCGCGAGTAAACTCGCGCCCTGATACAAAACAATGCGGCTGAATCAAAACAATGCGGCTGAATCAAAACAATGCGGCTATTGAGAGATCCTGCCAAGCTGCACCCTGATACGGAACAATGCGGCTGAATCAAAACAATGCGGCTATTGGTGGTTCAAGCTAGACCAGCCCCTAATACAAAATTACCGGATTCGTTGCAGAATCGCGACCACACCGAAAACCGATTGAATACCTCAGATCGTTTTGTTGTCGGCGGTGGCGAGGACAGCGTCTGCGGCGGCGCGGCTCCAGCCGATGCGCAGATCGCGGACGTTGTTGAGAGCGAAGGCACCGTTTCCGCCCTGGGCGGCGAGGCGCGGAGCGGTGATGGCGAAGAAGTCGGCGCGGTCGACATCGGACAAGTAGAATGCGGGGCGCGCGTCGGGCGTGGCGACTGCCACTTCAACGTGGCTCATTTCCAGATTTCGAATGTGGCGCAGGAAGAATCCCGAACTGGGCGTGACGCCGAATGGACCTGGATCTGGATACTCATCGATGAGTTCGGGGACTTCAACCTTCGCCTGCTCCGCAGTTCCTCCGCCTGCGTGTTCAACATAGATGTCGCTGAGCTTGAGGTCCTCAATCGAGTGGCCGGGAATGCCACTCACGATCGATCCCTGCCACGCGGGCGCATTGTGGCAGACGAGGTTTGAGATGAGCACACGCTTGAAGGTGCCGACCTTGGTGGTCTCTTTGGGGCCGCGCAGGCGCGCGCCGAGGCGCAGGAAGAGCGGAGGGCAACTGAGGTCGCGCATGACGGTGTTGACGATGGCGAAGTCCTCAAGCAGCGCGCCGTCGACGGTTTCGAGCGCGTAGCCCATTGAGCCCTCGAAGACGCAGTTGGAGACGGCGACGTTGATGAATCCGCCGTTGGACTCGGTGCCGAACTTGATGCGGCCGGTGCCGTAGGCGTGCTTGCCGGGCGGGAACTTGCGGAAGGTGCCGTCGAGGACCGAGCCGAGCTGGTAGCAGCCTGCGACGTAACAATTGGCAATGGTGATGTTGCGGCTGGGCCGCGCGTAGCCGAGAGCGTAGCTGGATTTGGGAACGATGGCGTCGTCCCAGGGCGAGTTGACGCTGCAGTTGGAGACGCGGACGTTCTGGCAGCAGTCGATATCCATGCCGTCGCGGTCGGTGTCGATGTTGAGGTTGTCGATGGTGAGGTTGTCGACGCCGGTGGCGAGCAGCGCGAAGTGGCCGCCCTTGAGGATGGAGAAGTCGCGCAGCAGCACGTTGCGGCAGTTCTTGAGGGCGATGGCCTTGTTGGCGACGCCGGGCTGCTCGGCGATGTAGATGGGGTAATCGCCGCGGGCGGGGCCGTTGATGCCGAAGCTGAGCCCTTTGCCGTAGATGAGGCCCGGGCCGGTGATGGAGACGTCGTGGATGTCTTCACCCCAGATGAGGGAGTTGTGCCAGTGGTTGTGGCCGTAGTCCTGGTAGGGCTCCCATGGCGCGTTGGGTTCGGCAGGGTCGTAGATGCCGCCGTTGTAGCCGGTGGCGTCGCCGGGTCTGGGCGACTCGGCCGCAAGAATGGTGGCGCCCTGCTCGATTGAGAGATGGACGTTGCTCTTGAGGTGGATGGAGAAGGTGAGGTAGACGCCGGGAGGGAAGAGGACGAGGCCGCCGCCTTGGGATGCAGCCGCGTCAATGGCGCGGTTGATCGCGGCAGTGTCGAGGGTCTTGCCGTCGCCGGTTGCGCCGTAGGCGCGGACGTCCCACTGCGTGGGGGCCACCTGCGGTGTGGCAGACCCTTGGACGGGGTTCGTGGCGGGACGGGAGGCTGCGGCGGCTGTGGCCGGGATGGCGGCGCCGGCAAAGCCGAGGCTTCCCACTCGCAGAAAGTCACGGCGCAGCAGATCGTTGGCTCTCATCGGAGATTCTCCGGGATCGTGTTGTTTGGTCGATCGCTCAAGTACATAGCGGGTTTCGCTCAGTTGACGAGACGCTGACGACCCTATCAGTTTAATGCGTCCCTTTGACCTGCTCCCCAAATCGCGCGCCGGCGCACCGAGGCCGCAGAAGGCGTTTCGAACACATCCAACGGCGCGTTTATTGGACTATGATTCAGAACGGGCAGTTCGGGCCTAGCGGACAAGCATTTCAGGAGCAGCCATGAAGTCGAACATATTTGCTTTTATCAGCGCCATCTGCGTTCTTTCTGTTTCAAGCGGTTGCGGCGGTGGAGGCGGGTCGTCTACGCCACCACCACCGCCTGTGACGCCCACAGTCACCGTCACTCCCGCATCCGGCAGCATTACAACCGCTCAGAGCCTTAGCGTTACGATTACCGTTTCCGGTTCGAACGGAACGCCGACGGGATCAGTGGTGCTGTCGAGCGGCAGCTATACCTCAGCATCTACGACCCTCAGCGCCGGTTCGGCGAACATTACGATTCCGGCGGGTTCGCTGGCTACAGGCACCGACACGCTGACCGCAAAATATACGCCCGACTCTGCCAGCTCGGCGAATTACAACAGCGCCTCTGGGGCCGGCACGGTCACCGTCACCCAGGCTGTGGCCACACCGACTGTGACCGTCACCCCTGCATCCGGCAGCATCACCACCGCCCAGAGCCTCAGCGTAACCATTACCGTTTCCGGTTCGAACGGCACGCCGACGGGATCTGTGGTGCTTTCCAGCGGCAGTTATACCTCAGCATCTACGACACTCAGCGCCGGTTCGGCGAGCATTACGATTCCGGCGGGACAGCTGGCTACAGGCACCGACACGCTGACCGCAAAATACACGCCGGATAGCGCCAGCTCGGCGAATTACAACAGCGCTTCAGGGGCCGGCACGGTCACCGTCACCCAAGCCGTGGCCACACCGACAGTCACCGTCACTCCTGCATCCGGCAGCATTACGACCGCCCAGAGCCTCAGCGTTACGATTACCGTTTCCGGTTCGAACGGAACGCCGACGGGATCTGTGGTGTTGTCGAGCGGCAGCTATACTTCAGCATCTACGACACTCAGCGCCGGCTCGGCGAGCATTACGATTCCGGCAGGTTCGCTGGCTACAGGCACCGACACGCTGACCGCCAAATACACGCCCGATAGCGCCAGTACCGGGATCTATAACAGCGCTTCCGGGACCGGCTCAGTCACCGTCACCCAGGCCGTGGCCACACCCACTGTGACCGTCACCCCTGCATCCGGCAGCATTACGACCGCCCAGAGCCTCAGCGTAACCATTGCCGTCTCCGGCTCGAACGGAACGCCGACGGGATCTGTGGTGCTTTCCAGCGGCAGCTATACCTCAGCATCTGCGACACTCAGCACCGGCTCGGCGACCATTACGATTCCGGCAGGTTCGCTGGCTACAGGCGCCGACACGCTGACCGCAAAATACACGCCGGATAGCGCCAGTACCGGGATCTATAACAGCGCTTCTGGGGCCGGCTCAGTCACCGTGACCCAGGCCAGCGGCAACGCTGTTACCGTCAACATCGATACGCTTGCCAACCGCCATCAGATCAGCAGATACGTTTATGGCGGTAACGTCAGCGGTCCCACCAATGTGGCAGACATGGGCCTGCCGTTTGTCCGGTGGGGCGGCAACGCCTCGTCGACCTACAACTGGCAGTTGCACACGTACAACGCCGACGCAGACTGGTACTTCGAGGACTTCGGCGTAGGCAATTCGAACGGCGATGACAACGACTCGGTGCAGTTCATCACCGATCTGCAGAACGCCGGCGCCAGTCCGCTGATGACCATGCCAATGCTGGGGTGGGTGGCGCAGAGCGCTGAGATCGCGAACCCTCCGAACGACCACTGGAGTTTTTCTGTAGCAACCTACGGCGCGCAGTGCAAGGTGGATCAATACAACACGGACGCCGGCAACGGCCAGAAACCCGACTGCCAGACGCCTGTGACCACCCAGGCAGTGACCACGGCCTACTATCCACTCGTGGACACCGCACAGGATTGCCCGTCGGGAACCTCAGATGGAACCACCTGCATTGACCGCGAAACCTGGGCGCAGGCACTTGCCACGGCCTTCAAGGGAAGCAGCGCGACCTGCCAGGTGCCATATTCGACGATCACCTCGTGCCACTTCTACGACATGGACAACGAGATCGACATCTGGGGCGGAACTCATCGCGATGTTCACCCCGCGCCCTCCGGCTACGATGAATTGGCCAGCGTGTTTGAGAGCGAAGCGGGGGGCTTGAAGAAATGGGACCCGGCGGCCGTGCGCTTCGGTCCGGTGTCGTGCTGCTGGTACTTCTACTGGGCCCCCGCAAACGGCACAGACAGGGCCTCTCATGGCGGGGTGGACTTTCTGCCGTGGTGGCTGAACCAGATTTACTGGTTCGACCAGATCAACGGCTCACGCACGCTGGATGTGTTCGACATCCACGCCTATGCCGAGGCCAATACTACGGGGCTGACTAAGGCGCAGTTGCAGGCGCTTTCCGCGTCAGTCTATCGCGATT
>Ga0326727_10018378_pt1 | contig 14285 bp, 9 predicted proteins | sample MB2enrmetagenome_FD_207643 | JGI IMG/M metagenome (GOLD analysis project Ga0326727, IMG submission 207643) | Lab enriched peat soil microbial communities from McLean, Ithaca, NY, United States - MB29MY | ecosystem: Environmental > Terrestrial > Soil > Wetlands > Peat | place: USA: New York...
CTGCCAACGCACCGGCTGCCGCGCCCGCCAACGCACCGGCTGCCGCGCCCGCCAACGCACCGGCTGCCGCGCCCGCCGGCGCGCCCGCCGCCGCAACCGGGTCCGGCGGCACCCGCCAGCAGTTGCAGGACGCCGAACGGGCGCGGGCGGCGAGCCTGGCCGCGCAACGCGACGCCGTTGCCCGCGCCGCCGCCGCGGTGGAGGCAGAGAAGCGCCTGGCCGCCAGCCGCACCGAGGCGGCTGCTGCGCTGCACACCGCCGAGGCCGCCACGCTGACGGTCGCCCACCGCATCGATGATCTGGCGCGCACCCGCCAGGACGCCGAAGACCGGTTGCAGGCCCGCGCCGCCGATCTCGCGCCGTTGCTGCCCGTGGTCGAACGGCTGTCGCTGTATCCGACCGAGACATTGCTGGCCGCGCCGGGCTCGACCGAGGACGCGGTGCGCGGGTTGCTGGTGCTGAACGGCCTGTCGCGCCGGATCGAGGCGGATGCGGAGGCGCTGCGCCAGGCCCGCGCCGATGCGGCGCAGGCGTCGCAGCGGCTTGAGGCCGAGAGGTCGCGGTTGGCAGAGGCCGAAGCGGTGCAGGCGGCGCAGGCGCGTGACCTTGACCAGCAGCTCGCCACCGCGGAGGCCGATCGTCGCGAGGCGGTGGACACCGCTGCCACGGCGGCGCGCCATGCGGCCGAGGAAGCCGCGCAGGCGCAGACCCTGCGCGCCGTGCTGGCCTCGCTCGATGCCGAGCATCGCGCGGCCGAACGGCGCGCCAAGGCCGATGAGACCCGCGCCGAGCGGCGCCATCAGTCCGCGGAAGCCGACGAGGCGCGGCAGCGGGAAAAGGCGCTGGACGCGCCCGCCGCCACCGCCAGCCTGCCGTCCGACGCGGCGGCGCGCGGCCAACTGACCGCGCCGGTGGCCGGAACCATCCTGCGCGGCTGGGGCGCGGCGAGCGATTCCGGGCCGACGACCGGCATCCTCTACCGCGCGCCGCCCGCCGCCCGCGTGGTCGCGATGTGCGGCGGGCGGGTGGTCTTCGCCGCGCCGTTCCGCAGCTACGGACTTTTGTTGATCGTTGATTGCGGCGGGGGCTACCATGCGGTCACCGCCGGGTACCAGGCGTTGGACGCGAAGGTGGGCCAACTCGTTCGCGCCGGGGAGCCGGTGGGCACGATGCCGTCCTGGGTCCCCGGCCAGGCCGGAACCCGCCCGGCGTTGTATGTGGAGTTGCGGCGTGATGGTCAGCCGATTGATCCCGCGCCTTGGTTGAGGGCGAATGGCTGAGGATCCGACAGGGCTGACTATCCACAACTTAAGAATTCAGCGCTGGACGCCGCACGGGTTACGACTGAAAGATGTTGCAGGCGATAATCGGCCTACCAGATGGTGGCCTGCCAAATGGTGGCCCGCGTGAGAAATAAGCTTAGCGATCAGCAACCGGCGCGACCGGTGGCAAAGGAATATACATGAACCCGACGCCCTCGACCCCGCGCCCTCGGCGCTTCCGCGCTGGCCTTCTGGTCGGCGCCGCCTTCGTGGCGGGCATCGTCATCGCCCCGACCGCCGGCCAGCTTGGCCATCGCTTCGGCGTCACCTTCGGCCTCGCGCCGGCGGCCTTCGCCGACGTCACCGGCAACAGCGACACCTACCGGCTGCTGACGCTGTACGGCGATGTGTTTGAGCGGGTGCGCGCCGATTATGTCGATCCGGTGCCCGACAAGGACCTGGTCGAGAACTCGATCAACGGCATGCTCACCGGGCTGGACCCGCATTCCAACTACATGGACGCCAAGGCGTTCCGTGACATGCAGGTGCAGACCAAGGGCGAGTTCGGCGGCCTCGGCATCGAGGTCACCCAGGACGGCGGCTGGATCAAGGTGATCACCCCGATCGACGACACGCCGGCCTCGCGCGCCGGGGTCAAGGCGGGTGACCTGATCACCGCGATCGACGGCAAGACCGTGCAGGGGCTCGCGCTGAGCGACGCGGTAGACCGCATGCGTGGCCCGCCCAACTCCAAGATCGTCCTGACCATCCATCGCGACGGCGTGGACAAACCGCTGGATGTCTCGATGCTGCGCGAGATCATCAAGATCCAGGTGGTCAAGCAGCGCATGGAGCCCGACAACATCGGCTACGTGCGGCTGACCCAGTTCACCGAGCAGGCGGATGCGGGCCTCAAGGCGGCGGTGCTGTCGCTGAAGGCACAGGCCGGCGGCAAGCTGCGGGCCCTGGTGCTTGATCTGCGCAACAATCCTGGCGGCCTGCTGGACCAGGCCGTCGCGGTGTCCAGCGACTTCATCGACGAGGGTGAGATCGTCTCCACGCGCGCGCGCCACGCCGAGGACAGCCAGCGCTGGAACGCCAAGGGCGGCGACATCATCGAGGGCATTCCGTTGGTCGTGCTGACCAACAACGGGTCCGCGTCGTCGTCGGAGATCGTCGCCGGCGCCCTGCAGGACCATCGCCGCGCGGTGCTGCTGGGCACCAAGACGTTCGGCAAGGGCTCGGTGCAGACCGTGATCCCGCTGCCCGGCAATGGCGCGATGCGGCTGACCACGGCGCGCTACTACACGCCGTCCGGCCGCTCGATCCAGGGTCTTGGGATCACGCCCGATGTCCTCGTGCATGAGACCCGGGAGGAGGTCGCGCGCTTCGGGCCGGAGCATGAGGCTGACTACAACCACGTGCTGTCCAACACCGGCGGCACGCCGCAGCAGAGTGAGGCCCCGCGCACCGACCTGCCCGCCGTCGCCAAGGAAATCCCGGACAAGCCGCCGGAGAATTTCCCCAAATTCGACCCGGCGAAGCCTGACCAGACCGACTTCCAGTTGCAGGAGGCCCTGGTGCTGGCGAAGGCGATGGCGGCGCAGACGCGCGCCGCCAATTAGTTGAGGCTCCGCTTCGGCGCGGCAACGCCGGTCGCCGAGGGTCCCGCAGGCCGGGATACCACGAACCCGTTTCAGCGCCTCGGCGCCTGGCGCGGGCTCGCGATGTTCTGGGCGTGCTTCCTGGCGGTGGTGGTGGTCGGCAGCGTGACGCTTGCGGTGTTGGGGCCGCCCGCCCCGCGGCATCCGGCGGCATCGGCGGCGATTGCCCCGGCGCGCCCGGCGGTTCGTGCGGACCAGGGCGCGGCAGCGTCGGCACGCGGGGCGCCGGGAGACGGAGTGCCGAGCCGGCCCCCCAGCGTGGCGCTCGCCGCGCCCGACCCGGCGTTGCTTGACCCTGCGCCGGCGGACGGCTCCGCGATGGGACTGCCGCGGATCGGCACTGACGGCAGGACCCCGATGCGCGTCTATGCGGGCCACTTCGATCCCGCCACGAAGGCGCCGCGTATCGCCGTCATGATTGCCGGCGCCGGCCTCGACGCCGCCGCGAGTGCCGATGCGATCCGCGCCCTGCCCGCCGGGGTGACGCTGGCGATCTCGCCCTATGCCTCCATGGCGGAGGCCACGGCCACCGCCGCGGCCGCGCGGCAGGCCGGCCACGAATACCTGATCTCGATCCCGATGGAGCCGCAGGGCTACGCCCAGAACGACCCGGGGCAGCGCGCGTTGCTCACCACCATGTCGGCCGCGGAAAATGCCCAGCGACTCGATTGGGTGCTGTCGCGGCTGACCGGATATGTCGGCGGGACCGGCGCGCTCGGCGCCATGCACGGCGAGCGCTTCGCCGAGGTGCAGGATGACATCGACCCGATGCTCGCCGCCCTCGCCGGCCGCGGCCTGCTCTATGTCGATCCAAGGCCGAACGCGATGCGGCTGCCTTTCGTCTGGTCCCGCGCGGTCGACGCCGTGATCGACGATCCGCCGACCGCGGCCTCGATCGATGCGCGCCTGGCGGAGCTGGAGAGGCGTGCGCACGATACCGGGTCGGCATTGGGGTTGATCGATGCGATCCGGCCGGTGACGATCGAGCACCTCGTCGCCTGGGTGGGCAACCTCGAGGGGCGCGGTTACGCGCTGGCGCCGGTCAGCGCGGTCGTCAGGGCGCCCCCTGGAACGTCCGCCGCACCGTCGAAGCCGCCGCAATGAGCACGTTGCCATATCGGCCGAATGTCGGCGCCGTGCTGTTCAATCCGGCCGGATTGGTCCTCGTCGCCCGTCGCGCCGACCTGCCGAACGCCGAGGGACCTGCCGGCGGCTGGCAACTCCCCCAGGGTGGCATCGACGAGGGCGAGGATCCGCGCGGCGCCGTGCTGCGCGAGTTGGCCGAGGAGATCGGCACCGACCGCGCCGAGATCATCGGCGAGCACCCGGAATGGCTGACCTACGACCTGCCGCCGGCGTTGATCGGCGTGGCGCTGAGGGGCCGCTACCGTGGCCAGCGGCAGCGCTGGTTCGCGCTGCGGTTTCTCGGGGTGGACAGCGACATCCGTCTGGACCTTGATCCGCACCCGGAGTTTGACGCGTGGCGGTGGGCGAGACTGGCTGAGCTTCCGGGGCTTGCGGTTGGGTTTAAGCGGCCAATCTATGGGGTGCTCGCGGCGTCATTCGCCCGCTTCGCCGCGCCGTGAGATGCGAGTGGCTTCCAGCGGGAGGCGGGCGGCGCCTCAGCAAAGCGGCGAAGCACGATGTGTGCCTGGCACATCAGCCGCACACCGCATCACTCGCCCGATCCTCCCCGCCGCGCAGCATCCAGCAGCGCCACACGTTGCTGCTCGGGGCGCCGGTCATTCGCCTTCTCGGCCGCGCCGCGGCCGTTCCGGATGCGGTTCTCCTTCGCCACCGCCCGCGCCGCCGCGCGCGCCAGACGCTTCTTCACTGACCGGAGGTTGACGATCTCGCCCATCCCGCCATCCTGCGCGCCTCGAACTGCTCGCACAATGGGAGGGATCATGGGTAACACCATCACGCTGAAGGCCGCCGACGGCTTCTCACTGTCCGCCTACACCGCCGGCTCGGCCGACGCCAAGGCCGGGCTGGTCGTGGTGCAGGAGATCTTCGGCGTCAACCACCACATGCGCGACATGGCCGACCGCTTCGCCGCCGCCGGCTACCACGTCTGCGCCCCGGCGCTGTTCGACCGCGTCGAACCCGGCGTGGAGCTCGGCTATACCCCGGACGACATCGCCAAGGGCCGCGACTACCGGATGAAGCTGACCGACGCGCAGGTGATGGTCGATGTGGAGGCCGCGGCGGCGTATCTTGGTGCCAGGCAGCTCGGCATCGTCGGCTATTGCTTTGGCGGAACGGTCGCCTGGTGGGGCGCCACCCGCAGCAGCAAATTCGCGGCGTCGTCCTGCTGGTATGGCGGCGGCATCGCCGGCACCAGGGACGAGCGACCGAACTGTCCGGTGCAGATGCATTTTGGCGAGACGGACGCCTCGATCCCGATGAGCGACGTCGAGGCGATCCGCCGGGCGCAGCCGAAGGTCGAGACCTTTGTCTACCAGGGCGCCGGTCACGGCTTCGGTTGCGACGAGCGCGGCAGCTTCAGCAAGGCCGACTACGAGCTGGCGCAGCAGCGGACGCTGGATTTCTTCGCCAAGCATCTCGGATAGCCACCGGCCTCTCCCCCGTCATGCCGGGCGCAGCATGCACCGGCGATCGCCGGCGGCCCGGTAGCCACGCCTTGCCTTGGTGCAGCAGGCAAAGGCGTGGGAACCGGCATTCGCCCCCGTGACGGGAAGGCGGCTACTCCGCCGCAAGCCGCGTGGACCGCCGCCGCGAAGCCACGATGGCGGTCGTCGTGGCGCGCGAAGCGACGCCGGCAAGCTCCAGCCACGCCGCGCGCCGTGCCGCCGCCTGCGCCCCCAGCGTGTGATGCGTCGCGAACGCGAGCTGCCCCCGCGCGGCAATACCTTGTCGCGATCCCGCATCGACAATCAATTCCGACAACGCACGAAACCATGCCGCCTCGGTGTTCGCCACCAGTTTGCCGCCGATGCCGTCGGCCAGCGATCCCCGATACGCCGGCACGTCGGATGCCAGCACGGCCATTCCGAGCGCGGCATAATCCATCGCCTTGATCGCTGACTTGGCTTCGTTGAACGCAGTCTCCGCGAGCGGTGCTATGCCGATGTCCCACGACGGCAACCGCGTGATCCAGTTCACGAATCCCGGATAAGACGCCATGGCGCCGCCCGGCGGTGCCATCCGATTGACCCATATCGGCAACGTCGTCGGCCCCACGACGCCGATCATATCGAATGTGACGCCCAATCCGAAGGCCGACACCACGCGCAGCATCGCCGATTCCACCATGGACCAATCGCCACCATGCGTCGCGCTGCCCATGAACATCAGGCGCACCGGCTGAGGCCGAGGCTGGGTCTCGCGATGTGGCTTGCCCCACAGGCGCTCATCGAGACCATTGGGCACCACAAGCACTGCCGGGCCGCCATCTTGCGACCCTTTCGGTGGGCGCGACCGTTTCAGTGGGTACGTCCCACGCAACGAAGCGGCCAGCTGCGGCGTCGAAACCCATACCGCATCGGCGTGATGCAGCATCCGCCCAACGGTTCGCGCCCGAGGCTGCAATATGTCGGCCTCAGGATGATCGCTCGGAATGTGCAACAGATCATCATCAAGGTCGTAAACCAGCCGCGCTCCTGTCGCCTGGCAATGCGCGGCCAGTGCATCAGCCGCCTCGGCATCAGGGATCGCATAGCGCTGTGTCGCGACGACGTCGGCACGGAATCGCGCGGCCTCGTGCGCCTCCACCATCACCACATCCATGCCGTCCGCGATCGCCGGATGGTCCAGCGGCTGCAACAGGCGGATATAGGCGCATGGACTGAGCGCGCCATTCGGCATCCGCTCCGGGATCGCCAGCACACTGACCCGTCCGGGCTGGCGCAAATCCAATATGCGCCGCCGCACCGCCGGCGCGGCGAGCGGGGCCGCATAGTCACGCGCATAGAAGTCGGTGACCGCACGCCGCGGCGTCGGCTTCGGCGGCGCACGCCCCAGCGCCACCCGGACCTCGCGGAACACCGAAAGCCAGGTCTCGGTGGTGGCGGCCGGGTCGACCAGCCAGGTCAGCCCGCGACCTTCCATCCGCTCCGGAAACGCGCCGATGCGTGTCGCGACGATCGGCAATCCGGTCCGCAGCGCCGCACTCAAGGTGTAGCTGTAGGTCTCCGGCGCCGCGCCCGGAAACCAGATGACATGCGGCCTCGCTGCGACCAGCAGGCGCGGCAGATCGGCCTCCTCATAGCCCCCCGTCACCCGCATGCGCGCGGCGGCGCCCGGCGGCAGCGCGCGTTCGGGATAGCCGATCAAATGAAACGACAGCTCACTGGGCGACGCCGCCTCGATCAGGCTGAGGACGCTGATCTCGCCCTTATGCGCCGCCAGCACGCCAATGATCGCAATCCGCAACGGCTTGGCGTGCGGCAGCGGCGGCGCGCGAACCACCCACGTCGTTTCGGTCACCGCCTCGTGCGGCGCCAGCACGGCATGGCGCGCAAGGTCGTGGCGCGCCAGTCGCGCACGCACATCCTCGCTCGGACACAGCACACGGTCGGCCTCCAACAGCAGCCTGCCATGGCTGCGTCGCCATGACAGGATCTCGCGCGCGCCGTGATTGGGCCGCTGTGCGATGCAGGCATTGCAGGTCGCGGGCCCGGGCTCGCCGCAGTAGCGCAGGCCGGGGCTCGGCAGCAGGTTCAATTGCGGACAGATCGCGAAATAATCATGCACGGTCAGGTCGAAGCCGAGCTCCAGCCGCCGCAGCAAGGCATGCAGGTCCATATCCAGCCCGGCCACGTGATGCACATGCACGCGTTGCAGGTTCGTCGTGCGAAGAAAGGTCTCCAGGTCGGCCAGCCGATCGCCCGCCAATGCAAACGCCGGATGTCCCGCCAGTGCCGGCACCGACAATGCGACCCCGCGCGTCGACGACGACAGCAGCAGCACGTTGGCGGTATCGGCAAGCCGCGCGACCAGGGCATCGATGTGGTTGCGCACGCCGCCGCCAAGCTGGTGGGAGATCATCAGTATGGTTGGCTTGCCCGACGCCCGCAGCAGTGCGGCGGTGACGGCAAAGCGGGCCGGCCCGGCGGCGTCGAGCCGCACGTGCCGCTCGACGATGCGCTCATAGTCCGGAAACCGCGCCAGCAACGCCTTGAGGCCGCGTCGCTGCCATTCGGCGGCCGTGTCACCGAAGCTGATGTTGCCTTTGTGGAACACATAGGTGTCGCAGGCCAGCATGTGGCGCCAACCGCGCGCGCCGGCGCGCAGGCAGAACTCGTTTTCCTCGCCATAGCCGTGGCCGAACGCCTTGGCATCGAACAGCCCGACATCGTTCAACGCGGCGCGCCGGATGTACATGCAGAATCCGACGGTGGTCGGCACCTCCACATTGCGCCCGACGTTCACCGTCCGGCAGGCGGCGTCGATCGTATCCACGTCCATCCCGAAGGCCGGCGACGCGCCCGCGATGGCGGGATAGCCGCAGATCGTTGCGTTGTTGGAGAACGGCGACACCGACGCCACGCGCGGAACCGCATAGGCCTGCGCGGCCAGCCGGCGCAGCCAGCCATGCGGCACCACGGTGTCGCTATTGAGCAGCGCGACATCGTGTCCGCCGGCCGCCGCCATGCCGCGATTGACCGACGCGACGAAGCCGAGATTGCGCTTGTTGTGCAGCAGCGTGATGCGGCGGCTGGCGGCCAAGGTGCGCAGCCAGGCAACCAGTTTCGGCTCGGGCGAGGAATCGTCCACCACGATGACGCTGCCCGCCGGACGATCGGGATCGGCCAGCACCGCGTTCAGGCAGGCCTGGGTTTCCCGCAATCCGCGATAGGCCGCGATGATGACGTCCACGACAACGCCATCGGGACAGGACGCGGGCAGCGACCGGGACGGCAGATAGTCGTGGATATCAATCGGCTTCTCGGTCGGCCACCCGCGACCGGCCCCGATCCGCCAGTGGAACAACAGCGGGTTCGCCGCCGCCTCGGGATGCGCATCGGCGTAGTAAGCGGCATCGAACCTGGGGTGCGGATTGCGCAGTTCCGCCGCACCCCAGGTGAGGTAGTGCAGCAGGGGCGGGTAGCCGGAGATCGCCACGTCCGGGTACTGCGCGGCGTACCAGGCGGTATCGAAGAAAGGGTTCGGGTCGCGTCCCTCGGCCGCGCCGTAATGGATGAAATGGGTGAGAGGATCGAGATCGATCGAGCGCAGGTCTGGATATTGTTTCCGATACCATTCCGCATCGAAGAAGGTGCGCAGCTCATCGGCGGTGCGCGTGTTTTCGGCCTCGCCTGGTCCCGACTGTGGGGAGCTTAGTGCGTCCATTGGCCGCATCCTAGCAGGAACGCGAGTTCGTTCTACCCCAAGTTGCAATTTACGTGCCATCTCGCGCGTCTCAAAATCCGCCGCCACCGAACACCGCGCGCAGCACGGCGTAGACAATCCCGCCCATCAGGAAACCGACCATCGTTCCGTTGACCCGGACATATTGCAGGTCCTTGCCAACATACAGCTCCAGCTTGTCGGTGACGGTGGCGGCATCCCAGCCGCCAACCACCCCGGCGATGAAGTCCGCAAGTTGGATCTGCGCCGATGGCAACAGCGTGGCGACCAGCCCCTCGATCGCGCGCTCCACACCGGCCCGTGCCGCGGCGTCATTCTCCAGCAGCGATCCGAGATTTGCCAGCGCGCCGGCGAAGAACGCCACCGTGCGTCCGCTGGGCCGCGCCGCGTCAGCCTCCAACGCCAACCGCAGCCGCGACCACACATCCCACAGCCAGGCCTGGACGGTATCATGTGCAACCACGTGGCGGATCGCCCGGCCGATCTCCGCCGCCCGTGCGGGGTCTTCCTCCATGCGGGTGATCTCACGCCGAACCCACTCGTCGAATGCGGCGCGCAACTCGGATCCATCCGGACCGATCTTGTCGAGCTCGGCATTCAATGTCGCCAGCACGCGGCGGGCGATGGTCGCGCCAAGCGCCCAGCCGACCAATCGGCCGCCCTGCTCGCGCACCCGTTCCTCGATCGCGACGCGCAAGGCTTCCTCGCGGCCCGCCAGCAACGTCTTGATCTGACCGAGCACGAATCCCAGCACCTCCTGGTGCCGGCCGCCTTCCACCATGCCGTGCAACGCCCGTGCGACCACCGCGCCCGCGCCCGGGCCACCCAGGATACGTGGCACGATCCGCGCCACGACGCGTCGCGCGCGCCCGTCCTCCACGCTGGCCAACAGTCGCGGCAGCATCGCCGCAAGCGCGGTGGCGGCCGGACGGGTGGCGACCGGATCGGCGAGGAAACGATGCAGGATGCGCGGCACATCGAGCCGGTGCAGCACGCCCGACACCTCGCCCGCGCTCACCACATGGTTGGCAACGAAACGACCCAGCGCACGCCCGAGACGGGCTTTCTGGGCCGGAATGATAGCGGTGTGCGGGATCGGAATACCGAGTGGATGGCGGAACAGAGCGGTGACGGCAAACCAGTCGGCGACGCCGCCGATGAACCCCGCCGTCGCAGCCGCCCGCAGCAGCGCCGTCGCGTAACCCGGCGGCAGCGCGTAGCTGGCAAGCGCCAACGCCGCCATCAGCCCGAGCAGCCCGCTCGCGATCGCGCGATACCGCGACAGCGCCTGCCGCGCCGCACGATCCTGCACCGAGGCGCTCAAGCCAGCGTCACTCATGCCGCCGTCACTCATTACAGATACACCTCTCCCCCCGGGCGAGAGCCTGCCCCCGGGACTTGTTCCGGCGGGTCCGAGCGCGCCAGCGCTGCGGGTGAGCGGCCTGCGCGCCACTCCGATGGCTGGAGCCTCCCCCACCAGCCCCCACCGCGCGGCTGCCATAACCCGTTGCAATCCGGTAACCTGCTCCCGATTGATCCGCACCCTCAGGGAGACCCAGCATGACCATCCGCCGCCTGCAGCCAGAGGGCCGCCTGAGCGGCGCCGTCATCCATGGCGACACGCTCTACCTCGCCGGCCAGGTCGCCGACGACCCCAGCCTCGACACCGAGGGCCAGACCGCCGACGTGCTGCGCCAGATCGACGCGTTGCTGGCCGAGGCCGGCACCGACAAGTCCCGCCTGCTGTCCTGCCAGATCTTCATCACCGACATCACCGAGATCGCGGCGATGAACCGCGCCTGGGACGCCTGGCTCGATCGCGCCAACCCGCCCGCGCGCGCCACAGTCGAGGCAAAGTTGGTCGACCCGCGCTGGCGGGTGGAGATCACCGGAATAGCCGCGCTGCGGTGAGCGCGCCGCCCAAGTCCAGACCGCATATCCGTCCACCGGCCAATCGGCTCGTGCCCGATCGTCAGGGGCGGGTGCCCGCCCCGCGTCGGCTCGATCGCCTCTGGCTGAAGTCGCTGGGCTTCACCCTGGCGCTGGTCAGCCTGGTGGCGGTCGCGGTGGATGCCGACTGGGGGCCGACCCTGGTCATGCTCGGCATCTGCGCCGTGGTGTTCGGCTTCTTCTACATGCTGTTCCCTGGTGGCGCGCAGTTCGGCATCACCATCGCCAACTTCCTGGCGATCTACACCTGCATGTTCGTGTTTTTCCGCGACGCGAACTTTCCCGGCGCACCGAACACCATGGCGAAGATCGCCCTCGCCCTGCCGGTGCTGGGCTTCCTCGCCGCCTGCTTCCTGCGCCGCCGCGCGATTGCGGCGATCATCCACGCCCGCCGCACCCGCGCGCTGACCCACCTGCCCCCGCTGGCGAGCTGGTTCCTCGGCGCAGCGGTGATCGGTGCGGCGTCTTTTGCGGTCCCGCGGCTGAAGCTGGAGCCTTGGGCGCAGGGCGTCACGCTGCTGCTCGCCCAGGGCGTGATCACGCTGGTGGTGATGAACGCGGTGCGCGACGTCGTCCTGGTGATCGTCGACATCACCATGATCTTCGAGGGCGTGGCGGCGAGGCTCGACCGGCTGGTGATGCCGATGCTGGCGTTTCTCTCGATCTATGCTGTCCTGATCGTGGTGTTCGCCAGCCTCTACCGCATCGCCGACCTGACCACCGATGTGCCGCAGTTCGCCCTGCACGGCCAACCCGGCCACGTCGGTTTCATCGACGCCCTGTATTACAGCGTCGCCACCATCACCACGCTGGGCTACGGCGACATCGCGCCGGCATCCGTCCTGGTGCGCGCGCTCAGCGGCCTCGAGGTCGTTGCCGGCATCCTGATGCTGCTGTTCGGCTTCAGCGAGATCATGCGCAACGCCGGCCCGGACAGCGGCGGCCCCAATAACGCAGGCCCCAACTCCACGGGCACCGACAACAACCGGCATCGCTGACGGTTCGGTGGGAGACCATCGCAGGCCTGGCCACAACTGGACAGCGCGTCTCATGCCGCATCTCTCATGCTGGCACGTCATGCTGGTCGATCACGCTGGCCGGTGGGCGCGGCACACACCCGGCAAGAGCGTTGCGGCAAGGCCCTCACCCGGAGCGCTTTGCGCTCCGACCTCTCCCGAGGGGAGAGGTAAAGGGAGACTGCGTCCTGCCGGCACGCTGGCAATCACCCGGCGCCGATCGCGTGCAGTACGGTCTGCTCGGTGAGGATCTGCGGCAACACCTCGGGGGGCCGCTCGCCCGGCGGGAAGTAGACATAGAGCGGCACGCCATCCCTGCCATGCTCCCGCAGGAATGTGGTGATGGTGCCGTCCTGCCGCGTCCAATCGCCCTTGAGGTAGGCAACATGCCGCGCCGCAAAGGCATCGCGCACTGGCGACGTGGCGATCGCCAGGCGTTCGTTCACCAGGCAGGTGACGCACCAGGCAGCCGTCATGTTGACGAACACCGGCCGCCCCTCGGCACGCAGGGCGGCCAGACGGGCGGCCGAATATGCCTCGGCGTCGGCCTCGCTCGGCAGCGCCGATGTCGGGGCGGTGCCGATCCCGGTCAACACGGCGAGCGCCGCCAGCAGCGTGGCTGCGGCGACCGACTGGGCCAACCGGCGGGGCCGCCCACTCTCCTGTTGCGCCACGCCGGTCACCCATGCGGCAAAGCCGAGCAACACCATGCCGGCGACGGTCCCGAGCACGCCGGCCGGCCCGGCCTCCTGGCTCACCACCCACACCAGCCAGGCGCTGGCACCATACATCGGGAACGCCAGTCCCTGCCGCAGCCGGTCCATCCAGCGTCCCGGTTGCGGTGCCAGCCGTCCCAGCGCCGGCACTGCGGCGAACAGTGCATAAGGCGCGGCGAGGCCAAGCCCCATCGCCAGGAACACCACGATCGTCTCGGCGGGTGGCGAGGCCAGCGCGGCGGCGATCGCCGCCCCCATGAAGGGCGCTGTGCACGGGGTGGCGACCAGCACCGCCAGCATCCCGGTGAAGAAGCTGCCGCTATGCCCACCCCGTGCAGCCAGGCGTTGACCCGCGCCGGCCAGACGGCTGCCGATCTCGAACACGCCCGACAGGTTCAGGCCGACGCCGAGCAGCAACCAGGCCATCGCCGCGACAAACACCGGCGAGGCGAACTGGAACCCCCAGCCCGCCGCGGCCCCGGCCGCCCGCGTCGCCACCAGCGCCCCGCCCAGTGCGGCGAACGTCAGCAGCACGCCGGCGGTGTAGGACACCGCATGCGCCCGCATCCGCCCATGCGCCGCCCCCGCGGCGATGCCCAGCGCCTTCATTGCCAGCACCGGAAAAACGCACGGCATCAGATTGAGGATCAGGCCGCCGAGGAAGGCAAATCCCAGGATCTGAACCAATGGCATCGCCAACTCTGGCGGCGGTGCGCCGGGCGTGGCGCTGACCGTCACATCGGTCTCCTGGCCGCTGCGGTCCAGCACCGCCAGCACGCCAGCCAGCGGCGCGCCCGACTTGAACTCAGGCCCGGTCTTCAGCGACAGGGCGAGGCCGCCCGGGCTGGTGGAGAGAAGCTGTGGGGCGTCGTCCTGGATGGTGCCGGGATCCGCCGGGATGAACCAGGCGTTCGCCACCGCGGCGCCGTTTAGCTCCGTCCCGCGCAGCCATAGCGTGCCGTCGGCCGCGATGTGCGCGATCCAGGGGGACGGCCGTGGGATGCGTCGATCGGCAGCCGCGAACAACGGCGCCTGCGGCGACGGGGCGGCGTGCCCCGCGGCCAGCGTGCCAATGGGCAACGTCCCAGCCGAAAGCGTTCCAGCCGGCAGCCTGAGGGTGAAGTGCGCCTGCTCGGGCACGCAGATCTGCTTGCAGACCAACCAGCGCGCCTCGGCTCCGACGGTGATGGCGCCCTCGCCGGCGGGCGAGGTCGTGCCAAGGGCGGGCAACCCGGCGGGCACTGCCGAGATTGTCACCGGGAGCAAGACCTCGCCGGTATAGGCGTAGGTCATCAGCGGACCCTCGGTGAGCCGCTGCGGCGCCGGCCAGCCGATCGGCCCGGC
>Ga0326727_10018379_pt1 | contig 14284 bp, 12 predicted proteins | sample MB2enrmetagenome_FD_207643 | JGI IMG/M metagenome (GOLD analysis project Ga0326727, IMG submission 207643) | Lab enriched peat soil microbial communities from McLean, Ithaca, NY, United States - MB29MY | ecosystem: Environmental > Terrestrial > Soil > Wetlands > Peat | place: USA: New York...
CTGACAACCGTCTATCACATGCTAAAGGATGGCACCCTGTACCAGGACCTCGGGCCCGACCACTTCGACCGGCGCGCCAAAATTGCTCAAACAAACCGCCTCATCGCCAGACTCCAAAACCTCGGATGCGTTGTCCAGATTACCCCCCTCGCGGCCTAACGGCAGAATTGTTTCTTTCTAGAAGTGACCCGGGAAGGCCGGAGAGATCGGCCGTATTGGCCGTCTACCGCAACAATTAACTACATTGGGCGGGGATTACCGTGCGGGGCCTTGCCATGATCAGGGCACCGGATAAATCAACGCCGGCCACCGCCGCCGCCACCACCGCTGCGACCGCCGCCACCGCCGCCGCCACGACCGCCGCCACCGGCGCTTTGCAGAGCACGGCTTTGCGAGCCGCGTTGCTGGGACTGCCCGGCCCGGGCACCGTCATTCATGCCGCCGAATGCACTGCCGTTGCTGGCAGCACGCGGCTGCGCGGCCGGGCGCTGCTGCGGGCGTTGCCCGCCTCCGCCGGCGCCTGCGTTTCCCTGGTTTGCATTCCCAACGCGTTTCCCGCCCTGCCCGGTGCTCGGCCGGCTCTGTCCTGGCTTGGCGCCAGTGCCGACATTGCCTCCACCAGGCCGGTTCGCATTCGCAACGCCACCGCTGCCCTGCGCGCCGCCGGGCCGGTTCTGCCCTGGCTTGGCGCCAGTACCGATATTCGGACGATTCACGGCACTGCTGGGCACTTGTACGTTTGGCCGCCCTACCGCGTTGGCGGGCAAACCTTGGACGCGTGCCGGAGCATTCACCGGCCCGCCAGGCGGACGCGCGGGACGGCCAGCGGCGCTTCTAGATGAGGCTTGCCAGTTGCTCCCGTTGAAGTTGCCGCGGTTGGGGTTGTTCACGGTGATGTTATTGTAGCGTTCCCGGTTGACATTGATGCTCCCACCACCGCAGCAGCCGCCGTTGCCCCAACCCCAGCCCCAGTGTGGGCTTGCCCACCCCCACAGCGAGGCAGTGACCGCGACGCCGGCCGCGAAGGCGATCCCGGTCGCGAGGGCGGCGCCTGGGTAATAGGCTGGCGGCGGCGGATAAGACACCGGCGGATACGAAGGATAGGGCCAGGTGCCGTAGACGACCGTCGGGTCGTACGCCGGCACGTAGACGACCTGCGGGTCGGCCGGCTGGATCACGATGGTCTTGGCAGGCGTTGGCTGCCCCTGGTCGTCGACCACGTCCTGATTGGTAACAACCTGCTGCTCGGTGGTTTTCAGGCTGCCCGCTTCCTGCGCCTGCAAACGCAAACGCTGGATCGAGTTCATCACATCTTCCTGCTGCGTGGCCATGGCGTAGCCGATCTGCTGCGTCCAATCGAGATGCGCGTCCAACTGCTCCAGCACCTGCGGGAACGGCACCAGCGACTTCACGCTCGGGTCCCACTGCAGCGGCTCAAGCGCCCGCGCCAGATCGTCGCCTTTCAGGTCTTTGTTGTCATCGCTCTTCAGCCAGCGGGCGGCTTCGACGATCTGCAGGGGATATGTTGTCGCCATCAGCGTTTGCATGAGTAGATCGTCCGGATAGAGCGCGATCGGTGCCAACATGGCATCGAGTTGTTCGGGGTTGAATTGCGTTGCACTCGGCACCGCCGGGGTTTCGGTCCCGGTAGTCGTGGGTGCCGGGACCGGCGCAGCCGCTTGGCCCCACGCGCCGTCGGCCGGCATCATCAGCGCCAGCGACAGGATTGCAACCAGGCTGTGTTGCGTAAGGCGCCAGATTCCGGGAATGCCGTTCCCGCCCGCCTTGCCCGGCCGCGGCCAAAGCCGTTCGAGAAGGCAGGGGGGCGTTGAACTGGACGCAGGCACGGAACGCGCAGTCATATCCATCACATATTCCCTTTCCAAGCCGGGGCACGGAAGATCGCGGCGAGCATTGGGCTAGGGGCCTACGATGTCGACCCGGGCCCAACTCAGGTCGGGGTCGAACAATCTTATTTTCGACGCCAGGGCTGTCGTATCCGGCCCGAGATCTTTCTGGAACACGACGTCGTCCTGATTGACCTCGAAGGTCATGATGCCCGAGGCACCATAGATCGCCGGCCAAGCGATCAAGGCGAAGCCTTTGGTCATGCGGCCATCGGCCACATAGTTCAGCGCGCCGCCGGGCGCGTTGCTGCCTTGCCCGGTCAGGATGCGGAAATAATAGCCCTGATACGGCACCGGCTTGCCGGACATGTTGGCGCCGGGGTAGCCCTCGTCCACCGCCTGGTCGACGAGCGGCTCCAGCGGGCTCTCCGGCTCGCCCGCGGCTGCCGGCCAATAGAGCCCGTCATGCCGCCCCGGCGTGCTGGCGAGCCGCTGCGCATATGCGCTGGCGCCTTCCGCGCCCATCATCTCGAAATACAGTTTCTGCGCATCCACATAGGCAAGCGCCGTCCGGATCGCGGCGATCTCGTTCCGCCCGATGCGGCGGTCAACCAGGTCCTGTGCGCCCTGAAAGCTATCGAAGTGCCACTGTCCGTTTTCCTTCACGATCGGGATCGGCAGCGGCCAGTCATTTTCTCCAACGCTCAGCACCATGCGGCCGAGCGCATCAGGGGCAAGCGAGTGCTTGGCGTCGTAGGCGTCGACGAATCTCTGCCGCGCCTGCTCGTCGGCAACCGGGTCACCCGAAAACAGGAGCGCAACACTGCCTGGTCCCAGGATGCCGTGCATTGCGGCCACGTTGTCGCTGCGTGCGGCGGCGGCCAGAGCAGACGCCGCATCCTCCGGCGTCGCAAAAGGGGTTGCTTGTGTCGGATTAGCGGTTTCGGTCGCAGGTGAAGCCCGCGCTGCCACGAGCACAGCTGCGGCCCCCAGAAGCACCACGAAAGCACTGGAAATGAAACGACGCAGCATCATGTTGCCCTCGCCATCCCGCAGCCTCCGCGGGTCAAATTCAGCGTATCCCAAGCCAATTTTATTTTCTTATCATCGGCGCCGGTTCTGTCATTGATCCGCATCAATTCGCAGCGTCGATGCTGACCTTAAGTCGCCTTGCCGTCAAAGCTCGTCGGATTGCGCATGTCCCGATCGAAGCCCTTTGTCCCCGTCAGTGCCAATTAGACAGAATGGGGTGATTGAATAGGGAGGGATTTCTGGCGCATCGTAACGAGGAAGAAGCGCAGGCGATTGGAGAAGATGCGCCAGCGGTGGACAAGCCGATCAGCGCGCTGGCCATGGCCCTCGAGATGGACGCAACGATCTATGGCCTCGAACAGGCCGAACTCTGTTATGCACCGCAATTCGGGAGCGCCAAGGACGCGATCAATTTCGTGGGTATGGTCGCGGCCGATATATTACGCGGAGACATTCCGCTCGCCCATTGGGACGAGACGGAGAACTCGTTCCTGCTGGCGAACGGCTTCAGGGCTCGCATCGTCTCGGGTGGTATGCTGTCGCAAGCGATGCTCGATGCTGACCAAGAACCGGTGAACCGACTAGAATGATTGTGCGCCTTTGCCCCGCTCCGCAGGCCAAGGTTTGAAAATACTCGCAGATATGGAATGATGGTATGGAAAGAGAGGAGACGATCCTTGGCTCGAACCAATCTGGACCTTAATCGAGGCTTGATTACGGCGCGAGGACGGGATAGCTGCGCGCCGCGCTTACTATTGCGCCGCCGCTTTTTCGGTATGGCTGGGGGATGGGGAACCGCAGCGCTGCTGTCCGGCTGCGCCGCACCGGGGCGCGGTCCGGCCGTGCCGATTACGCAAACGACCCAAGCCAGCGTCTTGGGGCTTCCGAATGAGCGGTTCTTTCCGTTTTCCGGATCGGGGGCACTCCAAGCGGAGTTTCAGGAGGCCTTGGCTCGCCGGCGTATGGCGCTCGGCCTCGTTTATGGCGAACCTACGCCCGAACTGCAGCTTCTGGCGATCTCGGGCGGCGGGGAAGACGGCGCCTTTGGCGCGGGCCTGCTCTGCGGCTGGACCGTCCAAGGCTCACGCCCGGAATTCGAGCTGGTGACGGGCGTCAGCACGGGCGCGCTGTCTGCGCCGTTCGCCTATCTTGGTTCCAGCTATGACCCGCAATTGCGCGCTGTTTACACCGAATTGACGCCAAACCACATTCTCAAAACGCGCTACCTTACCGCCGCCCTGTTCAACGACGCGCTGGCAGACAACTCGCCACTCTATCGGACGATTTCACGATTCCTGACCCCCGAAATGCTCGCCGCCATGGCGCAGGCATACCGTGACGGGCGGCTGCTTTTCATCGGCTCGACGGACCTGGACGCACAACAGCCTGTCATCTGGAATGTCGGCGCCATCGCCGCGAGCGGGCACCCACGTGCGCTGGATACGATCCGCCGCCTTCTGCTCGCCTCCGCCGCCATTCCGGCGGCATTTCCGCCGACGATGTTCGACGTCACGGTGGATGGCAAAGCATACCAGGAGATGGACGTGGACGGCGGCGCGTTCGTGCAGACGTTTCTCTATCCCCGCTCTGTAACAGCCCAACGGCGTATCCGAATGGCCAACGGTCAGCCTGTGCCTCCGGCGGTCGCCTATATTATCCGCAATGGCCAGCTTGCCCCCGAGTGGGCTAGCGTGGACCGCCAGACACTCGATATCGCCAGTCGCGCGATCTCGACCATGATTACCGCCAGCGGTTACAACGACATCATACGGATTTACAACACCACGCAGAAGGACGGCGTCGATTTCAATCTGGCCTATATCGGGTCCGATTTTAATATGAAGCTGCCGGCCCCATTCGACCCGGGCTACATGCGCGCGCTGTTTAATTATGGCTACCAGCGCGCTCTGCAAAACAATGAGTGGTCAAAAACGCCGCCGATATGGTGATCGCCTCATGATGCAACAAAGTGTGTTGCTTGAGAATAATCTTTTTGCCTCTGCGGCAAGGTGAAATGCTAGGTCGTTGTCAGATCGCCGCTGAGGCGATGAACTCGCTATAAAACGCTAAGGCGCAAATCCTGAGCGACGCGGGTACTGCGACAGTGATTATGTCGGGGAACTTCGCGTGCAGAGACTTCAAATCCACCGCCGGCGCCGCTCCGGCCGCCGCCACACCGCCAAAAAGCCCGGCGGCACCTTCCGCCAGTTGCGCCTTCCAGGTGGTGATCTGGTTCGGGTGAACGTCATAAAGCTGCGTCAAGTCAGGCAGCGTCTTCTCGCCCTTCAGCGCGGCCAAGGTCACTTTGGCCTTGAAGGCCGGGGCATGGTTACGGCGGGTACGCTTCGTCATCATCCCTCCTGATCTGCGGCATAATCGCCGCTTTCAGGCAGAAATTCCACTTATCCAGGTGTTCGAATTTGGCCAGCCACTTCTCCCACGGCGAGCATGAAGGTACCGCCTACAATGGTCATTTTGGCTGCACCTGCTATGGTCCGTTGTTTCGTAAGTTGCAGCCGCATTTAAATTGCGCTTGCTCGTAGACAATCGAGCGCAAGTGCCACCGCCCTACGGTTTTCGTTGTTGGCACGCCAATACATCGAGACTACGCCGTCACCACCGAGCGGCATGGGCAATATACGCAGCAGGTTCATCCGCTGGAAGCGCATGGCCACCCGATGCGACGCCGTGCCGAGCAACTCCGAATTCTGGAGCAATGTTATGTTGAGGATCGACGAATTGGATTCAACGCAATAGCGCGGCATGCTGAGCTTGGCTGCGGCTAGCGCGCTGTTCAGGGCGCTACGCGTGGGGGTGCCCTCGGGCCAGACAATCCACGGATAGGCCAGCACGTCCTCCCAGTCGAGTGAGTCGCGCCCGGCCAGCGGGTGGGCGTGCCCGGCAACAAAGTCTACGGGGTCGCGGTATAGCGTCTCAACCTGGAAATCCTCCGCGATTGGAGAAATGACGGCGCGGCCGACGATAATATCCACTTCCCCGTGCTGTAGTTGGGGTACAAGTCGGTTCATCGTATCCTCATGCACGCGCACCTGAGCACGCGGCATTTTCTCCAACAGCCTCGCAATGGCAAGCGGCACAAGGTCAGATGCCGACACGCCGGAGGTGCCGATTACGACCAAGCCGCTACCGCCATTATGAAGCGCCTGCATGTCATCGCGTGCGGAATCTAAGTGTCCGATGATACGAAAAGCGTGCTCGATCAGCGCCTCGCCGTAAGGTGTAGGCCTCAAGCCGCGCGCATGGCGCTCAAATAGCTGGAGTTGGAGGTCGTCCTCCAAATCCTTCAACCACTTCGACAGGGCTGGCTGGGTAGTGTTCAGGGCTGCGGCCGACTGGCTTAAATTGCCCGTTTCGGCGATCGACAACAGCATCTGAAGTTGCCGCAGCCTCAAGCGGTGGGTCCAGTCCATGGGTGCACCTTTTAAGATATACCAAAAAACATATGGATAAGACGAATTTACGATTATACCGGCATGCTGTCGAGCGCTAAAGCACGGCCCTACAGATAATGTGCCGTCGCGCAACGAGCCGACGGAAACCAGGAGACGCTGCTAATGACCACTGCACAAACGGCTTCTCGGGAGGCTTATTACGGCGAAATCGCCCGGCGCAATTTATCGCCGCTCTGGGAATCGCTGCACGCGCTGGTGCCGAATGCGCCGCGTCCGCAGGCGGTTGTCGCGATCTGGAGATATGCCCAGTTGCGTGACCTGATCATGGAGTCGGGCCGCGTGATCAGCGCCGCCGAAGCCATCCGCCGTGTTCTGGTGTTGGAAAATCCCGGCCTGCCCGGCAAGTCGAGCATCACCTCCAACCTATATGCCGGCCTGCAGTTAATCTTGCCCGGCGAGATCGCTCCCAGCCATCGCCATACGCAGTCGGCTCTGCGCTTCATCGTCGAAGGCAAAGGCGCATGGACGGCGGTTGACGGCGAGCGTACGACCATGCACCCGGGGGATTTCATCATTACCCCTTCATGGACCTGGCATGACCATGGCAACCCGGCCGTTGAAGATGGCGGCGAGCCGGTGGTGTGGCTCGATGGACTGGATATTCCGCTGTTGCAGCAGCTGGATGCAGGCTTTGCGGAAACCTATGCGGAAGAGACGCAGCCGATCACCCGCGCCGAGGGCGACAGCTTTGCACGTTACGGCTACAACATGTTGCCCGTACGCTATGAGCCAAAGAACGGTAATTCGCCGATTTTCAACTATCCCTACGCACGCAGCCGTGAGGCGTTGGATATTTTGTCGCGCACCACTGAGCTGGATGCCTGGGACGGTGTGAAGCTGCGCTATGTAAATCCAGCCAATGGCGGTTATCCGATGCCGACGATGGCGACCTTCATGCAGCTTCTGCCAAAAGGTTTCAGCGGTCGCGCATACCGCACCACCGATGCCACGGTCTTCAGCGTGGTCGAGGGCAGCGGCACCGCACACATTGGCGAACAGATGTTCGTTTTCGAGCCGCGTGACATATTCGTCGTACCGGCGTGGCAGACCGCGCGGTTTGAAACGGACGCCGACGCTGTATTGTTCAGCTATTCCAACCGCCCGGTTCTGACCGCGCTGGACCTGTTGCGCGAAGAACGTCTCTGACGCCGGACCGCGGCGTCTTTTCAACATAGAATATTAGGACTTCAATTCCATGACTTTCGTTTTCCCGCCCGAGGCGCCGATCGCCATTCCAATTGTGGGCTCAGACAGCCTTTTTCCGGTGCGCCGTGTATATTGCGTGGGCCGCAACTATGCCGCGCATGCACGCGAGATGGGCTTCGATCCGGACCGTGAGCCCCCGTTCTTCTTTTGCAAACCAGATAATGCCGTCGTGCCGGTCGCCTATGGCACGACGCTTGAGCTTGAATACCCCGCCGAGACCAGCAACTACCATTACGAGGCCGAGCTGGTTGCAGTAATCGGCAAGAGTGGTTCGAACATTCCCTTGGAGCGGGCGCTCGACCATGTGTGGGGCTATGCCGTGGGGTTGGATATGACCCGCCGCGACCTGCAGATGAAGATGCGTGAAATGGGCCGTCCGTGGGAGATCGGCAAAGCGTTCGACCGCTCCGCACCGATCGGGCCGATCCATCCGGCGAGCACGGTGGGCCATTTCGAGCGGGGCGGCATCTGGCTGACCGTCAATGGCGAGACCAAGCAGAAAAGCGACATCACCCATTTGATCTGGTCGGTGGCGGAAACCGTCTCCTACCTGTCGCGCTTCTTCCGGCTGGAGCCGGGCGACGTGATCCTCACCGGCACGCCGGAAGGCGTGGGGGCAGTCAAGCGGGGAGATTTGATGACCGTGGGCGTGGAACGGCTTGGAGAATTGCACGTCAAGATCGTCTGAACGTACTGCTTGCAGGGAAACAACAAGTGGAATTCTACAGCTTCTTTAATAGCTCCACCTCGTGGCGGGTGCGTATTGCTCTCGCGTTGAAAGGGCTAGAGCCGGATTTTCACGGCGTGAATATCCGTACCGGCATGCACCGCGATGCCGACTATGTGAGCGAGATCAACCCCTCGGCTACGGTGCCGGCGATCGTGGATAATGGCTTCAGCCTGGGCCAGTCTCTGGCGATCATCGACTGGTTGGATGGGAAATATCCCGAGACACGCCTAATTCCCGTGGAGCCGATGCTGCGTGCGCGGGTGCTGGAGTTCAGCTATTTGGTCGCCTGTGACATCCATCCGGTCAATAATTTACGCATTCTGAAATATCTGCAGGATGTTTTGAAGGTTTCCCTGCAGCAGAAGGATCAGTGGTATGCACACTGGCTCGCCGAAGGTATGGCGGCAGTGGAACGATTGCTTGCCCGGGCCAATGAAATCTATAGTGGCCCCTGGTGCTTTGGCGCGCACCCGACCCTGGCCGATTGCTGCCTGATTCCGCAGTTCGGTAACGCGCAGCGCATGGGCTGTGACATGGCACCGTACAAGCGGGCGCACGCTGTGTTCGACCATGCCGCGGACCATCCGGCTTTTGTGAAATCGGAGCCGAAACACCAGCCCGATTATACTCCCCCGGCCCCTGTGGCCACTCCGGTATCTTCCTCCAACAAGGACAAGATCAAGGCATGAGCAATAACGAACGGACGCGCCGTGTGATTGTCGTCGGCGGCGGAATTGGTGGTCTTGCGGCGGCATTGGCAGTCGCACGACAGAATATTGAGGTCCTGCTGCTTGAACAAGCTGACCAGATTGGCGAGATCGGCGCTGGCATTCAGTTAGGTCCGAACGCCTTCAATGCGCTGGATTGGCTTAGCGTGGGCGAGCGGGCGCGCAGTCGAGCAGTGTTCACCGATTCGCTCACGTTGATGGATGCAGTTGACGCGAAAGAGATCGTGCGCGTCGAAACAGGAGAAGCTTATACGAAGCGCTTCGGAAATCCGTATGGCGTGATCCATCGCGCTGATATTCATCTGTCCATCCTCGAAGCGGTGCAGCGCAATCCCCTGATCAAGTTCCGCACCAGCACCCGTGTGCAGCGGATTGAGCAGGACGCAAACAGTGTTACGGTGATCGACCAGCGCGGTGAGCGGTACACGGCCGATGCGCTGATCGGCGCCGACGGCGTGAAATCCGTTGTTCGCGGCGCACTGATCGGCGATGAAGCCAGAGTCACCGGCCATGTGGTGTACCGTGCTGTGGTCGATGTCGAGAACATGCCCAAGGATCTGCAGATCAACGCGCCGGTGGTATGGGCCGGGCCGCACTGCCATCTGGTGCATTACCCGCTGCGCGGCGGCAAACAGTATAACCTGGTTGTGACCTTCCACAGCCGGCGGAAGGAAGAATGGGGCGTTACTGAAGGCAGCAAGGAGGAGGTGCTGTCATATTTCGAGAATATTCATCCCCTGCCGCACCAGATGCTTGAGCGCCCGAGCTCCTGGCGCCGCTGGGCTACCGCGGACCGTGAGCCAGTGGAACGGTGGAGTTTTGGCCGCGCCACAGTTCTTGGCGACGCTGCACACCCGATGACCCAATATCTGGCGCAAGGTGCGTGCCAGGCGCTGGAGGATGCCGTCGTTCTCGGTGAGGCCATTCGCGCCACTGGCGGCGATTTTGTTGAAGCTTTCAAGCTTTACGAACAAGTGCGCATCGCCCGCGCCGCGCGTGTGGTGTATTCGGCGCGTGAGATGGGCCGCATCTATCACGCCAAGGGCGTAGAGCGTCTTGTGCGTAATTCACTATGGGTGGGGCGCACCCGCGAACAATTCTACGATGCGATGCAATGGCTCTATGGCTGGCGTGCGGAGGATTGCCTGAGGACGGTGGCATAATACCCCTATTGTCTTGTTTGGATGTCGTAATGCCTAAGATCGACGAATTGTTGTTCGGGCTAAAAACCTTCGCTGGGGCGATGGCGGCTCTCTATTTGGCATTCTGGCTGGGGCTGGACAACCCATATTGGGCGATGGCGACCGCCTTCATTGTGGCCCACCCGCTCACCGGTGCAATGCGCTCGAAAGCCGTATACCGTTGCATGGGTACGCTAGTCGGCGGCACTATGGCGGTAATCCTGGTGCCAAATCTAGTGAATGCGCCACTGCTGCTAAGCTTTGGGCTGGCCTGCTGGATTGGGTTATGTCTCTATATCTCTCTGCTGGACCGCTCCCCCAGGGCCTACGCCTTCATGCTGGCGGGTTACACGGCGGGGATCATCGGCTTTCCCAGCGTCACGGCTCCGGGAATGGTCTTCCAAACTGCGGTGACCAGGGTTGAGGAAATCCTCATCGGTATTACTTGTACGACCACGATCGGTACTTTGATATTCCCACGCGCAATCGGCCCGGTACTGGAACGACGGATTGCGGGCTGGGTCCGCCCGGGCATCGACTGGGCGAGCGCGGCCCTGATCGGACAGGAAGACACCGCAGAAATCTCCGCCGCCCGGCGCAAGCTGGCGGTCGAGGCGCACGATGTCGCCATGATGATTTCTCACCTAGCCTACGACACCTCAAACCTGCAGACATCGGTGCGGTACATTACACGGTTGCGAATTTACGTGCTCAGCCTGATGCCCGTACTCAACTCGATAAATGACCGGGTAAGGCAGCTTCGGGATCTGAATGGCATCACCCCTCGGCTGCAAGATGTTCTCGATGCAACCTGCGGGTGGGTGCAGGCGGGTGGGCCGGAGTATGCGGATGAGCTACACGCGCAAATCATCGCGCTGGAGGAAGCCGAGCCCTCCTGGGTCGGGTTGCTGCGCGCCAGCTTGGCGGTGCGACTGGCCGAGTTGGTCAGTATCATGCGCCACGCGCGCGGCATACGCCGTCATGTTTTCAACGGCGACGCCGTTCCCAGCGGTGCCTTGGCTAACGCGGAATTCGTTGCCGCAGCCACGCAGCTAAATGACCATGGAATGGCGATGCTCTCCGGGCTTGCGGCCGGCATCGCCGTATTGCTGGTCAGTGGCATCTGGATTTTTACCGCCTGGCCAGCCGGAGCTGGGGCGGCAATCATGGTCGCGGTCGCTTGCTCATTTTTCGCGGTCCAGGACGATCCGGCTCCCGCCATCCGGCAGATGCTGGTTAACTCGGGAATCGCATGTGTGGGCGTTGCGTTTTATACCTTTTTTGTTTTGCCTCGGGCCGAAACATTCACGGAGTTGATGCTGGCCCTGCTGCCGGCCGGTCTGCTCGTTGGCGTGCTGGTGTCTCGGCCCGCAACCTTCGGTGCAGGCATGGTCATAGGGGCCAATGGCTCGACCCAGCTTGCGCTGAACAATGGCTATACGGGGCAATTCGCAGTCTACCTCAATAGCTCAATCGCCTTGCTGTTTGGCCTTGCCGCAGCATTGGTTGTTACGCGGTTGATCCGCTCAGTGGGCGTGGAGTGGAGTGTTCAGCGTCTGTTGCGAGCTGGCTGGAATGATATTGCGGCGGCCGCAGAAGCGGCCGGCCCGCAGGATCGTGCTACCCTGACAGGGCGGATGACAGACCGGCTGGGGTTGATGATGCCACGTCTGGCGACAGTCTCGGCGGGGGGTGATCTTCCCGCGACTCAGTTGATGAGGGATTTGCGCGTGGGCTTGAACGTGATCGGGGTGCAGCGGTTTCGGGCCCGGTTGCCGGCAGTAGCGCAGACTGCCGTGGCCGAAATCCTCGCGGGCATCGCGACGCATTACCGCGGCAATCCCCGGATTCCCTTTTCGATAGCGATCCGCGATGCGATCGACAGGGCGATGTTGGCGACGGCCTCAGATGTGGCGCCTCTGATGGAATTGTCTGGATTACGCAACTTATTGTTTGCCGACTCACCGCCGCCAGATCTCTCCACCACACTAATGCTGGCAAGATGACAAAGCGACAGCCCTTGCTTCGTGGGCTCACCGGCATGCCGTAGTTAGTTCGCTGCCGTCAAACGGCGGGCATAACGGCTTACTTTAATCGGGTTCGTTCCTCCGGGACTTTCGTCCGCCCGCGGCGCCCGCAGCGTATCTTGCCGATCATCGAACGTCGCTTGGCGGAAACATCTTGGCCACCGTGCGGCTGGAGCGCGCAGTGCCTTTATTTTCCCGCTTGCCCCACCAATATCATGGGTTTATCCAACAGAGCGGACCTCATCATGAGCATCCTGGGTACGCGCGAGCATCAGGCGTTTCCGGTGTTCAACGCCACACAGATCGAGACTGCCAAGCGCTTCGCCAGTGGCCCCGCCCGCCATTTCGCGGCCGGAGAGACCGTCTATGCAATCGGTGAGCACGGCACGCAGGCCTGGCTGGTGCTGGAGGGGACGATCGAGGTCATCCGCCGCGACGGACTAAGTGAAGAGGTGCCGGTCACCACGCATGGTGCCGGGCAGTTCACCGGTGAGATCAGTCAGCTTGCCGGACATCCGTCGATGGCTGCAGGCCGCGCGGGCCCTCAGGGATGTCGCGCGTTGCCTTTCGACGCGGCGCACCTACGCGCCCTGATGGTCGGATCGGCCGAGCTGGGCGAGATCGTGATGCGCGCTCTGATCCTGCGCCGCGTTGGTCTAATCGAGGCAAGTGGGGCGGGAACCATCCTGATCGGTACCCCGGGCAGCCCGGACATCGTGCGACTCCAGGGATTTTTGACCCGCAGCGGCTATCCCAATCTCGTGCTCGACGCGGCGACCGACACCGGCGGGCAGGCGATGGTCGAGCAGCTCGGGGTACACGCCAATGAGCTGCCGCTCGTCGTGTGCCCCAGCGGCGCACTGCTGAAAAAGCCAACCGACGCAGATGTGGCGCGGTCCCTTGGCATCACCCCCGAACTGAATTCCGACAAGCTCTATGACGTGGCGATTGTCGGCGCCGGCCCGGCGGGACTGGCGGCGGCGGTGTACGCGGCGTCCGAGGGGTTGTCGGTCATCGTCCTCGACGAACACGCCATAGGCGGGCAGGCTGGGGCATCGGCCCGGATTGAGAACTATCTCGGTTTCCCGACCGGTATCTCGGGACAGGCGCTGGTCACACGCGCCTTCAACCAGGCACTGAAGTTCGGGGCGGAGATCGTGGTTCCGCTCAAGGTGGAGCGCCTCGACTGCGCGGGAGACCAACTCGCGCTCAATCTCTCCGGCGATCGTCGCGTTCGGACGCGGGCGATTGTTATCGCCTCTGGGGCGCGCTACCGCCGGCCGGAGATCCCGGATCTGGAGATATTTGAAGGCGCCGGAGTATCCTATTGGGCGTCCCCCATAGAAGCGCGGTTGTGTGCCGGCGAAGACGTGGCGCTGGTTGGCGGCGGCAATTCGGCGGGCCAGGCAATCGTGTTCCTCGCACCGCAGGTTAGGCATCTGCACCTGATCGTTCGCCGGCCGCTTGCGGAAACGATGTCGCGCTATCTCATCGACCGGATCGCCGCGTTGCCCAATGTCGAGGTTCATGCCGGTACGGAGATCGCATCATTGGAGGGCGACCGGGAGACCGGGCTGAGCGGCGTCAGCTTCCGCAATCGGGCCGATGGAACGCTGCATCGCCTCGGGGTGCGGCACCTCTTCCTGTTCATCGGCGCCGACCCCAATACGGAGTGGCTGGCTGGTTGTGTTGAGACCGATGATAAGGGATTTGTTGTAACCGGTAAGGGCGCGCTGCCGCTGGAAACCAGCCAGCCCGGCGTATTTGCGATCGGCGACGTGCGCGCCGGATCGAGCAAGCGGGTCGCGGCCGCCGTCGGCGAAGGCGCCGCGGTGGTCGCCCAGATCCACGCCATGATTGCCGCACGATTGGCCAGGGAGGAAGCATGATGACTTGTATCCTTCCTGTCCGGCTACACGTAAGCAAGTAACAGAGCTAGAGCATGATTTCTTGAGGTAGAGTCATTTTTGGATTCCGGCTCGGGCTGAAATTTGATTCAAGATGCAGGCTGGGAGCGGAGGCCAGCATGCATGGGAGTTCCCTATTCTTTGGATTTGCGT
>Ga0326727_10018381_pt1 | contig 14283 bp, 13 predicted proteins | sample MB2enrmetagenome_FD_207643 | JGI IMG/M metagenome (GOLD analysis project Ga0326727, IMG submission 207643) | Lab enriched peat soil microbial communities from McLean, Ithaca, NY, United States - MB29MY | ecosystem: Environmental > Terrestrial > Soil > Wetlands > Peat | place: USA: New York...
AGTGTGGCTCGATGTCAGCATATTAAAGTCAACGGGACGCAGTGCGGATCGCCGGCGCTGCGCAATGAGACGTATTGTTACTTTCACATGCGATGGGCTTTGAAGAGCATGGAGATTGACGAAGGCCGGCAGCGGGAGCGATGGAACGTGACGCTGGCGCTGCCGGAGGATGCGGATTCGATCCAGATGGGGCTGGGCGAGGTGATCCGGCTGATGATGACGCGGCAGGTGGACCATCGGACGGCGGCGCTGACGCTGTATGCGCTGCAGACGGCTTCGGCCAATCTGAAACATACGTCGCTTGAGCCGTTGCTGCCGACGCGGGTGGTGGTGGACCGCGAGAGCGTGGCGCGCCGTCCGTTAGGGGCTACGGCGTGGTCAAAGGTCGCGGGCCGCGAGTATGACGAATTGGTGAAAGCCGACGAGGAGGACAAGGCTGAGGCAGAACTGAAGAACGAGGCGTTCCGGCTAGTGTGGCGAAAGTTCGGGCCGACCTGGGTTGACATGATCGAAGAGCGCTAGGCTCAAAGAGCGTTAGGCTCAGAGGTTGCGCAGGAGCTCGGCGAGTGTGTCGATGGCCAGGTGGCTGGCGTGGGCGGAGGCTTGGGGCAGACCTCCGACTTTTCCAACCAGCTCTTCCCGGCTGACCTGGCGCGCTTCTTCTACATTCTTGCCCTTCGCCAATTCGGTGATGGCCGAGCCGCAGGCCATCGCCGGAACGCAGCCTTTGGCGCGAAAACGAATTTCGGCGATGCGCTTCGCTTCCAATTTCGTCTTTTCCAACCCTTTTTCCAACCTCAGGCTGAGCTCCAGAATGTCTCCGCAGGCAGGATTTTCCAGGCGCGCAATGGAGTCGGGAGCTTCCACTTCTCCCGCGTTGCGTGGATTCTGAAAATGGTCGAGGAGTTCGGCGGAATACACAGGGCGATTGTAATGCGCCGGACTTCGTTCGATTATGCTCGATTACGGAAGTACCGCGGAAGCAAACACTCCAGGGAAGAGGAATGGCGGCCGCATAGTTTAGGATTGTCATCATGGCCACCTTATTCAATCCTCATAAAATCGACCAAGTGCGCAAGGCAGCGGACCAATTGAGTTCGGAATCGCGCACCGCGGATGAGCTGATGGAAGGCATCACGGTTCTACTCAACAGAGAAATGCTGAAGTACAACTGGGTGGGCTTCTACATGATGGAACCAGGAGCTGATCCGCCGGTGCTGGTGCTGGGACATTACCAGGGAGCGATGACTCCGCACACCCGCATTCCTCTGAACCAGGGCATCTGCGGCGCGGCGGCATCGTCGGGGAAGACGGTGGTGGTGGACGACGTAAAGAAGGATCAACGCTATCTTGCCTGCTCGCTTGAAACCAAGTCGGAGATCGTGGTTCCAGTCTTTGCGCACGGCCAGGTGGCCGGCGAACTCGACATTGACAGTCACTTCGCGGCGGCATTCGCTCACGGAGACCGCGAACTGGTGGAATATTGCGCTCAGCTGGTGGGCAAGCGGCTGGAGAAAGAGTTAGCCAGATCCTAGCAGCCAGGGGCGCTTTTCATCCATGAAACGAGTTGTCGCGGCGCTGATTATAAAAGACGACTTGATCCTCGCCTGCCAGAGGACGCGGCACCAGGCCATGCCGCTGAAATGGGAATTTCCCGGAGGCAAGATCGAAGACGGCGAACAGCCTCGCGATGCCATGCGCCGGGAACTCGAGGAAGAACTGGGAATCGCGGCCGAGGTGGGCGTGGAGGTTGCCCGCATCGTCCATCAATACCCGGGCGGCGGATCGGTCGAACTAAGATTCTTCGAGGTGCGCAGCTATCGCGGCGAAATCGAGAATCGGATTTTTCGCGAGATACGCTGGGCGACGCGGCAGGAGTTGCTGGAACTGGATTTCCTCGAAGCCGACTTGGGGTTGGTGAAGGATCTGGCGGCAGGGAAAATTCTATAAGTGTCAAGGCGTTTAACCGCCTGTTGAATTATCCCGTGCCGCCGCGGATTAGCCCATACACGTAAAGCAGCGTCAACACGATCATAATTGCGGTGGTTGCCCAGGCGATGATGTTGAACGTGGTCTTATTCGCGTATTCGCCCATCAGTTCTTTCTTGTTGATCAGCAGCAACATGAAAATCAGCACGCCGGGCAACACCGCGCCGTTGACCACTTGCGACAATACAGCGATCTTTATATATGGAAGCCCCGGTATCAGGACCACCGCTCCTCCGGCGGCGATGAGCGCGGTATAAAGCCAGTAAAAGGCGGGAGCTTCGGAGAATTTGCGTCCCACTCCCGATTCGAAACCTAAGCCTTCACAAACCGTGTAGGCGGTCGAAAGCGGGAGAATCGAAGCCGCAAACAGCGACGCGTTGAAAAGTCCCAGGGCAAACAGCAGGTACGCCCAGTCGCCGGCCAGTGGACGCAGCGCTTGCGCGGCGTCGGCGGCGTCGCGAATGTCGCGATTCCCATGCAGGTAGAGCGTGGCCGCGCAAGCCACAATGATGAACCAGGCCACCACGTCGGTGAAGATGCATCCGATAATCACGTCGAGCCTCGAGGCGGTGTACTGGCGCCGCGTGATTCCCTTCTCCACGACCGACGACTGCAGATAAAACTGCATCCAGGGCGCGATCGTGGTTCCAACAACGCCGATCACCATGTAGAGGTAGGAGTCGTGGCGGAAGGCCTCCATCCCCGGAGGTTTCACCGTGGCTTTCACGGCCTCAATCCACGCGGGCTTGGCCAGCACTCCGGCAAAAATGTAAGTGATGTAGAAAAAGGAAGCCACCAGAAACACTTTCTCAACGCTCTTGTATTGGCCTTTGACAGCGATCAACCAAACGATCACGGCACAGATCGGCACGGAAATGTATCTGGAAACGCCGAATAGCTCCATGCTTCCCGCAATGCCGACAAATTCGCCGACGACGTTTCCGAAATTTGTAATCAGAATGCCGATCATCATGAGGAAGGTGATGCGCAGGCCGTATTCTTCCCGGATCAGATCGCTCAGGCCCTTGCCCGTGACCGCTCCCATGCGGGCGCACATCTCCTGCACCACGATCAGGGCGATCGTGGTCGGGATCATGGTCCACAAGAGCATGTAGCCGAACTGCGCGCCGGCCTGCGAATAGGTCAGGATGCCGTTGGCATCGTTGTCAACATTCGCGGTGATGATGCCCGGTCCCACGACGGCGAAGAACAGCAGGAGCCGGAACTTCCAACTTCTTAGGGATTTCATGCGCACAGGCCACAAGGACGATCAAATTGGCGAAACGACCGTTCAGAATAAATGCTGAATGTGTCGTCTGGATAGATGAATTTGCAGAATTGAGAAACTTTTTCTCTACCGTAGGAGGAACACAGGCTACAGTTTGGCGCGCAGCATCGCGATTACGTCGTCGGGCGTGATCACGCCGGTGAGTTGATTGCGTTCGTCGATCACCGGCAAGGTCAGCAGATTGTACTTATCAAAGAGTTCAACGAAATCCTTCTCTTTCGCGTCTTCGTGGCAGGAAATGAGAGGCTCCTGGGCCAGGGCCAGGAGCGGCGTCGTAGGTGGCGCCAGAACGATCTTGACCAGCGGCACCGCGCCCGCCAAGGTCCCGTGAGAATCCGTAAGGTAAATGGTGCTCATGTTTTCCATGCGGCCTTCGAAAGTGCGCATGGCCTCGATGGCGTCCTGGGCGGTCGCTGTCACCGCCAGCGCAATGTATTCGGTGGTCATGCGACCGGCGGCGGAATTCTCTTTGAATTCGAGCAGGTCGGTGACTTCCTGGCGCTCCTCGGGTTGCATCTGCACCAGGATTTCCGAACTCCGCTCGTCGGACAGGTCGCCCAAAAGGTCGGCGGCGGCGTCAGGCTCCATCTCCTCAACAATGTCGGCGGCGCGGTTGGAGTCGAGCGACTCCAGGACCGACTTCTGCACCTTGGGTTCGAGTTCTTCCAACGCGCCGGCGGCGACGCCCTCGTCCAAGGTCTCGAACACGGCTTCGCGCTCATCCGGAGCCAACTCTTCCACGATGTCGGCAATGTCGGCGGGATGGAGTTTGCCCAGCCGCTCATGCGATATCTTCAGCCGGACGCGCCGGGCGGGATCGGTCTCGATGAGATCCACGAAGTCCCAGGGAATATCGCGGGGAGGGATGCGCAGGAGCAAAACGCGCAGGACAGCCGCTGGAACCATTCCCTTGAGGAGGCGGCGAATGGCTCCGCGCGCGCCAACGTCCACCCCGCCCACTCTCAAAATCGAGCGATTCTGCGCGCTGTCGTGGTGGAAATCGACATCGTTCACGCGCACAACCTTGCGGCCGTGCACGTCGATCACCTGCTGATCGAGCAGATCGCGGCTGAGCAGCAACAGGCCTTCGGAACCATTGGCGGCGGTCCACTCCGCGGCCACAGTCGAGGCCCGTATGCCGCCATTGATCCCAGAAACGGCGGTCAAGGGCAACAGGCGGTTTCCCGCCGGCGTTTTGACGATCAGCAAGGCAACGCGCGAGCGATCTTCCTGCGGGGCGAGGGCCACCTCGCGCACACGGCCACTGGCGACGCCGGAGGCGTCATAGACGGTCGAGCCCAACAGTTCGCTCAACGAGACAGTGGCCATCACGAGAAGAATACTCAAGAGCGCGAGCCGATGCCAGATGAATGAGCGCGCCTTCGCAAAAAAACTGTTACTTCGGAGTATCCCTTGGCGCGCCCTCTATCCAGACTTGCGTAAGGCGATGCCGAACACCGGTCCACGTTATTTTCGCGCCGCAACATCGCCACGTAACGCCGTTCCGGTTGACACACAACCATCGGCTGACTACACTCTGCCTTCCTCACTTCAAACCTGCGTCTGCCGTTTTGAATGTGTAGACTTTAACTAGAGAGTTATGACGAAGCGTCCTCGTATTGCAGTTGTGGGTAGTGCCAATGTTGATTTGACCACGTTCTCAGACCAGTTTCCCAAGCCCGGAGAGACCATCTTCGGCCAGAAGTTTCATTTGGGGTTCGGTGGGAAAGGCGCCAACCAGGCGGTTGCCGCCCGGCTCTGCGGAGCCGATGTGTCCATGGTGGCAAGAGTCGGCGACGATCTTTTCGGCCCGTCCACCATCATGAACTTTGAAAAGCTGGGCATCGATGCCACGCATGTGCGCCAGGTGAGCGGCGTGTCCAGCGGAGTCGCGCCGATCTTCGTCGATTCTTCGGGGCAGAATCGGATCATCGTCGTCAAGGGCGCCAATGACACATTGAAACCCGCCGACGTGGACGCCGCCGCGGATATGCTGAAGAGCGCCGACTGCATCGTGCTGCAATTCGAGATCCCGCTGGAGACGGTGTACTACACGATTAAATTTGCGCGGAAAAACGGCATACGCTGCATCTTGAATCCGGCTCCGGCGCAGCCCATCGACATCAAGGCAGTCGCCGACCTCGATTACTTTGTCCCCAATGAGAGTGAATCCGAGGCGATTTCCGGTATGCCGGTGCGCAATCTCGACGATGCCAAGCGCTGTGCGGCCAAGCTGCTGGCCAGCGGTATTCGGCGCGTGATTATCACTCTCGGCTCCAATGGCTCGCTGCTGGCCGGAACTGAAGGCATGGAGCATGTGCCCGCGTTCGACGTGAAGAGCGTGGATAGCACCGGAGCCGGTGACGCTTTCATTGGCAGCTTCGCTACCTTCCTCGGCGAGGGGCTGCCGGAGCGGGAAGCGGTGAAGCGCGCCAACCTCTACGCTGGACTTTCGACTACGGGAGTGGGGACACAGAAGTCTTTCTATGACCGGGCGCGCTTTGATGCGGAGTGGGCTGCAAGAGCCAAGGGGTAGAGTGGCGTCCCGTAAATTCGCGACGTAACTTTGGATTGTCATCTTGAGCGAAGCGAAAGACCTGTGCATTGCCGTTCGCAGCATTCAAGTGCATAGGTCCTTCGCTTCGCTCAGGATGACAGTTCAGTATGACAGTATGGATTGCACCGCTGTCCCTCACCGCTCCATCAGCAGAACTTTTTCCGCTTCGTCGATCTCGGTTAGCTTGACCTCGATCACTTCATTATCCGTGGTCTGCACGGTTCGACCGATGAAGGTGGCCTCGACGGGCAATTCGCGATGGCCGCGATCGATCAGCACCAGCAACTGCACCAGGCTGGGACGGCCATGCGAAAAAAGGGCGTCGAGGGCGGCGCGCGTGGTGCGGCCGGTATAAAGCACGTCGTCCACCAGCACGATCTTCTTGCCTTCGATGGAAAAGCCGATTTCCCCTTCCTGCACCACGGGCTTGGGACCGAGCGTGGAAAGGTCGTCACGATAGAACGTGATGTCGAGCGTGCCCACGGGAACTTTTTTCTTCTCGACTTGCTGAATCATCGTGCCCAAGCGCTCGGCGATGGGAACTCCGCGGCGGCGGATTCCGACCAGTCCCAAGCCCTCGACGCCGCTGTTCTTTTCCAGGATTTCGTGAGCCAGACGCACCAGCGTGCGTTCAATTTCCGAAGCTGACATCAATTGCGCCTTTTGCCTGAGCGCCGTTTTGTGGACCACATTCCTCTTGATCGTCATGCACGCGCACCTCGCCAAAATCGGTTTTGAATTCGGAAGATAATCCTGCGGTCGGATCGATCCCGGTTCTTGAATGTATTGGAGTCAACTCTTGAACGTCAAGCATACCTGAGCTTGGCTCTCAACCGCAGCAGGTAAAGCATAGTCGGCACTGCTTCGGGATGCTGCACTCCCTCGCTGCACTTTCGAGTTTCTGTCCCGCCATCGCCGGCAACAGGCTCAGGTACAATTGTCGCACTTGCCGCTTCGCTCGAGATCCGGCAGCGGCTGTCTCGAAGTCCTTGTATAAATCCCGAGGTGGGTTATGAGACGAGATTTCCGAGCTCTCCCCGCGCGAATCGTTCTGCTTTCTTCTGCCATTCTGCTGCTCTCCCTGCTTGCGGTGCTGGTTACCCGCCGTGACATGTTGGTGGGGGCTGCGCCGCCGTTCGCGGGCGTCCTCACATATCACAACGACAACCTGCGGACAGGACGCAATCCAAGCGAGACCGCACTCACGCTCAAGAACGTGAACTCCAGTACTTTTGGGAAGCTATTCACGATCCCCACGGACGGGCTGGTGGATGCGCAGCCTTTGTATGCGCCCAGCGTTATTATCCCGGGAAATGGCACGCACAACGTGCTGTTTGTGGCGAGTGAGCATGGCACCGTGTACGGCTTTGACGCGGACAACGGATCGTCCCTGTGGCAAGTAACTACGCTCGCGTCGGGCGAGACTCCATCGGATAACCGTGGGTGCAGTCAGGTTACTCCGGAAATCGGAGTTACTTCCACTCCAGTCATCGATCTTACTTCGGGGCCGCATGGGACGATTTATGTGGTCGCCATGAGTAAGGATTCAAGTTCCAACTATCACCAGCGGCTGCATGCATTGGACATTACCAGCGGAGCGGAGGAGTTCGGCGGACCGGTGGAGATCGCCGCCAAATACCCCGGAACGGGCGATAACAGCCAGGGTGGGTACGTGATTTTCGATCCCAAGCAGTATAAGGAGCGAGCGGGGCTGTTACTGCTGGATCACGTCTTGTATACGTCGTGGGCTTCGCATTGTGACGACCGCCCATATACGGGATGGATCATCAGTTACAACGAAACGACATTGGCGCAACAGTCGGTGCTCAACGTGACACCGAATGGTAGTGAAGGCGCGATCTGGGCGGCGGGGGCGGGACTGGCGGCGGACGCGCCCGGAAACATTTATTTTCTCGACGCGAATGGCACGTTTGACACCACGCTGAATGCCAATGGGTTTCCGGCAAATGGCGACTACGGGAACGCGATCATGAAGCTCTCGACGAAGAAAGGGCAACTGGCTGTATCCGACTACTTCAACATGTACAACACGGTGAGCGAGTCGGATGCGGACGAGGATCTGGGGTCGGGCGGCGCCATGGTGGTGCCGAACATCAAAGACTCCAAGGGCGTGGTGCACGAGTTGGTGGTGGGCGCCGGGAAGGATGCGAATATCTATCTGGCGAATCGGACTAACATGGGGAAGTTTAATCCGAACAACAATAGTCAGATTTATCAGGAAGTAACCGGCGCGCTGGCGGGGTCGGTGTTTTCGGCGCCGGCATTTGAGGACAACACAATTTACTACGGCGCGGTGGGCGACACGATCAAGGCGTTCTCATTCAACACCAGCGGCCTGCTGAATTCCATACCGGCGTCGGCGACGAGCACGAAGTTCAATTTTCCGGGAGCTACGCCCAGCATCTCGGGGGCGGCGGCGGGCGATTTGATTTTGTGGGCAACGGAAAATACCTCGCCCGCGGTGCTGCACGCCTATAACGCACGGAACCTTAGTGTGGAGTTATATAACTCGAACCAGGCGGCGGGCGGGCGCGACCACTTTGGGAACGGGAACAAGTTCATCACGCCGACAATTGCAAACGGCAAGGTGTATGTGGGGACGTCGAACGGGGTTGGGGTGCTGGGGCTGCTGCAGTAGGAATAGGAGCATTCCGCGACAAGGAAAGCGGGATAGACATGCATTGGGTAAATGCAGACCGTGTGTCGTAAAATCCCGTCGTACCGAAGCGATTGAAAGAACCGTGAGGTCGAGATGAAGCTGCTTTTGGCTCTAGCTTGTTCCTTCTTTGCTCTGTCATCCCTTGCCTATTCCGCGACCGCTGCGCAAGTGTTTCCAACCTCGGCAGGAGAGGTCAAGATCACTCCGCTGTATCACGCCAGTACTCTGATCGAGGCGGGGGGGAAAGTCATCTACCTCGATCCGGCCAAACCTGCAAAGTTCGCCGGCTTGCCGAAGGCCGACCTCATTCTGATTACCGACATCCACGGCGACCACATGGATCCGGAATCCATCGCAGAAATCAGCAAGGCCGCAACGGACATTCTGGCACCGCCGGCCGTGGTGGCGACGGTCACTACGGCCAAGCCGATTGCAAATGGCGAAAAGAAAACCTGGCAGGGCTGGACCGTCGAGGCTATCCCCGCCTATAACCTGACGCGCGGGCCCTCCCCGGGCAAGCTCTTTCATGACAAGGGACGCGGCAACGGATACGTGCTCACCTACGGCGGCGTGCGCTTTTATTTCTCCGGCGACACGGAAGGCATTCCGGAGATGCGCGCCCTGAAGAACATCGACGTGGCGTTCGTCTGCATGAATCTGCCCTATACCATGCCTCCCGAGGAAGCGGCGGATGCAGTAAAGGCCTTCCACCCGAAGATCGTGATTCCGTATCACTACCGTGGCTCCGATCTTGCCGTGTTTAAAAAACGGCTGGAGGGAACCGGGATCGAAGTGCGGCTCCTTGACTGGTATCCGCAATAGGTTGTGTTACTTCAGAAGCGTGATGCCGCTCGCCCTCACGAGTGACACCGGTCACAGCCACTTGCCTTGGGATTCCGGACAATGGGTTGTAAGCCACGTGACACATGTTCAAAATTCTGCACGCTGAGTTCCTGGCGCCCGGCATCAAGCGGTTCGTCATCGAAGCGCCACGCATTGCACACAAACAAAAGCCAGGGCAATTCGTAATCCTGCGGCTGTACGAGCAGGGCGAGCGGATCCCGATCACCATCGAACATTCCGACCCCGAGCGCGGCACGATTGGCATTGTGGTGCAATCGGCGGGCAAGACCACCAACCTGCTCAATTCCCTGAATGCGGGCGACAGCATCCTGGATGTGGTGGGGCCGCTGGGGAAACCTTCGGAAATCAAGGAGTTCGGCACGGTGGTGGTGATGGGCGGCGGCGTCGGCACGGCGATGGCGTATCCGACGGCGGCGGCGCTGAAACGTGCCGGTAATCGCGTGATCTCCATCGTCGGCGCGCGCAATAAAGAGCTGGTCATTCTGGAGCGCGAACTGCGTGACGTAAGCGATGCGTTGATGATTACGACCGATGACGGGAGCTACGCCGACAAAGGCTTCGTCACCGACAAGCTGCGGCAGTTGATCGAGAACGGCACGCGCATCGACCTGGTGCTGGCGATCGGTCCCATCCCCATGATGAGAGCGGTGGCGGAGATGACGCGGAAGGAGCGCATCCGCACCATCGTCAGTTTGAATCCGATCATGATCGACGGCACCGGCATGTGCGGCGGCTGCCGCGTGCTGGTCGACGGCAAGAGCGAGTTCGCCTGCGTGGATGGCCCCGAGTTCGACGCGCACCGCGTGGATTTCGCTGTGCTGGTGCAGCGCAATTCGATGTATCGGACGGCGGAGCAGAAGTCGATGGCGGATTTCCAGCACGAGCCCGAAAAGCAGCTCGAAGCCGTTCATGCCGGCCAGCCCGGCGCACGCGCGGTGGAAGGAGACGGCCGGTGACAGAACCCACTAAGCCGCCCACCAAGCACCCCTCGTTGAATCCGCTGCCATTGAAAGAACGCATGAAAGTGCCCCGGCAGCACATGCTGGAGCAGCCTCCGCTGTTGCGCGCCACGAATTTCACCGAAGTGAACCTGGGCTATTCCGAGGAACTGGCGCGAAAGGAAGCGATGCGCTGCCTGGAGTGCGCCAAGCCACAATGCGTCACCGACTGCCCGGTGGGCGTCAAGGTGAAGGAGTTCGTGGAGTTGATCGTGGCTGGCGACTACCTCGGCGCGGCGGCCAAGATCCGCGAAGACAACGTGCTGCCCGCCATCACCGGGCGCGTCTGCCCGCAGGAAGATCACTGCGAAGGCGGCTGCTTGATGGGCAAGAAGGTTCAGCCGCTGGGCATTGGATATCTGGAGCGTTTCGTCGCCGACTATGAGCAGCGCCATCTGGATATTCGCAAGGTGGCCAAGGCGACGCCCACGGGAAAGAAGGTCGCCATCGTGGGCAGCGGCCCCTCCGGCCTGACTGCGGCGGGCGATCTCGTCCAAAAGGGACACCAAGTCCACGTCTTCGAAGCGCTGCACGAAATCGGCGGCGTGCTCGTGTATGGCATTCCAGAATTCCGCCTGCCGAAAGCGATCATCCGTGAGCAAGTCGATTACATGCGCGCCATGGGCGTCGTGTTTGAGACGGACGTAGTCGTGGGACGCACGGTCACCATCGATGAGCTGATGCAAGAGGAAGGCTACGACGCGGTGTTTATCGGCACCGGCGCGGGGCTCCCGCAGTTCATGGGCATTCCCGGCGAACATCTGAATGGCGTCTATTCGGCGAACGAATTTTTGACGCGCATCAACCTGATGCATGCCTACGAGTTCCCCAGGTACGACGAGCCCATGCTGGATTTCCGCGGCAAGAATGTGGCCGTGATCGGCGGCGGAAACACGGCGCTCGATGCGATCCGGTCGGCGTTGCGGCTGGGCGCGGGGAAAGCGTTCATTCTCTATCGCCGCAGCGAGGCCGAGATGCCGGCGCGCAAGGAAGAAGTGAAACACGCGCAACAGGAAGGCATCGAATTCCAGGTGCTGGCCGCGCCCATCGAATTCCTCGACGACGGCAAGGGATGGTTGGCCGGTGCCCGCTGCCAGAAGATGGCCCTGGGCGAACCGGATGCTTCCGGGAGACGGCGTCCGGTTCCGATTGAGGGTTCTGAATACGAAATTCCTCTGGCCGTGGCCGTCATCGCAATCGGGACGAGTGCCAATCCAATTGTCCAGAGCACCACGCCGGGTTTGAATACGAACAAGCGGAATTACATCGAAGCCGATCCGATGACGCAGCGCACTTCGCGAAAAGGCGTTTTCGCCGGCGGTGACATCGTCACCGGCAGTGCGACGGTGATTCTCGCTATGGGCGCTGGACGGCGGGCGGCGAAGTCGATCCATGAGTATCTGACTAGCTCTGGTGCGTGGTAAGAGATTGATTGGCAGGAGCTTAACTAGAGAATGTCTCAAAAAACGGTTTTGGGTAGGGCACGGCTTCAGCCGTGCCGCCATGGGCCAACAAAAATGCGGGCTTTAGCCCCTGAAAGATGCGTCGTCCGAGCTGAAAGGCATTTTTTGCAACACGCTCCAGTAGGAGTCTCGACGTGACACGCCTCACAACGGTTCGTGCGTAACGTCACAGCCGCCGGGGCAGACAGGGCTTGTAATCGAAACTGGCGGGGTGTGGAGACGGACGGCAACGCGGTGATTGTAAATGACGTGGTCGCCAACGAGGTGAAGCATGGCAGTCCAAGCGCGCGGTAAGGTCACGGTCGATGTCGAAGAATGCAAGGGGTGCGGGCTGTGCGTGGAGTCGTGTCCGCCGAAGTGTCTGGAACTTGGGCCGGAGTTGAACACCTACGGGGCGCATCCGGCGCACTATACCGGGCACGACTGCACGGGCTGTGGAATCTGCTTCTATTGCTGCCCCGAACCGGGCGCAATTACGGTCTACCGGGTGAAGGCGAAAGCCAAGGCGGTGGCACCGGTAGCGGCGCAGGAGGGCGAACATGCGGCAGCTCTGTAAAGGAAACGTGGCGGTGGTAAAGGGCGCGATCCTCGCCGGGTGCCGCGGGTACTACGGGTATCCGATTACTCCGGCAAGTGAAATCGCCGAGGCGGCCGCGCTTTACTTCCCGCAGGTCGGAGGAACCTTTGTGCAGGCGGAGAGCGAAGTCGCCGCCATCAACATGGTGTATGGGGCGGCGGCGGCCGGACTCCGCGTCATGACTGGATCCTCTGGACCCGGCCTCAGCCTGATGCAGGAAGGCATGTCGTATCTGGCCGGCGCGGAGTTGCCGTGCGTGATTGTGGATGTAATGCGCGGCGGACCGGGACTGGGTAACATCGCTCCCGAACAAAGCGACTACTTCGCCATGGTGAAAGGTGGAGGCCATGGCAACTACCGCAATATCGTGCTGGCTCCCGCATCGGTGCAGGAGATGGCCGAGCTCACCATGCTAGCCTTCGAACTGGCCGACAAGTATCGCAATCCTGCGGTGATTCTAACGGACGGCTTCGTCGGGCAAATGATGGAGCCGCTCGAACTCGAAGATCGTGAGATTCAGGCGCCGGAAAAACCGTGGGCGGTAAAGGGAACGCCCGAGACGCGGGCCAACCTGATCAGTTCCATTTATCTCGAAATCGATGAATTGGAAAATCACCAGCGCAGAATGGAAGCCAAGTACATGCGCGCGCAGGCCGCCGAGCCGCGCTGCGAGCTCTGCCGCACCGACGACGCCGAGATTCTGCTGGTGGGATACGGCATCGTGTCGCGAGTGTTGTTTTCCACGGTGGAAGCACTGCGCAAGGAAGGCGTGAAAGCGGGACTGTTCCGGCCAATCACGCTGTGGCCCTATCCTTCGAAGGCTCTGGTGGAAGCGGCTTCTAAGGTGCAAAAGGTGTTGGTCGTCGAATTGAGCAACGGACAAATGGTGGAAGATGTGCGCCTGGCGCTGAACGGCAAGGTGCCGGTGGAGTTCTATGGCCGTGTCGGTGGCAATGTGCCGTCGGTCCGAGAGCTGCAAGAACAGGTGTTGACACGCATGGCCGTAGCGGTCTGAGACCAGCTCCACGTCGAGCGGGTCGGAAGAGGGCAACGAAAATGGCAAACGAGAGCGTGATCAGCGTAGTGGATCCAATACTGAAGGCGGAAATTAAAGTAGAAGCCAAGTCCGAATCCATCGCCAAAGTCGATCCCAAAGCGAGTGCCGAAGTAAACAGCGAATACGAATCCATACACTCCAAGTCGCCACTGTTCTACGACCTGTACGAGCGCAAGTCGGAGCTGAAGAACCAGACGCACTACTGTCCCGGCTGCGGGCACGGCGTGGTGCATAAGCTGATTGCCGAAGCGCTGCAGGAACTGGGACTGCAGGACAAGACGATCTTTGTGAGTCCGGTGGGCTGTTCGGTGTTCGCTTACTACTATTTTGACGTGGGCAATGTGCAGGCCGCGCATGGCCGCGCGCCCGCTTGCGCCACGGGAGCCAAACGATCCTGCCCCGACAAGATCGTGATCGCTTATCAGGGAGACGGAGACCTGGCGGCGATCGGCACGGCTGAGATCGTTCATGCCGCCAATCGCGGGGAGAAGATCACCGTCTTTTTCGTGAACAACGGAATCTACGGCATGACGGGCGGACAGTTGGCGCCCACCACGCTGGTGGGGCAGAAGAGCACAACTTCTCCCTGGGGCCGGCGGCCGTCGAATGAAGGCTTCCCGATGCACATGGCGGAACTGCTCGCCACCCTGGAAGCGCCGGCCTATATCGAACGCGTGGCGCTCTCGGACAACAAGAACATCATGAAAGCGCGGCGGGCGATCCGCAAAGCGCTCGAGATTCAGCGCGATGGCGCGGGCTTCTCATTTGTCGAAATCCTGTCGCCGTGTCCGACGATCTGGGGCAAGGACC
>Ga0326727_10018384_pt1 | contig 14282 bp, 13 predicted proteins | sample MB2enrmetagenome_FD_207643 | JGI IMG/M metagenome (GOLD analysis project Ga0326727, IMG submission 207643) | Lab enriched peat soil microbial communities from McLean, Ithaca, NY, United States - MB29MY | ecosystem: Environmental > Terrestrial > Soil > Wetlands > Peat | place: USA: New York...
GCGCGGCCCATGTTGGCGCCGAAAAGAAGATGGGTGACGGGTTCCAAGGGGAGAGTTTAACCGAAATGCAGAGGTCCGAGGCTGGGAGGTCAGAGGTTTGAGGTCAGATTGCAGAGGTGAAAATCGCATGGCTCCTTCTCCGACAAATGACCTCTGACTTCAGCCTCACGGCTCGCCTTCGACTACCAGATCGAGGCCAGCCGCGTGGGCGAATACCCTGAAGTCTCGATCGCGCGTGAGCAGCGGAATGCCACGGTCGACGCACGCCTGCGCAATCAAGGCGTCGCCGAGCCGCGCTTTACGCCCCCTGGCCAGCGCCTTCGCCCGAAGGAATCCAGCCCGCTGCCAGTAACCTCGACCGAGGTCAATCGTCGGGACGTCGCTGAGGGCGGCAGCAATACCTGCGGGCAACTTGGGATCGCTTAGAAGCTCAGTAAGCACCACCGGGACCATGACGACCTGTCCGTCACCGAGCGCTCGATCCAGCAAACGAGCGTCCGTGTCTGTACTGCCTTCGAGATAAGCGATCCACGTGCTTGTGTCGGCGGCAATCACAGGAGAGGCCTTTGGATTAGCGGTCGGCTTTTAATTCAGCCAGCGTCCGCGAAAAGCGCACTTTGCCGCGCAGCCGACGGAGCCGAGCGTACGTCTCGGAGGCCGCGAGGAGCTGCAATCCCGTGCGAACCGTTTCCGTGACCCCTCCGCCACTGGCCCGCTGAGCCTTCGCCAGCAGGTCCGCCGGTATTTCTACAGTGATCTTGCGCGGCTCTGTCATGTCGTTACTATACCATATTCAACACCAGTATTCGATATGGTATTTCTCCGGCCGCAAGGGCCACCATTTCGCTGTATTGACTCTCTCCCTCCATCCCGCCTACCATGACCGGATCGCTGTACTAATCACCCCATGATCGGCCAGACCATCTCGCACTATCGCGTTGTCGAGAAGCTCGGCGGCGGCGGCATGGGTGTGGTCTACAAAGCCGAGGACACCTCGCTCGGCCGTTTTGTCGCCTTGAAGTTCCTGCCGGATGACGTCGCCGGCGATGCGCAGGCGCTCGAACGCTTTCGCCGCGAAGCCCGCGCCGCCTCCGCGCTCAACCATCCCAACATCTGCACCATCTATGAAATCGGCGAGCACGAGGGCCTGCGCTTCATCGCCATGGAATACCTGGACGGCGTGACCCTGAAGCACATGATCATGGGCCGTCCGCTCGACAACGAAGTGCTCGTCGGGCTGGCCATTGAGATTGCCGACGCGCTCGATGCCGCCCACGCGGAGGGAATTGTTCATCGCGATATCAAGCCCGCGAACATATTTGTCACCAAGCGCGGGCACGCCAAAATTCTCGACTTCGGCCTGGCCAAGGTGGCGGAGCGCGGCTCTTCGAACCTGTCCGCAGCAACACAGGGCGCTACGCGCACGATCGATGACGCTCATCTCACCAGCCCGGGCACCATGGTCGGCACCGTCGCTTACATGTCGCCGGAGCAGGTGCGCGCCCGTGAACTCGATACTCGCACCGATTTGTTTTCCTTCGGAGCCGTGCTCTACGAAATGGCGACCGGCAACGTGCCCTTCCACGGTGAGAGTTCCGCCGTGATCTGCGAAGCCATCATGAATCGCGCGCCCGTGCCGGTGGTGCGGCTGAACACCGATGTGCCCGCCAAGCTGGAAGACATCATCAGCAAGGCGCTCGAAAAAGATCGCAACCTGCGTTACCAGCACGCCTCGGAGATGCGCAGCGATCTGCAACGTCTGAAGCGCGACACGGACACGGGGCGCGCACTCTCTCCGATGGCAAGCGGCGAAGCGGCGCAGAGCGGGAGTATGCAGGCGTTGGCAGGTCCCTCGAGTTCAGGAACACGGAACGCGGCGAACGCGGCCAGTGCGAGCGACGCTGGCAGTGCGATCGCCTCGGCCGCGCCGAGGTTTTCGTATGGCAAGTATGTCTGGGGACTGCTCGCGCTCGCCATCGTCGCAATCACTCTCGTTTATCGCCAAACCAGTCATCCTGCGGCTGTGCCCGTCACTTCGGCCGGCCTCACCACCATCGCGGTGCTGCCTTTCCAAAATATGGGGGAAGACAAAGACGTCGATTTCCTTCGCCTCGCCCTGCCCGACGAGATCGCCACCGATTTGAGCTATGTGCGCTCTCTGTCGATTCGTCCGTTTGCGACGACGGGCAAGTACACCGCCGCCGGTCTCGATCTTCAGCAAGCCGGGCGCGAGATGCACGTCGCCGACATCGTCACCGGCCACTACATCAAGGAGGGGAACCAACTCCAGATCACGCTCGAAGCTGTCGACGTCGAAAACAACCGCACGCTTTGGCGGGATACGCTGAACGCCGCGGCGCCCGATTTGATTGCCATGCGCGGGGAGATCACGGCGAAGGTACGGCAGGGGCTGGTGCCAGCGCTCGGAGTGGGCAGCGAATCGGCGGAGACTGAAACCCGCCCCAAGAGCGAAGAAGCCTACGATCTTTATCTGCGCAGCCTCGCCCTGCCGCATAATGCCGGCCCGAACAAAGAGGCGATCGCGATGCTGGAGCGCGCCGTCGGGCTCGATCCGACTTACGCTCCCGCCTGGGCCCAACTGGGGCTTCACTACTATTGGGACTCCCAGTATTACGAAGGCGGCGAAGCATCGTTTCAAAAGTCGAACGCGGCCCTCGCCCGAGCGCGGGCCCTTGATCCCAACCTGATGACCGCCGCCGTCCAAACCATCGCTAATCGTGTGGAGCGGGGTGATCTCGCAGCCGCTTACAACGATGCCGCCGATCTGGTAAAGCGCCAGCCACGTGCCAGCTTCTCCCACTTCGCATTGGGATATGTGCTCCGCTACGCCGGCTTGTTCGACGAATCGATGCGCGAGTGTGAGACCGCCCTGTCGCTCGATCCCGGAAATTTTGGCCTTCGTTCCTGCTCGCTCGCTTTTGCCGCCTTCGGAAAGCCTGAGCGCGCTATAGAGTTCGTGCGCCTCGATGCTGGCTCGGACTGGTACAACCGCAATATCGGCCGATTTCTCTTGAGCGAAGGCAAAATCGCCGAAGCGCATGAGGCCTTCATGAAACTTCCTGCGGACAACAAATACGCGAAGCTCTTGCAAACCTGTTCCGCCCTGCCTTCGCCCACACAATCGCCGTCGGTGGAACTGGATCGCGGCGCGCGCGAAATCGAACCAACCATGCTCAGCAATCCCGATGCGGAGAACCGCTACAATTTCGCCACTGACTTGGCCTTCTGCGGCCAGAAAGACGCGGCGGTGCGGCTGCTGAAGAGTGCCATCGATGGACGTTATTGCTCCTACCAGGGGTTGCAAAAGGATCCACTGCTCGCCTCGCTGCGCGGAACATCCGAGTTCGACCAGTTACTCACCGCTGCAAAGAAATGTCAGGACGACTTCCTCGCCGAGAGAGCGCGATTGTCGCATTGACGCATGCGCGGCTCTCCTTGAATAGAGCCGTTCGAATCGCATAACCCCGAAAACAGTCGGCGCGGTTTCCGCATGGGGCGGTCAGTTCCTCGTTGCCGGCACCACCAGTGAAAGCGCATCCGCTTGCATCGTCATGCGCACGGGCAGCCGTCCCAGGAGTTCCCCGTCGGCCTCCAGATACACGCGCTCGTCGTGGCCGGCAGCGGCGCGCACCGCTTCCGGTAACCGGCAAGTAATCTCCGAGCAACTCACCAGATCAATCCCTTCGACCTTGCGTTCTCGCCAGCCCAGTAGCGCGGCGGCCACATATTGCAAATACGCGCCACGGCTGGTTGTCCGGCACATGACCGCGCGCAGGTCCGGCAGTTCCAGCGAAGCTCCGGGCACAAGTTCGCGCAGCACGTTGCCAAAAAATCGTATGCGCACGGCCAGCAATTCCGTCAGCAGCGCCTGCTGTTTGTGTCCGCTGCCGTTGGACCACTCCACCTCGAACCGGCGCATGTTGTAAGTCGCCCAGAGCTGCCATGCTTTCACGTAATAGGCGCCCATGCCGGAGTTGTTCTTAAGGCCGGAGGTCAGCTTGTAAAAAAGATGAGCATCCACGCCGATTCCAGCTGCGACGGTGAAATAACGCGACGCGGGCGTGCCTTCGAAATCCTCATATTCGACGCGGCCGAGCGGGAAGCGCCGCACCACTCCATTCACAGCAACACGCGCCGCCTCGCTCGGCCGCAGCGGCAAACCCAGGTCGTGCGCGAGCGCGTTGGCGGTGCCGAAAGGAAGAATGGCGAGCGCCACCGGCGTGCCCGCCAGTTCCTGAATTACGTCGTGAATGGTGCCGTCGCCGCCGCAGGCAAAAACCGTATCGCTGCCGGCGGCCACGGCGTAGCGCGCGTGGATCTTGGCCTCGTGACTTGAGCGGCACACGGTCAAGTCGGCGTGCACGCCGGCCGACTGGATGATGCCAATTGCCAGATCGAGTTCGCGATCCTTGCGGTGGCGTCCGCGGCCGGAGTTCGGATTAAAGAGAATCGTGGCTTTGCGCATGCAGGCGGAAACGGGTTGCGACGGACGGGGCTGTCCCACGCTTAATTCTGGCGCGGTGGGCAAGCCGCCCCAGTTTTGTCTTGTTAGTCTAACGCAGAGAGGCGTGGCTAAGCGGCTCTTCATTAGTTGACAGTTCGGCACATGCGGGACGAACGCGCCACCGTGAGCCGCCTTTCAGCCCGAGCCGCCGCACCGCACGCGCCCATTCGCCCGCCAGCTGGCCACGCACTTCGGTGTAAGTTGTGTTGACTTCAATCGGCGTGATAATCATTATCAGCTCGCTTCGAGCCTCCGGAGAACAGTCAATATGAAACGCCTCGCACTGGGCCTAAGCCTGTTCGTGCTCCTCTTCAACCTCGCCTTTGCCACACAACCGCAAGCGACATCCGATGAAACCGCCGTCCGCGCTACCGTCACCGATTACATTGAGGGTTATTACACGGGCGATGCGGCGCGCATGGAGAGGTCCCTTCATCCCCACTACCTGAAGCACACCATCAGTGGCTTCGACAGCCAGATGAGAATGACGGAAAAAACCGGCTTGCAGATGGTGCAGGATGTGCGTTCCGGCGGACCGCAGGACCCGTCCACAAGAAAACAACAAATCACCGTGCTCGACGTTACCGGCGACATCGCCTCGGCAAAATTAGTCACGTCGCACTGGGTGGATTACCTCACGCTTTCGAAGTGGCATGGCGAGTGGAAGATTGTCTCGGTCGTGTTGCGGGAAAACGACTAGCAAACGGACCCGGTGTTGCTGGCTGAAGCTGCGGCAACGCACGGGAAAAGGCGAGTGACTGCCACAAATAGACAGAGGTTCTGGGCTCGCCAGAACCTCTGTCTGCTTTTCGATGAAAGCGTGCAGCCGTCTTTCCCTGCTACTTGCTTTCTTCTTCTTTCTTTTCGAGGACTTCCTTAATTTTCTCCGTGCCTTCGAATCCGGCAATGGCGGCTGCACCTTCGGCCAGAATCCCCGCGCCCGGATCGAGCTTCTTCACGCCTTCCACCGCGGCTACCGCACCTGCAATTTTTTCTGCTTCGTCCAGAAGTCCCATAACCAGTCTCCTTCTACCACAAATTAGTTTCACCCCTACGAGGCGCGTTCAAGGTTATCACTTCTAAACCGATCAGACCAATCGCAAGCACGCAATCAAAATGGGCTCGCCGCCGAGGCTCGCTGATGAATCCATCGGCAGCTGTCGACGTACCTGCATCCGGATTGCTCCGGCAAAAATTTTCAATCCCTCCCATCGGAAAATTAACGTTTTGTTCGGTCACAGGTCACATTTTCGCTACGGACGGTGTGCGACCCTCTAAGAGAAGTCTTCATAGGAGGTTTAGCTTTGCCGGAATTCATACATCCCAACTTAGACCGGCAGCTGCACGGTGCGCTGCGCGGGATTATGTCATCTTCTCGTTTTTCTAAGGGCACTACCCTCTATCGCGAGGGAACTAAGGCGATCGGCTTTTATCTGGTGGAATCGGGCTCGGTGCGGGTGCTCCTCACGGACGATCGTTGCCACCACGTGCTCGATACGGTGGGCGCGGGCGGCATCCTCGGTCTTCCTGAAACCGTTCCGGGAGGCACCTATCGCGCCACTGTCGAGGCTGAAGTCGCGACCAAGGCCGCGTTTGTGGAGCGGCAGGCATTCCTGCGGCTTCTCGCGGATCACCCCGAACTTTGCATGCACGTGATCCGGATGTTGAACGAAAACCTGAAAGGACTTTACCAGGAATTTCGCTTGGCGGGCGGGCAGCCTGCACGCCGCTATAGGAGGACCTCGCTGTAGCGTCAATCAGCTGACTGACCGGGGCGCGGCTCGTCCGCGGCGGGGTGTTCTTACGAAGCCCGGCCACTAACCCCGGCTGCGGCCCTTACGGTGCCACCAGCGCCAGCGTCGGCGCTCCGCCCACGTTGAGGATGCCCGTTTCGTGCATCTTCTCGGTGTCGATCACCAGAATGCTGTGCCTCTGCGGCACCGTGGCGTAGAGCGTTTTGCCGTCGTTCCCCAGCACCGCGCTCCAGAAGTGCTGCTTGGTCTTAATCGTGCCAATTTTCCGCCAGGTGTGCGTATCGAAAACGCGGAACTCGGCCGCAGTTCCCGTCGCTGGCCGCACATTCGGGGCGCGGCCGTACTCCAGGTAAAAGTGGTTGTCGAAATTATGGTCGAACGCGTTGTTATACCCGAGATACAACTTGCCGCCGTCGGGCGAAACCGGCCAGGCCGCAGGAGGCACGCGGTTGGGCACGTTCGGATGCTCTGCCGTCTCGCCAAATTTCTGCGTGGCCACGCTCATTTCCACCACCGTACCGTCCCCGCGAACAATCGAAATGTCATCGGCCCCCGGCTTTTTGATCGCCTCGGCAACCCCAACGCGTCGCTCCCACGGCATCACGACGTCCACGTTTTGCAGTTCGCGTGAGTCGCCATCCACTCGAATCATTCGAACCCGGTTCGATCTCGGGCATTGGACATCGAATCGGTCTGCGGTCGCGTGAGAAATAAACCGGACGGGCCCGCAATTTCCCAGGTGCACGCTCCGGCGAAGGAATTCACCCGTCCGCGTATCGAATGTGGCCAGCAGAAAAGAATCGTGGTCGGGGTCGTCCGGCTTCGGCGTGTCAATCAAAATCCGCAGCGCCAGCCCGTCGCCCGAAACCGCCATGGTCGGAAACGCGGGAAGCATGCCGCCCATCTCGCGGTAGTCGATCAGGGCCCTTTGCAGCACCGTTCCTTTGGCCGTATCGATTACTGCCAGCTCGCTCGTATCGCCTTCGATGAACGACGCAACATACAGCCGGCTCCCGTCCGGCAGCAGCGCAAAGTCGGCGCTCTCGCCCGTGCGAATACTGCCCTTCGTTTTGCCGGATTCCGGCTCGATCAAGCGGATGCTCCAGCCCGGTCCTCCGCCATCGGGCTGCGGATCGAGTACGTACAGCCAGCCGCGCTCGGGCTTAGTCCAGTTTTCGACCGCAATCTTCCAGTGCGGCTCCGGTTCTTTTGGCTGCGGTTCCTGCGCCTCCGGAGCCTGGCCTTCCGGAGCATGTGTCTCCGGAGCTTGCCCTTGCTCCTCCGCCTGAGTTTGTTCCTGAGCCGGTTTCTGTTCTTTCGAGGGCGCGGTCTCTGCATCGGCCGGAGAACCGGCGTCTTGATTCTGCTGCGGGCTTTGCGACACATCAGGACTCTGCGCGGCGGCTTGCGCACAGCCAAAGGTTAGAATCGCAATCAATGTGAGCGTAACTATTGTGAGCGTAGCAACGCTCGTCGGACCGAAGATCGTCGGAGCGAGGGTCGCGAGAAACTTAAGGGCACGGTGCATAAGTCTCCCCTTCTGATTGTCAACTTAACCGCCATGGCAAGCCGCATGCCAATGTAAGCCACTGCGCCAGGAAACGGCAAACGTCACATCCCGAGCAGGTTACCGATGCCGCCACAGCTCCCTGAGAGCTGCGCCTCGATCTGCCTGGTGGCCGTGATCAGCCAGCAGTGGTGCTTTTCAGCCACAAACGGCCGCGGCGCGCAAAACTCAATTCATGCTCGATATCGGCCGGCTAATCGTTGGACTCGGGATTGCACTCGCCGTCATCGGCGGCCTCATCATGCTGCCAGGCCGAACCGGCATCCTCTCGGCCTCCTGCCCGGAAATATCCTCTACCGCAAAAATTGCGCGTCATCCTGAGCGAGCCCGTACAAGCCCGGCCGCTCCTGCACGTTGGGTTCGCGAACGAAGGATCTATGCATTTTGCCGGCACTACCGCACCCGTTGCCACTTCGGTGAAGCTGAGCCAAATCTATGCCAGGAATTTCCAGGACACTACACTAGCCGCGACGTGCCAACGAGAGAAGCATAGAGAAAAATAAATACACAGATTGTGCAAAGGGCCAACCAATAATTATGAGTGCATGATTGACCGCGGCGGTCCATTTGTATAACATTTTCCGAAGTTACGCCCAGCAGTCAGAGCCCCGAAGTAGAAGCCCCTCGGGCCGAGCGCGACCAGCGTTCCTCTTTTCTAGTCTTGGGCAGTCCAACTGCGCCTGTTTGCCGGCGAATCGCAATCGGGCAGTGAAGAGAAGGTTATGCCACAACTCCGATCGTTCACACTAGTTATCACTCTCGTTGTGTTCTGCGTCGCCTCATCACTGGTGTCGTCTGCCCAAACCCTTCAAACGTTGGTTCCATTCGACTTCACGGATGGCGCTTATTCTTACGGGACGCTCATCCAGGACGCGGACGGTAACTTCTACGGCACAACCTATGACGGCGGGGCCAACAGCGAAGGAACAGTCTTTGAAGTCACTCCCGGCGGCACACTCACCACGCTGTACAGTTTCTGTGCGCAAGCCAACTGCGCCGATGGCGCACGTCCTATGGCCGGACTCGCGCAGGGCATCGACGGCAACTACTACGGCACAACCTCCACCGGCGGAGCCAACAGCAACGCGATGTGCCCAGGCAGCGGCGGTTGCGGCACAGTCTTTAGGATGACGCCGGCCGGCAAACTGACCACGCTGTACAGTTTCTGTTCGACAGGCAACTGCACCGACGGCATTAGTCCTGTTAGCGGACTCGTGCAGGACTCGGCTGGCAACTTTTACGGCACCACGCCTTCCGGCGGACTCAATGTCGCTGGAACAATCTTTGAAGTCCCCGCCGGCGGCACACTGACCACGCTGTACAGTTTCTGTTCTTTGGCTAACTGCGCTGACGGCATCGCTCCCTCTGCCGGACTGCTGCGGGGCACGGACGGCAACTTTTACGGCACGACCGGTTCCGGCGGAGCCGATAGCGCGGGAACGTTCTTTGAGTTCCTATCCAACAGCACACTGACCACTCTGCACTCGTTCTGTTCCCTGGAGAATTGCGCCGATGGGAGCGACCCGTGGGGAGGACTGCTGCAGGGCACGGACGGCAACTTTTACGGCACGACCCATACCGGCGGGGCCAATGGCCAGGGAACCGTGTATGAAATCACCCCCGGCGGCGCACTGAATACGCTCTACAGTTTCTGTTCTTTGAGCAAGTGCGCCGACGGCGATGCTCCTTATGCCGGACTGGTGCAGGGCACCGACGGCAACTTTTACGGTGCGGCCTATACCGGCGGGGCCCATGGCCGGGGAACCGTGTTTCAGATCACCCCCGGCGGCGTATTGAATGCGCTCTACAGTTTCTGTTCTTTGAGCAAGTGCGCCGACGGCGTTAGTCCTTATGCCGGACTGGTGCAGGGCACCGACGGCAACTTCTATGGCACGGACGTATTCGGCGGGAACACCACTACGGGGTGCGCCAGCGGTTGTGGCACTATTTACAAGTTCTCCTTTGCAGGTTTTCAAGTGCCAAGCTTCACACCCGCCTCGCTGGCATTTAGCAATCAAGCCGTCGATACCACCAGCATTGCCAAGTCGGTAACCGTCAAGAACCTCAGCACCGGCACGCTTGGCTTTAGCAACATCTCGGTGAGCGGGCCATTTGCTATCTCTGCCAACACCTGCGGGCCCGCGCTGGCGGCAGCCAAGACGTGTAAGGTGAGCATCACCTTCACGCCGACTGCACCCGGTGACTCAACCGGTGCGCTGTCGGTGTATGACAACGCCACCGGCGGCACGCAGACTGTGCCGCTTTCCGGTCCAGGGCTCCCTCAAACCACGCTCACGCCCGCTAGCCTGACATTTCCAACCACGAAGGTTGGTAAAACCAGCGCGCATAAGGTTGTCACCCTGAAAAGCAATCTGCTTGCCGATCTGACCAATATTTCGTATTCGACGACAGGCCCGTTCGCCGTCTCCGGCTCAACCTGCGCGACCACGCTAGGGTACAACCACAGTTGCACCATCAGCGTGACTTTCACCCCGACCACGACGGGACCCGCTACCGGTTCGCTGAGCGTGAGCGATAGCGCCAACAACAGTCCGCTAACAGTGAGCCTCTCGGGCGCCGGCGACTAGGAATGTTTTTCATCAGCCGCTTTCGGCGCTAAGCGGGACTCGCGTGCCCATCCTAAACGCGGCGTCTCTTGCCGCGCTAGTGAACCCTCTCTCTCGCTTTCCTTCCGCCGCACGATACACTGATCTCTCGTGGAAGTGATCTTTCGTGGAAGACAGCGGACAACTCGGATTCCAGTTTCGCGCCCCCGAACGACGCATCTGGACGGTGCGCGCTCTGGTCGAATCGGTTCGCGGACTGGTCGAGCGCCAGTTTTCCGATTGCTGGGTCGAAGGCGAAATCTCCAACTTTCGCGCGCCCGATTCGGGCCATTTGTATTTCACGCTGAAAGAGCAAAGCGCGCAGATTCGCGTGGTCATGTTCCGCTCGTCGGCGCGCTTGCTGCGCTTTCGTCCGGAGAACGGTCTGCACGTCACGGTTCGCGGAAGAATCACCGTCTATGAAGATCGCGGCGAGCTCCAGATCTCGGCCGAGTTCATGGAACCGCAAGGCGCGGGCGCGCTCCAACTCGCCTTCGAACAGCTCAAGGCGCGGCTGCAAGCCGAAGGGTTGTTCGAAGCCGCGCGCAAGAAGCCCATTCCACCACTACCGCAGCGCATCGGCATCATCACCTCGCCGCAAGGCGCGGCCTTGCGCGACATCCTGAATGTCCTCGCGCGCCGCCATCACTCAGCGAATGTGCTCATCTATCCCGCGCAGGTGCAGGGAGATTCGGCCGCAGGCGAAGTGATTGCCGGACTCCGCTACTTCCACGAGCAGGGGCGGCGCAAGGACAAGGACAGGGACAAAGACAGAGTCGATGTCATCGTGATCGCGCGCGGCGGCGGTTCCGCCGAAGACCTTGCCGCCTTCAACCACGAAGGCCTCGCGCGCACAGTAGCGGAATCGAAGATCCCCGTGATTTCCGCCATTGGTCACGAGACCGACTTCACCATCATCGACTTCGTCTCCGATCTGCGCGCGCCGACTCCATCCGCAGCCGCCGAACTGGTTATCCGCTCGTGCCAGGAGATTGAGGCGCAAGCCGAAGAGATGCGTCGCCGTCTGGAGCATGCTGTGCGCTACCGCTTGCTCATGGCGCGGCAGGAACTGAGCGACCTCGCCCAGCACGGCGCGTTTCGCAGCATGATGGACGGAATTCACCGCGGCCAGCAAAGGCTGGATGAGAGATGCTTCCGCCTGGAGAAGGCTGAGCGGCAACTGCTGGAACGACGCCGACGACGCCTCGAAGCCGCGGCCGCGGCAGTGCGCCACTACGATGCGAGGCGACGATTGGCTGCCATTCGCCAGCAGTTGAATGCGCAGGCAGCGAACCTTGTCGCTGCCATGCGCGCGCGCCTGCTCGCCGCCAGCGCATCCCTCGACCGCCGCAGTGCGAGTCTGGAAGCGCTTTCCCCATTGGCGATTCTGAACCGCGGCTATGCGCTGGTCTTCGATGCCAAAGGACGCTTGCTGAAGGACGCCTCGCGCCTGAAGGTGGGTGACGAACTCTCGGCGCGCCTGGCTCGCGGGCAGGTCAAGGCGCGGGTTCTGAATACCGAACCGGATCAATCGTAATGTGAAGGCTCTTCGCTGCTGCATTAGAATGAAGTCCGGAGCAAGCTGGCGAGCAAGCCAGGGAAGAGGGAGCGATGAATCCGGGCTCGTGGCCGCAAATCACGGTGCTGTCAGTCCTGGACATCGTCCTGGTCGCGATCCTGATTTACCAGTTCCTGATGCTGGTCCGGGGGACGCGAGCGGCGCTGATGCTGGTTGGAGTGGCCACACTGGCCTTGGCGTTTTACCTGGCGCGGATCGGCGAGTTGCGGACGCTGAACTGGTTGCTCAGCACGCTCTTGCCGTATGTCGTCTTCGCGCTGATCGTTGTCTTCCAGTCGGAGATTCGTCACGCGCTGGCCAACCTAGGCAGCCGCATCTCGCGGATGCGCTCCAGCAGTTCGGCAGCCGACGTCTACGATGACATCGTGCTCGCCGCCAATCTCTTCTCCCAGAATCAGACCGGCGCGCTGATCGTGATTGAGCGGGAGATCGGCCTGCGCACCTATGTCGAAAGCGGCGTGGCCATGGATGCCCGCCTTTCCTACGACTTGCTGGCCACCGTCTTCCGCCCCAGCGCGCCCTTGCACGATGGCGCCGTAATCGTGCAGCGCGATCGCATCGCCGCTGCCGCCTGCTTCCTGCCGTTGTCCATGAACCCGGTGCTTTCGACGCAGCTCGGGACGCGCCATCGCGCCGGCATTGGCATCACCGAAGAAACCGATGCCGTGGCCATCATCGTTTCCGAGGAGACCGGGTCGATCAGTGTGGCAGTGGGCGGTCACATCGAGCGCGATGTCACAGTGGAGCGCCTGCGCGAGCGTCTAAGCGGCCTTCTCCACCGCTATGCCCCGGCTCCGATCTTGCCCAGCGCAGTCGAGGAGAACTACGCCGAAGAAGAGCGCGCGAATGCTCACGGTGCGACGCAAGCGCAAGATTCCAGCGCACCCGCAGGAAAGGAAGAATGACCATGGGGAACTGGCTGCGGCGCTTGTTTCTCGACAACGTTGGCTACAAGGTGGTTTCCCTGCTGCTGGCCAGTGGGCTCTGGCTGGCGGTGGCGCGCACGCCGGTGGCGGAGATCGAGATGCGAGTGCCGATCGAGTTCCGCAATCTGCCCGACAATCTGGAGATCGATTCCGCCAGCTTCACGGAGGCGCAGGTCCGATTGCGCGGGCCGGAGCGCGTGCTGCACGGCATGTCGCCGGCCGATGTGCGGGCCGAAGTTGACCTTGGCGACATGCACGCCGGGGAGCGGACGTTCGACCTGACATCGCGGCATGTGCATGTACCCCAGGATGTGGCAGTCGTGCAGATCATTCCCGGCCAGTTCCACCTGGCGTTCGACAATCGCGTTACGCGCACGGTGCAAGTACACCCACGCGTAACCGGGACTTTTGCCGGCGGCCTGCGAGTGGCCCAAGTGACGGCAGATCCTTCAACCATCACCGTAACTGGACCACAGCACCGGTTGGAGAAGCTCGAGTCCGCGACGACCGATCCCGTCGATGCCAGCGGCGCGATTGGCCGAGCCTCCTTTACGACGCAGGCGTATGTTGCCGATCCGCTGGTCCAAGTTGTGAATCCGCACCCGATCGAGGTGACCGTTATCATGGAACGAGCGGGCGACGAGAGGAAACCGCAGTGACCGACCGGCGGAATCGCGACGCGGGAACCAAGATACTAGCCAATAGCGCCGCCATTCGCGGGGCCATCAGCGAAGAACCATTCTTACAAAGGATTCTTACCTCGATTTCATGACCTCAGCCAGGCAATTGTTTGGGACCGACGGAATACGCGGTGTTGCGGGAGAGTTTCCGCTTACGCGCGACAGTGTGTACTGGATTGGACGGGCCCTGGGCCACGACTTAGTGCGTGTCAATCCAAAGGCGCGTGTGGTGATCGGACAAGACACCCGGCATTCCAGCGCATGGATTGCAGACCGGTTTATCCAGGGCCTGTCCTCGGCCGGGGTGGCGAGCCGCAGCGCCGGCGTTCTGACTACGCCCGGAGTCGCATTTCTGGCGCGTTCGGAGGGCTTCGACGCGGGCGTGGTGATTTCGGCTTCACATAATCCATGGACGGACAACGGGATCAAGGTTTTCAGTGGAGACGGGTACAAGCTGCCGGATGCCCGCGAGTTGGCGATCGAAAAAGAAATCTTCGCCTTGCTTCAGGACGCGGATGCCAACCCCGCACCCGAGCCAGCGGCAGCAGGTTCAAGCTTGCCCGGTGAAGAAAGTCTGCGGCAGAGGTACGTGAATTGGCTCGCCTCGGGGCATGCGACAGAGCTGCGCGGCTTACGGGTGGCTCT
>Ga0326727_10018385_pt1 | contig 14282 bp, 20 predicted proteins | sample MB2enrmetagenome_FD_207643 | JGI IMG/M metagenome (GOLD analysis project Ga0326727, IMG submission 207643) | Lab enriched peat soil microbial communities from McLean, Ithaca, NY, United States - MB29MY | ecosystem: Environmental > Terrestrial > Soil > Wetlands > Peat | place: USA: New York...
CTCGTCGGGTTGGTCCAACGGCCAAGCCGAAGGCCAGATCTGCAAACTCAAGCTGGTCAAGCGTCAGATGTATGGGCGAGGAAAACTCGATCTGCTGCAAGCGCACGTCATCGGCGCCCCGTGACCCGATCGTCATCAAAAGTGCGTCAGACCCAATTTTGGACGCCGATCGCGGGTCAATTTTGGGGGCCGAAACACAATCGACCTCGAAAAGCACACCGCCGTGCTGCGCGGCACGAAGTCGCCGGACGGCTCCTATCGCGAGCGGACGATCGGTTTGTCGGCGCGGGCGGTCGAGATCCTGCGCGGGCAGTCGCCGCAAGCATCCGGCGCCGTATTCGCCAATCGCACCGACAGCATCTCGCGCAACTTCCGCGCCGCCTGCGAGCGCGCCGGCATCAAGGACCTGACATTCCACGATCAGCGCTCGGAAGGCGCCTCGCGCATGGCCGGCGAGCGCGGGCTCGATATCGTCGAACTCGCTGAGCAGGGTGGCTGGCGGTCGCTCCAGGTCCTGCGGAAATACTATCGCCCCGATCCGCGCAGGATTGCCGCGAAGCTCGATCAGCAACCTTCCAAGTGAGCGGCAAGAGGACCTTCAGACTACGAATCTGGGGGCCGGGAGTTCGAATCTCTCCGGGGGCGCGCCACTTCGGTACACGTCTGCGAACACCGCCGGACGCCATCACCCGACCCGCAACCGCCTGTTCCAGCGGCGCTTTGTCGCCGACGATGCGGATGAGACCGTCGAAGCGGGAAACGCCGCGATCCGCTCCATGCGAGGCGACGGGAAATCTGCGCGCATCGGCTCACCTCGAGTTTTTCGCGTACTGGGCCAAGCCATGCCCGAACGACCAGTTTTCCGGCAGCACCTCGACCAGATTGATGAACACGTCCTCGGGCCGCAGACCCGGATCCTTGGACAGGATTTCGACGATGCGGCGGAACAAAGCCTGTTTGCGCTCAAGCGTGCGCGTGTTGTTGACCGTGAGTTGAATGATGACGAGATCGTCGCTGCGCGCGATTCCCAAATACTTGGCGTCGTAGTTGAAATCCTCCGCGTCATGCTCGGAAATCACCATGAAGCGGTCGTCCTCCGGCACGTCGAACGTCTCGCGCATGGCCTGATAGAGGCCGTCGAGAATGGCCCTGCGGTAGGCGGCGGGCTTGCCTCGCCGAAGAGAAATGCGGGTTAGCGGCATATCCGGCTCCTGGTCTTTGTCGTTGTCGTTGAACGCGGAACCGATATAGCCGCCCATTGACCATTGAAAAATCGCATGAGAAGATATTTCAAAGATGTGAAACTTAAATGGTTGCTCTATGCGCACGCTCGATATCGAGGCGGTCCAGGCTTTCGTGATGGTGGCCGACCTGAAGAGTTTCACCCGCGCGGCCGAGGCGATGGACACAACCCAGTCCACAGTGAGCCTGAAGATCAAACGGCTCGAAGATGGGCTCGGCCGGCGACTGCTTGAGCGGACGCCCCGGATGGTCCGCCTGTCGGCGGAGGGGAGCGCGTTCCTTGGGCCGGCCCGCAACTTGGTGGCCGCACATCTCGGCGCCCTCGATTCCTTCGGCGTGGAGCGGCGGCGGCTTATCGTGGGCGTCAGCCATCACGTCGTCGGCGCCGAATTGCCCATTCTGTTGAAACGCGCGATCGGCGCCGCGCCGGGTCTGACCATGGAGATGCGCGTCTCTGCGTCGCGCGAGATCTTCGATGAGTTCGATCGCGGCGCGCTCGACGCCGCGATCGTTCTGCGGCACGACAATTGGCGCCGCGACGGCGAAGTCGTCCTTCAAGAGGGATTCGGTTGGATGGGGGCGCCGGACTTCGAACATCGCCTCGGCGAGAAGCTGCCGCTTGCGGCGCAGTCGGAGACGTGCAGCGTGCGGAACATGGCGTTGGCGGCGCTCGACGAGGCGGGGATCGCGTGGACGGAAGTCTTCGTCGGCGGCGGCGTCATGACGATCGGCGCCGCGGTGTCCGCGGGTCTCGCGGTCGCCGCGCTCGGTCGCCGGGTGGCGCCGCCGGGCACGGTCGACCTGGGGCCGCGCCTAGGCTTGCCGCCGCTGCCTTCGCGCGAGGTGATGCTCTATTCGAGCGTGACCGACAGCCAAGCGCGCGGCTTTCTTCGAACGCTCGCCGCAGCGATCCGGTCGTCGGCGGGATAGTCGTTGCCGCGAGTCCGGCCGGAAGGCGAATTGCCGTCGTGTTCCTCTCCGATTTGCTCGCCACGGCAGCCGCGACGCAAATGTTTCGAGACGATAGGGTTTAGAGTCCGCGATCGCTCAGCCCTGGATGACTCGCCGGGCGAGGCCCCAACCTGTCCCAGAAGAACTTGCGCTCTTCTTCGCGGATCGGCACGTCGTTGATGCTGGCGTGCCTTTCACGCATCAGGCCGAGTTCGTCGAAGAGCCAGTTCTCGTTGCCGTAGGCGCGGAGCCAAGCGCCGTTGAAGTCTTGCCATTCGTAGGCGAAGCGCACCGCGATCCGATCGTCCGTGAAAGCCCACAGTTCCTTGATCAGCCGATACTCGCGTTCCCGCTCCCACTTGCGAGTCAGGAACTCGATGATCGCAGGGCGGCCTTGCAGGAACTCGCTTCGGTTTCGCCAGCGGCTGTCGGGCGTATAGGCGAGAGCGACGCTGCGGGGATCACGCGTGTTCCAGGCGTCTTCCGCCTTGCGCACTTTCAGGATCGCGGTCTCCCGAGTGAACGGCGGCGCAGGCGGGCGATAGGCGGTCGGGACATTCATCGATGGTCCTCCTGTGACGTGGCGTCCGCCGTCCGAGCGCGCAGCGTCCGATTCTCCGACTCCAGGGCGGCGATGCGCGCCAACAATGGCGCGACGGCCGTCTCGATTTCGGCGATCGTGAAGCGGGGGGTGAGGTGTTGCGGGCAGTTCCAGTCGAAGGCCTCGAGGCGCAGCAGAAATGCTCGCTCAGGCCGTCCCTTGTAATTGGGAACGACAAGGCGCGCGGCCAGATCGGGCTCGGCGCCGATGTCGCGCGACTGCATATGCGCCAGAATTTTGAGACGAGCTCGATTCGGGTAGTCCATGAGAATCAGCGCGACGCGATCATCGGCGGCGACATTGCCGAGACTGACGTACTGCCGGTTGCCGCGGAAATCGGCGAAGCCGAGCGTCTTCGCGTCGAGCACTTTCAGGAAGCCGGGCGGACCGCCGCGGTGCTGCACGTAAGGCCAGCCTGTCTGAGAAACGCTGGCGAGATAGAAGCTGTCACGCGCTTCAATGAACGCGGCTTCGTTGTCAGAAAAAGAATCGAACGTCCGGCGGGCGGCCGACTTGGGCCACACCTCTCGGCTTCCGTTGGCCGCCTGGGCGGCGCAAACGCTGGGCGTCGAGACGATTTCAAGAAATCTGGAGGTCATGACGGCGCAATTTGGATCCGGACAAGGCCTCCGTCGGCGGCGGACGCCGCCGACGGATCTCGCGATCACGCGGCTTCGGCCGCCCGCACGACCGGGAAATCGATCGCGGTCTGCGCGACAATGTTGACCAGGTTCGTGAAGATGTTTTCGGCGACCACCGCGACAATCTCGACGATCTGCGCGTCGATGAAGCCGGCCGCCCTGACGGCGTGAAGATCGGCGTCACTGATCTTGCCGCGCTCTCGGGTCACTTTCGCCGCGAACGTCACCGCGGCGTTGGCCTTGGCGTCCGACGACGCGCCCTTGCGATTGAGGGCGATCTCCGCGCCGTCGATCTTCGCAAGGTTCAGCCCGAGATAGGTGTGGGCCGACAGGCAATAGTCGCAGCCGTTGATCTGCGCGACCGCGAGTGCGATCCGCTCGCGCGTCTTCGCGTCGAGGGCCGCGCCGAGAGCGCCGTTCAACCCGAGAAAGCCTTGCAAGACCGCCGGGCTCAGCGCCACCAGGCGAAACAGATTCGGGACGACGCCCAATTTCTTCTCGACGGCGTCGAGCAGGGGCTGAGAGGCGCTGGGGGCTGCCTCGCGCGTGGGAACCGCGATGCGGGACATGTGTTTCTCCGTAGGTTCGATCCGGCGGCGCCGGCGTCCCACATTGATTACGATGATCGAATTCGGGCGATAATCCGGGGAGTTGACAAGTCTTTGTTGCCAATTCAGCAATGACGGATGGACCGGCTCGACTCGATGCGCGTCTTCGTCGCCGTTGCGACGCATGGAAGCTTCGCCGAGGCCGCCCGGCGGCTGCGCCTGTCGCCTTCGGTCGTCACGAGATCGATCGCAGAACTCGAAGACCGCCTCGGTCTGACGCTCTTGAGTCGGACGACGCGATCCGTGCGACTCACCGAGCGCGGCGAGATCTACCTGGAAGGCTGTCGGCAGATCTTGGAGGATGTCGAGAGCGCCGAACGAAGAGTGCGCCGCGAAAACGCCGACCCGCGCGGCGAGCTGATCGTCGCCGCGCCGATCCTGTTCGGACGCTTGCACGTATTGCCGATCGTCAACCGCATGCTGAGCGAGCACCGCGGCCTGTCGATCCGACTAACCTTGTCGGATCGCAACGCCCATCTCGTAGATGAAGGTCTCCATGTCGCGGTCCGGATCGGCGAGCTCGCCGACAGCAGGCTGATCGCGATTCCCGTTGGCGCCGTCAGTCGCGTTTTGGTCGCCAGTCCCGCCTATTTGAAGCGACAGGGCGTTCCGAATTCGCCTGCTGAACTCGCCGCCCACGACATCGTCGCCTTCGAGAGCATCGACGCGACCAACGAATGGCGCTTCGGAGGCAACGGCGTCGCTGCGCGCGTCGAGCCGCGGCTCGCCGTAAACAGCGCAGACGCGGCAATCGCAGCGGCTGAGGCGGGGATCGGGATCACGCGCGCGCTATCATACCAGGTCGAGGCGGCCGTGCTCGCCGGCCGCTTGGTTCCGATCCTTCAAGACTTCTCGCCGCCGCCCTCTCCCGTCAGCGCGATCTATCCTGCGCTGCGGATCGCGTCGCCGAACGTGACCGCATTCATCAAAGCGGCGCGCGAGTACTTCAAAGCCAATCCGATCGCGCCGCTAGCAGGCTTGTGAATCGGCACGGAATCAGGACCCCGGTTTGGGGGTTGAAGAAGTCTCCCGTTTCGCTTTGAGCACAGCCTCGTCGCTATCGTGATAGGCGAACTCGATCTTGATGGAGCCGTCGTCGAGCAATTCGGCCGGGCCCTCGCCGCGAACTTCGTCCATTTCGTCGAAGCCTTCCCAGGTGAATCCGACCGAGGAGCGGCCGAACCGATTCCCCATGGGTTCGAGCGGTTTTCCAACGAAGCCCGCCGAACGCTGAAAGTCTTGGACCAAAGGCTCGGACAGGTCGAATTCCTGGCCGGGGACTATTCGGTCGCCGACATCGCAAACTTCGGCTGGATGTGGCGCCGGGAATTCGCCGGGGGGACTTCGCGGAAACTCCGAATGTCGCGCGCTGGTACGCGCGACTGGGGCAGCGCGACGCGATCCGGCGCACGATCGCTCGAGTCTGAGCCTGAGCGACGTCCGAGCGCCCTTCGAGAGCAAGAGCGTAAGAGGGCGTTGGTCGTTCATGTCGGCGCCTTCGCCGCTCTCAGCACGGGACCATCATAGTCCTCGGTCTTGGCAGCGGCGAGGATCGGCGCCGTATCCAGGCTGAGAACGCGCCGCCGGTAGCGATCAAGATGGCGTCGCCGCTCCTCCTCCGTGATGCGATTGGGTCCGTAGACGACAAACGGCTCGATCACCGTGAATCCCGTAAATCCGAATATGCCGCGATGCACGGGAAACAGGATCTGCTCGATCGGCGCGTAGACGCCGACTTTCGAGTAGACCGGCTCCAGTCCGCCGACGGTCAGGGCGCACATCGCCCGCTTGCCGGCGAAGACACCGCCGTCGAACCACCGTCCGCCGCCGTAGGCTCGGCCAACCGCGAACACCCGATCGACCCAGCCCTTCAAGATGGCCGGCAGTCCGAGCCACCAAATCGGAAACTGGAAGATCAGGATGTCGCACCACGCGACCTTGTCCATTTCCGCCTGCAACTCGGGAACAAAGTCGTCGTGGGCGCTGGCGTAGGCCTCCTCCGCCTGCTGGCGAAGGCGTCGGCTGTCGGCCTTATTCTTGAAATTGCGCCGATCGGATACCGGGTCGAATCCCATGGCGAAGAGATCGGACACGATGACCTCATGTCCCGCCTGCGTCAGAGCGGCCACGGCCTCGCGGGTCATGGACGCATTGAAGCTGGTCGTCTCGTGGTGGGTGTGAACGATGAATACGCGCATTGTTCGCCGTTTCGAATTTAGGGCGTCAGAATCACCTTGCCCCGCGTGCCGCGCTCCGCCAACGCCTGATGAGCGTCGCCCGCGCGCGAAAACGGATAGACACGGCTGATCGTCACTTTCAGATCGCCGCGGACGGCGAGATCGAACAGTTCGGCGAGACCCGATTTCAAGCTCTCCGGGGTCAATAGCGGCACGAACGCGAAACCGGTCAAGGACTGATTCTTGAAGATCAACCCAAGGAGTTCCGGCACGCCCAACTGGAATTTCTGGATGTTCAAGGCGCCGAAGACGACGATCTCGCCGAGAGGCGCGAGCGCCTTGAGGCTTTCATCCATCACGTCGCCGCCGACGGACTCGTAGATGATGTCCGGCCCTGCGCCGCCGGTCGACGCCCGCAAAACGTCCGACCAGCCTTCCCTCGTGTAGTTGACGCCAAGATCGGCGCCGAGCGAGCGGGCGAACGCCAGTTTCTCTTCGGAACTGGCGGCGGCGATCACGGTTGCCGCCCCCGCGCGCTTGGCGAGTTGGACCAGGAGGCTTCCGACCCCGCCGGCCGCGGCGTTGACCAACACGCGCTTGCCCTTCGGCGGCGCCCGGCGGGCAAGGTGGAGGGCGGTCAACCCTTGCACCATCAACGCCGTCGCGTCTTCGTAGGAGAGCGCGTCAGGCAGCGGCGCGACAGTATCGGCGTCGGCCACGACATATTCCGCATAGCCGCCCAAAGCGCCCGTCGCAAAAAGCGCCGCGGCGACGCGCAAGCCCACGCGCAGATGGTCCACACCTTCGCCGAGCCGTTCGATCACGCCGGCGACCTCGTTGCCCAGAACGCTCGGCAGCGGCGGCGTCACCGCATAACGGTCCTGCCGCATCAACGTATCCGCGAAATTGACGCCCGAGGCGGCCACGCGCACCAAGACCTGGCCTGGGCCCGGCTTCGGGGCGTCGATCTCGACGACATCGAGAAACTCGGGTCCGCCGAAGCGGCTCAATTGGACGGCTTTCATTGTCGAACTCCAAAATGCGATGCACTGGAGCGCTAAATGCAGTATGTTGTAATTCGAAACTACAGACAGTTTGGTCACATACAGACCAAGAGGTAAGTATGAGCGACATCGGCAAGCGTCTGCCCTTCCTGCCCGCCGAGCGGGCTCTGAAGGTGATTTCCGGACGGTGGAAGGCGATCATCCTCTATCATCTGTTCGATGAGCCCAAGCGCCTGTCGGAGCTAAGCCGCCTGCTGCCGGACATCACCCAGAAAGTGTTGATCCAGCAACTGCGTGAGATGGAGGAGCACAGCCTCATCTGTCGCGAGATATTCCGACAAGTCCCGCCCAAGGTCGTCTATTCCGTCACGGCGCTCGGGCGGAGCCTAGAGCCGGTGCTGCTCGCACTGTGCGACTGGGGGCGGCTCCACGCGGCGGAACTCGACGAATCCGACAAGGTCGCCGACTGCGCCGCGGACCGCGAAAGACCGATCGCCGGGACGGGAGCCGACGCGCGACGTGCGCTGCGTCACGGCCGGTCGACCACGGCAGATGGCGCCGAGCGCGCGCTCGCCGCCAGTCGGTCGGCGCAATAGGCGTTCCGCGCCTGACGACGTAAACGCGCGCGCCGATCGACCGTTCAGGCTTTCACGGAACTCGCCGTCTGGCCGAAGAGGACTTTCTTGCCTTCTTCGGTCACGGTCGGCCGGCCGGAATACGGCTCCCCTCTCGCATAGGCCCGTATCGTCGCCGGACGATCCCGGATCGCATCGAACCATCGCCGCAGGTTCGGGAAATCGTCGAGATTCTGCTGCTGGCGCTTCCAGGGAACGATCCATGGGTAACACGCCATGTCGGCGATCGTGTATGCGTCTCCCGCGAGGAACGCGCGGCCTGCGAGGCGCCGGTCGAGGACGCCGTAGAGACGGTTGGTCTCGTTGACGTAGCGAACGATGGCGTAGAGAATCTTCGCGGGAGCGTACAGCCCGAAGTGGTGATTCTGCCCGGCCATCGGCCCGAGCCCGCCCACTTGCCAGAAGAGCCATTCCATGACCGTCTTACGGCCGCGGATGTCGCTCGGCAGGAATTGCCCGGTCTTCTCGGCGAGATAGAGCAGAATCGCGCCCGATTCGAACACCGAGATCGGCTCCCCGCCATTGAAGATGCGTAGTCTCCGCGGTCGGCGCGCCGGACGCCGCGGCGCCGCCGAGAATACGCCGCCGCTCCAAGAGTTCATGGCGGCAACGCAACGCTCCCTGTCGTCACGACTCGGACGCTCGCTGCGATCGCAGACGCACGAGTGCGGACGATCAGATCCGGCGACGGCCTCGGCTGCGCTCCTCCGTCCGCCGTCAATTCGGTAGGCGATCCTTGATCTTGGCGAGGCCGGCGGTCGCGCAGGCCTCGTCCTTGTCGCCTCCCGGCGAGCCCCCGACGCCGATCGCGGCGACCGTCTCGTCGCCGGCCTTTACTGCGACGCCGCCTGCCAGCAACAGAATGTTCGGCAGGCTTGCGAACGCCGCGGCGTTCGGGTTCGTCCGCAGCTTTTCGACGAACGGTCCGAGCGCATCGAATTTGAAGATCGGTCCGAGCGTCACGACCGTATAGGCCTTGCGAAAGCTCGTGTCCTGGGTGTGGACGGTGGCGTGATCGCCCTTGACGAACACGATGAGCTCTCCGGAAGCGTCGACGACGGCGGCGGAGACGTCGTCGCCGTTCGCCGCGCAACTTTGGACCGCTTCCAGGGCGGCCTCGTTCGCCAAGGCGAGCGGCAGCCGAAATCCGCTCCGGTGGACTTGGGCGACCGTCGGCGACAGAGACGCGCCGACGCCGAGCAGGGACAGGGCGAGCAAAGCGAACAGACGAGTTGCGATTCGATCGCGCATGGGAATCTCATGGGTTGGGAAAAAGGGAAGCCGCATCGAGCCCATCGTGGCGGATAGGCCTGCGGCGCTGTCGCTGCGCCTATCGGGGCGCCAGCGCCTCCAGCACTTTCGCGGTGTCGGCGTACATGGCGAACGCGGCGATGCGGCCGTCGCGGACGGTCCAGCGATGGGCGAAGGCGGCTTCCATCGCCCGTCCGGTCGCCTTGTAGACGCCGCTATAGGCGCCGAACGACACGACCTGATCGTCCTCGGCGACGAAATCCTTCGCCGTTACGCGGAAGTCGTCCCAATCGCGGGCGAGCGGTTGCAGCAGGTTTTTCTGCACGGCCTCGGGCGAGCGCCAAGTCCCGCTGAAATAGGGAAAGCGCTCGGCCTCGGTCCATTCCAACTCGTCGTGGAGCAGCGCGAGCGCGCCGGGCGCGTCGCCGCGTCCCAGCGCGGCGTAAAAGGCGCGAATCGTTTGGGTCGGGTCGGTCATGACAGGATCGTCCTCTCAAGGAGTGGCGGGCGGGCCGGCGATCGTGGCCCGCCCGATTGGGCTAGGCGGCCGAGCGCGCCGCGACGAGCGCGTCGGCCAGGCCCTTGGCCGGGTCGGCGGTGAGAAGCGACGGTTGATAGCGGATGGTGCGAATGTCGCCGATGCCGACGAAACGCAGCCACCACTCGAGGTAGCTGGACTGGAAATCCAGCCCGTAAGCGGGCGCAACGCCCGGCGCGAACACGCCGCTGGAATAGACCACCGTCGCAGTCTTGCCGCTCAGCAGCCCGAAATAGCCCTTCGCGGGGTCGAACCCGAACAGAAGCCCCGGCTGCGTGACAATGTCGATATAGAGCTTCAGTCGATAGGGGATTCCGCCATTCCACATCGGCACGCCGAGCACGTAGTGATCGGCCGCCTTGAAACGCTCGGCGATTTCGACGATTCGATTCCACGCCGATCGCTTGGCGCCTTCGAGTTCGCCGACGCCGAAGAACGTCAGTTTAGCGGCGGCGCTGTCGCCGTCGAATTCTGGCAACGGCTCGCGCCAGAGGTCGATGGCGTCGACGACAAGGCCCGGATCGCGCTCGCGCAGCGCGTCGATGCGAGCGCGGGCGATGGTGTTCGACTTCGAATCGTCGCCGCGCGGGGAAGCCTGGACATGCAAGATCTTGGTCATGGCGATACGCTCGCTTGGTTGAGTGGCGACGATCAGGCGGCGAGCGCGCGAGTGAGGAACGCGTTCATCGCCTCGGCGATCTCCGCGCCATGCGTCTCGAGCGCGAAGTGGCCGGTGTCGTAGAAGCGGATTTCGGCCTCGGGGACGTCGCGCCGGAACGCCTCGGCGCCGGCGGGCAGAAAGAACGGGTCGTTCTTACCCCACGCCGCGAGCAACGGCGGACGATGGGTGCGCAGATAATTCTGGAAGGCCGGGTAGAGCGCAACGTTGCTCGCGTAGTCGAGAAAGAGGTCGAGCTGGATCTCGTCGACGCCCGGCCGCGCCAGCAGCACGCTGTCGAGCGTGTAGCTCTCGGGCGCGATCCGGCTCTCGTCGGCGACGCCGTGGGTGTATTGCCACTTCGTCGCTTCGGGCTTGAGGAAATCGCGTAGCGCGGCGCGGTTCTTCTCGGTCGGCTCGCGCCAATAGGCCTGGATCGGGTTCCAGCCCTCGCTCAGGCCCTCCTCGTAGACGTTGCCGTTCTGCGAGACGATCGCGAGGACGCGTTCGGGGCGCTTGAGGGCGAGGCGGAAGCCGACCGGCGCGCCGTAGTCGAACACCAGGAGTGCAAAACGCATCAGGCCGAGAGCCTCGGTGAAGCGATCGGTCACCTCGGTCAAATGCTCGAACGAATAGGCGAAGCTGGCGCGGTCCGGCGCGTCGGTGAAGCCGAAGCCCGGCAGGTCCAGAGCGATCACGCGATAGCGGTCCGCCAGCGCCGGGATCAGACCGCGGAACACGTGGCTCGAGGTCGGGAAGCCGTGCAGCAGAAGAATGACCGGCGCCTCGCGGCGACCGGCTTCGCGATAGAAGACCTTCAAACCGTCGACGTCGACGGTGCGATGAGCGATGGGGGACATGAAAACTCCTGGCGATGACGAATGCCGCGACCTGGTGCCTAACCACTATAATCGCATCACAGCGGTTACGGCATGATCGGTAACTTGTCAATAGGCATTTAAGCGGTTATCTGCATGCGATCGGCTATCTCCGCCGACGTCCTTGCGGCTTGGAGCGCATTTGCAATGGCGGACCCCCGTCCGGCCCCGATGTTCGTCGCCGACGCGCGCGGCCTCGATTTCCTCAACAGTGTCGCGGCGCCCTGGGGAAGCGAGATCGAGTGGCTCGGCGACGGGCGGGATCTGCTCGCTTGGCTCGAGCAGGCCGGCCTTGTTCCCGCCGACGCGGCAAAGGCGATGGGGAGCGACGCGATCCCGGGAGAACTCGACGCCGTCGCGGCGCAAGCGCGAGCCCTGCGCGAGTGGTTCCGCGGTTTCGTCCTCGCCCACGCCGGGAAACCGATCGAGACGGACGCGCTGGCGGAACTGGGGCCCCTCAACCGTTTGCTGGAGCGCGACGAAGCCTATGGCGAGATCGTCGAGTCGCAGGATGGCGCGCCGGCCCTGCGTTGGCGCTGGAACAGGCGTTGGCGCGCGCCGGACGTCGTGCTGGCGCCGATCGCGCAGGCTTTGTCCGAACTCGTTTGCGACGCCGACTTCACCCAAGTGAAGCATTGCGAGGGCCCGGCCTGCACGATGCTGTTCCTTGACACCACCAAGGCGCACTCCCGGCGCTGGTGCAGCATGGCCGTATGCGGCAACCGCGCTAAGCAGGCCGCGCATCGGTCTCGCGCGAAAGGCGCCGCTGGGCGCTGAGCCGCGTCGTCGCGGCGCTCGCGTCCGGCGTGCTGAAAGAGGCCTCGCTCGACGTGTTCGAGACCGAGCCGCCGCCGAGCGACTCGCCGCCATGGCGCTCGCTGGGCGGTTATCATCCCCCCGCGCAACGCTGCGATCTCCTGCCCCGACGCGGGTTCAGCCCGGTCGAAATCGGTTCTGACGGGCGCCTGTCAGGTCACTTCGCGATGCGACGTGGCGACTGGCAGAATCCTCGGGCGCTGTTTCGCCCGTCATCGCGGAGCCGAGTTCCTCAAATTCCTGCGCGAGATCGAGAACAACGTCCCGACCGATCTCGACGTCCACCTGGTGATGAACAACTATGCGACGCACAAGACGCCGGCGATCCGCAAATGGCTGCTCACGCGACCGCGCTGGCGCGTCCACTTCAAGCCGACCACCAGCTCCTGGATCAATCAGGTCGAGCGCGTGCGAACGCGTCCTTGACCAAATGGTCTTAGGCCGGGGTAGCTTCGCGGCGACGTGAGTCGGCGAGGCGAGCGGCGGCGCGGCCCGCCGCCTCGAAGTAGGCGGGATCGCGGTGGACGAGCGAGGCTGAGAAAGCGCCGTCGAGAAGCAGCAGGATCTCGCGGGCGAGCGCTTCGGCCTCAGCGAGACCGGCGCGCCTGATTTCCCCGGCCAGCCAGTTTTCGAAGCCCGCCTTGTGACGGGCTCCAATGCGAACCGCGGGGTGACCCGGCATGGCCGCCAGCTCCGCCGTGGTGCGCAGGAAGCCGCAACCCTTCCACTTCGGGTGCCGCGCAACTTTGGCGAGTTGGGAGAATATCGCCGAGATCTTGTCGCTGAGACCGCCTCCAGCCTCGGCGAACCAGTTGGCCATTTGTTTCAGGTTTGGTTGATCGCGCGCGTCGAGATAAGCCGCGACGAGGTCATCCTTGCTCTTGAAGTGATAGTACAACGTCCGCTTGGTGACGCGCGCCTTCTCGGCGACCGCGTCGACGCTCACGCGACCGATCCCTTCGGCATAGAAAAGCTTGGAGGCGGCGGCGACGATCCGTTCGCGGGTGTCAGAGGCTCTGCGCATGTCGCCATGTATACCGTATAGTGAGTATACACAAGCGATGGTCCGCGGCATCACGGCGTTCTCATAACCAACGAGGATCTCCTGATGACAAACCGCGTGCTTACGAACGTCGATGGGGCCATCGTGACGCTGACACTTAATCGCCCGCATAAACTCAATGCCCTCGACTACGAAACGATCGACGCGCTTCTCGTCGCTCTCGACGCGATCGAGACGGACGATGCGCTGAGAGGCGTGATCTTGACTGGGGCCGGCGAGCGTGCATTCTCCGCGGGCGGCGACATTGTCCAATTCTCCCGCTCTGTAGCGGCGGGGGCGGATGCGGCGCTGCGAGACTTCGTGGCTCGCGGGCAACGCTTGACCGCACGGATCGAGGCGTTCCGAAAGCCGATCGTCGTGGCCGTCAATGGGCTCGCCTTTGGCGGCGGGTGCGAGGTGACGGAAGCGGCGCCGCTGGCGATCGCCAGCCAACAAGCGATCTTCGCCAAGCCAGAAATCCGACTCGGCATGCCTCCTACTTTCGGCGGGACTCAAAGGCTGCCGCGTCTGGCGGGGCGCAAGCGAGCCATGCAATTGCTGCTCACCGGCGAGACGTTCACCGCGCAACGCGCTCTCGATTTGGGACTTGTCAACGCCGTCGTGGCGCATGATCGGTTGCTGCCCGCGGCACGGGCGCTGCTCGAACGCATCCTCGTCCATTCCCCGCTGGCGGTGGCGAGCATCCTCACGGCGATAACGCGGGGTCTCAATCAGAGCATCGGCGAGGGTCTGCTTGTCGAGGCGGAGCAATTCGCGCGGGTTGCGCCTACGGCCGATCTTCGCGAGGGCCTCGACGCTTGGATGGCGCGGCGGGCGCCCGCCTATCGCGGCTCATGGTTCTCCGCGGCAAGCAGTCCCGAACGGCCGTGATGCTGGCGCAGAGCCACGAAGCTCTCGCGTCGCTTTGGACCCATTGGTCCAACGCCTTGATCTTTCGGTTGCGCACGTAACGGGCGAAGGCTCCAAGTCGCCCTGCGCCGACGCCAGCTTTCCTAGTCTCTGGCGGCGAGCCGCTCGCGCAGGGCGGCGTTTTTCCCATAGACTATTAAAGCTCGTAGGCTCGTGACGAGCGTGAACAATCACGGCCGGCATCTGCCTATGAAGCTCGCAGCAGGTTGAGGCGCTCATCGACCGCGGAAGGCACGACTTCGATGATCTGCGCGGTCGCGACACCCCGCACAACAAACGGGTCTTGGGCAACCCTCGCCTGGAGCGCCTC
>Ga0326727_10018386_pt1 | contig 14281 bp, 9 predicted proteins | sample MB2enrmetagenome_FD_207643 | JGI IMG/M metagenome (GOLD analysis project Ga0326727, IMG submission 207643) | Lab enriched peat soil microbial communities from McLean, Ithaca, NY, United States - MB29MY | ecosystem: Environmental > Terrestrial > Soil > Wetlands > Peat | place: USA: New York...
CCATGTCCAGCTTCTGCAATACCGCAAGCTGCGACCGCATCATCTATGGGGTCATCTCGCACCTAAACAGTTCCTGGGAAAGAAAACCCTTCTTTGAATTTACACAAAATGCTTGACGGTATTTCTCTAACAAATGTCTTGACAATTTAATAACTATTTGTCATATTGTTTCTGGAGAATAGTACGCCCCGCATCCCATTCCATCGCGGATTCCCCTCATTCCGATTTCAATTGTCCATCAGAAAATTTTGCTGTCTTGGATATGCTCCCTCGTTCCCTCTTATCTAACCCCTTCCGAATCAAGCACTTTCAAATCTGTATGAAAACAAACCACTTTATCCCCATTTAGAATCAACATTTGCAAAAAATGGGGGAGGGGGCCTCACCACTTGCGTTGCGCCCTCCTTTAGCAAATCTGCAAAGGGTGAGCCGTCGCTAATTGGGATCCAGATTGTTCTGGAACGGGAGGAAGGAAGCGAGCCCCAAGACCCAGCCTCCCACACGAGGCTAGGGCACTCAGAATTGCCTTCGCATCTATCGCCCCGCCACCCGCCTGAGAAACAGCAAGCAAAGTCACTGCAAGCAATCCAATACCTCTCAAATACCTCATCACGAGTCTCCTGGAATTAGTAACGGATTTCCGCCGAATCATACCGTCTGGCGGGCGGCCCAGGCGCTGGTGGTTGGAGCGCTTTCCTCTTGCGCGGGGCTTCGTCAGCCTCAGGATACACCTTTGTAGCTGAATGAAGCGTAATGATGAAGTGCGTGGCCTTGGATGAGAGTGAAGGCCACCCGGAATGTGCCTCAGCGCGCTAGGCCTGTGTCCCGCGGCGAGGGGTTGTACTGGAACACCGCGGCGGTCATATCATCCGACTGCCTGCAATTCCTGGAGAATTCCTGGATGGCCGAGAAAACGTGGCTCAGGAGCTCCGTCGGGGAATCGCCCGCGTGCCTGCGGCAGACATCCTGGACTCCGCCCAAGTCGAACTCCTGGCCGTGGACATTCCGCGCATCGGTCAATCCATCGGTGCAAAACAAAACGGAATCACCCGGCACGAGGTCGAGCGTGAATTCGTCATAGGTAACGCCACTGTACAATCCTGGCGGGAACCCGGCGAGTTGCAGGGCGCGACATTCGTTGCCCCGGATGAGCAAGGGGCCGAGCATGCCGGCGCTGGCAATGCGCATCTGCGCGCGAAGTGAATCAAAGAGGGCGTACTGAATCGTGCTATAGCGTCTTATGATGCCGCGGAGGAGCAGCCTCTCGTTCAGGAAGGAGAGAACCTTGGCAGGGGCCTGGCCGGTCTTATGGACGCCGCGGAGTGTGCCCACTGCAAGCGCCGCATAGAGCGCCGCCGGAAGGCCTTTCCCGCACACATCGCCCAGGTATAGGCCGATCATGCCGTCGGGAAGAAGGAAGTAGTCCAGGTAATCCCCGCCTACCTCCGCCGCAGGCTGGAATTCATGGGAAACGACGACGCAATCGGTGCGTAAAGGCTGCCCGGGAAGCATGACGCTTTGGATAGCGCGCGCTTCGTCGAGCTCCTGCTCGCGCAGCTTCTCGATGGAAAGAAGATCGACTGGTTGAGTCAGAACAGGCATGGTTTTGTCCGGAGGGGGGAGTACACCGAGAGAGGGGTGCCGCAGCATCAAGCCTAACACGGGGTTGGCTTGGCCCGAGCGAAATCTCGGGGGACTGTTACCAATTGCACTTGGGGTCGCGAAAATGCTTGAACCGCCAGGATCTTTTATTGGGACGCAAGACGGCAGCCGGAAGCCGACCTTAGCCGATAACGTGATTCGGGCCAAGCCGGTTCTTCCGGAGTTCGTGGCCAGGCAAAGTTCGTTGCTCTCATACTCTCCGTTGGTTAACTAGTGCGCAGCGATTTGTTCGTCCCCGTTGACTCGGTTGATCGCTGCGTCATAATTAAGTTCCCTTCCAGATAAGCCCGGTTGCCCCGGGCTGCCGAGTTGCGCATGCATCCCTCATCAGTTTGGTGTGCGATTTAGGCGCCTAGCTGGCGCACGGTACCGGAGGCACCCATGATCAGAAGAAGCGGCATGGCGATAAAACTGGCCGTCTCGTTTGCGTTCCTGGTGGCGATCGTGATTGGCCTGGGTTGGCTGGGACTTCGGGGCATGCGACGGATCAATGCAGATTTGGAGGAGATTGTCAGCAAGCGATGGACCAGACTGCAATTGTCCCGGGAAGCCTTGAGATATTCCAACCTGAATAACCGCATCGTCATGGAGATGTTTTTATTAAACCGCAGGGAGGAGATCGAACCTTTACTAAAGCTTCGGGAAGAGAATTCAGGAAAAATCACCGTTCTCCTGAAAGAACTGGGCGCTGGGGTCACAAGCGGCAGGGAGCAAGAGCTACTCGATGCAGTCAATCGCACGAGGGCGCCGTACATGAGCAGTTACAAGCAGGCGATAAGACAACTCCTGGAAGAAAACAAACCTGAGCAGGCGAGGGCGACAATCGTTGGAGTTACTCTGCCCAAATTGATTGCCTATCACGACGCTTGGAACTCGTTTGTAGATTTCCAAGATCGGCAGATAGATCAGGCTGCAAGGCGGAGCAAGGCGAATTATAAGCAGACTCACACATTAGTCCTTGTTCTTATCATTCTTGCGATAGTTACGACTGGAGCTACGGGAGGCTTCGTCATCAGCTTCATCACCAGCGAGATTACCGAACGGGAGAATGCCGAGAAGAACGTCATCAAATTGAACACGGAACTGGAGCAAAAGGTGCTCCAGCGGACAGCGGAGCTGACGGAATCCATTGGAAAACTGGAAAAGGAAGTGACCGAGCGGGAACGGGCTGAGGCAGAGGCTAAACGAGCGCAGGAGGCCGCGGAAGAAGCGAGTGGGGCAAAGAGCACCTTTCTTGCCATGATGAGCCACGAGATTCGCACCCCGATGAACGGCATCCTGGGCATGACGGAGTTAGTTCTGGACACGGACCTCACAACCGGGCAACGGGAAAAACTTGCACTGGTTCGCTTTTCAGCGGAATCCCTCCTCACCATCATCAACGACATACTGGATTTTTCGAAGATAGAAGCCGGGAAACTGGAGATGGAATCGATCCCCTTTGATTTGCGCGAGAGTTTGGGTGAAACCATGAAGCCGCTGAGTTTTCGCGCGGACCAGAAAGGGTTGAAAGTCAGCTGCGAAGTAGCGCCAGACGTTCCCGAGGCGCTGCTCGGCGATCCCGGCAGGATTCGCCAGATTCTGGTCAATCTGGTGGGTAACGCCATCAAATTCACCGAACGGGGCGGAGTCTTTGTCAGCGTGAGCGAGGAATCCCACGATGGCGGAGCCACCAGCCTGCATTTCGCGGTAAAAGACACTGGCATAGGTATCCCGATGGATAAACAAGAGACGATCTTTGCGGCATTCTCCCAGGCCGATGGCTCCATGGCTCGAAAGTATGGCGGCACCGGGTTGGGATTGGCGATCTGCGGGAAACTCGTGAAGATGATGGGCGGAAGGATAGGAGTGGAGAGTCAACCTGGCCAAGGCAGCACATTCCACTTCACTCTGCGGTTGGCTGTGCAGGACACTCCCGCCCACGCTCGGGAACCTCTCCAACCGGAACAGTTACGCGATATGCACGCTCTGATTGTGGAAGACAACTTCAAAAACCGAAGCGTGCTGAAGGGCATTCTTGCTCGTTGGGGAATGAAGCCAACAGTGGTCAAGGGCGGCCATGCCGCTCTTCAGGCAATCGAAGCTGCCAAAAGAACTGGCCGTTCCTTTCCTTTGATCCTGTTGCATGAACAGATGCCAGAGAAGGACGGCTTTACGCTCGCTGAACGGATCAAAACGGATCCGCAGTCTGTGGGTACAACTATCATTCTGCTCGCATCTCCCGGGCACTTAGGGGACGCGGCCCGTTGCCGCAAACTCGGGATTTCCGCCTACCTTGTGAAACCGATTCGCCAGGGAGAACTGCTGCAAGCGATTTGTACTGCCTTGCATTCGCCCCCGCAAAAGGAAACCCGGTTGGTGACGCGTCATACGTTGCGGGAGGCCCGCAAGCGGCATCGCGTGCTGTTGGTGGAAGACGACGCCGTAAATCAAATGTTTGCAGTCAGTCTTCTTGAGAGGCGAGGGTACATCGTTTCCGTCGCAGGCAACGGCCGGCAAGCGCTGGCGGCGCTGAAAAAGAAAGACTTTGATGTGGTGCTGATGGACGTGCAGATGCCGGAGATGGATGGTTTCGAGGCCACGGCGGCAATTCGGGAAAGGGAACGTCCCGCAGGCAGACACACCCCGATCATTGCCATGACTGCACACGCCCTCCAGGGTGATAAGGAGCGGTGCCTGTCAGCGGGCATGGATGATTACATTTCAAAACCTATTCAGACGAATGAGTTTTTCGCGACGATCGAAAAGATTGCCGGAAACCGCGATGCGGGCGGTCCATCGCATGTGCCGGAGACTCAAGAAGAACTGGCACACCGCGAGTAGGGGTTCCTTTGGCCAGAGGCCAAGAGAAAGAGTGAAGACGAAGAGCTTACCCTTTGCAGACACCGCAAAGAGTAGGGCGCGCAAAGTTGTCCCCGCGCATTGAGCCTGAGCCACCAGGCGCTGTGAGAGCTATAAGTACTAAGTGGTCAGTTATAAGTTCATAATAGAGACCCTGAGCCACAGCACTTCGCACATGCGTGAAGGATCAGATATTGAACTGCTCCAGCGGGGTGATTTCTTCCGCGGACTGACTTGCAAATTCTTTGCGTTCGTTCGCGGCGGCGTTGCGGAAACAGAGGCAGACCACCGCGGCGTGTACGACAAAGCCCGAAGCCAGGCTGATGGCGGCGCCGGCGAGACCCCAGAGCGGGATAAAGAGAAATGCGCCTTGCACGGAGACTGCGGCGGCGATGCCGTTGGCAAGGCGATCGAAATTCGGGCGCTTCATCGCTCGGAGCGCCATGGAATAGCCGCTGGCAAACGCAGCGGAGACCGGGATGATCACGAACACTGGGATGAGCCAGGCATCGCTGGCAAACTTGCCGCCGAAGAGGAGGCGCTCGACGGGTGCGGCGATAAAGCAGAGAAGCGCGGCAAAGAGCAGCGATGCTCCCGCGAGACCCAAGCTGGCGCGATGGGCGAGTTGTCGCAGGCACCTGCTGCCATTGAGGGACTCGCGGGCAAAGCTCGGGAGCAGAAACATCGCGCCTGCCGCGCTGCACTTCAGCATCAGGAGCGCGGGGATCTGCAGGGCGCGAAATTCTCCGGCAGCGGCGAGGCCGAGAAATACCGGCACCAGAAGCATCGGCGTTTGACTAAGCGATGCGACGCAAACTTCGCCGCCCAGCAGCCACCGGCCATAACGCCAATTCTCCGCGGCGGCAGAACGCCAGGAAACGCTGCAGGGGCGCGTTTCGTCCAGGCCGATTTGCAGTTTGTGAAAAATCAGCAGGGCCGTGCACAAGCTGGCAAATCCGAAGAGCAAGAACACCAGGAAGGGTGTGGTCTTGCGGGTCACCTGCAAAGCGAGCAGCCCGCAGAGGAGCAGCACCAGGCTGCAAGCGCTTGCGGATATTGCGCTGACGGGCCGTGCGAGGATGCGGCACATGCGGCGCGCCAGCCAGAGCAGAAGGACAAAGGGAAACGCGAGGCCGGCACCGAGAAGGGCGCCCGGCAGCGGGCCGCCGTATCCGGATAAGGCGAGGAGCGCGGCGGCGAGAAGCAGAGGAGCGGCAAGCACTGCGGTGAAGGCGAGGTGTACCCAGATTTGCGCTTCAAAGTAATCCGCGAGATTTCGCGGGTGATTGGCTGGCCCGTTGACGCTCATGGGCTCGAGAACCAGGGCATTGTGAAGGCCGGCGAGAAAAAGGAACAGCGCAAAGACCAGGGCAAAGGCGCCGTAGTGCAGCGCCGGAAGCCAGCGCGCGAGCAGCAGATTGACGAGCAGGCCCGCACTGACTGTCGCGCCCGAATCCACCAAGGAAAGTGACAATCGCATTCCCCAGAGTCTCCAGTGCGGAATGGCCGAGGTGCTCGCTGGTGGCAAAGCTGCATTGCGCGTTCGATTTTCCTTTTGCGTCTTGACGGCGATCATTGCCATGGGTCACATACCTATTTGCAAACAGCACGAAAGCTGTCTGCGAGAGAAACCTGCCCGCAGGGAAGCAATTCGCTTTCCAATGCGCTTGATCGCCGTCTTGTGCACTGACCCCTTATTTGCCGTGTATTTCTGCTAATGCGCGTGGCGATTCACCGGAGAAAGAGCGAAGGCGAGGAGTGGTAAAGACTCAAAGTGGAACATCGTTCGCAATAAGTCCCAATTCGGGAAGGTGGTTGAAGAAGAGGAAAGAGCCTCGATCAATTGGCGGGCGAGCCTGGAAGCCGGAATGTCCGGCCGGCTCGCCGGCTTCCGCGGCTCGCGCGCAACCAAGATACGAACATTCTCTGAGAACATTGGGCTTGGCACCTTCAGCAGGTTCTGTGGCAAAGTAATGTTAGGGTCGCCGATGCGCCGGGATGTTTCGCGTTCCGCGCCCGCCGCGAGTGACGATCGCTTTCTTATGAACAATCCTTTCGCCGAGCGTTGTGTATTGCTGACCGGAGCGGGCGGCTCGATCGGATCCGCGCTGGCCAAGGCGATCCTCCGGCAGGCGCCCCGGTCTCTGATTCTTCTGGATCACTCGGAAGGCCATCTCCATCAGATCGACTTTGATCTGAGCTCCCTTCCCGGCGGCCAAGTCCGCTCCCCCGTTCTTGGGGATATAGGAGATGCCCTTCTGCTCGCCGAACTATTTGAAGAACGAAAACCCGAGGTGGTGATCCATGCGGCAGCGTTCAAACAGGTACCGCTGATGGAAAGGAATCCGATTGCGGCGGTGCGGAACAATGCGATCGGGACAAACCTCTTGGCGCGGGCAGCGCAACGCTATGAAGTCGCCATGTTCGTCATGTTGTCCACGGATAAAGCGGTAAACCCTCACAGCGTGATGGGCGCGTCCAAGAGAGTGGCCGAGCTTGCGTTGTTGCGATGGAGCAGCTCACGCAGTCCCATGAGGGCTGTGCGGCTGGGGAATGTTTACGGTTCGCAAGGAAGCGTGGTTCCGGCATTCCTGCAACAGATCTCCGCGGCCGGGCCTGTAACCGTGGCCCATCCCGGCGTGAATCGATACTTCCTGAGCATGGACGAGGCCGTCGAGCGGGTGCTATTGGCAGTTAGACTGGCCGGCGGAGGCGGCATATTCATTTCTGATCTTGGTGAACCTGTCCGGATTCTGGATCTGGCGCGGCAACTCATCAAGGAAGCTGGATTGCAGCCCGGAGACGAAATCCCGATTGTCATGACAGGGCTGCGCCCGGGCGACAAAATGGCCGAACAGATTGTTTCGGATCACGAATCGCTCGATCCCGCGGACAATGGCAAGCTCCGCTTGATCAAAACTCCTCAGCCATCTCACGAACAATTTGACGCCGCAATGGCTGCGCTGAAGGAAAGTGCCTCGCGGCGCGACGTTGCGGGCGTCCTCGAACAGTTGTGCCAGCTCGTGCCCGAATATCGCCCCAGTGAAGTGGTTCTGGCATCCGCGCGCGCGCCGCAGCCGAGTGCCTTATGAAGCGGACCATCGCAGTCGTCACTTCCTCCCGGGCCGACTACAGTCATCTCTACTGGCCATTGCGCGATCTGTCGCAAGCTGACTCCGTGGATCTGAGAATCATCGCCCTCGGGCCGCACCTTTCGCCGGAGTTTGGACACACGTTCCAGGAGATCGAGAAAGACGGCTTCCCCATCCACGCGCGCGTCGAATGCCTGCTCAGTTCCGATAGCGACATCGGAATGGCCAAGACCATTGGCGTTGCCGTCCTCGGCCTGGCCGACTTGTTTGGACGCCTGCGGCCGGACCTGCTGCTCTTGATCGCGGACCGCTATGAGATGCTGGCCCCCGCTTCCGTGGCTCTGGCATTACGCATTCCCATCGCGCACATCGAGGGCGGCGAAATCAGCGAAGGCGCGATTGACGACGCCGTGCGCAACGCCTTAACGATGATGAGTCACATTCATTTCACTTCCACGCACGCTGCCAAACAAAGAGTAATCGCCATGGGCGAGGAAGAATGGCGCGTGCACCGGGCGGGAGCGCCGTCTTTGGATCACTTGCGGCGGCAAACTCTGCTCACCCGGGTGGAATTGGAATCCAGGTTGCAGAGGGATCTCTCCACCCCGCCCCTGCTGGTTGCCTATCATCCCGTCACCCTCGCGCCAGACACACTCGCGGAGGCGGACGCATTGTTTGCGGCGCTCGAGGCCCTTCCCGACGACATCCTGTTTTGTTATCCGAATGCCGACGCTGGAAGCCGCGCCCTCATCGATCGAAGCAAAGCATTCCTGGCGTCTCGCAGCCGCGGAGCCATCTTCACAAACCTCGACGCCATCACTTATTGGAGTTTGTTGCGTCACGTCGAAATGCTCATCGGAAATTCCAGCAGCGGAATCATGGAAACGGCATCCTTTCAGCTTCCCACGGTCAATGTCGGCATGCGGCAACAAGGCCGCGAGCGCGCCAGGAATGTGCTGGACGCTGCTGCGGATAAGAGCTCCATCCTAAAGACAATCGGGATTGCAAGAACAGCGGAGTTCCGGCAATCGCTTGCGGGCATGGCGAACCCTTACGGTGACGGTCACGCTTCCGAAAAGATCGTCCAGGTGTTGACGACCGTGCCGTTGACACCGGAACTCCTGGTGAAGCGCCATAGACCGCTGACGAACTCCGAGGATGGCGCCGCCGGAACAAGTGCCTCATGAGAATCCCGCTTTCTGCTCCAGACATCAGTCAAGAAGACATGGATGCCGTTGCCGCAGTGCTGCGCACTCCGCACCTAAGTCTGGGTCCCAAGCTGGAGGAATTTGAACACGCGATTGCCCGCTACACCGGCGCTGCCCATGCCATTGGCGTAAGTTCCGGCACGGCAGGTCTGCATCTGTGCATTCGCGCCCTAGGCATCGGCGAGGGAGACGAAGTGATTGTGCCTTCCTTTGCCTTCATCGCCGTGGCCAACGCCTTGCGCTACGAAAAAGCCATTCCTGTTTTTGTGGATATCGAGGCTGAAACGCTCAATCTCGACCCCAGTCGAATTGAATCGGCCATCACGAGCAGGACCAAAGCTATCCTGGTTGTCCATACTTTCGGATGCCCCGCGGATTTGGCCACAATCCTGGAGCTCGCCCGGCAACATCATCTTTGCGTAATTGAGGATGCCTGCGAGGCCATTGGCGCGGAATTCGACGGCCGGAAAGTGGGCGTCTGGGGTGATGCCGGCGTCTTCGCTTTCTACCCCAATAAGCAGATCACCACGGGCGAAGGTGGAATGGTGGTTACCGAGAATCCGCGTATCGCTTCCATGGTCCAGGCGCTGCGCAATCAAGGCCGGACGTACTCTAACGACTGGTTCGAGCATTCCGAGGTTGGATACAACTACCGCTTGTCGGAAATGAACTGTGCGTTAGGAATCAGCCAGATGAAAAGGATTGATGCGATGCTGGCGCGACGCGCGGAAATCGGCGGAAAATATCGCAACAAATTAAAGGGAATTGAAAATCTCAGGCTTCCTCCATTGGAAGTGCCGCGGCGCAAATTGAGTTGGTTCGTGTACGTCGTGCGGCTCTCGGGAGCGTTCTCGCAGATTCATCGCGACTGGATCATGAACGAGATGCATCGCCGTGGGATTGGTTGTGGAAGGTATTTTGCGCCGATTCATCGGCAACCGGCATACCGCTCTGCGAACGTGCGCCGGGCGGACTTGCCAGTGACGGAGTTTGAGGCCTCGCGCTGCCTGGCCTTGCCGTTTTTCAATCGATTGCAGGACGAACAAATTGATGAGGTCTGTGAGAATTTAAGCGAGTGCCTTTATCTGGCCGGCACCCGGGCGACGGAAGAACCTCCGGCAAATTCCGCGGCAGGATTCTACTGAGCTTCGTGGTGTATGGGGACAAGACTCGTATTGTCATCCCGATCCCGCGAAGCGGGAGAGGGATCTGCTTTTGCCTGAAGGCAAGATACAGCAGATTCCTCGCGCCAAACCCGTGCTCGGAATGACAGCCTACTCCTGTTGAGCGTCTTCCCTATGCTCAGAAGGTGTCAACATAATCTGCGACGCTCAATAGGCGGGCAATCCCTCGGTTTAAAAATTGGCGGATGAGCCTGTAAGCCGGATTCTGTGCGCTGCACCACTTTGCAGCAGTGCGCCGCGACGATCATTCCTCTAGCCCCGGCCTCGCGGCCGGGATCCAGCGACCTACCCGAGGGTTCGTCAGTTCCCGTGGCTTGCGCTGTCGGGAAAGGAGCCGCTGCGCTTGCGCACAGTGCTCAGCGAGCCGGGCCAGCTCTGCCCTCCTATTTGGTCTTGCACCTCGCGGGGTTTGCCGTGCCCCCGATGTTGCCACCGGGGCGGTGGGCTCTTACCCCACCTTTTCACCCTTACCGGCGAAGGTAGCCGTTGGAAGATGTCCCGAAGGTTTTCCTCCGGGATATCACCGGGCTGCTCCGCTGGCGGTATATTCTCTGTGGCACTGTCCGTGACGCGGTTGGAGAGCACAGTCAGGAGTGACTGTGCCACCAAAAGCGTCCCCTGGCGTTACCAGGCGCGTTGCCCTTCACCCATTGGCCTTTCAGCCGTAGGGTTACTTCTTCGCTCTCGCGAAGTGGTGTCCGGACTTTCCTCCCGTCCCACATGCGCGGGACCAGTGATCGTCCGGCTCACCCGCCAAATCAATTATATCGCGACTATTGATTCAACAGTTGAAAACCTGAAGAGGGTTTAGGTGATATTGGTCAGTCTGGGACACCTTGTGCATTGACTTTTCATGGTTTTATCATCCGTCCCTGACGAAGTTCTGGTTCACCCCAGAATGACCAAGTAGACGGGATCAGATTTTTCATGAAAGGCTCAACTTGAGTAAAACTCGCCTCACCGACCTTTTTGGAGGCACTCCTATTGCTGGCCCAGGCCAGCAGATCGGCGGCCTGTAGCGGCGGCGTCACTCGCATATCAGCGTTAGCGACGGTCCGTATCAGTGACCAGAACATCTCGGACGCGCTGACACCGAGTTTCTTATTCTTTTCTTCATCGCATTTTTCTCTAAATCGTTCCTCAAATGGCTCCTCTTGGTCAAAGTAATAATGGAGGCTATGAACGATTCCGGGATATTTGGTGGCATACCAGGCCAAGACAATCTCGGGGCACGAGCGATTGCACCTACTGATTGGGTCCTCCAACTTCAGGCCTTCCGCTGCTAGTCTCTCGTGCGCGGACAAATCAACTGTGCACGCGAATTGGCGGAACCTTTGCTTATCCAACGTTTGAAAATACCGCAACAGGTCAACAATCAGGGATTCAACTTTTCTGAGGTTCCACCCGTTACGGATGCTAAATTCTCCCTTTAGGTGGGCGGCTTCTCGCATGTGCAGATAGGACGCCCTCGGCCTGGATCGGTCATCAGTCAGAATGCGTTGCCACTCACAATCAAAATCAGTCCAAATCGATTCTTCGGCAGCAAAGCCGGCTAGAGTCAAAAATCCACCCTCGGTCCACGCGCGGCCCGTATAACTGCCATCAAAATACGCTTTTAGTGCGATTAGGGCGCTCCCTCTCGCTGATGCCAAGGACAGTTTTCGTGGAAACAACTTCCTTGGCGAGCAATGACACTTCAAATCAGATTGCCGCCTCGGCTCGCAGCCGACATCCCTGTCGAGCAACCCACTTCAGAAAGGATTATTTCGCTTTCCGACTAAAGACCCAACAGCTTCTCAAATTCCTTCTCAGCCAAAACTGTCACGCCTAATTCTTTCGCTTTGTCGTATTTGGAGCCGGGGTCGGCGCCGACTACAACGTAGTCGGTTTTCTTGCTGACGGAGCCGGAAACCTTGCCGCCGTGCTGCAGCACGAGTTCGCCAGCTTCTTCGCGGCTGCGGTTCGCGAGGCCGCCGGTGAAGACGAAGGATTTTCCCGCGAGCTTCTGGCTTTTCACTTCGCGTTTTTCGGCGGTGGGATGCACGCCTGCCTTGTTCAGCTTTTTGATTAGATTGCGGTTCGACGCTTCGGAGAAGAATTCCACGATGCTGGCGGCGACTTTGGGGCCAACTTCGGAAACATTTTCTAGCTCTTCGGTTTTGGCGGCGGCAAAATCTTCCAGCGAAGAAAAATGTTCCGCCAGCAATTGTCCCGTGCGCTCCCCCACAAACTGGATGCCTAAAGCAAAAATCAGCCGCGACAGCGGATTCTTCTTGCTGGCGGCAATTTCTTCCAGCAGATTCTGCGCCGATTTTTCCGCCATGCGCTCCAGGTTGGCCACTTCGTCCTGCTGCAGCGCGTAGAGATCGGCCACATCCTTAACCATGCCTTTTTCTACGAGCTGATCCACGATTTTTTCGCCCAGACCATCAATATTCATGGCGTGGCGCCCAGCGAAATGGAGCAGCGATTCTTTCAGCTTCGCGGGGCACGCGGCGTTGACGCAGCGATAGGCGACTTCTCCTTCGGCTTTGTGGATGGCGCTGCCGCAAACGGGACACTCCTTGGGCATACGAAATAGCTTGCGCGGCTTCCCTTCCTTCACCACTTTCAGGACGTGCGGGATGACCTCACCCGCTCGCTCGATCAGTACGGTGTCGCCAATCTCCAGGCCAAGGCGGTCAATCTCGTCCATATTGTGGAGCGTGGAACGGCTGACAGTGACGCCGCCGACCTGCACCGGCTCGAGGACGGCCACGGGGGTTAGCGTGCCCGTGCGGCCTACCTGCACGATGATGTCGTTCACTACAGTGGTTTCCTGGCGCGCGGGGTATTTGTAGGCAATGGCCCAGCGCGGGGCCTTGGCGGTGAATCCCAGCTCGTTTTGCAAGGGCGTGGAGTTGACCTTGATGACCACGCCATCGATATCGTAGGCCAGCTTCTCGCGCTTGGTGTCCCAGGCGGTGCAATAGTCGGTTACCTTTTCGATGCCGTCGCACAGCTTCCAATCATCGCTGGCGCGGAACCTCAATTGCTTAAGTACCTGCAGGGAGTCCGAATGCTTGGCGAAAGGCACTTTCCCATCGACGTAGAGGTAATAGGCGAAGAAGTCCAGGCGCCGCTGGGCCGTGATTGTGGGGTCCAAAACGCGGATGGCGCCCGCGGCGGCGTTTCGGGGATTGACAAAGATCTTGCCGCCAGATTGCTCCTGCTGGCGGTTCAGGGCTTCAAAGGATTCGCGGGTCATCATGATTTCGCCGCGCACCTCGAAATCGGCGGTCAGCTTGGCTTTTTTCAGCGCGGCGCTTTCCACGCGCAGCGGGACGGAGCGCACGGTTTTCACATTCGGCGTAACATCCTCACCAGTGGTGCCATCGCCGCGCGTAACACCGCGAACGAGCATGCCGTCTTCGTATTGCAGGGAGATGCTGAGGCCATCGAATTTGTGTTCGGCAATGTACTCGATGTCCTCGCGGCCGCTCGTTTCGCGCACCCGGCGGTCCCAATCGCGCAGTGCGTCGTAGGAAAAGGCGTTGTCCAGGCTGAGCATCGGCCGGTCATGGCGAACGGTCTGGAAGCCTTCTCGCGGCGTGCCGCCCACGCGGACCGAAGGCGAATCCGGCGTGACCAGTTCGGGATAAGCCGCTTCGATCTCCTTGAGCCGGTTCATCAGGCGATCGAAGGCCGCGTCCGTAATCTCCGGGTCGTCCAGGACGTAATAGCGATATTCGTGATAGCGAATCTTTTCGCGTAGCCCTTCCGCCTCTTTCCTCACCGCGCTGCTTGCCTTTGCCACCTTCGCCATCGCCGTCTTCCTCGCCCTCTCCACAGGAACACGATACACCTGTCCCGACTCCGGTCGGGATCGTGCCCGGCTTAACTCGCCCCGTATTATATAGGCTTTGGCCCCTTCGTCTGCGTAACTCACCCATTCAAACGGTGGTCCCAGCAGAGTCTCCGCGACCACCACCGACACTCCGGCCAGAAAGGCAGAGAGGGTTTACAACCAGCAATAACGCATAAGACAAAGGCCTGTTGCAGCGAGCCGCATGGCGGCCGGGGCGGAGTTATCCTTCTCATACAGCGGTACTAGGACTGATAGAGAAACGAGGCATACCCATGCGTAGATTATTTGTTACGGTAGTTGGTCTGCTCGTTGTGTTTGCAACAATCCTGGCGTCTGGCGCCTATTCCCAAACCGCCGCAGCCAGTACCAGTACGAGCCAGCCCCCCGCAAAAGCCAAAGTGGTCTTCTACTACGGCAAGCCGGTCCCTCTGAACCACTGTTTGGAAC
>Ga0326727_10018387_pt1 | contig 14281 bp, 9 predicted proteins | sample MB2enrmetagenome_FD_207643 | JGI IMG/M metagenome (GOLD analysis project Ga0326727, IMG submission 207643) | Lab enriched peat soil microbial communities from McLean, Ithaca, NY, United States - MB29MY | ecosystem: Environmental > Terrestrial > Soil > Wetlands > Peat | place: USA: New York...
AAAGATTGGCAAGCAGACAACAAGACTCCAGCAGGCTTTGTGGATTCGATTCAGGCAGGGTTGCAATCGGATGCTCCAATTTCTGCAACTCTCACCGAATTTGGAGCCGACAATCCTGGCACGGGAACTGATGCGGTACCTCCATTGACTCAGGATTCTGAGAAGTTCTTTGAGTCAGGCCAATTCCGTAAGTGCAGTGAAACCTTGCGCCCCCGCCTGAGTGTTCTGCCAGAGCGATACCTCTTGATTCTGGCTCCATGTGCCTTTTTCACGGGCGATTATAGAACCGCTTCGCTGGCAGCGCGAAGGCTTGTAACGTTCTCGACAAGCCGACAGATCGGACTGTATTGGGAATCCAAGGCCGATCAGAGGTTGGCTATCGCTGCCCTAACCCGCGCTGGGGAGATCGATGCAAACTCCCCAAGAATGCACGTTCTGCTGGGGGATATTTACCGTCAAAAGCGAAGATGGGGGGCTGCGGAATCAGAGTATCGCAAGGCGCTTGTATTGAAGCCAGAAGATCACAGCGGGCGGCTGGGTTTGGCGATCGCGCTCTTTGAGGATGGAAACAGCGAAGAAGCATTCGCGACCGACAAGGATCTATTGCAGAAGAATCCGGAAGATCCTGAAGCGAACCTGCTGGCCGGCGAGATATTCGTCCAGGAGCACCGATACGCCGACGCCGAGAGTTACCTCAACAAAGTCCAAGGTACCAAACCGGAGTTTATGCCGAGGCTCCATGCCCTGTTAGGCGAAGTCTACGCCAATACAGACCGCATTCCTGAGGCTCTGGCTGAGTTTAAGTTGGGCATCGCCAGCGACGAGGATGGCAGCATCCACTATCAGATGGCGCGTCTTTATCAGAAAACAGGGGATAAGAAAGCAGCGGCTGAAGCTTTTCAGGCTTCGCAGCAGCTGCGCAAGCAGTGGGATGATCGCGCAAGCGTCGCCCTCCAACAACTAACTACCGACATCAGTCGCCAGTAGGGCTACGAGGGAATCCGAGCGAACAACAAACTCTTTCGAGCAGACGTCATCCACGATTGATCGTAGAAGCGAACAAGCTCGCTTGATAAGGAGCAGGGAGTTTTGTGGCCAAACCTCATATGTCCACTTAGATTGAGTCAGTTAATTTCTGACACGGGAGTTCATCTTGATCTCTTTACGTTTTGTGAAAATAGCTTTTGGGGCTGCGGTGCTGGCATTGCTGAGCGCAACATCATCTCCTTGCGCAAGCAGATACACCCAGTCCTTCGAACGAAGCGCGAATAGCGTAACGCTTTACTCGGAAAACGGCGCTTTGCGTATTGAAGTGTGCTCGGATCGCATTATCCACGTCGTTGCGAGTCCGACACGAGAGATTCCCTTGCCCATTGTTCCCGTAGTGATCGGTCAGTGCCACGACAGTGACTTCAAAGTCGTGTCGGACAAATCGATGGTTGCCATCCACACGGCCGCACTCGAGGTTCGTGTCGATCGCGTAACCGGGGCCATTCGCTTTATCTCTGCTGACGGGAAGACAATTCTTAGCGAACCGGCGAACGGAGGAAGAAAACTAACCCCGACAATGATTGATGGCAGACCCACGTTCCAGGTGGAACAGGAGTTTCTGTCGCCGCAAGATGAGGCCCTTTACGGGCTTGGCCAGCACCAGGAAGGGATCTTTAACTTAAGGAATATCCCACTGCGCCTACAGCAAGCGAATACAAATATCTCTGTTCCAGTGCTGTTGTCAACCGAAGGCTACGGGCTGCTATGGAACAATGCGTCATTAACAGACTTCAATGCTGCCGATCAAGCCATTCAGCTAGACGCCAGGACAGGCGAGGGAAGTTTCAGGACCGGCGCAGCGGGTGAATACGGCTTCCTGCTAAGCGGAAATCGAACATCCCAACTCCATCTTTCGGTTGGAGACAACACGATCATCGATATCAAGAACATGTGGGTCGCCGATTCTGCCAGCGCCAAAGTCGATTTGAAGGCTGATACGGAATATAAGATTTCGGCTCAAACCGGTGGCGATACAAAGTTGTTTGTCCGTTCTCCTTCCGATACCACAGAGTTCCGCTCTCAAGCCGGCGGCGCGGTGGACTATTTCCTCTTTTACGGGCCGGGGTTTGACCAGGTGATTGAGGAATATCGCCAGATGACCGGTGCTGCTCCGCTGCTGCCTCGATGGGCATTCGGTTTTTGGCAGTGCAGGGAGCGGTATTCAAGCCAACAGCAGATTCTGGACACGGCTGCGGAATTTCGTAAGCGCAAGATTCCCGTCGATGTGATCGTCCAGGACTGGCAGTACTGGGGCAAATATGGCTGGAATGCTATGCGGTTCGATGAACAGTACTATCCCGCTCCGGCGCAGATGATCACCCAGCTGCACCAGGAGGATCTTCATTTGGTGGCTTCGGTGTGGGCGAAGTTTGGAGCAGAGACGGCTGTTGATCAAGATATGAAGAAAGAGCATCTGCTTTTGCCCTCTGGAGCGGATCCCAGGGATCCCGGGGAGACACAAGCCAAGGAAGACTGGGCGGACCTATTCAATCCAAAGGCGCAACAGCTGTTCTGGTCAGAACTGAATCGTGGGCTCTTTCGGGAAGGTCTCGATGGTTGGTGGTTGGATGCTTCCGAGCCCGAAGGCGATGCGCTCAAAGGAGTGTTGACCGATCTCGGCCCGGGAGAATTGGTGCGCAATGCGTATCCGCTGTACGAAACGACCGCGGTTTATCAGGGGCAACGCGCTACGACTGACGAGAAACGCGTAGTGATTCTGACGAGGTCCGCGTTTGCCGGTCAGCAGCGCAATGCTTCCATCTCATGGTCGGGCGATATTTCGGCGAATTGGGAAACCCTGCGCAGACAGATTCCAGCCGGGCTGAGTTTCAGCATGTCGGGACTGCCTTACTGGACGACAGACATCGGCGGTTTTTTTCGTCCTGTCGAGCAGTACACATCAGATGCGTATCATGAGCTGCTTATCCGGTGGTTTGAATTCGGGACTTTTTGTCCCATTTTTCGCATTCACGGATATCAATCCAGGACTGAGATGTGGAACTACGGTCCTGGGGTAGAGAAGATCCTGACGCAATACGATGAATTTCGCTATCGTCTCATGCCTTACATCTACTCCACTGCCTGGGGAGTCACCAGCCGTGGAGAAACTGTCATGCAGGCATTGCCATTTGTCTACCCGAATGACCTTGCACTGAGAGATGTCGATGATGAATTTCTGTTTGGCAATTCGTTATTGGTAAATCCCGTAACGCAGCCGAATGCCGCGAGTCGCAGTGTCATCCTGCCAGCTGGTAACGACTGGGTGGACTTCTGGTCTGGAAGAGCCTATCGCGGAGGGCAACGGATTGTGGCTGATTCCCCATTAGACCAGATTCCAATATTGGTGAAGGCAGGTAGTATTGTTCCGATGGGGCCTCAAGTGCAATCCACAGCAGATGCGCAAGACCCAATAGAGATTCGAGTCTATGGCGGAAGAGATGCCGATTTCCTGCTTTACGAAGACAGCGGGGATAGCTATGCATACGAGCATGGCGCCAGAGCAACGATTCATCTGCATTGGGATGATCGTCGAAATGCGCTGTCGATTGGGGATCGATCGGGAACATTCCCGGGAATGCGAATGAAGCGCACCTTCCGGATTGTCCTGGTTAAGCAGGGACATGGGATAGGATTCGGATCGGATTCAGGCGTTGATCGTTCAGTAACGTACGACGGACATCAGATGAGGATCGATCTGGGCAGGCAAAGCTGAAAAAATGACATACTTCTGCCCCGGAGATCATGCGGCGCTCGAACGACACATCTCGCCAGTTCAACTGAAGCTGTTCAGCCGCCCGCATTCCTGCAGGGCGCCAAACAGCGATCCGTGCGGCATCAATCTCGATTGAGAAAACCGGCATTGCGAAGTATGCGCCGGACCTTCTTTGGTGAGATCGACAGCGACACGGCAACACGCGAGATCTTCTTATCCTCACGCATCCAGACCTTGGGGATTACGATCTCGGCGAACTCCTCGGTCACTTGCTGAAAGGTTTTGTGGCCCAGCATTCCTTCGGACCATCCGCGCAGCGTATCGTTGACGCCTGAAGCCTGCATGATACGCGACTTGAGCGCGGCAAGGTCGTCCAGGAGATGATCGTTCTCTCCTGCCCCGATCAGGTTTGTCGCTTCGCCGGCGCATCGTTTTGCCGTCTCCCACTCCTGAAAGAATTCGTTTGCAGCAGTCATGCCGCGGGCGATGTGCGCGCCGGCAATCAAGCGGCGATTCTGCGTCAGTTGCGCCGCCGTCAGGGCCTCTTCGCTGTATTGCCGCGCCTTGTTCGCATGCAGAGCCGTGTCCACATCTTCGCCAACGTGCTCTTCCACGCGGGCATTTTCCGTTGCGGCTTGCAAAATGCGCGCCCGCGCCATGAGAATATGATCGTTTTTTTCTACTCCGATCCGAAAGGCCTCCGTCGCCTCAACGGCTGCCCTGTCAATGTCTCCCCGGTCCAGGTGCAGGTATCCTGAATTCAACATCACGGAGCCAATGCCGCCAAGGTGAGCGTGCAACTCGTAGATGTCTCTTGCCTGCCGCAGCTGCCGAGTTGTCTCCTCGCAGATCTGCTGATAGCGAGCTCGCAGGCTGCTCTGAGGGTTGGCAGCCGTGTTGGGCCGGCTGGCGCTGCGCGACAGATTCGGCTTGCGCGTCTGTGCATCGATTTTTTTCCGTAGTTGCAGCGCGAGGAGCCGGCGCACGTAGGCGGCATTGACCAACGCGCGCGCCAGATTGCAATGGGTCAGATCGCCCGCGGAATAGATGGCGATGGCGCGATCGAAATGGTCGAGCGCCTTGGCGTATTCGCCCGAACGCCGCACGATGCGCCCACGCGCCGACTCTATGTTACCGAGAGCAAGATAATGATCTGTGGATTTGAGAACGGTCTCGGCGTGAGCCAGCAGCCGCAGAGCTTCCTTTCGCAAGCCACTCTGAAACAGCAGCCACGCCTCGTGAATCTGAATCACCGCGGTGAACATCGCGTTGTCGCGGGACTTCTGGGCGCACTGACGCGCCTGCACGATGTCTTTGAGCGCGGTCTCGTATTCGCCCTTTCTCCTGTGTGCTCTCCCTTTCCAGAAGTGGGCAAGTGTCACCAGATGTTCGTCGGGAGATTCCCGCGCTGCCTTCAAGACGAAGTCGAGGATTTCAATCGACGTATCGACCTCTTCGATCGACAAGGCGCGGAATGCCTCGACCATGCACACGCAGAGATAATCGTCCAGCGGCATCTTGCGCCGGGATTGAATGGGGAAGTTTGCCAGCAACCCATCCAGAAAGCGATGATCCCGATAGCCCACGTCGACCCATTGCGCCACCAGGAGCAACAAATTCGCTGCGCGTGGATGATCGGGCCGCAGTTTTCGTAAAGTTTCTTCGGCGTGGTCGAGCAGGGCTTTCCCTTCCGATATATGCCGACGTTCAAGCGCATCTTTCAATCGATTTGCAAACTGCGGTCCCAGCATCATTCCCAGCTTCCCAGAGAGGCAATCCAAAGCGGTCGAACAGATGCTGCCGCCGTTGCGTTGGGGCATAGTTCCAACCGGACCGTCGCTCTGCCAGCAACTCTTCGATCCCATTCAGATCAGACACATATGGTCAAGATTATTCCGCGAACCAGCCGGTTTTGTCCACTCGCCCGAAACGGACGAGTGCGGCTTGTCTGCCGCGGCGGGGTGGGTTCTACTCGAAAACGTAGCCGGGCCGGCAATGAGGCAGGCAGCGCCGAAGGAGAAGAGAGAGATGATAAGGCAGAGGTCGAGGGCAAGCAATTGGGACTCCCCGCGATGGCAGGGAATCACCCGCAGTTACACGGCCGCAGACGTGGGGCGCCTGCGCGGAACGGTGCGGGTAGAGTATTCGCTGGCGCGGGCCGGCGCGGAGAAGTTCTGGGAACTGCTCAAGAGCGAGGAGTACATTCCGGCTTTGGGCGCGTTGACCGGCAACCAGGCAGTAGAGATGGCCCAGGCGGGGCTGAAGGCGATTTACCTGAGCGGCTGGCAGGTGGCGGCGGATGCCAACCTCGCGGGCCAGATGTATCCCGACCAGAGCCTCTACCCCGCCAATAGCGTGCCCAACGTGGTGCGCGCTATCAACAATGCTTTGCTGCGGGCCGACCAGATTGCGCACGCCGAGGGCCATGACGGCGTGGACTGGATGCTTCCCATCGTGGCGGACGCCGAGGCCGGCTTCGGCGGAACGCTGAACGCATTCGAACTGATGAAGAGCATGATCGAAGCCGGGGCTGCCGCGGTGCACTTCGAAGACCAGTTATCTTCGGCCAAGAAATGCGGCCATATGGGCGGCAAGGTGCTGGTTCCAACGCGCGAAGCCATTCAGAAGCTGGTGGCCGCGCGGCTGGCGGCGGATGTTCTCGACATTCCGACAGTTCTGATTGCGCGCACCGATGCCAATGCCGCGCATTTGCTCACCAGCGACTGCGATCCGCAGGACGCGCCGTTTCTGACCGGCGAGCGCACCGTGGAAGGATTCTTCACGATCAGCGGCGGGATCGATGCGGCCATTGCCCGCGGTCTGGCGTACGCGCCCTATGCCGACATGTTGTGGTGTGAGACTTCGGAACCGAATATCCCGGAAGCGGAGAAATTTGCCGAGGCGATCCACGCGCAATTCCCCGGGAAACTGCTGGCCTACAACTGCTCGCCTTCGTTCAACTGGAAAGCCAAATTGAACCAGTGGGAGATCGCTCAATTTCAGAGAGAACTGGCCGCCATGGGCTACCGTTTTCAGTTCGTGACGCTGGCGGGTTTTCATGCGTTGAATCTCTCCATCTTCGAACTGGCACACGACTATGCGCACACAGGGATGTCGGCCTATTCGCGGCTACAGCAGCGCGAATTTGACCTGGCTGAAACGCTTGGATACGGAGCGGTGAAGCACCAGAGATATGTCGGCACCGGGTATTTTGACGATGTGGCGAGCGTAGTCTCCGGGGGCCAAACCTCCATCCAGGCGCTGCATGGTTCAACCGAGGAGGAGCAGTTTGAACATCCCGCGGTCAGCGCCGATGCAGATTATGTGATCCCGGTTTCGGGCGATTGAGCAGAGACGCGCCGACCGTGATCCGGGGTGGTTCTTTCCATTCCGCAGACATGCAGGCGTGGTGCGAGTGGCTTTTTCCTGACCAAGCCGCTTTGGGCCAGTGGTTCCCGGCCTGCAATCATTGAAGAAGCGCTGTCACCCAGGGCAATTGAGAGGAAGAATATTTCATGAACGCAACGATGCAGATCATCGAGAGTCCAACATCGCTGACGGCCGCGGAGAGTCAAATCCTGACCGCGGAAGCCAAGGAATTCCTGTATGCGCTGGCACTGCGGTTTGAATCGGAAAGAATCGGCCTGCTGAGTGCGCGCAAACGGAGGCAGGCCCAGTTCGACCTGGGCCAGATGCCGCAGTTTCCGGAGCAAACCGCGGAGATACGCGAAGCGCATTGGAGCGTAGCCCCGATTCCGCCGGATTTACTCGATCGCCGGGTTGAAATCACGGGCCCGACGGAGCGGAAGATGGTGATCAACGCGTTGAACTCCGGGGCCAGTGTCTTCATGGCAGATTTTGAGGACGCCAACGCTCCCACCTGGAATAATTGCATCGAAGGCCAGGTGAATTTGCGCGACGCGAACCTGCGCACAATCGACTATCGTTCGCCAGAGGGCAAGGTGTACAAGTTGGGGCCAAGCCCGGCAGTGCTGTTTGTCCGGCCCCGCGGCTGGCACATGGTGGAGAAGCATTTTCTCATTGCGGGAGCTCCGATATCGGCATCGCTGTTCGACTTTGGTTTGTACTTCTTTCACAACTCCCGCACGCTGCTGAAGCGCAATACGGCTCCGTATTTCTATTTGCCCAAGCTGGAGAGCCACCAGGAGGCGCGGCTGTGGAACGACGTGTTTGTCTTCGCGCAGCAGTATGCCGGCCTGCCCAAGGGGACGATTCGCGCCACCGTGCTGATTGAAACCATCTCGGCGTCGTTTGAGATGGACGAGATTTTGTACGAACTGCGCGATCACTCCGCAGGGCTCAACTGCGGGCGCTGGGACTACATCTTCAGTTTCATCAAGAAATTCCGCAACCTCCCTGAGTTCACGCTGCCGCAGCGGGGCGACGTCACCATGGAGCAGCCGTTTCTTCGTTCCTATGTTGAGCTGCTGATTCACACCTGCCACAGGCGCGGAATCCATGCCATGGGCGGCATGGCGGCGCAGATCCCGATCCGCAACAATCCGGCGGCCAATGAAGAGGCCATGGAGCGGGTGCGGCAAGACAAGCTGCGCGAAGTGCGCGCCGGTCATGACGGCACCTGGGTTGCCCACCCCGGCTTGGTGCCAGTAGCCAAGGCCGTCTTCGATGAGCACATGAAGGGCCCCAACCAGATTCACCCGCCGGAGACCAGGCGCTCGAAGATCACGGCGGCGGACCTGGTGGCGCTTCCCCAGGGGCGGCTGACCGAAGCCGGGTTTGAGCGGAACATCGATGTCGCGCTGCAGTACATCGAGTCGTGGCTGCGAGGAAATGGCTGTGTTCCCATTTACAACCTGATGGAAGATGCGGCGACGGCGGAGATCTCTCGCGCGCAGTTGTGGCAATGGATACGCTACGGGGCCCGCCTGGACGATGGCCGCACCATCGACGCGGCCATGATGACCGAAACCCTGCAGCGGATTCTCGACCGGACAGAACAGTCGCTGGGCGCGGAGGGTTTCAGAGCCTCTAAGTTCGAGCGGGCGGCCGAGTTGCTGCAGGAGTTCTCGACCGGAGAGTTTCAGGAGTTCCTGACCACTGCGGCCTATGCGGAGTTTGCCTGACCGCATCGCTGGTTTAATGTAATGATTCTTGCTTCACCGCCGAGGTTTTCGGCGACCACTTTTTCCGCTCGCTGGCCGGCGCGGGCGGCTCAGGCGCTGGTTGAGTCGCGTTCGGCGTTGCTTCCCGAGGGAGATCCTCCACCGCTACCGCCGATGAAGTAACTGGCTCTTTCGCGGCCGCTGGTTCTTGCTTCACCGCCGAGGTTTTTTGCGACCACTTTTTCCGCTCGCGGGCCGGCGCGGGCGGCTCAGGCATCTTGGTTTGCGGCGAGGCGGGCGCCGGTTGTGCAGCGGGCATGGGTTCTTCCGCTTTTGCAGGCAGATTCTCAGCGGGCGCGGCAATTGCCTGAGAGCCGACGGGCTGAGATGCAACCTCCTGAGCAGGGTTCGGAGAGGAGGCCGCTGGCGTTTGCAGCGCGCTTTGGCCGGATTTCCTCAGCACGCTCTCCAGCAGCAATTCAGCGATATCTTTGGTGGCGATGGCGGCATTTTCGTTTTTGCACGGCGTGCTTTCGAGCATGCTCTTGCAGAAAGGGCAGCCTACCGCAAGCACTTTGGTCTCGCTTCTGCCGTCACCGGTAAGGCGCTGCTGCGCCTCGCGAAAGCGATTGTCGGAGATTCTCTCGGAACCCGCTTCTTCCTCCTTCCAGAACTGCGCGCCGCCGGCGCCGCAGCAAAAGGAGTTCTCGCGCCTGCGGTCCAGTTCGACAAAGTCGTTGGTGAGGACGCGAAGCAGGTTGCGCGGCGCGTCATAAACGCCGTTGTGGCGGCCCAGGTAGCAGGGGTCGTGATAGGTGATGCTGGAGGACATGGCCTCGCCTTTGAGCTTGCCGGAGGCGACCAGCAACTCAAGGTACTGGGTGTGGTGCACGACCTTGAAATCGCCGCCCAGCTGCGCGTATTCCTTGCCAATCGCGTTCATGCAGTGCGGGCAGGTGGCGACGATGAGTTTGGGTTTGGCAGCGGTGAGCGTGGCCACGTTCTTTTCCGCCAGTTGCCGGTAGAGGTATTCGTTTCCGGCGCGGCGCGCGGCGTCGCCGGTGCAGCACTCTTTTTTGCCGAGCACTGCAAAGTTGACTCCGGCAAGAGCCAGCAACTGCACCAGGGCGCGGGCGGTCTTCTGCGAATGTGGATCGTAGCTTGCGGCGCAACCTACCCAATAGAGCACTTCGGCGTTGGGGTTTTCGTCGATGGTAGGGACCTTGAGGCCCTCGGCCCAGGCCATGCGCTGTTCCTGATTGATGCCCCAGGGATTGGCGGCGCGCTCCATGCCGCGAAAGGCCGATTGAAGCTGGGTGGGAAATTCGCCCTCGATCATGATCTGGTTGCGGCGGATGTCGACAATGTCCAGCATCTGCTCGTTTTGAACCGGGCAAACCTGCATGCATGCGCCGCAGGTGGTGCAGGCCCAGGCGGCTTCAGGGGTAAGCGCGAAGGCCAGCAGCGGACGCGGGCTTGCGGCGCCGCGCTCGAAGCCCGATGAGCTCTGGGCGAGATGGTTCAGCTCCATCCGCTTGTTAATCTCAAGGGCCGCCGGGCTGAGCGACTTGCCGGTGGTCGACGCGGGACAGACGTCCTGGCAGCGGTTGCACTGGATGCAGGCGTAGGCGTCAAGCAGCCGCGGCCAACCGAGATCTTCGAGTTTGCCGGCCCCAAGTTTCTGATCTTCCGATTCGAGATTCAACTCCAGAGCGGGCAAGACTCCGGAGGGAGCAGCGCGGGCCACCAGATACTTGGCCGGCGCCATGAAGGTATGAATGTGCTTGGAGAAGGGGAAGTACATGAGGAAGGCCAGAATGCTGCCCAGAGCGCCCCAGTAGCCAACGATGCGCCAGAGTTCGGCATTCTCAGGCGTAAAGAGGTGCGCGAGCAGCGTGGCAAAGGGCTGGAAGCGATCGGGACCCTCAGCAGCCAGCTTGGCGCCCGCGCCAATGGCCCGGCTGCCGACGTGCACGAGGATAAACGTGGAGACGATGAGGGAATCGCGCGAGATGCGCGAGTGGCGCACGTCCTCATGCAGCAGGGTCTTGGCGTTGAAGCGGAAGTCGCGGCGGCTGGGCAGCAGGAAGCGGCGCATCACCAGCGCGATGACTCCGATATAAACCAGCGCGCTGAAGAGATCTGCCGCCAGGTTGTAGGCAATGCCGGCCAAGCCGGACGACGGGATCGAGAAGGGGAAGAATCCTTCCAGTGCGTCCACAACATTGACCAGGAGATAAAAGACGAAGCCGTAAAAGATGCAGGCATGGAAGAAACTGATGGCCGGGCGCTTGCGAAAGGTGCGGCTTTGGGTGAGCGTGGTCGTCAACGCATACCAGAGCCGCGCGGGCAGCCGGTCGCAGCGTGGATCGGGATCGTCTTGCCCGGCACGAATGCGGCGGTAAAGGCGATAGAACCCGCGGAGCGCGATGCTGCCGGTACCGATCGCGAACAGCAGAAATGCAATTTGTTGACCCAGGGGAAGCATGGGGGCTCACCTTGAAACGCTTCAGTGCTTTCAGCGTTACTTGCGCAGCTCGCGAACCGTCGCGGGAACAACTTCCTCTACCGAATGCACATTTTCCTACTGATCTTTTAATTTACCGCGCGGTAGAATAATTTTGCAAGGGCTGGCCGGAAGAATTTTACGAAATGCCAACGAAAAACGCTGAGACGCTCGTGAATACGCCACCTTCCACGCTGACCGAGGAGGAACAAATGCTCCAGGAGATGGTGCGGAAATTCGCGAAGAATGAGATTGGGCTGCGGGTCCGGGAGATGGATGAGAAGCAAAAGGTGGATGCCGGACTGGTGTCGCAACTCTTCAACCTGGGACTGATGGGGATTGAAATTCCGGCCGCGTGCGGGGGCCTGCGCGCGTCCTTCCTGAGCGCAATTCTCGCGTCGTGGAGATTTCGCATGAGCGCGTGATTGGCGCGGTAGTTGAAATCTCCACAACGCAAAAGGAGCGTGCCGCACAGTACAAGACAAGGGCGATGTCCAGAGGATTACTTGTAGATCAAATGAATCTGCACATCGGTCGCCGGGCACGCCACGTCAATGGTGGCCGTATCGAAACCTGGCGCAGTCAACATGACCCTGGGATTATTCGAAAAGCCGAAGCCTTCCTTGGGAACGCCAAAAAAATTCCTGTCCAGCTTTTGGTTCGAGTTCTCGTCGTGCAGCACCACAACGGCATAGCGGCCTGGCGGCAGGCTCAACTGCATCGACAACTCATTGCCGGTGATGGGAAATCCCGAATGAAGGAACGCCCTTTCGTTCTGTTCGGGCCATCCTTCGGGCGTCTTGAAGACGTTCACGCCCAGTTGGCCCTTCTGGTTGCGAAATCCATCCACGTGCACAGTCAGCGTACAGGGCCCCGACTGCGCGCCCGCCGTGGCCGTCAGGTACAGCAGTGCGCCAACGGCTGCGCTCATCCAGCGGTATCTCATGTTCGTCTCCGTTCAGGCAGGCCGCGAGCGGGAGGGGAGCGTCCCGTTCCCGGCCCCGCGCTTTTACTTGACTTTGCCGGTTGCAATGTTTCGGCCGAAGTGAAACGACGGGCCGACTGAAAAGCGGTAGATCCAGAAGCCTTTGCCCAGCAGATCGTTCATCGGGTGGCTCCATACCGCGTCGGCCTGCATGCGTGCGCTCAAGTGCTGCGACACGCGCACATCGGTCCCGCCGCCCATGCCGTAGCCGCCTGTCCAGTCCAGCTTCTTCCCCGATGGCACCAGTTGCGCCGCAACTGCGGTGGCGATGGGGTCGCCCGGGTGCAGCGTCGCACTCACGCGGAACGCGCACAGCACCGGATGAATGAGGATCGTCGTTTTGGCAAAGCGCCGGTACTCGAGTTGCGATCCGGCAGCGAAGGTCTGAATGGTCACGTCCGTCGGGATGCTCAGGTGATATCCGGGCGGCAGCTGGGCCGCCAGCGCCTGCTGCAGGTTCGTCGGCAACAGGGGCGCCGTAAATGGACCAGTGCCGGTCTCTTTGCTGTAGTCGAATCCCGACCCGAGCCAGCGATTGTTTGCGTAGCCGACCTGCGTGGCGAAGCCGGGTTGGTTCAGGTTGTTAACCCATGGCGCGTTGATGTCGGAAAAGCCCACGAACGCATCGTATCTGCCGGTGTAGCGCTCTTGTGCAGTACAGCGCATGGCTGCGAACAGGACGAGAGCCGCCAACAGGGGAAGAATGGCCCGCCCGAAGCGATTGCGATTGTGCAGGGTCATAGTTGCTCCTCGATAAAGCTTGGTAGATAGGGTGGTTGGCCGGGATGCTCGAGTGGGCCCAGCGCGGTGACGAACCGGACAGCCCGGTTCAGGACAGGTTCGGTCTGCTCCCGGTGGGGGAGATGACCCGTGTTGGCGAAAAGCTCGAACTCCACCGCGGGGAGGGCGGCTCGCAACGCCTCGCGGTGCACGATCGAGCCAAAGATGTCGTTCTCGCCTTGCAAAACGAGAACCGGACACTTGATTTGGTTGAGCAATGTATGCGGCAGCGGTATCCCAGGCGTTAGGCCGGTTGCCCAGTCGGCCCACGCGTAAAACACCTCGTCCGCGTCGCGGTGGTAAAGCGCCAGCCGCTCCTGCAGCTTGCTGCCCCGGTACGCGGCGGCCATGCTGGCTATGTGTTCGGCGGAGTTCGGCTCGACCACCACAAACGGGCTCTCGAGGATCAGGGCTCGCGCGCGGTCCGATTGCCTGGCGAAGAGCATGGCGATGGCCGCGCCCTCGCTGTGGCCGTAGACAATCGCAGCATCCACGCCAAAGCGATCGAGCAGTTCCGGAATCACGATCCCCGTCTGGCGCAGGTAGAAGTCGGGATTCCGTTCTTCCAGCGGACCCTCCGAGTAGCCGTGCCCGGGACGCGAGTAAAGCAGCACGTTCGCGCCCGTCGCCGCGGCCAGCTTCTCAGGGAAATCTCGCCAGTACGCCACCGAGCCCAGCGCTTCGTGCAGCAGCAGAATGGTGCCACGCGTGTCTTCCGCAGTGTGCAGCGCCACTTCAATCTGCTTGCCGTCCAGCGCCAGGCGCCGGAATTGCGATTGCACCTGCGCTCTCATTTGTTCTCCAGCCAGACCACTTTGCGGCCTTGCTGCTCCCACGCCTTGTACTCGGGGGAGAAGCGCTGTTCTAGGGCCGGGCGCCGCACCTTCAGGGTCGGCGTCAGGAAACCGTTCTGCGTGGTCCACGGCTCGAACGAGATGGCCAGAAAGCGCAGCCGCTCATACTGCTCGAGCTGTGGGTTCACCTGTTCCAGAGCCGCAACAAGCTCTCGCTCCACCGCGGCGCGACCGCTCGCGTCTGCGCACTCCTGCCGCTTGGCCGGCGCCAGCACCGCCAGCGCGAACGGCAGCGTCATGCCGGCTCCGAAGATCGCCACCGACTCAAAGAGCGTCGAGAACGAAAGCAGTTCTTCAATCCGCGCCGGC
>Ga0326727_10018390_pt1 | contig 14279 bp, 10 predicted proteins | sample MB2enrmetagenome_FD_207643 | JGI IMG/M metagenome (GOLD analysis project Ga0326727, IMG submission 207643) | Lab enriched peat soil microbial communities from McLean, Ithaca, NY, United States - MB29MY | ecosystem: Environmental > Terrestrial > Soil > Wetlands > Peat | place: USA: New York...
TAGGATTCATCGCGATACTTGTAAAATGTGATCATACCAAAATATTCGCTTTTTGTAACCTGTTGATTTACCTGTTTGGTAATTGGTGAAAAATACAAATTAAACATGGAGATCCAAACAATTGCTGCCAGAACTGCCAATAGTACTATTCTAGTAAGAATAATATTGGTTTTAAAATCAGAATTCATCATGAACCACATAGAAGGGATAAGAATAATTGAAAATATCATTGCACAGTAGTAGATCCTGTTAAACCCGAATATACCATTGATAAAAAACATAAAAATTGATATAATAAACAAGGTAAGAAAACTAATTAAAGCGATTAGAGATATATTTGAGATCTTTTCGCCCCTGATAACTTTTAAGAGGAGATAGAAAGCGCAGATCAGAGATAGAATTCCCAAAATAATTTCCTGACCATAAATGCTTATGATCAGTCGTACCAGATAGGAAATATCAACATGGACCTCGCCGAGGATATTTGAATAACTCTGGAATTCAGTAGTGTATTCTGATGAACCTGTAATCGTTTCGAAAATTGGTTGTGCGGTCTTTGCAAGAACATATAAATAGGAGGTCCAGGAAGAGAAAAGGACGATCAACAAAAAAATCAATTTGTTTAAATTTTTATTAAATGCACCGGTAATATCCAGTTTTTTTGATATCAAGGATGGAATTTTCAAAAGTATAAAGATCGAGATACTAATTAACGTAACTAACGGATGGAAAAAAACGAGTGTAGTGCATATTATTATCAATAGAATGGAAAAAATCTGATCCCCTTCAAAAGTGTTGCTTTTAAAAAGCAAATAAAGAAGAAAAGGTAATACCATGAATGCTTGGGCATTTGGTGCAAATGCCATATTCAAATTGCCAAACATGAGAATTGATGCGAACAAAACCAAGAGAAGTCGTTCAGATTGTTTTGAAAAGATAACTGTTGAGAGCAGGTAAAACGATACAATAAAAAATAACGAAAATAGTGCCGGTATGATCATCGTGATTTCCTGAAAAGACAAGCCGGTAAAAAAGTTAAGAATAACTCCCAGAATATGGTCGATGGGATACATGTTTGAGCTGCTCACATATCCAGTGCGAATAATATCTTTCATCCATCCGATGTGGGTAAGAACATCCCCGGATCCAAAATTCAGATATCCCCGGATGAGGGGCATGAACAATAAAATAGAATTAGCAAGAAAAATTATCAGAATACCCCAAATCCACTTAGATTTGTCTTGTTCTTTGAACACACCATTAATTAAAAGAATGACGGACCCAGTAACGATGGCTGCAAACAATGCTAGCCAGAAAATGAGTGGATATGCATCGTAGATCGAAAATTCATAATTGGCCGCACTTGGAGTTATCAAGATTATAATTAGAGATAAAAGTATGAATCCGACACCAATTAAAGCAAGTATTCTATTTAACGAAAGCGAATGAATTCTTTCTAATTCTGTTTCAAATAGCATCTAATATTTCTCTCCATTGTTCCACCGTTTTTTCAAACGTAAAATTTTCCTTTGCAAAGTATCTTCCATTTTCTACAATTCTCTCTAAATCCGGAGAACTTAATGCCCTAATAACATTCTCAGTAATACATTCCGGTGAGTTATCTCCCATAATAAAACCCGTCTCGTCATCCCGTATAACATCCGGTATCGCCCCGACCGGCGTCGTAAGAACCGGCGTCCCGCAGGCCATAGCTTCGAGCATGATGTTGGGAAGTCCCTCGGTATAAGAGGGAAGTATGAGAAGACTAATATGGTTCAGGTAATGAGGGAGGTCCTCGTGAGAAATCCAGCCCATGAGATCCACGCGGTCAGTAAGCCCTTTTTCCTTAAGGAATGTCACGATCATTTCCCGGAGTGGCCCTTCACCACCAATGAAAATAGCGAGATCGGGCTGATTACGGAGAATAGCCGGTAGTGCAAAAATGAAGTTCTGGACTCCCTTTTCCTCACTCAATCGCCCGATGTACCCAATGCATCGAGGGCGGATGGAAATGGGAGTAGTATTCGTGAATGTGCCGAAATCCAGAAAGTGTTCGTGAGCGAAGAAAATTTTGTGACAATTGGATTCAAGGCTCCATTCTGCAACAATATGAGGCGAATATATAATAATGCCATCAGAAAGCCAATAGCCAAAGTATGACAACAAACTCTCGATTCGGGGGAACAAACCTTTTGAAATCGAGAAAATTTTTGAAGGCAGGAGCCAATACCTTTTTTTACAAAATAAAAAAGAAAAAAATATGGGTAATACTGGAGGAGATTCCATAAAAAAAATAATTTGTCCGTATTCATGCCTTAATGAGAATAATTTAAAGACGATCCGTACATTAAGGAGGATATATCTGAAAATCTGTTTTAATCTAAATGTGCCGGTCTGATAAGGAATGATATGAACATCTAATGAACGATTTTTAGAGATTTGAATAGGGTCCGATATTCCTAATATCAACTGCGTTTTGTCAATTTCAGAAAAAATTTTGGACAGATTAAATATTGGAACATTAAATGCCTTGCTCAAGGGATAGGATACAATACATAAACCGCGATTATCTGCTTTTTTCATATCCAAGATACCTCAAAGATGTTTGAAACAATTTATTCCCTGGCAGATGGAATTTTTAGGATATCTTTTGATATGCTGCTAATATCCTTCCCTCCATGATTTTCCAGCTATACTTTCGTTCATATGCATTCCTGCCATTTACCCCAAACTGCCTGCACTTCTCGGGATCTTCTTTCAGAGTCAAAATAGCATGCTTGATCGCAATTATATCCGCATAAAGAACAATGAGTCCGCAATTCTCTTTCCGTACGGTATCAGCCATTGATGTTCCATCATTGACAATAATTGGTTTTCCGCACATCATCGCTTCGAATAGTTTATTTGGACTTGCATAATGGTTATTCGGAATAACGGGATCATATAATGCAATAATACAGTCGGAATTCAACGTATAATTTATTACTTCATTATAGGGGATCCATCCAATATATTGAATCTTTTCAGCTATGCTGGGATCTGGTTTGTCAAATAAATGCTGTTTGGGACCATTACCGGCAATAATGAATTTTACATTTTTTATTGATTCAACTGCTTGAATAATTTGCAGCAAACCTCTGGATTCATGTAAAACCCCCGCATAAAAAATTATCATTTCTCCACGATCGGTTCGTGGTTCCGGATAATTATCCCTGTGAACATCCTCCGGCGTATTATAAATATAAACGATATTGTTAAATTTTGCTTCTTTAATTTGAGCCAGCCTCGATTCATCGACTAAAAAGACCGTGTGAGCAAATTGTAAGCCTTTTTTTTCAATAAACGCAATGAAATCTCTGAATATGCGTGGGGTTTTGTTAGGAAGATTGTCTGCATAGAAATCATATATTGTATAATTCAACCTTATTCGTTTTAAGATTTTAACAAATATTGCCGGCCATAAGGTATCTAAATCACAGGCATGAATCACGGTATCTCTATCAGCATTCTTTAACAGGAAAAAAAATTCATAAAGCCACCAGAAAGGCAAACAGAAAACAACAGTTGCTTTATCATACGGAGCAGCCATTCTGAAATAGCGAATTGATATTTTATTTAAGAGAGCATCTTCATTTTTTCCATTTCGATCCCAAATTAAAAGCTTTGTTTCAATGCCATTTTTTGCCAAAACGTGGGCAATTTTTAGAACGTTAGGATCACTTGCCCTTGAACGAACAAGTATAACATTCATTTCTTAAGTTCATCCGCCACGTTCTGTTCATTCGTATTCCTCAACTTCGTCGCCACCCCATAAATTATCGGTTTCGCCGGGGAGTCCATCACCAGTTTTGCCATGCACTCGCTGTTAAAAAGAATTGTCGAAAGCCGGTCAATCACTGTTTTATTGACCTGGAATTGCATCTGGTATTTTTTCCAGTCTTGATTAAATTGAACCGTAGCAAGATCTGTTATCCCGAGTCCTTCCTTCTCGGCGATCATGATATGTTCAACTTTTGAGACCGGTATACCCATAATCGTGGAACCGAATGCATCGGCAACGACAGGGTTATCTGCCGCTATCAGGAGGTCTGCCTTTACCGCTTCTCCATACATAGGACCGTGACCGTCGAGTGCATACGTCCCATCGATCAGGACAATCTTCGGCTTAATCACCTTGGTCAGGAGAGCCAGTTTCCGGCTCAGGTACTTATGATGCAGGCACCGCATGGTATCAGGATAACAGCCCCACAGGTTCTTCATGCTCAGGGTGACCGTCGTCATCACGTGGACTTTGAGGACAGGGACCGAGATGAAACAGTCAGTTTCGTCAATAAGAAGATCCGGTACCTGGACTTTCACCCTTTTTCCCTGGATGGTATCCTCAATGTACCGGGAAGGAAGTGCTGACAGGTTGACCAGTTCGGCACCGGTCTCCTTGCAGATCCCAGGCATCCCATGGCCTTTGAACGCCTGGTCTGCCGTGAATGAATGATTTCCTCCATCCGATTCTCCGACAATGACCCGCCCTGCCCGGTCTTTGAGGGCGCCCAGAATTTCTTTCAGGATTTGGGGGTTGGTGGTGATGCCCTCCTTATAGAAAGGGTAGGTAAAATTGGGTTTGATAAAAACCGTTGAGTCATTGCGGACAGACTCGTTCCATTTGATAAATTCGAGACTCTTCGTACAATCATCGCGGAGATTTGCAATCTTTGTTATGGAGACCCGGTAAGCCGTCATAGGTACTATCCACCTGTTATTGTCTGTTCAAACGTATCTGTTATGGTATCCCAGTCAAGATTCTGAACGTACATCCTGGCAGAACTCCCGCAGTTTTTTATTGATCCATTTGTGGCAAGGGTATATGCAGTTTCGGGAACCATTTCCGGGGTATCCACATAAAGAACCCCGTTTCCTTTACCAAATTCCCGCATAATTCCTGGCAACCCCGTAGTGATGACCGGCTTTCCAAGAGCCATATACTCGTACATCTTGATGGGGACGATATCCTGCATGATTTTTTCCCTGGGATCTGCAGGTAATATGCAGATATCCCCGGCAGCAATGAATTCAGGGACCTTTTCATAGGGTTGTTTGCCGGTAAGAATAATTTTATCCCCCAGATGGTTCTCGTCCCGGATCCGCTGAAGATCGGGTAAGGCATCACCGTCCCCGACAACGAGAAGTTTTAAGGCGGGAAAACGGTCTGGTGAGCGGGCGAGTTCGAGGGCAACCTCGTTTAATCCTGAAAACCGGTAGAGCCATCCCATGAAGAAAAGCACGGTGTCGTCCTTTGCGATCCCATACGCAGATCTGATCGTGGATCCATCGATAGCAGGATTGAACCGCTTAAGATCGATACCGGCACCGATGAGCACCGTACTTTGGGGGTCTGCCCCAAGAGTTATCGCATATTCCCTGAGGGTTTTGTTGATGGCAATGACCTTTACAGAATTCCGGAGCGTCTGTTTTTCAAGAATGCGCCCCAGCACCTGGAAAACCTTTTCGGGAATAAGGGTGTCAAGGGCATCGATCCAGTAGTAGATGAACGGGATCTTAGAGCTTCGTGCAAGGCGAGCCGCTGTCCATGCATTCAGGATCCCGAACCCGATAATAACATCCGGTTTAAACTCACGGATCTGCCGTTTGATCTCCTTTCGATGGGTAACGAAAAGTGTCGGGTATTCAAGGAGAGGAACCCGGAGTGATCGGGGGCGGATTACCTTGATGGAGACATCGGGAAAAATCTTGTGGACATTCCCGTATACGGTTCTCGGACACGAAAGACCGTTCCCGTTCCCTTTCTTCCAGTCAATATCATAATCGATGACCCGGACAGAATGGCCCCGGGCAGCGAGACGCTCCATGAGGTGGTGCTGCTGGTGGGGGTTGCGGGTAAGCCAGTTGGATTCCTGGACAACGAGAATGTTCATGGGTGAAAAAAATATCAGAATTCAGCACTCTTCTCAATATTGTCCCAGTTCCCGGCAAACCACCGGTGTGTCTCTTTCAACCCGTCCTCGAATTTCATCTTCGGCTTGTACCCGAGTTTCTTCTCCGCTTTCGTGATACAGGAAAGCAGCCGGGTCTTGACATCCCAGTCCCGGCGTTCCTTGTAGATGATGCCTGCCTTGTTGCCCGTCAGCTTGTTGACGCTGTTTGCCATGTCGATGACACGCTGCTCCCGGCTCGCCCCGAGATTGAATGCCTCGCCGATCGCTTCTTCCCGGATCCCCATCGCGAGAAGGCCGTTCACGATATCCCCGACATACGTCCAGTCCCGGGTCTCGGTCCCCTCACCGGTTATCGGAAGGGACTGGCCGTTCATCGCCCAGTAGAAGAAGTTCGGGATCACGTTCCGGTATTTCCCGGGCACTTCACCCGGCCCGTACGAGTTGAAGAACCGGGCGTTGACGATCGGGAGTTTATACAGGTCATAGAAATAATTGGTATACAGTTCCCCGAGCAGTTTCGTCACCTGGTAGGGCGTGTGGAGGTGGATGGAAACGTCGTGTTCTTCAAAAGGCATTTTCGATTCCAGTCCGTAGACCCCGCAACCGGAGGAGGAATAGACAAATCTCTCCACGTTTACCAGCTGGGCATACTGGAGTACCTTGAGAATCCCAAGGCCGTTTACAAGGAGATCTTTTTCCGGGCTGTCCACAGAGTTCTGGTTTGCGAAATGGGCGGCAAGGTGATAGACGATGTCGGGTTTGTCCCGGAACGCCCATTTCAGGTTCTCATCGTTTAAGATATCCCCGTGAATGAATTGGATCTTTGGGCTTTGTGGGATATTCCACGTATATGAGGATGACAGATTATCAAGAATGATGATCTTTTTTGTCTCAAGTTCGTTAAGTGCCTTAACCAGGTTGCCGCCGATCGCGCCGGCACCGCCCGTGACAAGGACGGTCTTTCCGGAAAAACGTTCATATATTTCGGGTGTCATGATCAGGTCCTTTTCTATCATTCATTTTTTTAATTGTTTTAAGATATTCTTTGAAGAGCGGGTGGAACAATGCATATTTTCCGCGCTCCACCCTCCTTAATACCGGGGCGGTCGGGGAACTCATATTCTTTAAATAAATGTTTGCACTTTTAACACCGCTCAAATCTGCGATTTCGGGATTGCTCAACATTTCCGTATCAGTTTTTAAAAAGGCACAGAGGATCTTTCTCTCGTTCATACTTGCCTGCGCATAGATACTGTTGAATAATCTCTTCCCCATATAGGTAAGGATGCGGTTGTAGTTTTGTTCCAGGTCCTTTTTTGTAATTCGATCACCACTTCTGGTGGAAAAGAGATTATACGCAAATACCTGCACAAAATAGGGATGCCCATGAGTCAGTTCGAAAATTTTTTTCATACACTCATCATCAAAGATAATACCTGAATTTTTGAGGGGTTTTTCAATCGCTTCTAATGTTTCCTCAGCCATGAACGGTTCCAGTTCGATACCCCAGAAAAATCGTACTGCCGGCTCAGAGGCTGAACGCATATCCGCAAAAAGTGTTTCTTTACCGGAAAGGATAAGCATGCACCGGACATTATCGACCGATTGGATCATCTGGAATATATTTCTCAATTCAAAAATCGCACCTTTAATAGTAAGCAATTGTTCTGCATTGTCAAGCATGATAAGATACGGGGTGTCAATCGCATGGGATATCGAGATGAGGTCCTCCTTGAATTTGAGCATATTGGGGGCCAATTTTTTCTTTTCATAATATGATATCCCGACAGGTCCATAATTCACACTTAATGAAAGGCCTTCAAGAAACTCCAGCACTTTAGCGGCAGGACTCTTCATCCGTGCCGCATCCCTTGCAAGACTCTGGGTTATTGTTTCAAAGAGAGCAATGAACGAATCGGTAGATTCCCCGAGTTCAATGATTGTTGCAGTGCAATTTTTTTGTTCCGCACGATATTTGAATGTCCGGAGAAGCGAGGTCTTACCGATACCCCATCCGCCAAGGATTGCCAGATTCTTTGAGTTCCCCTCAACCGTATCTGCAAGAAAACGATCAAACTCACTAATCTGGTGCACCCGTCCGGCAAATTTATCCGGTGGTACCGGATGTTCAGCGCTATAGGGATTTCCTGTTGATATCATGTCATCACAATGGAAAATTAAGAAAATTAATAAAATTAATGGGGGGGCCTAATTTATATAATTTTTATCATTTCTCAATCCGGTAATACTGTTTCATCCACGCGACAGTCTTCTGGATTCCTTTTTTTGGCGTAACCCGTGGATCATGTTTCAGGTCCCGTTCAGCTTTTGAGAAGTCCATATGCTTCACTTTCGTAGTAAAGGGCTCGGCTTCTTCGTAGGTGACAAGGGAATCATCCCTGCCAACTGCCGATAAAATCAGGTCAGAATATTCCTTGATCTCCATCTCCCATTCCGGCCGTCCCCCGACATTATAGACTTCGCCGGGAATGAAATTATCCACAATATTTGCCCACGTCCGGCAGGAGTCCTCCACGTAGTCGATGATCCGTTTGTGCCCTTTGAAAACCGTATAGGGTTTGTTGAAGAGTGCGTGGTAGATGAATTTCGGGATGAAGCCCCGGTACGGGGTATAGTGTTCGTGGGGACCATAGCAGTTGACCGGCCGGACCCGGACCGTTTCCGTGTCAAACATCTTTGCCGAATTCAGGCACATCAGTTCCCCTGCCCACTTCGTAATGGCATAATCGTTCATCTGGTAGGTATCTTTGATCGGGTGGTCAACCATCACGTCTTCAGACATTTTTCCTTCGAAATCACCATAAACTTCCGCGCTGGAAAAGAAGATCATCCGGAATCTGAGTTTTTCCTGGAGCCGGAGCATATTTTTCGTGCCGATACAATTGGTCTGCCAGAGGTTCTCGTAATAGTCCTCTCCGTTCCACCGGCCGTATTCGGCAGCAAGGTGGTACACATAATCAAATTGATTCTTCTCAAAAATACGTTCCAGCTGACGGTAGTTCCTGACATCCGCCCGGATGTAGGAATCCCGTTCGGTATTGTAAAGGTCAGCCGCAATCACGCTGTGCCCCCGCGATTGCAGTTCGTTCACAAGATTGGTGCCGATAAATCCGGCACCGCCGGTCAGAAGAATCCGCTGTGTCTCCATGCTAACCTCTCATCCGTCCCACCGCCGGCCACGGGTATTACTTTTTTGTATCCGGGGTGTGGTTATTTCCCTGGACAATCGGGACGAGGACGTTCAGGATCAGCCCGGCAATCACCAGGAGCAGACCCAGCATCAGGACAAATGCGCCGCCAACAGCAAGAACGTCATGAAAAGCCCCGGTTGTGCGTAGTTCCTCGAATACCGAGATCTCGGAGATCAGTCCTCCCACGATGAGAATGAATCCCGGTATCCCGAATGCGATCAGGGGCCGGCGGTAACTGATCATGTTGATGAGGCGTGCCAATACGGTAACCCCGTGCGCCAGCGGGTTCATCTTATGCTTGTGCGGGACTTCGTACCTGACGGTGATCGGGACTTCCCCGATGACGAGCCCGCATTTCACGAAATGCGCGATCATGTCCGATTCGATCGCGTATCCCTGGGACACGAAGTCGAGGTTGGCGAGCGCTTTTTTCGAGAACGCCCGGAACCCGGACTGGGAATCCGTGCAGGCATAGCCGGACCCGACCCTGGTAAAGACATCGAGCGCCTTCTGCCCGGCCCGCCGGTACGCCGGGACCCCGTTCTTCTTTTTCAGGAACCGGGAGCCGATCACAAGATCGGCCTTACCTTCAAGGACCGGGCGGACCACCCGGCTGATATCATCGGTCGTGTGCTGGCCGTCACCGTCTAGGGAAACGGCTGCAGAGCACCCGAGGTCCCGCGCACGTTTCAGCCCGAGGAGGAGTGCATAGGCTTTGCCGGTATTATAGTCCAGCCGGATGACATCGGCGCCGGCGAGTTTTGCAACTTCTGCAGTCCGGTCTTGTGACCCGTCGTCGACGACGATGACTTTCCGCACTATCCTGCAGGCTTTTAGTACAACACTGCCGATGACCAGTTCCTCGTTGTAGGCCGGGATAACCACGGAAACCCCGGTGAGCCGGAGGTCCGGGGGTGCGGCCGCGGCTGAAGATGTCGCCGGCCTGGCGATATCCTCGGCCTCAGCGGCCAGCCGGGGCGGGATGGCCACGGGACCGGGAACGGCAGTACCCGATATTGCCTGCATATGCCGGGGGATGCTGGTTTCTGACATGGATGATCGCGATCGTTACTGGTTTACCAGATACAGGAATAATCTATAGAGCACTTGTATTATAAAAACGATACGATTTTTGAATCATTATGAGAGAGTACAAGACCCCACCCTCCCCCGGCAGGTACCGGCTTATCTCCGGTTTTCGGCCCGCCACACCGGCGGGGAGAGGCAGGAGGGCGAATCCCCCGGAAACGACAGCGTGTGCCGGTATCTCCCCGGATACATAAATCGTAGCTGCCGGATCGGGGCAACGCCCGAAAATAAAAAATCCTATAAAAAAACGAAGGTTTGCTCTTACCGCCGCATCCGCGCGAAGAGCACGAGGCCGATCGCAAGCGCCCCGGCCACGACCATGGTATCGAGAGGTGCGCCGGTCGTCGGGGCAGCAGATGAGGAAGCTGCCTGCGCGATCGACGCGATCCTCGGTGCGCTGGTATCCTGCACGAGCGGTGTCGGGGTCGTCTGCTGTGCGGTTCCCGTGGCCGCGGGCTGGATGGTGCTCTCGGGTTTGTATGCCATCAGGGCATAGGTGCCGGCACTGTCGATAGCTGCGTCAATGGTCCCGGCACCGGGGCTGCTGGGTACCGCAGTCCAGGCACCGTTGCTGTACTGCGCGATGAAATAGGCGTAGTCATTCCCGGATGAAGGAGCGTCAAAGGAGAGCGTCGCCGGCGGGTCGAAGGAGAGTGAGTCCGGGACGATGGTATAGGCGCTGCCGACCCCAAGCCAGGTGTCCGGGACATTCGTTTCGCTCACCATCATGAGCGCGGCATAATCGACATCCTGCGCTGTCAGGGAAACCTGCTGGTCCGCAGAATAAAAGGTGGATGCTGCGGGTGCCGCGGTCGTGGCCCCGGGTGTCAGGGCAGCGGTGGCCGTTGCCGTCGCTGTTTCGGCAGGCATTGTCACGCTTTCCTCCGGCTGGGCCGTCGTGGTCTCCGGTGTCGCCGTTCCGGTATCCGGGACGTTGGTGGTCACAACAGGAGCTGCTGTGGTTACCACAGGAGCGGTCGTGGTCACGGGAGCGGCGGACGGGACCCCACTGCCGATGACCACCTCCGTGGGAGCCAGCACCTGGTTGTTGTCAACGAGCGCGGTGACCCAGACCGCGCCGTTGGTGATGCCCTGCACGGTAAACGTGATCTGGGAATTTGAAGGGCCGTATTTTTTACCTTCAAGGTTCATCTCGGTGGTCAGCAGGTTGGTATTAGCGCTTACCGGGCCCTGCAGTTCGAGAAAATCGTACATCCCGCTGCTGATGGCATAGGCCTGGGGCGGGAGAATAAAATTCCCGTTCGCATCGGCATTATCCATGACGCTGTAGGTCTTCCCCCCGCTCGGCCTGACGGAGAATGCGGTCGAGGTGGTGCCGTGGGTACTCGCCGAGACCGTCCCGCTCGTTAACGAGAAGGGCATATCGAAATTCTGGGTCTGGAAACTGGCCCAGCTGCCGGGAGTGACCGCAAATTTCCCGTCGATCAGGAGGTTGAAATCGGAACCGTCATTGAGACCGGAGATGGTAATCGTAATCTGCCCGCCCGGGTTCAGGGCAGCCGGGCTCTCCGTGATCGTGACCGCGGAGGCCGCAGCGATCATACAGGCAAGAAACAGGAGCGCCGCAATGAGTGCAAACCGAACAGATCGTCGCATAACTGACACGATGTACGATACGTGGCTGAAAATAATAAATAGTTGCCATGCGGGAAAATCCGGGATCTCATGGGGATTTTCAGAGCGGGGGAACTAAAACCCCGGGGAAAAGACCGCCGGTGAACCCGGGCCTGTTTTTCGCCCGTTTTTTTAATCCTCCAAAAAAAGATCAGGCTGTCTCCATGTCAACTCCCTGAAAACGAAATAGAATAATTTATCATATTACAGTATATTATTTTACACATACTCTATTGACAGGAGGAATTACGCTATGGTGAAAAAGATGAAAGGAGTAAAAGTTATTTGTTTGTTATTGCTGCTGGTGCTTATTGGAATCGCAGCACCTGTTTCAGCAGTAACTCTGAACGTCACCCTCAACAAAACGTACCAGTTCCAGGGTGCATATTTATCGAACATAACGACCATCGATCTGGGCAATCCCGCGCAATCGCAGGCCGGGATTCTGACCACGGCAGGAAATGGTTCCGATGTCCAGACGATCCTGGCGCCGCAGATCACCTCCCTGGAGCGCGTTTTTTCACAAAAGACCGGGTCATCCAACGGGAACATCGTTACAATCTTTGGGCCCATGGATTCAACAATATCTTACCAGTCGACGAACTACCCGATATACATCCAGCCAACGGTACCGACTATCGGGGTCACGGTACCCGGGAATACTGGCAACCCGTTCGTATTAAAATACACAGCGGGCTCGGCCAGTGGTACTGGTTTAGATTCTCTCCTCACCTCTGTCGACACCAGGTACCTGTATGATAAACACGGTATCCTGTATGAGGATTCACAAAATGCCCAGGCACTGGGTACTTGGAATTATTCGGATGTGAAGACTGACATCAATTCAACCTTAAACCAGAATACCGTGAACCTCAATTCCTTCACGGCAGATATGTCTCAATCCCAGAATTTAGTGGGATATATGCAACATAATGACATACCTCTGGCGAGTACCGGAAAATATTATGCCGGTGCACTCAGCTTCGATAATAAAACCGCTACGGTCTATGCACTCTCCCAGATTGTTTTCCTGAACGAACAGACTCCAATTGTCTGGACAGATCTTTCCGGGGGGTCACGCACGCTCCCGATAACCTACGTGAAGGGTGTGGGTGGCGATGTCACCCTTTCGTTTGCCGGTTCAAACCATGAAACCCCCACAAATATCACGTATATGTTTGTCAGTTCCACAACCTCCTATGCGCTGACCCAGACAATCGATACCCAGCAGTTCGCCCAGAAGGCGTCAGATCACTGGACGTCCCTTGCCTCCAATGCTCCTGTCATCCAGCTCCTGTATAAATCGATGCAACAGAATGCCGATAATATCTATACCTATAACCTCAGCGCGGTCGGCCAGTCAACTTCCCCCATGCTCAATACGTTCTCCACCCTCCCCATCACGCCGGGTTATGGTATCGCCAACACAACCAAAAGCAGCCAGATTACCATCCCGGCAGCGGCATTCAGTTTACTCAACAATGGCAATTACTATCTTTACCTGATGGGAACGGACAGTAACAATAATATCGTCGCACTCGACCAGGGACAGGTTTCCATCCAGAGTCTGACACCCCAGTCGCCACCAACCATCAACCCCACCACGGCTAAGCTACCTGGGATCACCCCGTCATCCGGGTACCTGAATACCACAGTTTCCTTTACCGTGAACGGCAACAATTTCCCCGCGCAGTTCGGCACAAGCGGGGTTGTCGTGAACCTGACTAATATACTGAACACCAACATGACAATTACCGCCACACTGACATCAGTGACCAGCACCCAGATCAATGGCAGTTTCGCGATCCCGTATAATGCAAGTACGACCGGATCCTGGGACGTTGTCGTAGCCACGCCGAATGCCGGGGAAGCAGTCGCGCCTGGTGCATTCACTATCAAGATTCCTGTACCTGGCGTCAACCAGATCGCACCGACAACCACGTGGTACTGGAATGCGATGATCCCGTTCACGATCACCGGTTCGAATTTCGAACCGGGCTCAGGCCTGACGACGATAGCGATCGTGAATAAGAGCACCCTTGCTCCCCTCAATGCGACAACGACATGGAATACCATCAACTCGACAACGATCACCGGAACGGTTGTCGTCCCGTTCGGTGCCCCGGCCGGTGTATGGAATGTCAGCGTAACGACCGTTGACGGTGGCACGGGCTGGCTGGGTTCAGCGTTCGCGGTCGGCGGCAAATACCCGGCCCCGAGTAGCCTCACCATCACACCGGCATCAACACCAACACCGTGGTACTGGAATGCGACGATCCCGTTCACGATCACCGGTAAGTATTTCGAACCGGGCCAGACGACAGTCGCATTCGTGAACAAGAGCACCCTTGCTCCTCTCAATGCGACAATGACCTGGAATACCATCAACTCG
>Ga0326727_10018391_pt1 | contig 14279 bp, 10 predicted proteins | sample MB2enrmetagenome_FD_207643 | JGI IMG/M metagenome (GOLD analysis project Ga0326727, IMG submission 207643) | Lab enriched peat soil microbial communities from McLean, Ithaca, NY, United States - MB29MY | ecosystem: Environmental > Terrestrial > Soil > Wetlands > Peat | place: USA: New York...
ATCCCTGGGGCAGATGTCCGGCATCGAGAGGCGCGCCATCGGGGCAAAGCACCACCGCCCGCTCGATGGCGTTGCGCAGTTCGCGCGCGTTGCCCGGCCAGTTGTACGCCATCAGCCGGTCCAGCATGGACGCCGAGACCCCGGGCACCTTGCGCCCGTGCTTCTGGTTCATGTCGCTTATCATCGCCTCCACCATGGCCGGCAAATCTTCCATGTGCTCGCGCAGCGGCGGCATGTGGATGTTGAAGACGTTGAGCCGGTAAAAGAGGTCGGCGCGCAGATGTCCCTGCGCCACGGCGTGACGGGGATCGCGATTGGTGGCCGCGAGCACGCGCACGTCCACGTCCAGTTCGGTGCGCGCGCCCAGCCGCCGCAGCTTGCGCTCTTCCAGCACCCTGAGCAATTTGGCTTGCGTTCCCGCCGGCATCTCACCCACCTCGTCCAGCAGCAATGTGCCGCCCGAGGCCAGTTCGAAGCACCCTGCTCTGCGCTCAATTGCGCCCGTGAATGCGCCCTTTTCGTGGCCGAAGATTTCGCTTTCGATCAGCGTTTCCGGAATCGCCGCGCAATTCACCGCGACAAATGGCCGCGACTTGCGCGGGCTCAAATCATGGAGTGTGCGCGCCACCAACTCCTTGCCCGTACCGCTTTCGCCGGTGATGAGCACGGGCACATTCGACGGGGCAATCTGCTCAATCAATCCAAAGATCTCGCGCATCTGCGGCGAACTGCCTACCAGCGCGCCCAGCACGCCCGATTCGCGCAGCCGGCGCCGTGCCACTTCAAGTTCAATCGTTGTTTCCCGTTGCCGCGTGGCGTTGGCCAGGATGGTCTTCAGCCGCGTCGCGTCCACCGGCTTGGGCAAAAAATCGTACGCACCCAGCTTCATGGCTTCGACGGCCAGTTGAATAGACCCCATCGCGGTCAGCACCACCACGGCCATGTTGGCGCTCAAGCCCACACCGCCTTCAGAGAGCTTGGCCAACAGCCCCATGCCGTCCAGGCGCGGCATCTTCAGATCCGTCACCACAATCGCCGGATCCCACGCAATCGCCTTTTCCCACGCCTCCACGCCGTCGCGCGCGGTCTCGGTGCGGTATCCCCATCCGGAGATCAGCTCCGCGAGGCCAGCCAGCGCATTGGGCTCGTCTTCGGCGATCAACACCTTTACGGCGTTCTGCATAGGGGCGTTCCGCTTACCCTCTAGCTTACCTTTTTGCCACGCCATCCGGCTAAAAGCGCGTTCCTCCCATTGATTCGGGAATAGAATGGCCTCCGTGCCCCATCCTATCGCGCTTTTTGCGAAAGGGTGGGACCGCGCATCCTCTAAACTGGAATCATGCTGCCCTACGAAATCTCCCCCGCTGAAGCTGCCCAAATCCTGCGCGAAAAAGGCGCCCGGCTCGTGGACGTGCGCGAGCCGTGGGAGTTCGCCACCACGCGCATCGAGGGCAGTCTGCCCATTCCCATGGGCGAAGTGGCGACCCGCGCGCAAAAGGAACTCGACATCGACGAGCGGCTGGTCATCGTCTGCCATCACGGCGTGCGTTCCATGAACGTCACCGCGTGGCTGCGCCGCCAGGGTTTCGACAAGGCCCAATCGCTGCGCGGCGGCATTGACGCCTGGTCGATGGAAGTCGATCCCAAAGTCGCGCGCTACTGAGCCTCATTGGGCGGGAGCGTAGTAGACCCGGAGCGCGTGAATTTGCAGGTCCTTGTCCGGAAGCCGCACCTCCAACTTGCGCGCCTTACTGTTCCGTGCCGGGTCGGCCGCCGCAAACGTCAAAACGTATTGGCTGCGGATGACGCTGACGAAACGCGCGGTATTGGAGACGAGGTCCGTTTCTGTGGCTGTGAATGCCACGCCTCCGCCAGCTTTGGCAAGCTCTTGCATATCCCGCTTATCGAGCAGCTTTTGGCCAAACGCGGCATGAGAGTCGGAAAAAACGAACGAATAAAACGTTGGCGCACCCGGCCAAAGAAGACTTTGAATTGCGGCTCTCATTGGCACGTGTGACGTGTTATCTCCACCGTCGCTCAACAAAACGATAGCCCGCTTTGTGCAGCGCGCATGGGCGGCGAAGTAGTTTTCTGTTGCAACGACGGTATCGAATAGCGCCGTGCCCCCGCGGTAAATCTCGTTCAGGAACGAGTAGTCAATCTTGGAGGCATCAGTAAATGGGAGGTCAAGAAAGGATTGGTCGTCGAACTGAACGGCCATCACCTCACTACCGGCAGGCAATGACTTAACGATTTCAGTGACTACGCTTAGGATCGCCGGCTTTCGCTTGTACATCGAGCCCGAAGTATCGATGAGGAGGGCAATCGACATCGGTGAGTCCGCCGCGGCACGAAACTCGAGCGGCCTTTCCGAGCCGTCTTCGAAAAGCTGAAACTTCTGCTCGTCGATTTCTTGCGGCACATCGTGTTTGTCCAGCACAACCACATTGAGATTGACTTCGGGCCAGGATTTGTTCACCGCGGGCGCAGCAGGACGCGAGGCGTCGCCGCTACTCTGGCCGAGCAAACTTTTCCCGCTGGCCGCAACCGCCAGAAGCGCGATCGCTGCCAGGCTCCACAATGCACCTCTCTTCCAGGTCTGCATCTGGCCTCCAATGCAATTTCGCAAGATTGATTTGCGAGCAATTCTACTCCCGGGGAGCGGTTTTCCGGATTAAGCGCAGCCCGCTGCCGACGGGACGATACGTCGCCCCACCTCGCCGGTCTATACTCTCATCTGTCTGATTCTTGAAGGGAGCGAATTCATGTCTTCTTCTGCCGTTGCATTTGCCCGCCAAAACCACCCCCGTTTTCTGGATGAACTGAAGGCCCTGCTGCGCATTCCGTCCGTCTCCACGGATCCCGAGCACAAGGGCGATTGCCGCAAGGCCGCCGAGGTGCTGCTCGCCGAGTTGAAGCGCATCGGCATGGAGAATGCGCGCCTGATTGAGGGCGAAGGCCATCCGCTGGTCTACGCCGACTGGCTGCACGCCGCCGGCAAACCGACCGTGCTCATCTACGGCCACTACGATGTGCAGCCGCCCGATCCGCTCGACGAGTGGCTCTCGCCGCCCTTCGAGCCCACCGAGCGCAATGGCAACATCTACGCGCGCGGCGCGGTCGACGACAAGGGCCAGGTGGTGGCCCAAGTCAAGGCGCTGGAATCGCTGCTGGCCGCCAACGGCTCGCTGCCTCTCAATGTGCGCGTCCTCTTCGAGGGCGAAGAAGAAGTGGGCGGGGAAACCATTGAGAAGTATGTGGCCTCAAAGCCCGCCGACCTCAAGGCCGATTTCGCGCTGGTCTCTGACACCGAGCTCTTTGCGCCCGGCCTGCCCACGCTTTGCGTGGGTTTGCGCGGCATGATCTACACCGAGCTCGAAGTGCGCGGCGCGAAGACAGATCTGCACTCTGGCATGTACGGCGGCGCAGCGCCCAATCCCTTCGTCTCCATCTGCCACATCATCGCCAAGCTCAAGGATGAGAACGGCAAGATCCTCATCCCTGGCTTTTACGACGGCATCATTCCTCCCAGCCCCGAAGAGCTGGCCGCATGGAAAAGCCTCCCCTTCGACGAGGAGGAGTACCGCAAGAACGAAGTCGGCTCGAAGCAACTGGTTGGCGAGGCCGGCTACAGCGTTCTGGAACGCACCTGGGCGCGCCCCACGGTCGAAGTGCACGGCATTCCCGGCGGCTTTATCGGCGCCGGCGCCAAAACCGTCATCCCCGCCAAGGCAACTGCCAAAATCTCGATGCGCCTGGTTCCCGGCATGACCCCGGCCAAGTCCTTCGAACTCTACAAGAGCTACGTGGAGAAGATCGCCCCCATCGGCGTCGATGTCGAAGTGCGGCTGATTCACTCCGGCGACGCGTGCCTGATTCCCGTGAACAACCGTTACATTCAGGCCGCCACGCGCGCCCTGCATGAGGTGTGGGGCAAAGATACCGTCTTCATCCGCTCCGGCGGGTCAATCCCCATAGTTGGTGACTTCGATCGCAACCTGGGTTTGCCCAGCGTGATGATGGGCTTCGGTTTGCCCGACGACAATCTCCACGCGCCCAACGAGAAGTTCAACCTGAAAAACTTCGAACTGGGCATCGTGTCGCTGATCCGCTTCCTGGAGGAGGTCGGCAGTTGAATCCGGCCGGGCCAGATCCGGCGCGGAACGATCCGGAAGGTGAGGCCGCCGGAGGGGCCATTGGATTCGTGCTCGCAGGCGGCCAATCCAGCCGCATGGGCCAGGACAAGGCGTTGCTGGAGTTTGCGGGCAGGCCTCTGGTTGCGCATGCACTCGACCTTTTTCAGCAGGCCGGCATTCCGGCCATGATCGCGGGCGCCGCCTCGCCCGCCCTCAGATCTCTTCCGATTTCCACGCTGATTGTCGAAGATGCTTCGCCGGGCCTCGGTCCTCTATCCGGCATTTCGACCGCCCTCTCGATCATCGCCGCGCGCTACGCCGTGTTTCTGCCCGTCGATTTGCCCTTTCTTCCGGCCTCGCTCCTGGTTTACCTTCTGCGCCACGCCCGCATGACCGGAAACGCTGTCACAGTTCCCTCGGTTTCGGGCTTTGCGCAGACGTTTCCCGCGGTCCTCGATAAGAGCACATTGCCGGCGCTCGAAAACGAGCTCGACGCGCAGCGGTATGGTTGTTTCTCTGCATTCCAGGCGGCTTCCGCAGCCCTGGGCCAGTCCGTCAGCAGCGTCGCCGTCGAACTGCTCGCCCAGGCCGGCGAGGTCTCCCATCCGCTGGGTCTGCCCCCGGTGCAATGGTTTCTCAATCTGAATACGCCGGACGATCTTGAGCGGGCCGAGGCCCTCCATTCTCGTTCCGGGGCACGTCGCATCGCGTAATCTGTTCTGAAAGGCATGTCGGACGCTCACTCCCATCCCGATTCCCTGCAGCCGTTGAAGGCCGAACTCGATGCGCTGGCGCAACCGACTGTCTCCGACGGTCCGCCTTCCATCGCTCCGCCGGGCCCTCCTCCGTTAGGTCCCATCATCCTGTTCGATCGGGTTTCGATCGCATTCGACGGCCGGCCCGTCCTCGAGGATGTCAGCTTTTCCGTGGAGCGCGGCGAAACGCTGTGCATTCTGGGCCGCAGCGGCGTGGGCAAATCGGTGTCGCTGCGCATGATCATGGGCTTTCTCAAGCCCGATTCAGGCTCCATTCACGTCGAAGGCAAGGAGATCACCGGCCTCGGCGAAGAGGGCATGCGCGCCATTCGCAAGCGTGTCACCATGGTCTTTCAAAATGGCGCATTATTCGACTCGCTCAGTGTGCGCGAAAATGTGGCCTTCCCTTTGCGCGAGCGCGGGGGCCTGGACGATGACCAGGTCGATCAGATCGTGGGCCGGTTGATCGCCCTGGTGGGTGCGAACGATGTGGCCGAGATCTTGCCTGCCAGCCTATCCACCGGTCGCAAGCGCGCGGTGGCCATGGCCCGCGCTCTGGCCGCACAACCGGAAGTCGTGCTCTACGACGAGCCCACTACCATGGTCGATCCCCTGATTGCCCGCCGTTTGGGCGGCCTCATTCAGCGCCTCAAGCATCAGTTGGGCTTTACCAGCATCGTGGTCACGCACGATACCCGCTTCGCCCGCGAGCTGGCGGATACAGTCCTGTTCCTGCACCAGGGCAGGGCGCTCTTTTTCGGCCCTCTCGAGGGCTTTCTCGCCTCCAAAGATCCTGATATTCAGCAGTTCCTGACCCTGGATGCCTACCTACCGCCCACGGAATAAAGACTTTATTGTTTTTGTAACCACTCTGCGGTAAGATAGGGGAGCTATAAGAGAGATTGAGAGGCCGCTCAGTAACCCGTTATTGCTCTCTCTCGTAACCCATTGGCCCTGCATTTTTCTTGCAGCCCTCACTTTTTGGGGCGAAGCTTGAGAAAACCAATTGCGATTGAAATGTGTCAAAACTGGTGGAGGGCAATTCAAAGGCTCCCCACATGATGTGCTTTTAAGAACCTGTACTAGGTTGCTTTGATGCGAATGTTCGTGATCGCCTGAGAGACCTCAAAAAACACGCAATACGGTTCTTCTCTTTGTGCAGATGTTTGCTCGGATCAATCTCCGCATTGGGGAAGCGGGTTCGTTTCCCGTTTCACGACGTTTTGTTGCGTTTTTGCTTTGCTTCTTTTCCCGTGCGCGTCACTTCTAGCAGCACGCTGTCCAGGCGTTTCTGAAAGTTTGAGGTCTGCGTTTCTCCTATGGCGAGTTCAGATTTTTGGCAAAGATTGTCATCTTCCCTGGCTTTGTCAGCGGAATGGGAATCGAGCGCCTCGGGTGGCTCCGCGCGGTCCGCTCGCGGCAAGGCCAAACTCTGGGTATTCCTGGATGTCCTGACAGTTTGCATTGCTGCGGCTGTGACCACGATCTTCGAGTTCCACACCACTCCCCTGAACGGAGCCAGAGCATTCAAGCATGGGAACCTGTTTTTCGGCCGTTCGATTTGGATTTTGCTGGCCCTGCTGTGCGGTTTCATCTTTACGCTTATCGCCACCAGCCGCCGTCTGCACTTGTACACGCCGGCGCGCATCACCAACTTCCTGCACGAGCAAAGACTCAGCGCGCAGGCATGCCTGACCTCAGGCCTGCTGCTCACCGGCGCGCTTTACCTGGTGCATGCCGACGACATCCCGCGCGGCATCGTAATCAGCACGGTGCTGCTGGTCGGAATCGCTCTGGGCTTGCGGCGGTTCATCTTTCGCCTGCTTCTCTATCGGCGTTTCGATCGCGGTCTGGATACGCGCAACGTGCTTATTGTCGGCACCGGATCTGAGGCGCAAGCCCTTCGCCACCATCTCGACAGCATCCGGCATCTGGGTTACACCTTCAAAGGCTTCATCGAGCTTCCCGGTTCCGTTTCTCGCCCATCGTTGCCGCCAGGCGACGTGGTAGGCACGCTCGATTCTCTCTTCCAGAATGCCCGCAAGCAGTTTATCGACGAGATCTTTTTCACCACGCCCTGCGAACGCCGCATCGTTCAGGACGTGCTGGACCAGGCGCGCGTTCACGGCGTGGACCTGCGCGTTGTTCCCGAGATTTACGACGCTGTGGCCTGGGACAGCCCCATCGAGTACATCGGCCAGTTTCCCACCATGCCGCTGCATCGCGGCGAAGTGCCGGAGCTGGGGCTCTTCTTCAAACGCGTCTTCGATACCGTATTCTCCGTCCTGGCGCTGATTTTAATGTTACCCCTGCTGCTGGTTGTCGCCATCGCCGTCAAGCTCGACTCACCCGGCCCGATTTTCTATACCTCTGAGCGTATCGGCAAAAAGGGAATGGTCTTCCGCTGCGTCAAGTTCCGCACCATGGTTCTGGACGCAGATAACCGCCGCGCCGAGGTCATGCACATGAACGAGCGCGACGACGTGCTCTTCAAGATCTCGAACGACCCCCGCATCACGCGCCTGGGACGGTTCCTGCGCAAGTATTCGCTGGATGAGCTGCCGCAGTTCTTCAATGTCCTGGCCGGCGACATGAGCATCGTTGGTCCGCGCCCGCCGCTGGCCGGCGAAGTGAGCAAATACGACCTTAGCCACCTCCGCCGCCTGGATGTCACTCCCGGGATTACCGGGTTATGGCAGGTGCAGGGCCGCCAGGATCCATCGTTTGCCAGTTATGTCTCCCTCGACGTTACCTACATCGAGAACTGGAGCATCTGGCTGGACTTCAAGATCATCCTGCGCACCATTGGCGTGGTCTTTGCCGGCACCGGCTCGTAGTTCATCTCGCGTGTGGCTTTTTTCTGAACAGACCCTAGGACTCGTCAAACACCCCGGACGGCATGTCGAGGCCCGGCTGCTTTTTCGTGCGCCTCGGCGGCTGATCCGAACCGGCTTCAGATTTGGATTTCCGGCGGACTCCCAGGTTGTTGATCGCGTAATCGATATAGGGTGACTTGAGTTCGGGGTTCTGTCCCAGGAACCGGCAGGTCGCCACCACCTGGTCCACGATGAACCGCGGATGATAGGCGGCAAGGTCAAGGCCCATCTCTTCCCTCACCATGTACACGATGAAGTTGAACACATCGTCGCGCAGCGTCAGGCCCTGCCGCTCGCACTCCCTCTCGAAGATGATCCGGTAGTGCTCCAGGTCCGGCGGACCCACCTCGATTTTGTAGGGAAGGCGGCGCAGGAAGGCGGGATCCATCAGGTCTTCCGGCTCCAGGTTGGTGGAGAAGATCACCAGTTCCTCAAAAGGAATGCTGAAGGTCTTGCCGGTGTGCAGCTTGAGATAGTCCACGCGGTTTTCCAGGGGCACAATCCAGCGATTCAGCAGATTAGTCGGACTCACCAGCTGCCGGCCGAAATCGTCGATGAAGAAGCATCCCCCCAACGCCTTCATGTGCAGCGGAGCTTCGTAGAAGTGGCCCGCGCTGTCGTAGCGCAGGTCGAGCATCTCCAGCGTCAGTTCGCCGCCTGTGATCACGAAGGGCCTGCGGCACGTCACCCAGCGCATGTCGTAGGTCTCACGCCGGATAAACGAGTCGCCATCGTCTTCGCCCTCCACCGACGGGCCGATCGGAATATGCACGCCGGGATCATGAAAGCGGATGATCTGGCCCTCCACCATGATCGAGTAGGGAACGTAGATCATGTCTTGAAAGACGCTGGCGAAGCTGTGTGCTACGGAGGATTTGCCGTTTCCCGGCGGACCGTAGAGCAGGATGGCCCTGCCCGAATTCAATGCCGGCCCGGTTTGTTCCACAACGCTGTCTGCGAGTGTCAGCTCACTGAGCGCCTTGAGGATTCGCTCCGCGGTAATGCGTTCGTTGGTCGTCTTCTGAAGATTTACGCGCTCGATAAAGTCCGCCAGGGGCACCGGTGCGGGCCCGATGTAGCCCAGGCGCTTGATCGCTTCCTGCGTCCAGCGCCGGCCTTCGTCGGTCAGCGCATAGGTCATGCCGATGGGACTATCGGAGTTGCGCGATCCCAGTGTGTACAGCAATTGCCGCTCGATCGCAAGATGGGTCAGGTCGATCATGATCGGCAGCGGCAGCTTGATGGCTTCCGTAAACTGGGCGATGTTGCTCAGACCGAAGGAATAAATCACTTTCATCAGCAGCGCCAGCAGTTCGGTTTCCTCGATGCCGGTGGCTGCAATATCCTTGGGCTCCCTCGGAATGCAGTGGAGAAACCCATCCAGCGTCGCCTGGCTGATGGCGCCGATGGCGGCAAGGTTGTCGCCCAGACGTCCGCCGTGCGTCTTCAGCCGCTCCAGTCCCGCCGCCACATCCTCTTCGGAGACCAGCTTTGCGCGGATTAATAGATCGCCCAGTCGCACTCGCGAATCGATGGTATCCCCCCGGCAACTCTTCCTGCCCTTTGAAAAGCGCGCGCTCGAAGCTGCACCGCGAAAGGGCACGACTTCAGTCGTGCCGGAATTGGCGCAAAAAACGGCGGGCTTTAGCCCCTGATGATCGAACCCTTTTGAATCTCTACTTCGGCCATCAAGGCATTCTTCTGCACTATCAACTCTAAGTGGTGGCTCACAGGTAAAAAATCCCTCTTTTGGGGGGCAGAGTCACCGGACTGTCACGTTTTCGGACAATGTGGGGTAAGGGGCAGGGTCAGGGCGCAACCGGATACCGTGGCCTTGGACGCCAAGTTAACTCCTGCGGGAAAACCACACAGGCCTTTTAAAATCAGATAGATAGGTAGACAAGATGGGCGAGTTAACGCCGCAAGCCCCACCCCAGCCTGGCGTTCTGAATGAAGCGCCGGCATCCGTCCCGATTTAAACTGGGAATGTGAAGATTGCGCTGGCCCAGATCGATCCCACGGTCGGTGATTTTACCGGTAACCTCGAGAAAATCGTTGCCGCCAGCCGTCGCGCGGCGGAGATGGGCGCGCGCCTTGCGGTTTTCTCTGAGCTCGCCATCTGCGGCTATCCTCCCGCAGACTTCCTTGAGGAACCCAGCTTTCTGGCGCGGTGCCGATCGGCCGTGGACGAACTGGCCGCAGCGACCCGTGAGCTGCCGGCAGCCGTGCTTGCCGGCGTCGCCCTTCCTGCGGACGGCAAGGATGGCAAACCGGCCTTCAACGCCGCCGTCCTTCTCGACAAGGGTCAATTGCTTCTCGAGCAGCACAAGCGGCTCCTGCCGTTTTACGACGTCTTCGACGAGCAGCGTTACTTCTCGCCGTCTGAACCCCAGAAGGTGATCGAGCTGGATGGCGTTCGCCTGGCCATCACCATTTGCGAGGACGCGTGGAACGACAAGAACTTCTGGCCGCGCCGCCTCTACACCGTCGACCCCGTGGAAGAGTTGATGCGCCAGAAGCCCGCGCTGCACATCAACCTTTCCTCGTCGCCGTTCTGGCACTCCAAGCGCACCATCCGCCGCGAGATGCTGGCCGCCATGGCCCGCCGCGACGGCATTCCAGTGCTGATGTCGAATCAAGTGGGCGGCAACGACAGGCTGATCTTTGACGGCTCTTCCATCGCGCTCAACGGGCGCGGCGAGCTGATCGCGCAGGCCGCTTCCTTTGCCGAGGATCTGGTTCTTGTCGATCCCTTCCGCGCCGCGCCAGTTCCGGTTCCTGAAGACGATGACACCGAGGCCGCTTACCGCGCCCTGGTGTTGGGCACCCGCGATTACGTGCGCAAGTGCGGCTTCCGCAAAGCCATCGTGGGCTTGAGCGGCGGCATCGACTCCGCTCTCGTGGCCGCCATCGCCGCCGAGGCCCTCGGCGCGGAAAACGTGATCGGCGTCGGCATGCCCAGCCCCTATTCTTCCGCGGGCTCCATCCACGACAGCCAGCGCCTGGCCGCGAACCTCGGCATTCGCTTTGAAACCATCTCGATCAAATCGCTTTTCAGGGAGTTCACCCAGGCGCTGGAGCCGCTCTTTCACGGCATGAAGGAAGACATCACCGAGGAGAACATCCAGCCGCGCATTCGCGGCACGCTTCTGATGGCGCTATCCAACAAGTTCGGCGCCCTGGTCCTTACCACCGGCAACAAGTCCGAGATGGCAGTGGGCTACTGCACGCTTTACGGCGACATGGTCGGGGCTCTGGCGGTCATCGGCGATCTGGTCAAGACGCGCGTCTACGCCGTCTGCCATTGGCTTAATCGCGACCGGGAAGTGATTCCCGCCGCCATCCTGACCAAGCCACCCTCCGCCGAACTGCGCCCCGGCCAGATGGACACCGATTCGTTGCCGCCCTACGACGTACTCGATCCCATCGTTGAAGCGTACATCGAACGCTACGAAACGCCTGAGCGTATTGCCGCCGAGCACGGATTTCCGCTCGATCTGGTCCGGCAAACGGTGCGCCTCATCGAGCGCTCCGAGTACAAGCGCCAGCAGGCCGCCCCGGTCCTCAAGGTCACAGCCAAGTCGTTTGGCATGGGACGCAGATTCCCCATTGCCGTCAAAGTCCAGGTATAGGAAGTGAAGATAGTGAAGTAAGTGAAATGAGTGAGGTGAGCAAGTGAAGTGAGTGAAACGAGTGAATCGAGTAAGGAGCCGGGGATCAGAATCCATACCGGTTCACTTCCTTCACTTTCTTCACTCCCTTCACTCCTTTCACTCGTCCGCTATAGCCCCCGCCCCGTATCGGCATTTAAGCTATAAGAAGGGAGTTTGTCCCGCTCTAAGGAGAACCGCTTGATCCGTCCGTCTGCTCGTTTGCTCAGCGCCGCTGCGCTGATTACCCTTTTCGTTCCGGTATTCCAGGCCGCTGCCCAGCAGCATGTGCCACCGGCGCCCGATGCCGGCACCCCGCAGGGGCCAGCAGCACCGGGGCAGCCCGCCGCGGAACCGTCGGCCCCGGCTCCGACTGCCGCGCCGACTTTTCCCAAGCCCAATCCGGCCGATTTCACCGCCGCCTCGCCGACCAAGGAAACCGTCGATGCCTTTCTCACCGCGAACTGGGGATTCGACGAGAATCGCGTCTGGCAGGTGGAGGCAATTCTCAAAACTGACGTGGATAACGTGAGCAAGGTGGTCGTGTACGTCGCCGACAAGACGAACCCCTCAAAGATTGCACCGTTCAGTTTTTTTGCGATGCCCGACGGCAAGCACATCATCAGCGGCGATAACATCATCAAGTTCGGCGATCATCCCTTCGCGGAACTGCGCCAGATGATGCAGCAACGCGCCGACGGACCGTATCGCGGCTCGGCATCCAAGGACTTGGAGGTTGTGGAGTTCGCCGACTTCCAGTGCCCGCACTGCAAAGAGGCGCAGGCCAACATGGAAAAGCTCGCCGTGGACTTTCCCAAGGCGCGCATCGTCTTTCAGAACCTTCCCAACCCGGTCGCCCATCCTGCGTCCGTCCAGGCGGCCGAGTACGGCCTGTGTGTGAGCAAGCTGGGCGGCAGCAACGCCTTCTTCCAATTTGCCGCGGCAGTCTTCGACGGCCAGGACGGGCTCGCCACTCCCGACGGCGCCGCCCTCACCCTCAACAGCGCCGTCATCAAAGCGGGACTCGATCCGGCCAAGGTCTCGGCGTGCGCCGCGACGCCTGAGATCAAGGCCACTCTCGATGCCTCGATCAAACTTGGCAACGACGTGGGCATTAACGCGGTTCCGACCCTCGTCGTCAACGGCCGCGAGATTCAAATCGGCCAGATTCCCTACGATGTTCTGAAGAAGCTCGTCGAATTCCAGGCCAAACTGGACGGCGTGAATCAGTAAGAGAAGTCAAAGTTCTGCCCCGGTATCCATCCTTTCCGCAAATTCCCGCGGAAAGGGTGGCAAACCACAATGGCTGCGCGGAGGATCCTTCACGGCAGGATCCGGGCGCGCCAGGGCTTGGCAGCAGCTTGGCATCCGCAAGCGCCGGATTACACGCCAGCCTGGCGCCCGCCGGCGAAATTGGATGCAGAGTAGTCAATATGAGGGAATCGCCTCGCCCGTTCCGGCACATATGCAAGGAAGGCTACCGCTATGTGCGGTGGCGCCTGGGAAACGTCGCCAAGTCGCTGCTCCACGGCCGCAAGCCGATTTCGAACGCGCGCCTGGCGTTCTTCGGGCAGTACATGCTTCATTTAACATGCCTGAAGCGGATCAAGGGAATCACCTGCAAGTTGAGTGAGTACGACGCATCCACTGAAGGGGCTGGCTGCCAGGCTCTGCAAATGATGCGTACCATGGCTTTCGCCCACGCCTTTGGAATTCGCTATCTGCACACTCCATTCCAGTTCATCGCCCACGCCGAGCAGCCGATGCACGATTGGGTCGCGGCCTGGGAGTCGCTCTTCAATCTTGGCGCGGGCGAAATCCCCTGCAATGCAGAAGACCGCGGAGTGATGAACCTTACTTTTTACGTAGAGGAATTCCATGCATGCCTCGGAAACCCCAGGCGAATTGAGCGCTTGAATGACTCCTTCAGGGCCATGCTTCCTGAATTCCGGCGAAAATATTGCCTCAACAAATCCCCTCGCACGACGAAGGCGTTAGCAGTTGCGGCACATATCCGGCGCAGCGACGTGTCCACTCAAGAAAACAGCTATATGTACACAAGCACGGCGAAAATCCTGCAAATCATTCATACAGCGAAATCGATTCTCGACTCCCATGGGGTTCCACTCAGTCTGCGCTTCTATGGGCAGGGAAACATCGAGGACTTTCCAGAACTTTCTGGCATGGACGCTGAGCTCTTTTTCAACACCGATGCTATATGGACGATGCAGGAGCTTGTGGAGGCCGACATTCTGATTGTGGCCAAGAGCTACTTCAGCATTTACGCCGGCCTGATCTCGGACGGAATCAAGATATTTGAGCCCGAACCCAACAGATGGCCGCACCTATCCAGCCTCGACGCCTGGCTGCCCTGCGAGGACGACGGATCCATTGACCACGCGGCCTTCGAGCGCGCTCTTTTTTCCCTCCTTCAAGCCAGGCAAGACAACGCGATCCGCGAAGCCGGAGTGAGCTGAAGAAGGTTGTCGCCTTCCAGGCCGGGCTGGCAGGGGTCTCCGCGCAGTAGCCGGTTCTGATCTTCCGTGCCCCATCCTTTCCGCGTTCTTTGCGGAAAGGGTGGGAAGCTGCGGCCTACGACCCGAGTCCACGTCCTCGCTGTGCGCAAACGGGGCAAGCTTCCTACTGCGCTCCGCTCTTCTCCACCCGCATCATCGCCGTGTGTCCAACCGCCTGTGGTCCGCGCACCACGTGCGGCGTCATTACAATCACCAGCGTCGCATAGCTCTTCTGCGCGTTCTTGTCCGTCACGTTGTTTAAGCCCGGAATCTCACTCAACCCCGGGGTTCCGCTGACGGCCTGGCTCTGCGACTTGTCCATCTCGGTGGCTACCACCGTCGCCTC
>Ga0326727_10018392_pt1 | contig 14278 bp, 12 predicted proteins | sample MB2enrmetagenome_FD_207643 | JGI IMG/M metagenome (GOLD analysis project Ga0326727, IMG submission 207643) | Lab enriched peat soil microbial communities from McLean, Ithaca, NY, United States - MB29MY | ecosystem: Environmental > Terrestrial > Soil > Wetlands > Peat | place: USA: New York...
GATCGAGGAGCTGGAGTCAGGCCTGATCGATCCCAAGGCGGCTAACAACCTCTCCGCCCTGGCCGACCTGCAGATGCATGGAGGCTTCATCCACGGCCCGGCGTGTGCGGAATGGAAGAGCATCGACTTCACCAAGGAGACGGTCACCCTCTCCATCGACGGCACGGTTCGGGTGGAGCGCACCGGCTCCAACACCTCGGGTGACTTGCTGCGCCTGCTGCCCTACCTGGCCAACGAAGGCGCGGCGCGCACCGGCGGCCTGCAGGCCGGCCAATGGATCACCACGGGAAGCTGGACCGGGAATACGCCGGCGCTGCCCGGCTCGCACGCCGAGGCCAGCTTTGCCCATGCCGGACGAGTCAGCCTGCGCTTCGCCTGATTGGGACCGGCCAGACAGCGACAAAACTGCTGCCAATCGTGAATAATGGGCGACGCCGAAACTCGCGACTCGCGAGAGTCGTATTTCAATCACACCAGGAATAAGATGTGTCCGCAAGAAACATTGCCAACACCTCGCTCGGAGAAGCCATGAATCAGCCCTCGCAGTCCCGCCCGCAACTCTTCCGCAACCTCGCCGCGCTGGCCGTCATCTCGTTCTCGCTGGCGCTCGTCCCCACGCTGCCCGCGCAGACGTCCGTCCCCTCGCTCGATACCCTGCACAAGAACTTCCTCAATCCACCCAATGAGGCGCGCCCCATGGTGCGCTGGTGGTGGTTTGGGACGGCCGTGGTGAAGCCCGAGATCCTGCGCGAGCTGCAGCAGATGAAGGCCGACGGCATCCAGGGCGCCGAGCTTGCGTTTGAATATCCCCAGGTGCTTGACGACCCGGCTAAGGGTCTCGTCAATCTTCCCTTCCTCTCGCCGGAGATGCTGGACGATGTGAACTACGCGCAGACCGAAGGGCGCAAGCTGGGCCTGCGCATCGACGTCACGCTGTGCTCGGGCTGGCCCTACGGAGGCCCCGCAACCACCCTCGACCAGGCGATCTGGCATCTGCGCACCGCGCAGGTCGATGTCCCGGCCAGCGCCACGTCCGTCAATGTCCCTGCGCTGCAACAGGGCGAGGTGCTGATCTCCGCCTCCATCGCAAACTCGCTTCCCCGGCCAGCCGCTGAGCCTGCCGCCGCTCCCGCTGGTCCGCCTGCCGGTGCGCCCGCAGGCCCCGGCGGACCAGGTGGGCCAGGCGGCCGTGGCGGCGGGCGCTTTGGAGGAGGACCTCAGGCACCCACCTGGGACCTGGCGTCGGCCAAGCCCCTGACCGTCTCCGGAACCACCGCAAGCTTCGATCCTTCCAGCAAACCGCGCACCGCGCTCTTCTTTGTCGCCAGCCACACCAAGATGATGGTGAAACGTCCTGCGGTCGGGGCCGAAGGCTACGTCCTGGACGCCTTCTCGCGTGAAGCCGTCGCCACGCACCTGCGCGCAGTCGGCGAGCCGTTGCTCAAGGCCTTCGGCGATACTCCACCTACCTCAATCTTCTCCGACTCCCTGGAGGCCGGCTCATCCGATTGGACCCCCAAGCTGCCCGAGGAGTTCCAGAAGCGCCGCGGCTATGACCTGATTCCCCACCTGGCCGAGCTGGTTGCCGGGGGAACGCCCGCCGCAGAGACGGTTCGCCACGACTACGGCAAGACGCTGACCGAACTGGTCAACGAGAACTACCTAACCCAGATCAACGACTGGGCGATTGCGCATCACACCAAGTTCCGCTCTCAGACCTACGGCGATCCGGCGGTCAACTTCTCCAGCCAGAGCCTGGTCGGGTTCGCGGAGGGCGAGGGGCCCCAGTGGAGAGCGTTCTCCACGCTGCGCTGGGCCACCTCGGCCAACCACGTCTTCGGCCACGAAGTCACCTCCGGAGAGACCTTTACCTGGCTTCACTCCCCGGTCTTCCGCGCCACGCCGCTGGATATGAAGGCCGAGGCCGACATCGACTTCATTATGGGCGAGAACCTGATCTTCTGCCACGGCTGGCCCTACTCGCCGCCTGACAACGAGGTCCCGGAGCCGGGCTGGTCGCTCTATGCCGCCGCGTCCTTCAACAACCATAATCCGTGGCACCCGGTGATGCCGTCGGTGACCGCCTATATCGGCCGCCTGAGCTACCTGCTGCGCCAGGGCCAGCCCGCCAATCAGGTGGCGATCCTGCTGCCCACCGACGACGGCTGGGCCAGCTTCGCTCCCGGCCGCAGCTCGTTCACCGCGGATATGTCCCGCATGATCACTCCCGCGCTGATGTCCTCCATCCTTTCTGCCGGTTACAACATCGACTACATCGATGCGGAGGCGATCGACAAGGTCGGCCTGGGCTCTCACACCATCGTGGTGGTCCCGCCCACCGACCGCATCCCGCTGCAGACACTGCACAAGCTTGCCGCATTCACTGCGGCGGGCGGCAAGGTGATCTCGGTCGGTCGCGCGCCTTCGATCGATCCCGAAGGCAAGGCCCTGCCAGAGCTGGTCAGCCTCTCGAAGCAGCTGTTCGACCCTGCCAAGTCCACCTTTGTCCCCGACGATGCCGGCCTGGCTGCCGCACTGACCAAGGCGGTCAAGCCCGACTTTCAGCTCAACGGAGCGGACCCCGCAGCCATCGGCCAGGTCGGTTTTATCCGGCGCAAGCTGCCCAATGCGGACATCTACGTGGTCGTCAATACCGCCAATGTGCCGTTTGACATCACGGCGAACTTCACGACGACCCACAAGTCCGGTGAGGAGTGGGACGCCGATACCGCCGAGTCCACCCCAGCCCAGCCGAACAACCAGACCATCCACCTGGAGCCGTTCGATGCGCGGGTGTACGTCTTCAGTGACGCGCATCCCGCCGCGCCAGCCAAGCCACCCGTCCCGCCGGGCCGCTTGAACATCACGACGGCGTGGACGGTGATCTTCACCGGCCTGAACAAGACCGTCGACGAGCCGATCCGCACCGACTGGATCGACGATCCCTCCACCATCCACTATTCGGGCGAGGCCATCTACTCCCGCGATCTCCAGATGACCCCGGCAGCGGCCAATAGCGCCGTCTACATTCAGGTCTCGGGCGGCAAGCCGCTGCCGCCGGCCGCCCGCGCCGGTTCCGGGATGCATGCCTATTACGACCCGCCGGTCCACGAGGCGGCCCTTGTCTTTCTGAACGGCCAATATGCCGGCGCGCTGTGGCATCCTCCTTATCGCGTTGACGTCGCCAAACTCATCAAGCCGGGCATCAACCACATCGAGATCCACGTCTACAACACCGCGCTCAATGCTTGGTCGGCATTGCCGCCGCACGACTATGGGCCACTGATCGCGAAGTATGGCGACCGCTTCCAGATGCAGGACCTCAACCAAGTCGTGCCCATCTCCTCCGGCCTGCTGGGGACGGTCGAGATCGTCGCGGTGCCAAGATGATGCAACCTGCAGCCCAGGCAACTGAGCGCCTATGATCACACGGCGACGATTTATCGATGGAGTTGCTGTTAGTGTCGCGGGGGCTGCCCTCGCCTCGACGGCCAGGAGCTATGCGCAGATCCTGGGCGCGAACGAGCGCGTCAACTTCGCCACCGTGGGACTTAATGGACGCGGACGCGCACACATGTCCGCGCTGAACTCCAACAAGTCCAAGGCGCGCATGGCCTACTGCTGCGACGTCGATGCCCAGGTGCTCGCCAAGTTTTCCGGTGATGCACAGAAGGAGCTCGGCTATGCTCCCATTGCCCTCGCAGACTTCCGCAAAGCGCTGGAGTCGAAGGACGTCGACGCGATCAGCATCGCCACTCCCGACCACTGGCACGCGCCGATGGCGGTGCTCGGCCTGAAGGCCGGCAAACATGTGTACGTCGAGAAGCCTTCAAGCCACAATCCCCGTGAAGGTGAGTTGCTGGTCCAGGCGCAGCAGAAGTACGGGAAGCTGGTGCAGGTGGGCGATCAACAACGATCGGCGCCGCTCTCCATCAAGCTGATCCAGCAGATCCACGACGGCCTGATTGGCCGCGCCTACTTCGCCAAGGCCTGGTATGAGAACAACCGCAAGTCGATGGGCACGGGCAAAGTCATTCCAGTGCCCGACTGGCTGAACTGGGAGCTTTGGCAGGGACCCGCGCCTCGCAGCGAGTACAAGGACAATATCCATCCCTACAACTGGCACTGGCTGTTCCGCTACGGGACCGGCGAGAGCCTGAACAACGGGACCCACGAGGTCGATGTGTGCCGCTGGGCACTGCAGGCCGACTATCCCGACCGTGTCACCGCTTCGGCCGGCCGCTATCACTTCAAGGATGACTGGCAGTTCTACGACACCATGGTCACCAGTTTTGAGTATCCCGACAAGCTCATCTGCTGGGAGGGCAAGTGCTGCAATGGGATGAAGTACTATAATCGCGGCCGCGGCTCGTTGATTCAAGGCACCAATGGGAGCGTGGTCCTAGACCGCACCAGCTACGAGATCTACGACCTGGACGGCAAGAAGACCAGCGAGTTCAAGGAGAGCGAGAGCGTCTCCACCGGCGACCTGATCGGACGCGACTCCATGACCGATGCCCACTTCGCAAACTTCATTGCCGGTATTCGCACCGGCGAGAAGCTGCACTCGCCGATCGAGATCGCCAACGTGAGTGTGACCATGCTGCAACTGTCCAACATCGCCTGGCGGGTCAATCGCGAACTGAAGCTCGACAACCAGACCGGTCATGTGCTCGACGATCCGGAAGCAATGAAGCTGTGGGCCCGCAGCTACGAGAAAGGCTGGGAGGTCACCGTCTGAGCCGCACCGCCTGACCGCTTAGTTCGCGATTCCGCTGTCGAACTGGAGGTAGCTGTCCAGATAGTCTTCCACTACCTGGTAGCATTCGCAGGCCTTCTTCTCCAACCCCTTCGCATCCAGGATGTGGATCACCCCACGGGTGTACTGGATCAGGTTCTCGCTCTTCAGTTGCGCCGCGGCAATCGACATGGTGGAGCGAGTGCTTCCCAGCATGTCGGAGAGAAACTCGTGCGACATCTTGAAGGTGTCGCAGCGGGCGCGGTCGGCGCAGATCAGCAGCCAGCGCGCCAGCCTCTGCTCGTAGTTGTGGGTCGCATTGCAGCCGGCCAGTTGGATCACCTGCACCAACTGGGCCTGGACGTATCCGAGGGCAAGCCTCTGAAATGCCCCGCCCAGGGCGAACTCCGTCCTGGCCACCTCCACCGGCGACGCATAACCATGCCCGGCAATCTGGGTGTAGACCCGGTTCAGGCTGCGCTTGGTCCCCATCAGCGCGGAGACGCCCATCACCGATCTATAGCCGAACATGCCCACCTCAACCTGAGATCCGTCCCTGAAGGTGGTGGTCATGGAGGCCATCCCCTCCTCGATGAAGTAGAGGTGATCGATGACGCTGCCGGGGAATTCGATCTCGTGCTCCAATTCGAATTCCACAGGGCGCAGATGCAGCCGGGCAACTATCGCTGCATCGAGAGCATCCAATAGGGCGTTCCGGAACTGGCCCTGATGCGGGAGAGCGGGTCCGCCAGTGAAGCCCGTCAACTTCTGTGCCGCTGGCTTCATGGAAAGAGAATACTCTTTATGTAAGGTACCTGACAGAAATACTGCGGCCACCGGAGTAGATTCCTAGGCTGGCCGGATTTGCACGCAGGAGGCGAACATGAAGCCTACGCAAATCTCCATTCTGATGTACGGAAGCGATTTCCATCTATTGGAGAGCCGTCAGCTGCTCTTGCAGACCTACGGCTACCGCGTCCTGACCATCCAGAGCCTGGCAGAGTTGGACCGAATCCCACAAACTCCAGAGATCGCGCTGATTGTCCTGTGCCACACCCTCTCCGCAAAAGAACGGGCGATTGCAATTGCCCACGCAACCTCGCGTTGGCCGGGAATTCAGAAGCTCGCGCTGATCGGCGGCAACTCCAAAGATCCCAACGAAGTGCTCGGCCAGGTGCGCCTTGCGCTGGATGGCCGCCTGCTGGCCATGGTGAGCGAGCTGGTCGGCTACGCAGGCAGCTCCCCCTGCTCCCACATCTATTAGGCCCGCCATCTCCGGCATCGTTCGTTACCGGCAATGCTCTAAACTCGCCCTTGTGAAGAAACCCAAGCTCGGACAGAACTTTCTGGTAGACGACGCTGCACGGCATTCAATCGTAGACGCCTTGGGCGACGTCTCCGGCCGTACGGTCATCGAGATCGGCCCCGGCCACGGCGCGATTACGGAGATCCTGGCGGGACGAGTCCGCCGCCTGATCGCGATCGAGCTGGATCGGGCTCTCGCCGCCGAACTGCGCTTCCGGTTCCGCGCCCAGCCACAGGTCGAGATCCTCGAAGCCGATGTGCTCGAAGTGGACTTCGGCGCTCTTGTGCCGCCGGGAGAGACCGCCGATGTCGTCGGCAACCTGCCCTACTACATCACCTCGGAGATTCTGCTGCGGCTCTTCGCCGCCGGAGCAGAGGGCTTGCTGGCCCGCGCCGTGCTGATGGTCCAGCGCGAGGTTGCCGACCGGCTGGCCGCCGCACCCGGGGTACGCGACTATGGGCTGCTTTCGGCCACCGCGCAGATGAATGCCCCGGTCGAGACGCTCTTTACCCTGCCGCCAACAGCATTCTCGCCGCCTCCAGACGTCTTCTCCACCGTGCTGAGAATGGAATTCGCTCCACGCTTCTGCGAACTCGGTGTCGATGCTGCGGGCTTTGAAGCGCTTCTCAAGGCCTGCTTCGCGCAGAAGCGCAAGACGCTGGCGAACAATCTGCGCGCTGCAGGATATTCGCCCCAAGAGATCCAAGCCGCATGGCCCGCGGAGGTTCCGTCCCAGGCGCGCGCGGAGTCGGTCCCGCTGGAGTCCATGGCGGAGCTTTACCGTGCGCTCGTCCGCATCCGGAGCAGCTAGACCGGTCTCTTACCGTGGGTTATGGCTTGGCGGCGATGAAGGCGTGGGCGCAGAGTGCGCAGGCTCGGAATGCGGCGGCGGTGGGGGTGGGGGGTTATAGGCCGGACGCGGAGCCGGCGGCGGCGAACTGCGCTGAACCGGAGCAGCGCTGGGTTGCGGCGCTCTTGGCGCCTGAGGAGCGGACGGTGCGCGTGGAGCTGCGGGGGCATAAGGTGCGCCAGGGGCCGCGGGCGCACGCGGAGCCGCCGGAGCAGGGCGGGCCTGTCCGGTGTAGGCCGGGTTGCTGTAGGCCGGAGTTGTTGTGGTAGGACGCCCTGCCGCTGCCGGGCGTCCGGCTGGAGTTGCGGCAGGCGCTTGCCAGCCTGAAGGCGTGTGGACGACCGCCGGACGGGTGCTGGCGAGCCCCAGCGCCGGGGTATGGGTCGCGGAATCAACGGGAAAGTCCCGCCGCAGCGAGGCGCCAACCGCTCCTCCGGCCGGGACGTAGCTATTGCCGGCGGGCCGGATCGGCACGGCTGTAACCCCGCCTATCTGGCGCGCGACTGGCTGGACGGCCTTCGAAACGAGCGGACGCGCTGGCGGAATATAGGTCTGCACGGGCAGGATGGGGCGTGCCGGGTGCGGGACGGAGACGGGAACACGGATGGGCCGGTAGCCGCGAGGGACCAACCCTACATTGACCAGGAAACCGCCGCTGGCGAATCCCCAGCCCAAGCCTCCGCAGCCTGCGCCGGGCGCCCAGCCCCAGCCGAAGCTGTTGTAGTACGACCAGACGCCGCAGCGATAGGGCGTCCAACCCCACGAGTAACCTGACGCCCACACATAGCCCGTACTGGGATACCAGACCCACTCGCCGTACCCATACGGATCGAAGCCGGCATCGGCGGCGATGTCCGGCTGCCAGACCTGTCCTTGATCCGGCACGTCGTACCAACTGCCGTTGGCGTCCAGATCCGACCAGCCGTAGCCTTGCGCGCCGGCAAAGTCGTCGCGGACGGCAGTGCCATTGGCGGCCTCCGCAGCTGCGGCCTGGTCGCGGTCCTCGTTCCACTGGTCCCAGGAGTCCTCCGTGATCCCTTGGGTCAGGAAGTAGCGCGTGGGATCGGCGGAGTCGCCGCGCAGGCTCTCCCCAGCGCGAACGTCGGTCTCATAGCCTCCACCCGAGGCAGTGCCGTCGGGGCCGGTCTGGCGTTCGACCTGGGCGGTGCCATCGAGTACGGCGAAGATCGCAGGCGGCTCGTCGAAGTTCACCCGGACGGTGGTGTTCTCGACCGGCGAAAGGATGTCTCCGCCGGCGTTGATGGAATAGTGGTACTGCTGCGCGGCGCGCAGCTCAAAATACGCGAGCCCCTGCAGCAGGCTTACGCCGGTGACGAAGATGCCACCGGGATCGACCGCAAGGGTATCCAGCGACAACGCGCTGTTTGGGGTCAGGCGGGCCATGCTGCCGTCTTCAAACTCCACCTCGGCCTGGCCGTCCTGGCCCGTGGCCAGCTGCACTCCAGCCAGCAGAGGCAGGTTGAGCTGCGCGGGCGCGGTGTTATTGGCCCAGGTGACCGTCACCGTTCCCTGCATGTAGGTCAGCCGGGCAGCACGCGTGGCGGGCGAGGCGTCGGCAGCGCGCGCGGAAATTGCCAGGCCCAGGACCGCAAGACCAAGCACGGAGGCAAAGGAAAGAGTCGAGCGGCACATCAATCTACGGTCGGACATCGAGCAGCCTCCGGCGAACCTGGAACCCTACAGCTTAGACGCTTATAGCGCAGTTTGGCGAAGAATTCCGTTCAATTCTGGGTTGGAGCGGCCTGCATGGAGCCGGCGGGGACCAGTGCGAGCAGCGAGTTCGCCCGTGCCCGCACCCGCTCGATCACCTCAGCGTCGGCGGCAATCGAGCGCAGGGATGCGGCGATGGTGCCTACCTCAAGCGCGCGCCCCTCGGTGACCTCCTGGGCCAGATAGGTTATCTCGGCGTCGAGGCCGAGGCGGTCGTAACGATGCAGATAATCCAGCTTGCGGCCCTCGTTCATGGTCTCAGCGATGCCCTGGAAGATGTCGGTGAGGGCTTGAACATCCTTGTTCTCCGAGTAGTTGTAGGTGCAGGAGCTGGTCGTGGAGTCCGCGCCGGTGTAGCTCAGTGTCTTCCTGCCTGTATCGGCCATGTTCCTGGCCTTCGAGGCGCAGGCGATATTGAAGTACTTCAGGTCGCGGGCAAGCTTGAAGATGCGCCCGGCGGTGGCGGGAGAGATGCCAACCTCGCTGCGAAACGGCTGAGGGGGGCTGCCAGAAGCAGGGCTAGAACCGGGGCGAGAATCGGGGACCGGACCGGCAGTGGGCGGCTGCTCCTCGCCTGCGTATACGGCGGACCCGTCGCGGCGAATGGTCAACTCGTATCTGGGAACCGGGAGGCCAGGCCGATCGAATGCGAAAAATATTTGCGGGACGGACCCGAGATCGGCAGCCATCTCCAGATCCTGCGCCGGCGCAGCGGGAGGGACGGCGAGCAACGCGGTGGTCAGAAGCACGGCAGACGGGATGGACCGCGCGGGCATCACCGGCCGGCCCCCTGCAGCAGCAGCGTCTGCGCGGTGTGGATGTGGCAGATGGCGATGGCGAGCGCGTCGGCCGCGTCGGGCGACTCGGGCGCGCAGTCGAGCGCCAGCAGCCGGGCGACCATGAACTGCACCTGCTGCTTTGCGGCGAGGCCGTAGCCGGTGACCGAGGACTTGACCGAGAGCGGCGCGTACTCGGCGACGGGAAGACCGCAGGTAGCCGCGGCCAGCAGGGCGACCCCGCGCACCTGGCCGAGCTTGAGAGCGGACTTGGCGTTGGCGGAGAAGAAGACCTCCTCGATGGCCACACAGTCGGGTGCGTGCAGCGCCATTAGCGCGGTCAACTCGGCGTAGACCTGGGCGAGCCGCTGCGGCGTCTTTTCTTTTTTGTTCAGCCGGATGGTCCCGGCAGCGCATTGGATCAGCTTCGGATGGCGCGCGAGGTGGTCCATCTCGACTACACCGTAGCCGGTGAACTCGGTGCCGCAGTCGATGCCAAAGACGCGCATGGGGAGAGTGTAAACCGGGCCGCCCCGAGACGCGATGGCGAGGGTGAGTCGTATACTTTGGAAGCAAAGGAGCGAACAGTGGAATTGGATTCGGAGTCGGAATCGCTCATTCAATCCAAGGAGTTGCCGGCGCTCTATCGCCGCGCCTTCGCCGAGTATGGGGCGCAGGCGTTGTGGAATCTGCGCGCTTTCGAGGACCCCACGCCGGAGGACGGGCTGGTGGTCGCGCGCGCCCTGCGCGTCGAGGGCGATATGGGAGCGCGCTTTCTGGCCGAAGCGATCGAGCGGGTCTGCCGTGCCGCTCTGTCACAGTAGTCCGCCGACTTAAATGAAGACGCCCCTATTCCGATTTTTCAACAAAGCCAAAGCCGACCCATGCAATAGCACGAACAGCTCCCCATGGGATCACAAAGCCAACCACTGGGAAGATCAAGACTAAGAGGTAGGTCCAAAGGCTCGGACTTTGCGACGAGATAACCACGTCGCCGTCCTCTTTTTCGATTGATTGGACCTCGAGATTCTTCTTCCAGACAACGCTCTTAATGCCTTCTTTGTTCGCTGCCGAAGCGACCGACTGCGGCACGAGCGGCGCCACGACACCCCCATAAGGAGCATAGACATTGAAATTTATCACCGCGCCCGGAGGCAGCGGGGGGAGCGTCGACGCGAGCGAGGTCGGGACTGCGCCCGCCGGGGCCTGTCTCTGCCCCGTCCCGCCTGCAGAATTAGAATCACTCTGATTTAGGGCGGCCGGGCTAGCTCCGGAGGCAGGCACAAACGTCAACCCCGGCGGCGCGTTGTGCGGATAGGCGGTGACAGTCGACGCGGTGGTTGCGCCAAGCGAGCTGAGATCGATCGCTGCGAAGTTTATAGAGTCGGGAACGGCGTCGGGGGATAGGTGGAGCGACAAAAGATACTTTCGTTCTTGCACCACCGCATCTGAGCATGCTAGACGCTCGTACACCTTGTACCGCGACCGCGCCTCAATCGCGTCGCTCAAGGTCGCATAAGAGGCGACTCCGCCAGCAGTCAGACCTATTACGCCGACCAGCAACGCAAGTCGCCGCGTCCCTTCCTTGACATTCATAACAGCCCCTCCAGTATGAGAAAAAGTGTACTTGAGAGAACAAGCTGCAAACTATGAAAAGGACTGGCAATGCAAAGAAGAGATTTTGAGGACGCCTATTTACGTTCTCTTGACCAAATGAGCTTAATTCGCCCCCGCCATTCTTGGCCCTTCCAGACCACCCTACGCCAAAAGGGGAAGAACTCTACAGGGTGAACCATTCGTACCGCGTGCTCGTATTTTCCTGGGCCCACCAAACTTCGCAGAATACAAAACTGATGACGGCCTCCGACGCTATCGCTGCCTTCTATGACTTGAAGAACGCGCAACTCGGAGCCGTCGATTGTCGAATTCAGATTCAGGCGCGATTCGCCGACCATTGTTCCCACGAAATGCGGGTCTATATGGGCTGGCCGTTCCAAGTAGGTGTCTCCGAGCTTAAATTGACCGGACACTTGCAGACCCCATTCGAACGCATTTAATAATGGTCCCCCGCCAACATTTACGATGGAAAACTCCAGGCACCCCCCGGCTACCTCAGTGTGCTGGAGAATGAGAACCGGGTAGAGTTCGCCGCGCCGGGTTTGCTGCGCTATCAACATCATCCGGCGTGTGTAGAGCGTGTAAAAGACGAGCACAATCAGTCCGACTGCGGATGTGTTTTGGCCGTACGTCAGCCAATGCCACGGATGGATGAGTTGGTAGAGCAGTGCTCTGAGATTGTTGAGCTCCATGGGGTTGCTCTTTACGTGCGATTCCTCAAGCTGCTGTGAATGGGCTAACTGCTACCGGCTGATGCCTTCCAGTGGTGAACTGGCGGTGGCGTAGAGCCTGCGCGGCATGCGGCCCGCCAGGTAGGCCTGCCGCCCCGCAAGCACGCCGTGCTGCATGGCCTCCGCCATCAGGATGGGGTCGTGCGCTTCGGCGATGGCGGTGTTCATCAGCACGCCGTCGAAGCCGAGTTCCATGGCCAGCGTGGCGTCGGACGCGGTACCTACGCCCGCGTCCACGATCAGCGGCACTTCGGTGATCATCTCGCGCAGGATGCGCAGGTTGGCAGTGTTGCGCAGGCCCAGGCCGCTGCCGATGGGCGCGCCCAGAGGCATGACCGCTGCGGCGCCCGCGTCGATCAGGCGCTTGGCGAAGACAATGTCGTCCGACGTGTAGGGCAACACGGTAAAGCCTTCAGCAACCAGCACGCGCGTGGCCTCCAACGTGGCCTGGATGTCAGGGTAGAGCGTTGGCTTGTCGCCGATGACTTCGATCTTGACCCAGTCCGAAATTCCCACTTCCCTTCCGAGGCGGGCGGCGCGGATGGCCTCGTCGGCGGTAAAGCAGCCAGCGGTGTTGGGCAGCAGAAAGTAGCGCTGCGGATCGAGGAAGTCCAGCAGCGACTCACGCGAGCGGTCGAGATTGACGCGGCGCACGGCCACCGTGACCATCTCCGCGCCCGAGGCCTCGATCGCGGCCTGGGTCTGCGGCCCGTCCTTGTACTTCCCGGTTCCAACAATCAGGCGAGACTGAAAGGCGCGGCCGGCGATGACGAGAGGTTCCATGGCAGCAGTTTACAGTTGTCAGTTCTCAGTTGTCAGGAAGAGCGATGCAGAAACACAAAGCCCGCACCGGAGGGGCGCGGGCTCTGTGGCGGTGAGCTGTTGTGATTGACTTGAGGCGTCCTGTTTCGGACCGGCCTCGACGCTGGAGTTCTGGATCGTCGAACTAAGTGCAAGCCAAGAGCAGGACGCTCTAAGCCTCAGTCACCTCACGTAGCGTTTTGCAACTGTTACTGTCAATTTTCATAGGCTGGACCATCCTCCTTTCCCGTGTAGATGCAGCGTACCGGAGAGTGCGTGCGGGGTCAAGCCGGATCAGTTTCGCGAAGAAATCCGGTGGTGGGTCAGTTTGAAGAAAGCAGATCTCAGGGGCTAAAGCCCGAGCTGAAAATGAACGGCTTACGGCATCCATTCGACTTCGCTCAGGACAGGCTCTGAAGCCGTGCCCTTAACGAAGCGATGCAGACTGACCCACTACAAGAATTCCTCAAGTTTTGTCGATCTTTTTATACCATAGGGGGGTATACTATGTCGGGCGGCAGGACCTGCTCGGTTGCGGACGGGTGGCCAACCAAAAAAGCACCCCGCATCCCATCGACCCAGGACGGCGATTCGCATGGCCATTTACCTTCCATTCACACAACCCGGCCAAGATGGCAGATGGATGTTCCACCTCCCGTCGCCTGACCAATGCCGCGCATGGCTCCGAATCGGGGTGCTGGCGGCGCTGACGGGCAGCTTTGCCCTCTCTGCCGCGGCACAGTCCCTGAGTCCCGCGCTGCCGGACGCGCCACACGCCGCGTTGGCGGACGAGGCCGGCCGCAAGCCAGCGCAGTCCGAAGCTCCAGCCGAAGCGGCGGAGACGACCGCGCTGACCGTGTTTCCCCATAGCGACGACACCCGCTACTTCATCGCCGGCCAGGCCAACATCATCTTCCAGGCGCATGCGCCGTTTCACTCGCCCTACCAGGGACCGAACAGCCTGCTGCCGCGCGGGGAGTACAAGACCTCGCTGATCGGGACGCTCTACCTGGGGGCGGAACTCCTGCGCAACCCAGCGCACCACCTGGACCTCATCTACGACGAAGAATCGGCCGGAGGACGCGGCGACAGTGAGGCGCTGGGGTTGGCAGGATTCACCAACCTGGACGTCGTCCGCAACCCCAATCTGGGGCCGACCCCCTATATGGCTCGCGTGGAGTTGCACCAGACCATCGCCCTCTCCAGCAAGATGGTGGAGGCCTCGCGCGGACCGTTCTCGCTGGCGACCCAGGTACCCGAGCGACGGCTGGAGTTGCGCGCCGGCAAGATGAGCCTGCCTGACAGCTTCGACATCAACAGCATCGGCACCGACAGCCATCTTCAGTTCATGAACTGGACAACCGACAACAATGGCGCGTGGGACTATGCGGCGGATACGCGCGGGTACACCAACGCCGCCATCGCTGAGTACGACGACAAGGACTGGTCGGCGCGCTACGGCCTCGCGCTGATGCCCACGGTTGCCAATGGCATCGATCTGGATTGGAACATCGGACGGGCCAGCGGCCAGAATGTGGAGTTCGAGTGGCGGCATGGCCTGCTGGGGGGGCTGGTCAACCCCGACCGCAAGGGTGTGGTGCGCGTCCTTAGCTATGAGAACCACGCCAACATGGGCGACTACCGGCAGCAAAACATCAAGTTCCTGGAGCACCTGACCCCGACACCGGACATTACGGCGCACCCGCTGCAAAGCACGGTGAAGTATGG
>Ga0326727_10018393_pt1 | contig 14278 bp, 8 predicted proteins | sample MB2enrmetagenome_FD_207643 | JGI IMG/M metagenome (GOLD analysis project Ga0326727, IMG submission 207643) | Lab enriched peat soil microbial communities from McLean, Ithaca, NY, United States - MB29MY | ecosystem: Environmental > Terrestrial > Soil > Wetlands > Peat | place: USA: New York...
GTTTGTGGTGTGAGGATGAATATTTTTCACTGCCATGATTGGATTTGTTTGTTAGTATGCCACTTGAAATAAGGCAGTTGTGCGTTGACGCGTTATCTGCAGTTGTCAAATATGGAGATGTGAGATTTGATGAAAAAAATCACAAAAGCAGTCTTTCCTGTCGCGGGCCTTGGCACACGGTTTTTGCCCGCGACAAAAGCCAGTCCGAAAGAAATGCTGCCCGTAGTCGATAAGCCATTGATTCAGTATGCGGTTGAAGAGGCCGTTGCGGCCGGCCTGACGGAATTGATCTTTATTACCGGTCGCAACAAACGCTCGATCGAAGATCACTTCGACAAAGCCTATGAGTTGGAAACCGAGCTGGAAAACAAAAATAAACAAAGACTGCTGGATATCGTTCAGGGGATCATTCCCCGTTCGGTGACTTGCGTGTATATCCGTCAGCCCGAGGCGCTCGGCCTTGGCCATGCGGTGTCGTGCGCGCAGTCCATGGTGGGAAATGAACCATTTGCGGTGATTCTGGCCGATGACTTGATCGATGGCGAGCCTGGCGCAATGGAACAAATGATCCGGGTGTACCATGAAACGCAGCATTCCGTGCTGGGCGTCGAAACGGTGGCACGCTCTGAAACCGGTGCATACGGTATCGTCGAAGTCGGTCAATCCTCAAACGGCTATCTGCAAGTCAGTAGCATTGTGGAAAAGCCCCGTCCCGAAGAGGCGCCCTCCAATCTGGCTGTCGTCGGTCGTTATATCCTGACGCCGCGTATTTTCGAAAAGCTGAGCAATATCCAGCCGGGCGCCGGCGGCGAAATTCAGCTGACGGACGGTATCGCGGCGCTGTTGAAGGAAGAAGCCGTTTTCGCGTTCCCTTTTGCGGGGGTGCGTTATGACTGTGGTTCGAAACTGGGCTACCTCAAGGCTACCGTCAGTTTCGGCCTGAAACATCATGAAGTCGGCGCCGTCTTTGCCGACTATCTATCCGTTGCCGCCTCCGCCTGATGAAAACGCCATGCGCCCCTTTCTTGCCGGGCGCATGGCAACTGGTGTTTGGTGCAATTGTCTGCGTTCTGCATCCCTCTGACACTGACGCGTGTTCCGGTTTCTCCCTGCGATTCCTGCCTGGGCGATGCCACCCCTTCGTCTGACGCATCTCATTCTTCGCATGACGGATTCGCCAGCGTTTCGAAATGTCGTCGCGGATGACGCGACGAAATAACCCTGAACGATAGGAGGAGACATGTCGTTACTGTCTCGCAGAAAGCGCAGTCTCATCGGCCTGGTCACCTTGTCTTTGCTGCACGGGCCGGTCTTGGCCGATAGCCCTGTTGTTAGTCACACCGCGCAGGTTCAATCCGGCCCTGCCCAGTCAGAGGTCGATCGCATCCGCGCGGCCATTGTGCAAAAGGGGGCGCACTGGACGGCCCGCGTGACACCGCTGTCCGGTTTGCCCCTGAACAAGAAGCGCCGCTGGACGGGCGTCCTGCCGCCCAGAAGCACGGTGTCTTACACCAATCCAAAATATAGCCAACGTCTACCGGGCAGCCCCGCATTGCCCGCCCGGTTCGACTGGCGAAATTACAATGGGCAAAACTACGTTTCTTCGGTGAAGGACCAGGGGCAATGCGGCAGTTGCTGGGCTTTTGCGGTGACGGCCGCACTGGAATCCAAGGCCATGATCACGCAAAGCAAGTCCGATAATCTGGACTTGTCCGAGCAGATCGTACTGTCGTGCAGTCAGGCCGGCTCATGCGATGGCGGCTGGCCGGATCAGGCCGCCAGTTTCCTGACGGCGACCGGTACCGCCGGCCAGTCCTATTACCCGTACACCGCACAAAACGGCTCATGCAGTACCGCCGGCAACGGCTGGCAGAGCAATGCCTACAAAATGAAGAACTGGACCTATGTGGTCGAAAACGCCGTTCCGACCGTGGATGCAGTAAAAAATGCGCTGTCCTCCGGCGGGCCGCTGGTTGTGACCATGAATGTATACGAAGACTTTTTCTCGTATAGCGCCGGCGTATACAGCTATACCACGGGTGCGCTGGCTGGCGCGCATGCGGTCGTGATCGTGGGGTGGAACGATGCCGATCAGGCATTCATTATCAAGAACAGTTGGGGGGAAGACTGGGGTGAGGCCGGTTATTTTGAGATCGGCTATAGCGAACTCAATTCTGTCACCCAGCTGGGTCAGCAGATGACGCTGGTATACGGTGATGCGATTCCGCCGAATGACCCGTGCAGCTATACCCTGTCTAAATATACCGACGCCGCACCCGCCGTCGGAGAAAGCGGATCGGTCAATGTCTCGGTCAACGGAAGTTGCACATGGAATGCCACCAGCAATGCGAAATGGCTGACCCTCACCTCAGGGAAAAGCGGCACGGGGAATGGTAGCGTGGCCTACAAAGCGTCGCGCAATACCGGCGGTGAAGCTCGCTCGGGAGCGTTGACCATCGGCAGTCAGACCCTGACCGTGACACAGAGCGGAACCCATGGCGCGACCCCGGTGTGCGCCCTGACGGCCACGCCTGACACGATTGCCGCGGGCTCACCTTCCACGCTGGCAGCGAGCTGCAACCCCGCTGCAACGAGCTATCAATGGATCAACAGCGGATTCGCCCCGACATCGTTGGGTGGGCAGGTCTCTCCCAACACCACAACCGTTTATTCGGTGGTGGGCAGCAATGCGGCGGGCAGTGGCAATACGGCCAGCGCTACGGTGACCGTGACAAACGGCGTGCCGCTGACACCGACATCGCTGCTGGCGCCGGTCGGCGTGATAACGGGTAGCTCGCCGGCCTATCGCTGGAATGCGGTGGCCGGTGCGACGGCTTACTACGTCAATGTCCAGTCTGCCGACGGCACGACGGCGGTCAGTGCGCGGTACGATGCCGCAACGCTGGGGTGCGCGACGGGAAGCGGCGTGTGCTCGGTGACGCCGAATGTGACGCTGGTGAATGGTGCAACCTATGTCTGGACTGTGCTTGCGGCCAATCATGCCGGCTATAGCCCGTGGAGCATGGGGGTGCCGTTTTCGGTGAACGGATCGAATAAACACTGAGTCGCGGGGGGCGCAGATGGCGTCCGGCCCGTGCGTGAGCCGGACCCCGCTTGCAGTGGGGTCCGGTACCGCCTTGTCTGTGCCCGCTTATCCGATTTTTCGACCTTCGACCGGGTAGCCCGGGTCGGTATACCCGGGCGTCGAGGCGTGCCCCGGAGGAACCAGGCTGTCGACGAGCTTTTCGTCATCCGCGCCCAGTTCGAGACTCAGGGCTTCCCTGTAGCTGTCCCAGTGCGCTTCGGTGCGGGGACCGGCAATGGTCGAGCTGATCAGCCGGTTGCGCAGCACCCAGGCCAGTGCGAAGGCGATCGGCGTCGTCCCCCGCGCAGCGGCGTGCGCGGCGATGGTCTGCGCTATTTTTAGCGATTCGGGCCGCCACTCGGTTTGCTGAATGCGCCGGTCACCGCGACCGACGCGGCTGTCAGCCGGTGCGGGTGCATCCACGCCATATTTTCCGGTCAGGACGCCGCGCGCCAGCGGGCTATAGGGTACGACCCCCATGCCATAGAATTCGGCTGCCGGCAGCTGTTCGACCTCGGCGCTGCGGTCGACGATGTTGTACAGCGGTTCACTGGCAACGGGCCTGTCGATACCGAGCTGATCGGCGAGCCGTACGATTTCGGCGATGCGCCAGCCTTTGAAATTCGACACGCCGAAATAGCGCAGCTTACCCTGGCGTATCAGATCGCCAATGGCCCGTACCCCTTCTTCCAGCGGGACATCGGGAATGGCCCGGTGAAAATACAGAATATCGATGTAGTCGGTTCCCAGTCGTTTCAGACTGGCTTCGACCGATTGCATGATCCATTTGCGCGATTGGCCCTGTTCGTTCGGCCCCTGTGCGGTCGGGTAGCCGAACTTGGTGGCGACGACCCAGTTGTCACGGTGCGCGGCGATGGCGCGCCCGACGATTTCTTCCGACCGGCCTGCGTGATAGACGTCGGCCGTATCGAGGAAGTTGATCCCCTGGTCGTATGCTTTGTCGATGATGCGTTTGGCGGTGGCTTCATCGGTTTCACCGCCGAACATCATGGCGCCGAGGCACAAGGGGGAGACTTTCAGGGCGCTGCGGCCCAGATAACGGTAATCCATAGGGTTCTCCTGGCAGGCGCTGGCCTGCGCTGTTTGATCGGATCCGACGGGCGGATCAGATGCCCTTTTCATCAAAGATGCGCTGCGCGATGGGTAGCGCCGTATTCGCGGTCGGCCACCCGGAGTAGAACGCCAGATGGGTGATCGTTTCGATGATTTCGTCCCTGCTGACGCCGTTTTCGATGGCCTTGCCGAGATGAAAAGGGAGTTCGTTGGTCCGGTACAGTGCGATCAGGCTGGCGACCGTGATCAGGCTGCGATCCCGTGGCGACAGGCCGGGGCGTGTCCAGACGTCGCCAAACAGGACTTTATCGGTGAGGTCGGCGAGGGCGGGGGCGATGTGGCCAAACGCCTGGCGTGCGGCGGAGGGTTCAGTGCTCATGGGAAATCTCCAGGTCTGCGGCACGGCAACGATCAGGTGGTCGCTGCCGGAAAATTCAAGACAAGGAAATGATAAGAGGAATGGGTTTTGTGATTAAGACCCATAAATCGCATTCAGTCATGCGTTGGGTTCATTAATCCCGGGGCGGTAGCGCAGGGCCTCGACCACCAGCGCGAGGGCCCGCGAAGATTGTCTGCGGCTCGGATAGTACAAATGAAGGCCGGGAAAAGTCGGGCACCAGTCCTCAAGCACCGCCACCAGTCTTCCTGCTGCCACATCACACCGCACCATCTCTTCTGGCAGATAGGCGAGACCCAGGCCGGACCGGGCCGCATTCAGCATCTGGTTTGACCCGTTGAAGACCAGTTGGCCTTCGACGCGCACATTGAGTTCCTGATCGGCTTTTTTAAATTCCCATGCGTATAGACCGCCATGTGTCGGCAGGCGCAGATTGATGCAGTTGTGTCCGGTCAGATCGCGGGGACTCAGGGGCCGCGGGTGTTCAGCCAGGTAGGCCGGCGCAGCGACGACCCGCATGCGGGTATCCGGCCCGATGCGCACGGCGATCATGTCCTTCGCGACCTGATCCCCCAGCCGTACGCCTGCATCAAAGCGATCTGCGGCAATATCGGTCAGCCCGTAGTCGACGACGATCTCGACCTTGATATCCGGGTAGTCTGGAAGCAGTTTCGCCAGTCTGGGGATGAGCAGGGTGTCAGCGACGAAATCGATCGCCGTAATGCGGATGGTTCCTGCGGGCTTGTCGCGCAGTTCTGTCAGCGCCGCCAGCTCGCTGGCGATCTCTTCGAAGCGGGGACCGACCGACATGAGTAGCCTTTCGCCCGCCTCGGTGAGCGAGACGCTGCGTGTGGTTCGTGTCAGCAGGCGCAGATCCAGCCGGGTTTCCAGCGACCTGATCGTGTGGCTCAGTGCAGATTGGGACATGCCCAGATGCGCCGCCGCACGGGTAAAACTGCGCTCGCGCGCCACGGCGAGGAAGGCCAGGATGTCCTGATAATTTTCGCGTGCCATTAATGAACTGGGTGCATATAAACATATTTATTATAGCACCCAGTTGCATGATAAATGGCGCGAGCCAGCCTTAGCCCTTGCCGGGTAAGGGCTGCGCGGTGTCAGTGCTTCCCGGGGTGTTGCCAAAATCGTGGGCGGGAATCGACTGGATATCCAGCGCGGCAGGGGGCTCGTATTCACTGTTGCAAGCGGTCCTGTCATCTTCGCTCAATGGCGTGTTCATCGACTCGGTATCGACCGGCTTCAGCGATAAGGTCTCCAGCAGGTGTCCGGTATTGCTCAATACGGTCGCCTGGGCGATGGTCTTGTCCGCCTGCGCATTGATGTAAGCCCGTTGTGCATCGAACAGTTCGTTTTCACTGTCCAGTACATCCAGCAAGGTGCGCTGGCCGATTTCAAACTGCTTGCGGTAGGCATCGCGTGCCTTCTCTGTCGATAACTGATGTTGTTGCAGGGAGGTCATCTGTTCCTGCAGTTTGAGAACATTATTGTTGGCGATGCTGAGTGTCTGGCGCATGTCGCGGCATACCCGGTCGCGCTGATCCAGCGCCTCGTTGAATTTCTGGGCCGCGGCACCCAGGCGCGCCCTGTCCGCGCCGCCGCGAAACAGATTCATATTGAAAATGAGGTTCACCGACTGCTGGCTGGTTTTACCCAGATAGCCATCATAGTTGTCGGTATTGGGGGCTTTGCTGGCTTGCAGATCAAGCGTGGGCGAAAACGCCCCCTTGCGAACCTTGACTTCGTCCCTTGCCGCACGCAGCGAGGCCAATGCGCTTAACCAGGATGGGCTGTGTTCGATGCCGGCCCTGATCAGATTCGGCGCTTCGGGTTGGGCGCTGCTCAACGCCGGAATGTCATCGAGCTGTGCGGGGGGCTCGATGCCGGTGAGACGCCGAAAACGGGCCGAAACATCATGTAGGTTCGAATTGTCGGTAATCAGATTGGTCTGTGCCAACGCCAGTCGGCCCGCAGATTGTTCCAGATCGACCCGGCGGCCGACGCCGGCTTTTTCCTTATCGACCAGATGTCCCATGATGTCTTTGTGAACGGCATAGTTGTCTTTTGCCAGCATCACCAACTGGCGATAGCGCAAAACATCCGCATAAGCCTGCACGGTCTGTTGTGCCATGCTTTCCGACTGTGCCAGAAAGTCGAAATATGTGGCCTGCCGGGTATTGTCCAGCTCTCTCACCTGATGGTAGGTCTGGAGTCCGTGAAACAGATTCTGCGTGATATTCAGGGTCCATCCTTTGGTGGTGTAGTTTTGCGAGATGGGGGCCCCCGGGGAGTTCGGATAATGAAATTTCTGGTGGTTGGACGAGTAATTGATATCGACGGTTGGCCAGTAATCGGCTTTTGCCACGTCGATATCGTCCTGTGCGCCCTGGAATTGATGCAGTTTGGCCAGGACTTCGGGGTTGTGGGTAATGCTGCTCTGGACGGCATCTGCCAGGCCATAGCCCAGGGAGAGGCATGGAAGCACTGCAAAGATGATGCCGGAAGCCAGGATCACGGATTTGCCGAGTGATGGAGAGATAGGGTTCATTTCTTTGGATTCCGGTCGATTTGCGTAATGGGTTGAACATGAAAATGATGGTGTCATTGTTGCGTTTTTATGTGTCCATCATCCAGCCCTCCGGGCTCATCCGAATGAACAGGTGCGCCAAAGCCTTGTGTGTGCGTTCGGCGCAAGGGGGGGGCGATCCATGACCGGGCATGTCCGGCCAGTTGACGCGGGTGAAGCCGGTAACGGATAACAGGGCTGCCAAACGTTTCTTCTGGAGCAGGCGCCTGTGAAGAGTTATCAACTTTCGCTGATCCAGCGACTCTGGTTGCTGATGCTGTGCTTGATGTCGCTTTCCATCGGCAGTGCATTGATCGCCAATTTGCTCAACGCGCGCAGTTATCTCGAACAGCAGCTCACCGCACAAAACGCCGATAGCGCCAATTCGCTCGCCATGATGCTGACGCAGTACAAAGCGGATCCGGTGATGGCCCAGACACTGCTGAATGCGGCTTTCGAGCAAGGTCATTTTGCGGAGGTGCGATGGGATACCCCCCCTGGGCAGATGGCTATCCGGCTGCGCAATATCGATACCCGCGCAGGAACGCCCACATGGTTTCAAGGCTGGTTGACACTGGCGCCGCAGCCCGGAATGGCGCCGGTTAACAACGGATGGTCGCAGGCTGGCCGCATCGTGGTGAGTACCGACCTGGGTTTTGCCTACAGCGCCTTGTGGCGCGGCGCTCAGCAAACCGTATTCTGGTTGGGCGCCATCGGGCTTCTGGCCGTGGTCTTCGGCTCGCTGGATATTCGTCGTTTGCGTCGCCAACTGAGGGCTGTCGTCCGTCAGGCGCAGGACATCAGCGAGCAACGCTTCGTGCAGATTTCGCTGCCCCGCATTCCCGAGCTGGCCGAGGTCGTCGGCGCCATGAATCATATGGTCAGGCGCTTGCAAAACTACCTCGACACGCTACGCGCCGAGGTCGACCGTTTGCGCAAGGATGTTCTGACGGACGCACTGACCGGTTTGCCCAATCGTGAAGGTTTCGAACGGTATACGGAGACTCTGCTCATGCCGGCGGATGACCCGCTGAGGGGGTATTTCCTGCTGATCCGTATCGCGGGGTTGGCCGAACTGAATCAGCGGCTGGGGGGCGATGCGGTGGACCGGCTGCTCAAATATGTCGCATCGGATCTGTCGCGACGCTGTCTGGAGAAGCCCGGGTGGATGGCGACGCGTCTGCGGGGCGCTGACTTTGCGCTGTTATGCCCCGAATCGCAACAGCAGGACGCAGGTGACCTGGCCCGGACGCTATGTGGCGGCTGGGCCGGTTACCAGCGCATGGGACTCACCGATCAGCCTGGCGTTGGCTATATCGGCATGGTCGATTTCAATGCGGGAGACCCCCTTGATGGTGTGTTGGCACGCGCCAGCCAGGCGCTGATCCTTGCCGAAGCCCAGACGCTGAATTCCTGGTCGCTCGGGGAAGGGGGGCGGGTTGAAAACGGGCAGGCGCGCGATATCGATTGGCTGCAGTTCATCGGGCAATTGTGTTGTGAGGCGCGATTACAATTGCGCTGGTATCCGGTTCGCCTGGCGGATGGCGAAATTGCGTGGCATGAAGGCATGCTGTTCTGTCCAAAGACCGACTCGACTTCGCAGATGAGCGCGTTGCGGCTGGTTTCCGAGGCGTTGCGTGTGGGACGGGGGCACGAGCTCGATCTCCACGCTCTGTCGCTGGCGATGCAGCAGGGGCCGTCTGGCGTGCGGGCGGTGAATCTGTCGCCAGACTCTCTGGCGCATCCGGCATTCCTGCCTCAAGTCTTGTGTCTTCTCGCGCTGGATCCTGCGCAGCGCATTCATTTCGAGTTCACGGAAATCTGCCTGGAAGCGCATTGGGATGCGCTGCTGGTGTTTGGCCAGGCGGTGCGCCCCCTGGGGCATCAACTGGCGGTGGAAATTCTGGGGTATAACCTGACGCTGGTCGCGCGTACCCACGAAGCACGCATTGCCTATCTGGTGCTGGATGGTCAACTGACGCGCAATATCGCAGACGATGCGGGGCGTACCGCTTTGTTGTACGGATTACTGAAAATGGCCGCGCTGATGTCGATTCAGCTGGAAGCCAAGGGCGTCTCCCGTCAGCAAGACCATCAGCGCTTGATCGATATCGGCATTCATTACCTGACCGGCCCGGCGGTGTGAGGGGGAAGATCAGGCGATTGGCGACGGTTTGGGCATGATCTCAGCGGGGTGGCCCCCTGGGCCATCCCCGCCGTCAATGGTATCTCGCGCGGGGATGCACCTTGCGGTGCAACCCGCGCTACGAAGGGTGTGGACCGCCCCCGAGGGGGCGACGCTGCTTGCGGGCTTACCCGTGCTCGACGCGCAACGGCTCGCCGGTGAGGCTTTGCAGTACCGCCTGATGACTTGTCAGGGCGGCGGTGAGGTTGTGGACGGCTTCGAGCGCCCGCTGACTGCTCATCGACATGTCGGATGCGGCGGTCGCACTGCCCATGTTGCCCGACAAAGCGTGCAGGTCTGCGGACGGGGTGATGGCTGCCGGCAGGCTGATTTCTCCTTTTCCTGTGATCAGATCGTGCAATTCAAGTGCAGGGGCCGGATTCAACGGTTTCGGTGCACCCTGGGCGGCCGGGAGAGTTATTTCGAGATGAATGGTCTCCACGCCCGCCAGACGGATAGACGCAGCGCCCTGTTCCTGGGGGGGGCCAGGGTTGTGATCGGCAGGGTGCAGGGTGCTGTCGACACTGCTTTCCGTGCTGGCGATCAGCGGATTACCGGTCAGTGAGTCGGTGTTGGTTGCGCTGGCGGGGTTGCCGGCCTTGTCCATCGTTGCCGCGGTCACCGTCAGCGGACCATTAAGCAGTGAACCCAGATTGGCGGGCGGCGTGGTCCATGTCCCGCCATTGCTGACGGTGGTGGTGGCGGTCACGCTGTGATTGCTTCCGTCAGTAAACGTCACCGAGACCCCTTGACCCACCTCGACGCCCGCAACCGTGCCGCTGACCACCACGGCGCCACTGTCCGTGTTGTTGTAAACGCCCCCGATACTACCGTCGCTGCTGATGGCAATGCTGGCTGTCGTGTCCAGGGTATCGCTGTCACTGGTCGAGGCGGGGTTTCCGGCCTTGTCGTGCGTCGTTGCCGTGACGGTGACGGGACCATCCGTCAGCGGGGCGAGATTGATGGAAGAGACGACCCATGAGCCGTCCGCTTGAACGGTCGTGTTCGCCATGACCGTATGGGATGCGCTATCGGTGATACTGACGGCAACGGGTTGCCCCGATTCCACGCCGGTCGCCGTACCGGTGACTGTGACATTGCCGCTGTCGGCCTTGTTGTAGACATTACTGATGCTGCCGTCGCTGTTGATTGCAATCGAGGCAAAAGTATCCAGTGTGTCATTGTCGCTCACCATGGCGGTGTTACCCGCCCGGTCCTGCGTGCTGGCGGTGACGGTCACCGGGCCGTCCACCAGGGTGGCCATGCTGATCGGGGTAATCGACCATGTCCCGTCGCCTCGCACGGTGGCGTGGGCCGTGATGGTGTCGCTTGCAGCGTCAGAGAAGGTTACGGTGACGGTTTGCCCTGCTTCCACTCCCAGTACGGTTCCCGAGACGGTGACCGCGCCGCTGTCGGCCAGGTTGTATACGCCGCTGACGCTGCCGTCGCCGGTGATCGCGATGGCGGCAAAGGTGTCCAGCGTATCGCTGTCGCTGGCCGAGGCCGGATTGCCTGCACGGTCTGACGTACTGGCGGTGACGGTCACCGGTCCGTCCGTCAGTGAGGCAAGGCTCGCGGCCGGGCTCGCCCAGTTGCCCCCGGCCTGCACCGTGGTGTTTTCGGTGACGGTGTTGCCCTGGCTGTCTCTGAAGACAACGGTGACGGGTTGTCCCGCTTCCACGCCCGATACGGTCCCCGAGACGATGACCGAGCGGCTGTCGGCCAGGTTGTAGACGCCGCCGACACTGCCGTCGCTGCTGATGGAAAGACTGGCATGGGTATCCAGCGTGTCGCTGCGGCTGGTGGTGGCCGGGTTGCCGGCCTGGTCATGTGTGGAGGCGGTGACCGTGACCTGACCATCCACCAGACTGGAGAGATTGGCCGGGGTGATGGACCACGCGCCACCGGCTTGCACCGTGGTATTGGCGATGACGGTGTGGCCGCGGGTGTCGGAAAATGTCACTGTTACCGCTTGTCCTGTCTCGACGCCTGTAACGGTACCGTTGACGTTGACCGAGCGGCTGTCGGCCAGATTGTAGAAGCCGCCGGCACTACCGTCGCTGCTGATCGCGATGTTGGCAACGGTGTCCAGCGTATCGCTATGGGTGGTCGTCGCCACATTGCCGGCCAGATCGGTGGCTGTGGCACTGACGGTAATGCTGCCATTGGTCAGGGAACCGATATTGATCGGATTGGTGGTCCATGCTCCGCTGCCCTGAACCACCGCGGTGGTCGACAAGGTGTTGCTGTTGGTATCGGTAAACGTCACGGTCACGGTCTGTCCGGCTTCCACGCCGACAACCGTGCCGGTGACAATGACCGCACCACTGTCGGCCCTGTTGTAAACCCCGGCGACACTGCCATCGTTGCCGATGGTGATGCTGTCATGGGTATCGAGAACATCGCTGTTGCTGCCCGATGCCGGATTGCCCGCCTTGTCGGCTGTGGCTGCGCTGACCGTGACCGGGCCATCGCTCAGGGGCGCCAGATTGGCCGGCGCAATCGCCCATGTGCCGCCGGCTTGTACCGTTGCGCTGGCGCTGACCGTGTGACCGTGCGCATCGGCAAAGGTGACCGTGACGGGTTGACCGGTCTCGACGCCCACGACGGTGCCGCTGACAACCACCGCGTGGCTATCCGCCTGGTTATAGATTCCATCGACACTGCCATCGTTGCTGATGGCGAGCGAGGCGAAAGTGTCCAGCGTATCGTTGTTGCTGCTGGATGCGGGATTGCCCGCTCTATCGGCGGCGCTTGCCGTCACCGTGATCGCGCCATCGGTCAGGTGGGCCAGACTGACCGGCGAAATCGACCATGTGCCACCGATCTGGACGTTGGTGTTCGCGCTGACACTGTGTCCGTTGGCATCGATAAACGTGACGGTGACCGGCTGTCCTGTTTCGACGCCGGCGACGGTACCGCTGACGATGACCGAACGGCTGTCCGCCAGGTTGTAGACGCCCGCTACGCTGCCGTCGCTGCTGATGGCGAGTGAGGCGAACGTGTCCAGGGTGTCGTTGTTGCTGGCGGTTGCGATATTCCCCGCGTGATCCTGGGTGGTGGCTGAGACGGTGACCGGGCCATCGACCAGACCGGCAAGGCTGGCGGGTGGTAGCGTCCATGTGCCGTTGGCCAGGACCGTCGAGGTGGCCGAGACCGTATTACCGTGCGCGTCGGTAAAGATCACCATGACGGATTCGCCGGTCTCAACGCCGGACACCGTACCGCTGACAATGACCGCTCCGCTGTCCGCCTTGTTGTAAACGCCGCCGATGCTGCCGTCGCTGCCGATGGAAATACTGGCATGGGTGTCCAGCATGTCGTTGTCGCTGATCTGCGCCGGATTGCCCGCGCGATCCTGTGTCGCAGCCGACACGGTGATCGGACCGTCAGACAGGGAGGCCAGGCTGGCCGGGGTAATGGACCATACGCCGCCCGCCTGTACGGTCGTGTTCGCCGTGACGGTGTGGCTCAAGGCATCGGTGAATACGACAGTGACGGGTTGGCCGGTTTCGACGCCCGTCACGGTGCCGCTGACCGTGACCGCGCGACTGTCGGCCAGGTTGTACATGCCGGCGACACTACCATCGCTGCTGATGGCGATGGCGGCAAAAGTGTCCAGCGTATCGTTGTGAGTGGCGTTGGCCACATTGCCTTCTTTGTCGGTCGCGGTCGCGGTCAGGGTGAGACTGCCGTCTGCCAGAGGGGCAAGGCTGACCGGGCTGATGGCCCAACTGCCATTGCCTTGAACGGTGGTGGTCGCGGTCACCGTATTGCCGTGCGAATCGGTAAAGGTCACCGTGACGGTCTGACCGGCTTCCACGCCGGCGACCGCCCCGCTGACAATGACGGCACCGCTATCGGCCTTGTTGTAGACCCCGCCGACACTGCCATCGTTGTTGATCGTGAGCGCTGCGTGAGCATGCAGAATGTCGCTGTCGCTGAACGACGCTGGCGTACCGGCGAGATTGTGGGTTGTCGCCGTGACGGTTAACGGACCGTCGGTCAGGCCCGCGAGGTTTGCCGCCGGCGCCGTCCAGCCTCCGCCGGCTTGCACGGTGGTACTCACGGTTACGCTATGACCATTGCCGTCGCTGAACGTGACGGTGACAGGCTGTCCGGTTTCGACGCTGGTCGACGTGCCGCTGACAATGACTGCACCGCTATCGGCCTTGTTGTAGACCCCGCTGACGCTCCCATCGCTGCTGATGGTAATGGTGGGGGTGACCAGGGGCGCAAAACCGGTGTCGTCGGGGACCACGGCATTGGCGGTCGTTACGGGCAGCGGGGTATCGGTCCCCGGCGCGGTGGTGGCGATATTCACATTGGTGGTCAAGGCTTCGTCGATGCGAGCAAGACGCACAAAACTGTGGCCGCTGTTTCCGGTGACATCGCCTCCGGTTTCCCCTGCGGCGGCGGGGGGCAGGTTGCCGAACGGATCCTGTCCCTGCGCCAGGGCGGTCAGCACCTGCTGGATGTCCGGTATGGCCTGGGGCGAGGGCGGCGTGTTGGCGAGCGGCGCACCGGTCAGGACGTCGGGGGTCAGAATCAGGTCCAGCGGACCGGCAAGCGTCGTGTGGGCGCCTGCATTCTGTCCCAATGTCACCTCTGCGCCAGACTGCAGGACGAGATGATCCCCCGGGTGGAGGCTGCTGCCTGCGCTGAGCGGGTGGGAATGTCCCTGGGTATCGATCTGGTTGACGCTGCCCCGGAGCGTCAGGATCTGGCTGGAAGGTGTTTGTGATGGCATAGGATTATACTTTTGTAAATGACAATGGAATAACAATCCTACGCAGCTAATCGGACAAAATGTACTGTACCGAAGTCTGTATGGCGGGATTCCGTCGTTCAGCGCTCGGTCAACGATTCGGCTTTGGCGCGCAGTATCGGCTTCATCAGGTACGACAAAATGCTCTTTTTGCCTGTAATGATATCTACCTGGGCGACCATGCCCGG
>Ga0326727_10018394_pt1 | contig 14277 bp, 14 predicted proteins | sample MB2enrmetagenome_FD_207643 | JGI IMG/M metagenome (GOLD analysis project Ga0326727, IMG submission 207643) | Lab enriched peat soil microbial communities from McLean, Ithaca, NY, United States - MB29MY | ecosystem: Environmental > Terrestrial > Soil > Wetlands > Peat | place: USA: New York...
TACAGATTCGTTATCGGCAAACGTTGGGACCAGGTGCCCGCCTTGTGTTCGCCGACACTGGCCGGACCACGGTTAACCGGAAGTCGATACCGGGTCCAGGCTGGCGAGAAAACCCTGTCGTCTGTACCGCTCGCGTCCCCGGAAGTGGCCCGCCATACATCCGGCTAATCCACTGCGCCCTGGCCCTGCGGTTCGCGCCATCCACGACGCCAGCGCACGGAGACGCGATGCATCCCCGGCGGCGGGGTCACCCTGACCTGCAGGGTATGGAAGCGTCCGTCGCGCGCCAGCGCTTCGGGGCGATAGCCGAGCACGTACTGGGATCGAATCTCGCGGCGGATGCGCTCCACGGCGTCGGCCAGATCGCTCATGCGCTCCACGGGGACGTAGCGGCCGGAGAGGTCGTCGCAGAGACGATCGAGCAATTGAGGTCCTTCCAGCACGCCGGGCCAGGCCATGGGAGAGTCCCCTTCGCGGATGTCCACGGCGTACAGCTCGATATCCATTTCTTCCAGACGGCGCCGCACCTGGAGTTCGCGAAGGCGGCTGGCGTTATCTCCGCCGTCGGAGAGCACGAACATCACCTTGCGCGGATTTGCGCCTCGGGCGGCGTAATGGCCGGCCATATCGATGGCGTCGAGCAGAGCGGTTGTGCCGTGCGCGCGCGCATTCAGCAGAGCGCCGGAGATGGCCGCGTCGTCGCGAGTCCATGTCTGCGCCAGTTGCGCCCGACTGGAGAAGGTCACCAGCGCGAACTCGTCGCCCTTCTCCGCGGAGCGCAGCAGCTCAGCGACAGCTTCGGCGCAGCGCGTCAGCTTGCTGACCATGCTGCCGCTGGTATCGAAGACCACCACCATGGAGACCGGCGTCTGATCTTCGCTGAACCACGAGATTTTTCGCTCGGCGTGGTTTTCGAAGAGTCGAAAATTCGCTTTGGTCAGGCCGGCGATAGCGCGCCCGTGCGAATCCACCACGCTGGCGTCGACCAGGACGATTTCCGAGGAGACGCGAATGCGGCTGGCTTCGCCTTGCTGAGCGCTGGGGCGATCACCGGCTCCGAGCGCGGGTAGCACTAAGGCCAGCAGCGCAGCGATTCGCGGCCTCATTGGATCGAAGGTATCACGAGTAGCGGCTGCCGCGATGCCTTATGTGCGTCGGGATCGGACGTGAAAGTACCGATTGACGAAGGTACGCGGTACTACCGAAGACCGCTCCCTCCGGTCACGGCTCGGTTAGGTGACCGGCTGCTGTTGCGTGAGACAGTGCAGCGTGCCCAAGCCGAGGACCAGATCGACGGCATGAATTCCGACCACCGGGCGGTCGCGGAAAAGCTCGCCCAGGATGCCGAGCGCCACGCGATCATGAGGGTCGTTGAAGGTGGGCACCAGCACCGCGGCATTGGCGATGTAGAAGTTGGCGTAGCTGGCGGGAAGGCGCTCGCCATCGAATGTGAGCGGGGCGGGCATGGGAAGAGCGACGACTTCGGGCCGCGAGCCGTCTTCGAGGCGCAGATCCCGAATGCGCTCCCAGTTCTCCGCGAGCGGGCGGTAGTTGATGTCGTGCGGATTGTCCTCGCGAATCAGAACGACCGTGTTGCGGTTCACGAAACGGCAGATGTCGTCGACGTGGCCATGGGTGTCGTCGCCCACGACGCCGCCGGCGAGCCAGAAGACGTTGGCGATGCCCAGGTTGTCACGGAGCGCCGCCTCGAACTGCGCGCGGCCGAGCCCCGGGTTGCGAACCTGCACGCTCGGATCCAGATAGCATTCTTCGGTGGTGAGCAGCGTGCCGCGGCCGTTTACGTCAATGCCGCCGCCTTCGAGGACGAATGGCCGGCCGCTCGCCTGAGCGTCGAACAACCGCTTGCCGAGGCGCTTCGCCGCCGCTTCCGGAACCCGCCGATCCTTCCGCCAGTCGCGATACTTCGCCCAGGCATTGAAGTGGAAATGCACGATGGCGGTTTCGAGCCTGCGGCCGTGGCAGCGGCGTACGAAGATGGGACCGCTGTCGCGCATCCAGCCGCGGTTGGTGGGACGCACGATGAACTCCACGCGAGAAACACCCGCACCCGCGCGGGTCAGATATCGCCGCGCCAGCTTCTCTTCCGCTTTCGAGTTCACCAGCAGGCGCACGATTTCGCCCGGGGCGATGCGGCGGACCATCTCGCCGTAGACCCAGCGAATGGTGTCGAGCTTGCCGGGCCAGTCCGTGGGGTTGTGCGGCCAGCCCAGCCACGTGGCTTCGTGTGTCTCCCATTCGGCGGGCATGGAAAAGCCGAAGGAGGCCGCGCATGATGTCCGCATCCAGGCTACAATTCTCTCATCAGGAGAACCGCGCCATGCCGGTTTCGGCGCCCGATTTCCGCATTTTGTTTGAATCGGCGCCGGGACTCTACCTGGTGCTAAGTCCGGAGTTTCGTATCGTCGCCGTGAGCGACGCCCAACCCCTGATCGCGAGTGTTGCGGCCCCCAGGACAACCGGAACGATCCTGCTGGTGGAGGATCAGGCGCCCGTGCGCATGCTTGCCGAGGACGTGCTGTGCGAGGCTGGGCATCGAGTGCTCTCCGCGGGCAATGGCGCCGAGGCCCTGAAAATGGCGGAATCCTGGGAGGGCGAAATCGACCTGTTGATCACCGACGTGGTGATGCCGGAGATGAGCGGCCCTCAACTGGCGACGCGCGTGACGCGCACACGGCCGTCCATAGTGGTTCTCTACGTCTCGGGTTACACCGATCACGCGCTGCTTCATCGCGGAGTCTTCGAAGTGGGAACCGCCTTCCTGTCCAAGCCATTCGCGCCGGAAGCGCTGGTGCAGCGGGTGGGAGAGTTGCTGCAGGCACGACAGGACGCGGTGCGGGCGTCCGGAGCTGCAATGTGATTTCGAATCGCTCGGTGCCGGCCGACACGATCCTGCCGCACATCGCCTATGAGGATGTCGAGGCGGCCAGCGCCTGGCTCAGCAACGCCTTCGGCTTCGTTGAGCGTTACCGCTACGGCGACCCGCTGAGCGGAGCGCAGATGCGCGCCGGGAACGCCTGGATCATGCTGCACCGCGTCCGGCAGGAACGCGCAACACCGAAAAAGCTCGGCGCGGCAACGCAGAGCCTCACCGTGTTTATTGAAAACGTGGAGGCGCACTACCAAAGGGCCAAAACCGCTGGAGCCACCATAGTGGAGGAACTGCACGAGACGGTGTACGGCGAGCTGCAATACGCGGCGGAAGATCCGGACGGCCACCATTGGCTGTTCTCGCGTCATGCCCGGGATGTGAGCCCCGAGCAGTGGGGCGCGGTGGTGGCGCACGCGGCGGACACGTCTGGCTAAGCGGAAAGTCTCTCGGTAACCGGCTAAACTCGATACTGTTCACTTTGCGATGGCGCACGCGGCGCCAGCCGCGTCCCTTCGGTGCCGACGAACGACGCGGCTGACGCCGCGTATCCCAACAGCGGAGGAAGTCCGAAGTGAACAGTATTGCATCTATAAGACTCGAAACCGGACGCCGGCCCCGGCCGTTGCGCGCGGTTTCGTGGATGCTCACGCCGCGCGCCGTTGGCATTCCAGCACGATCCGCCCGCCCGTGACGTGCGCGTCCACCATACCTCCAGGCGTCACCCGTCCGCTCGACACCAGCGACGCCAGCGGCTGCACGATAGTCCGTTGCAGCGTCCTCTTCAGCTCGCGCGCGCCGTATTCCGCGCTGGCCCCGGCGTTCAGCAGAAACGAGCGAGCGCGCCCGCCGACGTTCAACAGGAAGGAACGATCTCCGAGCCGCTTATCGATATGCTCCTGCAGGTCGCAGATCAGCAGACCCAGAATCCTCTCCAGCGCACCGCGGCCCAGCGGCGCGTAGGTGATGACGCTGTCGATGCGATTGACGAACTCGGGCGAAAAACGCCGGCGCACCGCATGCATGCCGATGCGCTCGATGCGCCGCTCCCGGGCGCGCTCGTCTTTCGGCGCGATACTGGCGAAACCAAATCCGCCGTTCAGCTCTTCGCTCATCCTGGCGGCGCCCAGGTTGCTGGTGAAGAAGATCAGCGTTTTTTCGAAATTCACCGCGGTGTTGTCGCCCAGCCGCAGGAGACCCTTGTCGAGAACGCCGAGCAACAACCGCGTCATGGACGGCGCCGCTTTTTCGATTTCGTCGAACAGAAGGATCGAGAGCTCGCATTGCGGGCTGGTCTGGGCGCGCAGCGCGTCGCGCGAGAGATAGGCCGGCGTCTCCCGGTGCCCCAGATAACCCGGCGGCGCGCCGACCAGCCTGGCCACCTCGTGTTCCAGCGCGAACTCGCCGCAGTCCACCTTCACCAGCTTTCGTTGGCTGCCGTGCAGAATGTCGGCGATGGCCTCAACAGTTCGCGTCTTCCCCGTGCCCGTCGGACCCAGCAGGAGGAACACGCCCGCCGGCCGCCCTTCCGGCGAAAGACCCGCCCGATGAACGTCCAGCCACGGCGCGATGGAGCGTACCGCGGCTGGCTGGCCGATCACCCGCCGTTCCAGCTCCTGCACGAAGCGGCCCTCCTGCCAGGGACGAGGTTTCCGCGCTTCTCCGCCGACAGCAATCACCAGCCACCTCCCGACGCTGCGAATTGGAAGCGTCAGTGTACGCCGGTCATCCGCGGCTGCAGACTCAAATGAGCGCGCTCGGACTTGGTTTGCGCAGGAATCGAGCCGCTCTTTTTTTCGAAAAATGAACGAATTGCGTTTTCTATGCGCTCCGCGGCATGGCCATCGCCATAAGGGTTGTGAACGCGCGCCATGAGGCCGTATGCCGCGGGCGAATCCAGCAGTTGTTCGGCGCTGGTCACGATGCGCCGGGGATCGCTGCCCACCAGCTTCACCGTGCCGGCCTGAACCGCTTCGGGCCGCTCCGTCTTGTCTCGCAGCACCAGAATCGGCTTGCCCAGGGACGGCCCCTCCTCCTGTACGCCGCCGGAATCGGTAATCAGGATGTGCGCGCGGCGCATGAGGTCCACAAACGGCACGTAATCGAGGGGTTCGATGAGCTCAATGTTGGCGCGACCCTCCAGCAGCCCGCGGAGCGGCCGCTGCACCTGCGGATTGGGATGAACGGTGCACGCAATCTGCACGTCGGGCCGCGCCGCCAGGCGCAGCAGGGCGGAACAGATTCGCTCCAGTCCGGGGCCGAAACTCTCGCGCCGATGCGCAGTCACCAGCAGGAGGCGCTTGCTCTCGTTCAGCCAGGGCCACGCCGGGCGCGCGAGGTATCCGCTTTCAAGGCCGTCGCGCACGTGCAGCAGAGCATCGATAACGGTGTTGCCGGTGACCGCGATGTTCCCCCTCGGAATGCCCTCCGCACGGAGGTTCGCCGCGGCCTGCCCGGTGGCCGCCAAATGAAGCGCCGCGAGGCGAGTGGTCAGCACACGGTTCATTTCTTCCGGGAACGGCTGCGAGAAATCGCCCGTGCGCAGGCCGGCCTCGACGTGGGCCACCGGAACTCGCCGATAGAACGCCGCCAGAGCGCCGCTGAGCGTGGTCGTCGTATCGCCCTGGACAACCACCATGTCCGGCGCTTCCGCGTCCATTACCGGATCGAGCGCGGCAATGGCCCGCGCGGTCGTTTGCGCCGGCGTCTGGCCGGGCCGCATCAGGTTCAGGTCGCGATCCGGAGCTACCTCGAAAACCCGCAGGACCTGATCGAGCATTTCCCTGTGCTGAGCGGTCACCGCGACGCTCACCCGATACAAGCCGGCGAACCGGCGCAGGCAGAGCACCACCGGACACAGTTTGATCGCCTCCGGCCGGGTACCGAAGACTACCAGGACCTTCCGCTGCACGCAACCGTAGTGGCTGCGGCGGGAGGCGGCTCTCAGCCTGGACTACTTGTGGCGATAGGTGATTCTGCCCTTGGTGAGATCGTAGGGGGAAAGCTCCAGCGTGACGCGGTCGCCCGCGAGGACGCGGATGCGATTGCGGCGGAGCTTGCCCGCCAGGTGGGCCAATACGGTGCGCTCCTGATCGAGCTGGACGCTGAACAGACCGCTCGGAAACTTCTCAACGACGGTTCCGGTCACCTCAATGCAGTCTTCCTTGCTCATCTTCCTCCTGCAGGGAGAATATCCACGGTTAGTAGCTTATCAGATCAAACCCGGCCTGAAAACGCCGATACGTGAAGGTACAAGGCCATGTTCGAGTTCCACGACGAGTATCTGGTGGGCGTGACGGCGATCGATCAGCAGCACCGGCGGTTGTTCCTGCTGGCCGAGCGGTTCCGTCAGGCCGTGGCCACCGGCAGGGCGAGGAATATCCTCGACGAAACGCTGGACGGTCTGTTGCGCTACACTCAGTCGCACTTCAACGTGGAGGAGCGGCTGATGGCCTCCATCGGCTATCCGGAACGCCCGGAGCACGCGGCTCAGCACGCCGGCATCTGCAACCGCCTTGACGAGCTTCAGCGACGCTTCAATGAAGGCGACACCGCCATCACCATCGAGATTCTGCAGTTCTTCTCGCGGTCGGTCATCGCTCATATCATCTCCTGGGACCGACGGCTCGGCGAGTTTCACCACACGAGCAAAGAGCAGAAGGCTCTGGCCGGCTGAGGGGGGCGTTCACCGGGCGTGTGCCAGGATGGACGCGGCAATCGCCGGAAGGGGCAGTACCATATCCACCGCTCCGCGCTTGATGGCCTCGTTCGGCATGCCGAATACCACCGAAGTCGCCTCATCCTGCGCAATCGTCGCCGCGCCCGCTTCCTTCATCTCCGCCATTCCGCTGGCGCCGTCGTCGCCCATGCCGGTCATGATCACGCCCACGGCGTTGGGGCCCGCGTAGCGCGCGGCCGAGCGGAACAGTACATCCACCGAGGGGCGATGCCGCGAAACCAGCGGGCCGTCCCGGATCTCCACGTAATACCGCGCCCCGCTGCGCTTCACCAGCAGATGGTAGTTTCCCGGCGCAATGAGTGCGCGCCCGCGCAGAATCGTGTCGTTCGGCTCGGCCTCCTTGACGGAAATCCGGCAAAGGCCGTCCAGCCGGTCGGCGAAAGCTCGCGTAAACAGCTCCGGCATGTGCTGGACGATGACAATGCCCGGCGCGTCCGCGGGCAACGCCTCCAGCACCGTCCGCAGCGCCTCGGTCCCGCCGGTGGAAGCGCCCACCACGACGACTTTTTCGGTGGTTTCCAACATGGCGCCGGAGCGCCGCGCGAGCACCGCGTCCGCCGTGAGTTTGGGCTCCACCGGCCGGTTCGCCGACGGCGCGCGCACTCTTGCCGCCGCCGCTGCGCGCACGGCCTGACAGACTGTAACCCGCGATTCCTCCAGAAACTGCCTGCTCCCGAGGCGTGGCTTCACGATGATGTCCACCGCGCCATACTCCAGCGCCTTCAGCCGGCTTTGCGCCCCCTCCTCGGTGAGACTCGAACAGATGACCACGGGAATGGGGTGCTGCGCCATGATCTTCCGCAGAAACGTCAGCCCATCCATGCGCGGCATCTCGATATCCAGGGTGATCACATCCGGCGTCTCCTGGGCAATCCGCTCGGCCGCGACAAACGGATCGCTGGCCGTGGCCATCACCTCGATGGCCGGATCGCTGGAGAGAATCTCGCTCAGGGTCTGCCGGACGAGCGCGGAATCGTCGACGATCAGTACGCGTATCCGGCCGTCCTTCATACCCAGGCCCTGTCGCCGGCGGCCGGCGTCGCGGCATCTGCGTTGTTGCGAGGGCGAGCGCCCAGCTTCTCCAGCCGATGTACCAGCACTTCGCCGGTCGCGGTATGGAAGCGTATGGTACGGCCCCTCGTTCCGCCCAGGTCGGAAGCCAGCACGGCGAATCCTTCCTCCTCGAGAACCTCCAGCGCCACCTGGCAATTCAGCGCGCCTACCGTGGGCCGGCCGGTTCGGGAAGGGCCCACCGGCAATACGTCGGCGCCGCCGAACACCTTCACCTCCACCTCGCTGCGCAGCGCTCCCATCTCGTCGAATTTCCGGACAAGGTGGTGGATAACGAAGTCCACGTAATGATGACCTTCGGGCGCGATCGCGCCTCGCGGGCTTCGCGGAAGCACCCCATGACACAATGCCCCGGCGCCCAGCCGCGGACTCCAGAACGTGACGCTGACGCAGGACCCCAGAATGGTCTGCAGAATCGCCGGCTCGCGGGCGAGGTAGAGCTCTCCGGGCTGAACGTTGACCTTCGGCAGTTCCATCTCAGCCCCACTTCCGGTAGACCGCCGGACCCGCCATGGTCAGCGGCAGATCCATATTCTGAAGCGATTCGGAGTGACCCGCGAAGAAATAGCCTCCGGGAGTGAGCTGCCGGACCAGCTTTCCGAGAATGCGAATCTGCGTCGGGCGATCGAAATAGATGATGACGTTCCGGCAGAAGATAATTTCCGGCGGCTCGTTGATTCCATAGTTGGCGTCCATGAAATTGAGCCGCCGGAACTCGATTCCGGCCCGCAGCTCGGGAATCACGCGAACCAGGTTCGACCCGGGATCGCGGCTGCGCATCAGATACTTTCGGCGAAAGTCGGCGGGCACCGGGGCGACGTCGTCCGCTTTGAAGATGCCCATTTTCGCCTTCTCGAGGACCTGTGTGGAAATGTCGCTGGCCAGCACACGGAAACGGAAGCCGGGATGATCTTCCGCGTACTCGCTGAGCACCATGGCCAGCGTGTACGGCTCTTCGCCGGTGGAGCATCCCGCGCTCCACACCACCGCCTGCCTTCCCGCGCCGCGCCGGAGATCCAGATCGGGGAGCGCTTTCGCGACCAGGTGCTCGAAATGGTCCGGCTCGCGAAAAAAGTCGGTCTTGTTGGTGGTGACCGCGTCGATCAGATGGACCATTTCCTGCGACCGGCCGCCGGGCGTGAACAGAAAGTTGCAGTAATCGGCGGTGGAATCGAGCCGGAGGTGCTGCAGCCGGCGGCGGAGCCGCACCTCCAGCATGGTCTTCTTTTCGGGTCCCAGGCTGATGCCGGCTTCGGCGAGAATGAGCTCGCTCATCCTCGCGAAGTCCCGCCCCGACAGATTCTCGTTCAGCCTGTTCATGGTTCAGCTCGGGGCGCCGCGCGGCCCGCCCCGGTTCTTTCAGGCGGTCGTTTCCGCCATCTCGGCGCCACGAACCGCCGACAGTTCGTCGGCCGAGAAAATCCGGTCGATGTCGAGGATCATGATCAGCTGCGCATCGCGCTTGCCCATGCCGCGGATAAAATCGGTGCGGATTTTGGTGCCGATCCGCGGCGGAGGCTGAATGTTCTCCGGTTCCAGATCGATCACTTCCTCCACCGAATCGGCCAGCGCTCCAATCACGTTCGATTCGCCGTCCACCAGCATCTCCACTACCACGATGCAGGTATTGACGGTCTTCTCCGTCCGGGACATTTCGAAGCACAGCCGGAGGTCCACCACGGGAACCACGTTGCCGCGGAGATTGATCACCCCGCTCATGAACTCGGGCGTCCGCGGGATTCGGGTAATGTTGGTGAAGTCCAGCACTTCGCGTACTTTGGCGACGTCGGTGGCGAACACTTCCTCGCCCAGCCGAAAAGTGAGGTACTGCCGCGTTTCGGTGATTTCGGTAATGCTCATTATCTTTCCCTTTCGCGTGCAGACAGCCGGGCCTGCACCGTCCTTTCCCGGCGGATCGGCGGATGCCTGGCCCGGCTTGTCGCCTAGTAGCGTTCAAATTCCTTATCGACATGATCGCCGTCCTTCATCTTCAGGGCGACGCCCGTTTTTCCATTGGGTTTTGCGGGAGCGGCGGAGGCGCCTCGGCCCACCGCCTCGCGCAGCCGGTTCAGCGATTGCTGCGGCTTCGCCGGCCCGGAGTGGACAGCGGGGGCGGTGTCCCCGGTGCGGAAGAACCCGAGCGCGGTCATTAACTGATCGGCCTGGCCGGTCAGTTCCTCGGTGGTGGAAGCCATTTCCTCGGCCGCCGAGGCGTTCTGCTGAATCACCTTCTCCAGTTGCTGCAGCGCCTTGTTGATCTGCTCGGCCCCGGTGTCCTGCTCCTTGCTCGCCGCGGTGATCTCCTGCACCAGTTCCGCCGTCTTCTGAATGTCCGGAACCAGCTTGTCCAGCATCTCGCCGGCCTTCTCCGAGACCTTCACCGTCGTTCCCGAAAGCTGGTTGATCTCACCGGCGGCTTTCTGGCTGCGTTCCGCAAGTTTGCGCACCTCGGCGGCCACCACGGCGAACCCTTTCCCGTGCTCGCCCGCCCGCGCCGCCTCAATGGCCGCATTCAGGGCCAGCAGGTTGGTCTGCCGCGCGATCTCCTCGATGATGGAGATCCTGCTGGCGATTTCCTTCATCGCCGAAACCGCGCCCGAAACGCACTTCCCGCTTTCCTGGGCGTCGTTGGACGATTTCGTCGCAATGCGCTCGGTCTGCTGCGCGTTGTCGGCGTTCTGCTTGATGTTGGAAACCATCTCCTCCATGGACGACGATGCTTCCTCCGCCGAAGCCGCCTGCGCGCTGGCCCCGTTGGACACCTGCACCGACGAGGTGCTGATCGCCTGGCTGGCCGAAGCCACCTCGCCGGCGATGCCGCGAATTTCCGTCACCGTGCGGGTCAGTCCGGCCACCATGGACGTCAGCGCCTGCATCAGCTTGTCGTGCACCGAACGCTCCCGGACGGTTACCGTCAGGTTCCCCTGAGCGATCGCCTCGGCCGCCTGAGTCACGTCGTTCATGGCCGCGATGAGCGCGTTCAGGTTGTTCTTAATGTTGTTGAATTCGCCGTGGTAGGTGTCGGTGATCTGCGGCGGCAGATCGCCCTTGCTGATGCGGTCCACATAATTGGCGGAGACGTTCAGCGGCGCGATCACCGCCTCCAGCACCGCGTTGACCCCGCGAACGATGTCGGCATAAGCGCCCTGGAATCGTTCCGCGTTCCCGCGCTCGGTCAGCTTTCCGTCCTTCGCCGCGGCGGTAAGGTGAGCCAGCTCCTTTTGCAGACCCTGCAGCACCGTGCCCACGTTGTTGATCGCCTGCTTCATCTTTTCGTGGTCGCCCTTGTAGGTCTGGGCGATGAGTTCGTCGATCTTTCCGTTGGAGATTTGCGCCAGGATGCGGTTGCCTTCGCCGATGGGCAGCAGGATGGCGTCGAGCATGGCATTGACGCCGCGCACGATGTCGGCGTAGGCGCCCTGGAACTGCTCCGGCTTGCCGCGGTCGGAGAGCTGGCCCTCCCGCGAGGCGTCGGTGAGGCGCATTAGCTCTTTTTGAAGCCCCTGCACCACCGTGCCCACGTTGTTGACGGCCTGCTTCATCTTTTCGTGGTCGCCCTTGTAGATCTGGGCGATCAGTTCGTCGATCCTGCCGCTGGAGATCTGCGCCAGGATGCGGTTGCCTTCGCCGATGGGCAGCAGGATGGCGTCGAGCATGGCATTCACGCCCAGCACGATGTCGGCATAGGCGCCCTTGAACTGCTCCGGCTTGCCGCGGTCGCCCAGCCGGCCTTCCCGCGACGCTTCGGTCAAACGTGCCAGTTCCTTCTGCAGCCCCTGCAGAACCATGGCCACGTTGTTCACGGCCAGCTTCATCTTCTCGTGATCGCCCTGGTAAGTCTGGGCGATCAGTTCGTCGATTTTTCCGCTGGAGATCTGCGCCAGGATGCGATTGCCTTCGCCGATGGGGAGAAGAATCGCGTCCAGCATGTGGTTGACACCCAGGATCATCTCGCGGTGAATGCCGTGAAACTGATCCGCTTTGCCTCGTTCCTCGAGACGCCCCTGGCGGGACGCCTCCACCAGACGCTCGATCTCCTGAGATACGCGCTGCATCTCGGAATCGTGCGCCGTTTCCGCGACGGCGCCGGAACCGCGCGGCCGCTTCCTGCTGGTTTGCTCAAGTGACATGAATGCCTTTTTCCTTTCGGGTGAGTCCGTTGAATCCGACCGTTTCGTGCGTGTTTCTGCCTGGCGCGGGCCGCCTGGCCCCGCCCTTTCTGTCCTGCGCCGCCTGAATAGCTCCCTGGATCAGCCGCTGCGGATCGAGAATCAGCGCCACCGTCCCGTTTCCGAGAATGGTCGCGCCGGAGACCCTCTGCACATGGCGATAAAGCCGGCCCAGGTTCTTGATGACCGTCTGATGATTGCCCAGAACTTCGTCCACAACCAGCCCGTAGTGCCCTTGTTCGGTTTCCATCACCATGATTTGTTCGCGCTCCGGCCGCGGCGTGCCCAGACGCAGGTGCTCGCTCAGCCGAATGTAGGGGATGGTCTCGCCTCTCACGATGGCGATGTGATTTCCATGGGCCCTCTCGATGTCCTGCGCGGTCAGTTCCACGCATTCGAGGCTGCTGGCCAGGGGCAGAATGAAATGCATGTCTCCGATGCGCACCAGCAGACCGTCGATGATGGCCAGGGTGAGCGGCAGCCGCAGGGTGACGGTCATCCCCTCGCCCGGTTTGCTGGCGATGTCCAGCGAGCCGCGCAGCGCTTCCACGTTTCGCCGGACCACGTCCATGCCCACGCCGCGCCCGGAAACGTCGGTGACCTCCCGCGCCGTCGAAAACCCCGGCTCGAGGATCAGCGAAAACAACTCCGCTTCGGAGAGCTGCGCCGAGGGGTCGATCAATCCCCGCTCGACGGCTCGGGCGCGTACCGCCTGCGCGTCCAGCCCGCCCCCGTCGTCGCTGACGCGGATCAGCACCTGCGCTCCCGAGTGCAGCGCGGAGAGACGAATCGTCGCCATGGCCGGCTTTCCCGCGGCGCGCCGTTTCTCCGCGCTTTCGATCCCGTGATCCATGCTGTTGCGGATCAGGTGAATCAGCGGATCGTTGAGCTGGTCGATGACGGTCTTATCCAGCTCCGTCTCCGCGCCCTCGAAGGCCAGTTCCACCTGCTTGTGCAGCTCGCTGCCCAGATCGTGAACCAGCCGGCGGAATCGCTCGAAGGTGCCGCGCAGCGGCAGCATGCGGATGCTCATCGAGTTTTCCCGCAGTTCCGCGGTGAGCCGGTCGATTTCCTCGGAAACGGCGACAATGTCCGGATCGTCGCTGCGGGCAGAGATCTCGCTCAGACGAGCCTGTACGGTGACCAGTTCGCCGACAAGGTTCACCAGCTGATCCAGCTTCTCCGCGGAGACGCGGATACTCGACGCCACGCCGGGTGCGCTCGTGGACCGGTTCCTCGCGCCTCGAGTTTCCGGCCCTGTTGCGGTCTGTGCGGGAACGGGCTCAATCGCCAGATCGCAATTGTCCTCGATGAATATGAAAACGTCGCGAATCGCCTCCGGCGCCGCCGTGGTGGCAAGCGTCAGATCCCAGGCGACATAGCAGCGCTCCGCATCGATTTCGCTCAGCGGGGGTATCGCGGAGGCGTCCAGAGCGACTTCCAGTTGCCCCAGATCCCCCAGCTCGCGGAGCAGAAGAAGCGGATTCGTTCCGTTGAGAATCACGTCCGCTCCCGGCCGGAAGTGAATGCGCCACTGCCGCGAAACCCCGGTTTCGGCGGCCTTCACCCGATCCTGCACCGGCGGCGCCTTGCCCTCGTCGGCCGTTCCGGCCAGCAACCGCAACTCGGCCAGAATTGCCGCGGACCGCGCGGTGTCGGCCTGGCCCCGGCCGCTCGCCTCGTCCAGCATGCATCGGATCTGGTCGCCGGCGGAGAGCGTCAGATTGATCAGTTCGGAGCTGGCGGCAAGCCGGCCCGAGCGCAGCCGATCGAAGACGGTTTCCAGATCGTGGGTGAATGCGGCGATGTCGTCGAAACCGAACATCGAGCCGGATCCTTTGATCGTGTGCAGCGCCCGGAATGCCCGGCCAACGATCTCCAGATCCTCGCGGTTCTGGTCCAGCTCCAGCAGCGCCGCCTCCAGTTCACCGAGGAGTTCGCGGGCCTCCTCATCGAAGGCCTGCCGAAACTGGTCGCTCATCCGATCAACCTCTTCACCACCGCCACCAGTTGCTGCCGCGTGAACGGCTTCACAATCCAGCCGGTCGCTCCCGCCGAGCGCCCCTCCTGTTTGCGGGACTCCTGCGATTCGGTGGTCAGCATGATGATGGGGATGCCCTTGCAGGCCGCATTGGCGCGAATGTTGCGAATCAGTCCGATGCCGTCCAGATTGGGCATGTTCAGATCGGTGATCACCAGATGCAGCGGGGCTGCCAGTTTCGCCAGCGCCGCTTTCCCGTCCTCCGCCTCGATCACGCTGTAGCCTTCCTCGGAGAGAGTGAACCGCACCATCTGCCGCATGCTTGCCGAATCGTCCACGGTGAGGATCACCTTACTCACGCCGGCCCCCCAGACAGCCGTCCAGATCGGCGAAGCCGGCCCCGCGAACGGCCATGGCGACCGCATCCGAC
>Ga0326727_10018395_pt1 | contig 14276 bp, 8 predicted proteins | sample MB2enrmetagenome_FD_207643 | JGI IMG/M metagenome (GOLD analysis project Ga0326727, IMG submission 207643) | Lab enriched peat soil microbial communities from McLean, Ithaca, NY, United States - MB29MY | ecosystem: Environmental > Terrestrial > Soil > Wetlands > Peat | place: USA: New York...
ATATGGTTCCCGACGCCGACTTCAAAAAGCTCGTGGCCATCATCCGCTTGGCCGTGCCCTATACGGGAATGATTATCTCCACCCGCGAAGATGCTGCCTTCCGCGATGAGTTGCTGGCTGTTGGCATCTCTCAAATGAGCGGCGGCTCCTGCACCGGCGTGGGCGGGTACTATTCGGAGCAGCACGCCGATGGGGGGCAGCTTCCGCAGTTCAAGGTTGCCGACGAGCGCACACTAGACGGCGTCGTGGCCAGCATCTGCCGTTCTGGCTACCTGCCCAGCTTCTGCACCGCCTGCTATCGCAAGGGACGCACCGGGGACCGCTTCATGTCTCTGGCCAAGGTGGGAGAGATTCAGAATCTCTGCCAGCCCAACGCCATCATGACCTTCAAGGAATTCCTCCTGGATTACGCTTCTCCCGAGACACGGGAGATCGGTGAGCGCGTTATCCAGGACTACCTGGCCGCCATCCCCAACGCCAAGCTGCAACGGCTGACCACGGAACGTTTGCAGCACATCCAAGAGGGCAAGCGCGACTACTGCTTCTAGCTCCTATCAAAACAGCGCGCCACGAAAGCACTTCACTGCCCATCATTGATAGGCCCGATGCGCCAGATGCAGAGGCCAATCGAGCCGGTGTTTAAGCCGCGTTCGATGATGCGCAATACATATTGTCGCCCGCGTATTGCCCTAGCCTCGGCCGCAGCCCGAAAAACGGAATTGCCTTCCACAACAGACCCATGAAAAATCAAAGAGGCTGGCCAGTTTCCCGGTCAGCCTCCATTGATATTGCAGATAAAACGCACTCTCTTGAATTCCCCTTCGCGACAGAGCGGTAAGCCCGCCGCGAAGAGGGCTCAAGAACTACTTTCCTGCGACCTTCTTGTGTGCGTGCTTCTCGGGCAGCGCTTTGCGTGGCTCAGCCTTCACTTCGGCTTCGTTTACCGGGATGGCCCCAGCAACGTCGGCCGAGAACTTGGCTCCGGCCGGCACCAGGTAGTCTTCCACATTCTGCTCGTCCGCCATGCCGGTCGCCACGCTGATCCGGGAAGCGTCGATGCCCTTCTCGGTTACCAGGTAGTCCTTGGTGTTGACGGCGCGCTCGGCGGCTGTATCCACCGCTCTGAGGTGTTTGTGCTTCCTCGCCGCTTCTTCTTCCTTTGCGGCTTTTGCCTTCTCCTTTGCGGTCGCCTCGCCTACTACAACGGCCTTGGCGTCCGGCTGCTTCTGCAACGTAAGGGCCACTTCATCCAGGCAGGCCTTGGCTTCGTTGTCCACCCGCGTCGGGCGTGCCTTGTCCTTCGAGAAGCTGATCGTGCACAGCGGCTGGGTGTGAGGAACCGGAGCCACATACGGGGCCGTGATGGTCACGCTGGTGTTCGCGGTTGCCGTCTGTCCCTTGTCATCACTCACGTTGCAGGTGACCTTCACCGTACCAGTCGGAGCGCCGATCGATGAGAAGACCTCGGTCGCGTTACTGCCCCCGATTGAACCGGCTGTTGCTGAGTAGCTGTATGTCAGCGGACGGTTCTGCGGGCTCACGCCTCTGGACGTCACCGTGCTGATTTCACCGGGCTTGATGGTGCTGGGATTGGCCGAGCAGCTGATCGTCGGCGGTTCATACGCCTTCACCGTGAAGCTGGCCGATGCGTCCGCCGTTTGCCAGGGCTTGAGCCCTTCCTTGCCGAATTTGCCTTCCTTCACTCCGCAAGATACCGTGTAGCTGCCCGGTGCCAGCGCCGACGTCGCCACTGTCGCTGTCGTCCCTTTTCCCGTCACGCCCGTTCCCGACCAGGAATACACCACGTTGAGCTTCGGATCCAGATTGCCTGCATCCGCAGTGATCGTGAGCGGATCGCCGGCGTAGACCGAGGTCGGGTTAGCCGTGCAGACCAGAAACACCGGCGTGGGCGCCTCGCCTGAAGCGGGAAACACGATGCCAGTGCTCAGCCGCGCCGTATTGATGCCGACGTTCCCTCCCCAGTGCGCGCCAAAATCAACATGCATATACTCATAGTCAACCTGGAACAGACGAAGCGCCAGATGATGATTGAACAGCGGCGTGTTGTAGTCCAGGCCGCCACCCGCGGTCACATCCGGCCCCCATTTGTAGCTATTGTGAGCTGGGCCGTCAACCAGCGCCCCTCCCCCTAGCACATGAACGAATGGCGTAAATGCACCCTTGGGATCACGGAGAACGATGCCGCCCGATACCGTCGTGAAGCCGTCGTTGTTCCCCTCCGTCCCGTCTTGCCCCGGCAGATTCGCATTCTGCACGCCAAACTCATGAACACCCAATTCCGCTTGAATGCCAAGATGCCGCCCGAAGAAATACGAACCGCTCACATCTCCGCCAACCGCGACATGATGGTAGTAGGCAGGCAGTATCGCATTCTTGTTTGGCGATGAATCCACTGATCCATGGGGCGACAGAAAGCTGTACCCCAAAAAGATGTTCCACTTCGGCGGGGAAACAACAGAAGGAGCTCCCTGCACGGCCGGAACGGCTTGGGCGCCAAGGACGGCAGTCAATAATGCTGCAAAAACCAAGGCAAAAAACACCCTTCGGGCACTTGAGACAGAAGAGACCATCGTTCTTCCTCCGTAAGCAATGTCAATCCCAAACAGACAAAACTGTTTGTAAGCGCAAACACCAACTCACACTGTCACGGCTCTTCAAAAATGAAGAATCGTATAGCTGAAGGATCTTAGAATGTTTGCATTAACTGTTTTTGAGTGTATCATGAGGTCTGTTTTCGTCTAAGAGTATCTTCCTCCTATAGGTTACTGTCTTGGCTCTCCAAAAAGCCGGTTGGCTGGAAGCCGGAGAGCCGCTCCACGCGGCCTTATCCCCTCGGATCAGTTCCGGAGGTGCCGGGCACGATTCGAAAGTTGCTCGTCAACTCACATCCGGCTTCCCTCATCCCCACTCTCGACCAATCGTCTTTTGAAAACCCGGCCAGATTGGATTCGATTCGGCATTCCGATGACGACCAGCCTCTACGCTTGTTCGCGTGCTTGCGCAATCGAACTTCGCGCGCGCCCATTCCCGGGATTCACCCTGCGCCGTATGGTTCCGACGGAAAATCGATGGCTCAAACTTGATGGGAAGAATTCGCGGAGCCGACAGGGGAATCACCCCTGGAATGAAGTGGTGCTCAGGCTCCATCAATCTCTATGAAGCATTGGCGCAGAAGTAGACGCAGGGACCACGTTCCGCCTCTTGCAATGTCACTCTAAGTTTTTGATTTATTTGGTGGACGCGGAAGGAATTGAACCTTCAACCTGTCGGTTAAGAGCCGACGGGGAAGGGCCGGAGTACGTTTGTTATCAATGGAGTAGAGAGGACAACAGAGGCGTTTTTGGAGTCCTTTCGGCGCGCAACTGGACCAAATTCTGGACCACGATAGAGCATTCGGCCTAACACCGAATGCTTTAACAAAACGAGGTCCAACATCCATAAACCAGCCCGGTTCTCGAAGCCTGATCGTGGAAGAACCGGAAAAACCGGCAGCTTGCGCCTATCGGCTCAGTCTGACAGAACTGCCGCTTTTCACGCAAATCCGAGTTGCCCAATAATCGTTCAAATGTCGTAGCCTAGCACAAGATGACCAAAGAACTTCAACCGCCCTCCGGGTACGCCGCGCTCCTCAAGGAGATTAAGGAGCGTGTCCGCGCCGCGCAGGTACGCGCCTCCCTGGCCGTAAATCGGGAACTCATCCTGCTGTATTGGTCGATTGGCAGGGACATTCTATCGCGGCAACAAGCGGAGGGATGGGGGGCAAAGATCATTGACCGGCTGTCGAGTGATCTGGGAGCGGCGTTTCCCGGCGTGGAGGGTTTCAGTCCACGCAACCTTAAATATATGAGAGCTTTTGCCGAGGCTTGGCCGGATAAGCAATTTGTGCAACAGGTTATTGCACAATTGCCTTGGGGCCATCAGACGCGCCTTTTGGACCGGATCAAGGACCGTCCGACGCGGGAATGGTATTTGAACGCCGCCGTTGAGAACGGCTGGAGCCAAAATGTCCTTGTCCATCAAATATCGACCCGACTCCATGAGCGGCAAGGCAAGGCCCTCACGAATTTCTCCCGTGCGCTCCCACCGGAAGGCTCAGACTTGGCCAAGCAAATTCTCAAGGATCCATACCAGTTTGACTTCCTGACACTGGCTGTCAGCGCCAAAGAGCGCGAACTGGAGCGTGGGCTGCTCATTCATCTCCGCGATCTTCTGTTGGAGCTTGGCCGCGGATTCGCGTTCGTCGGCAGCCAAGTTCCTCTCGAAGTAGACGGACAAACCTTCTACCTCGACCTGCTCTTCTACCACGTCCGGCTACACTCCTACTTCGTAATCGAACTCAAGGTGGGGTCGTTCAAACCAGAATATGCAGGAAAGCTGAATTTTTATCTCTCCGCCGTGGACGATCTGCTACGAACGGGTTCAGATGCGCCCACGCTTGGGCTGCTTCTCTGCGAAAGCCGTAGCGGTTCGATCGTTGAATATGCGCTACGCGACGTGGCCAAACCGATTGGGATTTCGACCTATCGGGTCACTCGTGAGCTTCCCGAACCTGTACAGGACGAAGTTCCTTCCATCGAAGACTTGCAACAAGTCGTCGAGAAACTACGCTCCGAATTGCCTGAGTACAGGAAAGCACACGCCTCATCCTCTTCTGTCGATAGCACCGGCGATGAAGAAACTTAACCGGTATATCTGATTCAATTACCAATCGACTCTGGGTGTGAAGGCGTGCCATGCAGGTGCGTATTCGTGACCGTTTGTTGCCGCTCACAGAGCAGCGCAACGAACTACTTTCAGCGCGCTTGACCAAATTATCTTTCGCTGTCGCCCTCTTTCACCTAAACTTTAGACGAAAGAGGGCGACATGCAGACGATTCAACTCAAGCTACGGGAGGCCAGCGCGGTTCTTGGGGTTGCGCCCAAGGATCTTCAGAATCTGGTCCAGTTTGGCGTTCTTCAGCCTCAGCGCAAGGATCGTTTCTTCGTCTTCGACACCGCGCTTCTCCTTGAGGCCAAGGTCGCCTTTTACCTCAAGGAGTCTCTGGGGACATCTGTGCCGCTCCTGGCGCGGTTCACCAAAGAGATTTTCAAGGACGCGCAGAAATCGGAGTCGGGGCGGTTTTCTAATGTCTCGATTCTTTCGCGGCCATTCCGAGGGAAAGAAGTGGTCAGGATAGAAGTCCCGCTTCAGGCGTTGGAAGCAGAGTTGGCAGCGCAGCTTCCGGCGTCAGAGAATCCTGGCAAGGATACAAGCGCGAAGAATCGGAAGGGCTGGAAGGACGAGATCACCCGCACTTTCGAGGAAGCCTCCGGCGACCTGAAAGGCACGACGGACCGCGAAATAATGGATGAAATCAAGCTCTATCGAGCGCGGCAAAAGAAAACGCCGGAGATCTCCGTCGTAATCTCCCCAAGCGATCCAATCCCGACAACCGCGCGCAAACGTCCCCGTGCATCCTCATAAACATCTTGGATCTCTCTGGATCGATTACGCGCGCCTCCGCCTATTGGACAGACTACAATACGGTTACCAGATCATGAACGGATAAAAGCCTTGTCTCTGAAAGTTGAAAACTTTATCGCTCGTTGGCAGCAGTCCTCGGCTGCCGAACGTGCGAACTATGCTCTTTTTCTCTCCGAACTCTGCGACTTTCTGGAGATTCCTCGCCCGGAACCGAGTCAGGCCGAGGAGAGCGTCAACTCCTACGTGATCGACAAGGCCGTCTACCTCCAGAATCTGGACGGCTCTACGACGCCGAACTATATCGACTTGTATAAGCGCGGCTGTTTTGTGTTGGAAGCCAAGCAGGGCAGCAATCCCTTATCGGTTTCGGCCGCGCCTCTCGCTTCCTCAAAAGAACCCCGCCGCATCAAGCGCGGCACCGCCGTTCGCGGAACGCACGGCTGGGATGAGGCCATGCTGGCAGCGCGCGGCCAAGCGGAGCGGTATGCCAAAGCGTTGCCCGTCTCTGAGGGCTGGCCGCCCTTCCTTGTCGTCGTCGATGTCGGCCACTCCATAGAACTCTTTGCGGATTTTTCTCTTACCGGGAAAGCCTATATCCCATTTCCTGATCCGCGCACCTTTCGTATCCCTTTTGCAGAGGTCGCTAAACCAGAATTCCGGGAACGCCTGCGGGCCGTATGGCTCGATCCGCTCTCGCTTGATCCTTCCCGCGAAACTGCCAAAGTCACCCGCGAAGTTGCCGGCAAGCTGGCAGTCCTCGCCCGCAACCTTGAATTACATCATCCCCCCAAGCTGGTTGCCGAGTTCCTCACCCGCTGCATCTTCACCTCATTTGCCGAGGATGTGAAGCTCCTGCCCGAACGCGGCTGGCTCAACCTGCTTGAAAGTCTGCGGGATGATGTTGCCGACTTCCCGCCCATGGCGGAGGCCCTCTGGCAGACCATGAACGATGGCGGATTCTCTCCCATCCTCCGTGCGCACATTCTCAGGTTCAACGGCGGTCTCTTCGAATCCACCAAGGCGCTTCCGCTCACCCGCGACCAGCTCGATCTGTTGATCGAGGCCGCCGACTCCCGTTGGCGCGATGTGGAACCAGCGATCTTTGGCACCTTGCTTGAACGCGCCCTCGACCCCAATGAGCGCCATGCGCTCGGTGCCCACTACACGCCGCGCGCCTATGTCGAACGCCTCGTCATCCCCACGATTGTTGAGCCTCTCCGTGACGACTGGCGCAGTACCCAGGCTGTAATTTCTGAGCAGGTCAAAGCGGGCCACACCGATGCCGCCATTGAGACCGCGCACGCCTTCCAGCGCCAGCTTTGCTCCACGCGCGTCCTCGACCCCGCTTGCGGTTCCGGCAACTTCCTCTACGTCGCCCTCGAACACATGAAGCGTCTCGAAGGCGAAGTCCTCGAAACCCTTCATGCCCTCGGTGACACACAGCAATCGCTCGAACACACCGGCCTTACCGTGGACCCGCATCAACTCTTCGGCCTCGAACTCAATCCGCGTGCTGCCGTCGTTGCCGATCTCGTTCTATGGATCGGGTATTTGCAATGGCACTTCCGTACCCACGGCTCTGCACAGCCGCCCATACCCGTCATCAGCAATTTTCACAACATCGTCGAAGCCGACGCGCTTCTGTCCTGGAAAAAGAAAACGCCCTTGCTCGATAAGCAGGGCAATGCCGTAACTCAATGGGATGGCGTCACGACCAAGACGCATCCAACCACCGGGCAGGATATTCCCGATGAGACCGCTCGCGTTCCTGTCTATGAATACACAGACGTGAAGCAGGCCGCGTGGCCAGCGGCGGATTTTATCGTTGGCAATCCCCCCTTCATCGGCGGCAAGGATATTCGCGCAGAACTGGGCGATGGCTATGTCCAGGCTCTGCGCAATACTTATAGCGAGGTTCCTGACAGCGCAGACTTTGTGATGTATTGGTGGCAGCGTGCCGCCGAATTCGCGCGTGCCGGCAAGATTCGCCGCTTTGGCTTCATCACGACCAACAGCCTTCCCCAGGTCTTCAACCGCAAAGTGGTCGCACAGAACCTCAACGCCACCAAAGATCCGCTCTCGCTCATTTTTGCAATTCCCGACCACCCCTGGCTCAAATCCGCTCTCAGCGACGGCCAAGCCGCTACTGATCATGCCGCCGTCCGCATTGCCATGACCGTTGCCGAAAAGGGCGAACACCTCGGCCATCTTTACCATGTCAAGAGCGAAGGAGATACAAGCTCTGAGGGTACAAATGTCGAACTGACAGAGGAAACCGGACGCATCTTCGCTGATCTGCGCATCGGTAGCGATGTTTCTGGTGCAATGCCTCTCAAGTCAAACGAAGACCTTTGCTGCCCAGGTGTCAAGTTGCACGGGGCCGGATTCATCGTGACACCTGAGCAAGCCAAAGCACTGGGGCTTGGACGCATTTCTGGACTCGAACAGCACATTCGCCCTTATCTGAATGGCCGCGATCTTACCGGTTCATCGCGCAATGTCATGGTGATCGATCTCTTTGGCCTCAGCGCCGAGCAGGTTGAACGGCGATTCCCCGAGGTTTACCAGCGGGTTTACGACTTGGTAAAGCCTGAGCGGGACCAGAATCGACGTGCAAGCTATAGCGAGAAATGGTGGATCTTCGGAGAACCTCGCTCGGATTTACGACCCGCACTCAAGGGTTTGTCGCGTTATATCGCCACGGTAGAAACAGCCAAGCACCGCGTTTTCGTTTTTCTCGATGCGAGTACATTGCCTGACAACATGCTGGTTAACATTGCCAGTGCAGATGCCTTTCATTTCGGAGTTCTATCAAGCGCAATTCACGTCCGCTGGGCGCTTGCCGCAGGCGGAACGCTTGAGGACAGGCCACGCTACAACAAGACAAGGTGCTTCGATCCGTTTCCATTTCCAGATGCCAACGACGCTCAGAAACAGACCATCCGCGAGATCGCTGAGCGCCTCGACGCCCATCGCAAACGACAGCAGCAACTTCACCCCGAACTCACGATCACTGAAATGTATAACGTCCTCGAGAAGATCCGTGCCTGCGAATCTCTCAGTATCGAGGATCATGAGATTTACGAGAAGGGCCTGATCAAAATCCTTCGTCAGCTTCATGACGAGCTGGACGAGGCCGTCTTCGCCGCTTACGGCTGGCCGCCCAGCCTCACCACAGAGCAGATTCTTGAAAAGGTCGTTGCACTCAACGCCCAGCGCCGCGCCGAAGAAGCCAACGGAATCGTTCGCTGGCTTCGTCCCGAGTACCAAGCGCCGAATGCGCCCGCCATGCAACAGACACTGGGCGGCCTGATCCCCACGGAAGCTCCCGCTGTCGCCCGCAAGAAGCAGCTCTGGCCCACGACACTCACGGAACAGGTCCGTGTTATCAAGGATTCTCTTCGTGCGACGCCATTCCAGACGCCGCATCAGATTGCCGCTGGCTTCAAGCCCGCCAGCCGCACCCGCGTTCAGGAAATTCTCGAAACCCTCACCGCTCTCGGCCAAACGCGCCAAGTGGAAGACAGATACCTTCTATGACCTTGCAAAGTCCTGCACGGTGGTTGCCCGGAATGGAGTAGAGCGTATGCAAGGCCGGTAGAAGCTGGAATCCAGGGTTGAAGATGACAATGCAGATCAGCGGTAAGCAGGAAATTGGCGGCGTTCCGGTTCTCAAAGTGCGCGATTGGCTGGCTAGGGACAGCACGAGGACAAGAGGCTGTCTTGTTGCCTGTTTTCATCGCTGGAAGCCGACTCGCTACAAGCCAGAGGAATACATCTCTCATCGAGTATCCACGCTGATGAACGCTCTCTTGAAGTTGGGCTACATCGCAGAAGAGAAGAAACAGTATCCCGACGAGTCGCAGTTTTACAAACTCACAAAATCGGGAAAGGAGTTCGCACGCGCATCTGGAGCCAAGCGCCTAAATCGAGAGACCGCGACACAGGTTCTTGACGGCTTCTTGGCTCGACTTTCTGAGGTCAACGCCGATCCACGATTTCTGGTTCGTGTCACGCGAGCGGTGGTTTATGGCAGCTATGTCCGTGGTGAGGAAACCGTCGGCGACCTCGATCTGGCAGTCGATTACGAGCCGAAGATTGCGGTTGAAGGGCGAAAGAAGATTTATTTGGAGCACTTCAAAGCAAGTGGAAGAACAAGTCGCGTTTTTGGAGAAGAGTGGTATTGGCCGGAACATGAGGTGGATCTCTTTCTCAAGAGCCGGAAAAGAACAATCAGCCTGCACCCTTTCTATGATTTCCAGACCATGCCGAAAACCGATAACTTCAGCTATGAGGTACTTCTCGGTGACCCGGAGCAGATCAAGGTTGACCTCATAAAAGGGGAGACGATGGAAGATGCTGAAGAGGCTACTTCTGTTGTGACACGATCCTGAACGCAACAAACATTGTTCCAGGCATGGGTATTTTGAGTTCGGTCTGGCTCTGTTTCACGGGGAAATACGCGCGAACATTTTGTGCTCTCCGTTACCGACTCCGCCCCCAATTTGTTCGGCGGATTCGACTCTCCAGTCGGTAGTTCCCTGCCTGTAGGTCGTTTATCTCCCGCCTGAGCTTGTCGATATACTTCCGGACAGGTTCTGGAAGAGCATTGAATTCGGCGATGGTAATCTCTCCGGCATCGCCGAGTGATTGATTGCGGCGCTCGATCTCGTCGCCAAGACCTATCTGTTTGAGAAGCGCGAGGAGTGCGCCTACCTCGGCATCTACCTGGGATGCAGTGACTTCTTCGCCGCGGTCTTTTTGGTAGGTCACGACATGGCCATGATGCAACTCCTGAAGAATAACACCAAAAAAAGTCTCTCCCCAGCGTTTCAGGTGCTCGCGTCGCGGATCTGCCCAGAGAGCCGCAGCCTCCCGGATGGTCATTGTGCCAACTATTGTGTCATTTGTCATCGTCACAGGTCCATAATCCTGAGTTGTGGTTGCGAGCGCCGAGATCCTCGCCGCACCGCGACACGTCGTTCCAGCTAGGATAGCTCGATTCACGCTTTGCGAGCCAATCGGCAGAGCGAACGAAGGCGTTGCACTCCATCCGGACACCAGCGCATCCGAGTGCTGAACTGCACGGGCACGACCAAGAAGCGGCACTGGCGCGGTCGAAGATGCGGTAAAACTCAGGCCACGCACCATAAGGAGGTAGCACATGTTTACAGACAGTGTTCAGTGGACTGTAACTCGCCAACGGCCGTCGAGAGAAGGCGCATCACAAGGACAAATCGGATTGCAACTGATGATTTCCAGGAAGACGTTGTCAAAGATGTTGAACTTGACTTCGCCGCCAAGCAGCCGAGCCCAGTTGGCCCGGCAACTTCCTCTGGGGCCGTGGATCCCAGTCGTTGATCGTATCGTGAAAGAGAACGAAATGCGCCCGATAGGCACGCAGGTTTCAGCCAGAATGATTTGGCAGTATTTGTGTGAAGAACACGGATTCAAGGGCAGCTTTTCGATCGTCAATACATACGTGCAACAGGCGCGCATTATGGCGAAGCATGATGCACGCACAAGCAAACAACCACGGGCGATTGAATCGAAGCGGCCTAGTCTCGCCTTGCCAGCCCGAGCAACGAATGCCAATATGGCAGTCGCACCTTCGATACTCCAATGCAACAAAGAACTCGTGCACCAGACGGTTTCTACCATGGCGTCCTACGCCGACCCATTTCGGCGAAACAGCAACATGGAAGAACAGGTGGTCGAGTGGATACAAGGTGTGTTGCGACAAGCCATTCCGCTGGATGTCCTCGCAAAGGAACTAAGCAATGTTTCTCTGCGGGAATTGGATATTCTCCTTTCAGCCGCTACGAAGGAAGGACTTCCAATGCGAAACAGGGCTGTGGCTGTTCTCTGCCGTCTGCGTGGAATCAGCAATACGCCTGTATGTTCATTTCTTCAAATATCGCGCCCAACATTGTGCCGTTATTGGAAAAAGTTCAAACGAGGTGGCACAAAGCTGCTCTTTGCAGATAAGACAAGGAGCGACAAGAAATCCACGATGGATTCCAACAAGAATGCGGTTTTTGCCTTATTGCACACACCACCTGCTGCTTGCGGAATCAATCGCACCACATGGAGGATGGATGATCTGAAGAGCAAGCTATCTGAAGAAGGCCACTTCATGAGCTGCGATGTCATCCATACAATCATCAAAGAGGCTGGTTGGAAATGGCGGCACGCTCGCGTAGTTCTTACCAGCAATGATCCTGACTACCGCGCCAAAGTGGATGCCATCAAGAAGATACTCTCTGAACTAAAAGCCGATGAAGCGTTTTTCTCAATTGACGAGTACGGACCGTTTGCCATTAAGCAGAAAGGTGGGGTAAAGCAAGTGGCCCCCGATGAACAGTATGTCGTACCGCAATGGCAGAAATCGAAAGGATGGACAATTCTCACAGCCGCCCTTGAATTATCGAAGAATCAGGTGACTCACTTCTATTCTCGGAAGAAAAACACAGGCGAAATGATCAAGATGGCGGATCTTCTGCGAACTCAGTACCGAACTTGCAGCACGATCTACTTGTCTTGGGACGCTGCCTCCTGGCACGTGTCGAAGGACCTGAATGCGTATCTGGAGAAGATCAATCAGACAGCGGCAGCCGAGGGGCTTCCGGTTGTGAAGACGGCTCCGCTTCCAGCCTGTGCACAGTTTCTGAATGTGATCGAGTCGGTGTTTAGCGGCATGGCTCGGGCGATCATCCACAATAGCGACTACCCTTCAGTGGAGGCCGCGACAGAGGCCATTGATCGATACTTCAGCCAAAGGAACGAACACTTTTCCAAGTATCCACAAAAAGCAGGACAGAAAATATGGGGGAAGGAGCGAGTGCCAAGCCAATTTTCAGAAGGTCAGAACTGCAAAGATCCGCTCTATCAGTTCCCTTTTGATGATCGCGATGCGCAACGAGAGGGCGCGCTCAAGCCCGTCGGGAGGGCCAAGGATGGCCTTCCGCTGAAGCGGAAGCGCAAATAAGGGCGGGCAGACGGGCGATGAACAGAAAAAAATGGCGGAGCCTATGGGGTAGACTCCGCCAAAGTGCTGGCTTCGATTACGCCGCTCTTGGTTTCTTGATGGCCTTTGCCGGCGGCTTCGGCGCGGCCTTCTTCGCGGCGTTCGCCTTGTCCTTTGCCGCGAACTCCTGTTTGACCCTGGCTGTGATGGCCTCCACGTCCACCTTGTAGAAGTCGGCGGCGTCCTTGAGGACTCTGCCGGAGTCGCTGGCGGAATGGGTCGAGTGGAGAATGACGAGTTCAACCAAAAGGCGTCCGAGAACGCTCTCCTCAGCCTTGCGGACGAAACCCGTCAGTAGCTTGGCCGATGTGTCAGCGGGGCTCTTCGCTTTGCCAATGCCGTGCTGACGCAGAACGATGGCCAGACGGCGCTCGTCCAGCATGGCAGCCAGTCGCTCGACCACGAAAAGCAGGTCGCGCTTCATCAGCCGGACGGGGACAGCCTCTCCAATCGCACTCAGTACGCGCAGAGCCGTTGTCTGGGCTTGCGCTTCCTCGCGACGGCGCTTTTCCTCCTCGGCCTTGATTGCCGCGTCCTTGGTGGCTGCGGGCTTCTTGGGATGATGCACGGGGCAGTCGGGGTTCGCGCACACGCGCGCGATTTCGCCTTTGTCGGAACCTTCGGTGACGATGGCCTCGGCGGTGAATTTGCAGGTCTGGTATTCGGGCCAGTCGCGCTGCTTGGGGCTGGATGGCTTTTCCGCGCGAATCTCTACGTACTGGTTGCGCGGGATTGCCGGGCTGTTTTCTTCCGGCTTGCCGTAGGCGCGGGTGATCTGAACCAGCTTGGGCTTTGCCGCAATCGTCTTGGCAACAAAAGCGTCCACCTTGCTCTGGTAGCACTCCGGCGAAGTGCAACCGTCGGCCTTGATCTCCGCGAAAAGCAGCGTATTGAAGCCGGTTCGCTTGGGGCAGGTGAGGCAAGCTCCCGCCTCCGGCACAAGCTCTGCGTCGTCCTTTGGAAAGGGCGCGGAATCCAGTTCCAAGAGGATGTGGCGCTCAATCCACTCCTGCAATTGCCGTACCGGAAGCAGGATGCGCCGGGGCTTTCCGCCGTTGGCGTACTCCTCGCGGAAGCAAGCGGTGAGGGCCTCTTCCTGCTGCGCCGGTTGCAACTTGGCCAGCATGAGGGCGTGGCCGGTGCCGATCTCGTCCTTGAGAAACGCCTCGGTCACGGCGGGCACAAGCTCGGTCAATTTCAATCTGGATGCCACGAATGACGGACTTTTGGCACACTTAGCGGCAATCTGTTCGATGGAATACTTTGGCTCCTCCAGCCGCAAGAGAGCGGCAAACCCGCTTGCCTCTTCCAAAGGGTGTACGTCCCGTCTTTGGAGGTTCTCGACGATGGAGGTTTCAACAGCCTGGGCATCGGTCAATTGGACGATGCGGACGGGAACGGAATCGAGGCTGGCCAGTTGCGCCGCGCGATAACGCCGCGCTCCGGCAACGATTTCGTAGCACTGCGGCCCTTTCGGTCGCACAAGCAAGGGCGAAAGCAAACCCTGGCTGCGAATGCTTGCTGCCAATTCGGCAAGCGCGGTTTCGTCAAAACTGCGGCGTGGATTCATGCCCGACTCGGTGAGGCTGTCGAGTGGCAGGTTGCGATATTCGGACTGAACTGCGGTTGACATGGGGAATCCTCCTTTTTGGTGTTGAGAGTGAAAGCGTGAGCGGGCACGGGCAAGCGCACCCGCTCAGATGGGCGGGTTTAGCTAGCCTTTGCGAGGGTCTCCGCTTCCTCGGCGAAGAGCGCGTCGAGGAT
>Ga0326727_10018396_pt1 | contig 14275 bp, 12 predicted proteins | sample MB2enrmetagenome_FD_207643 | JGI IMG/M metagenome (GOLD analysis project Ga0326727, IMG submission 207643) | Lab enriched peat soil microbial communities from McLean, Ithaca, NY, United States - MB29MY | ecosystem: Environmental > Terrestrial > Soil > Wetlands > Peat | place: USA: New York...
ATTCTGCCACGAATGCAGCCTGCTGTTCTCTCTTGGACACTTGAACACCTCCAATCCCTGGTCTTATGGAGGTATTTTCTCATTGTTAGCGTAGGTTGACCATGCACCCGTATATTAAGCGCTTACTTTGTGTTTGAATTGTATAACAATTGTATAGGACCGACTAGAGACGCAAAAACATGTTCGAAAGGTTTGATAGTGACAGTTTTGAGGTAGGGTAGGCTCAAGGAAACATATTCGGTTTGTAATTGTTTCCAATGGTGTTGGTAATCTTTTCTGAGGGCCAAAAGGGAGGCAGAAGTATATGAAGTGACATTCATTAACAGGTTGTCTTTTGGACGATCTGTTTTTTTCTTATGCCTAAATCGTAAGCTTTGCTAATCAAGCAACATGATGAATTTTAGAGTTAAGCTGTTAGTTTGTTGTAAGTCTTGGTGATATACTTATACTACAAGTGTCCAAGATGCATATTACGAGAAATATTAGATAGAAGCTATGTTTAATGGATACGCAGTCAATTCAATTAAATCTTCCAGCGGGAAGAAATGATCCTTGTCCATGTGGGAGCGGGAAAAAATCTAAAGAACAGAGTGTCCCAATATTTCAATAATCAGAAGGACAGGGCTCCAAAAGTTGTCGAAATGATACGCCATATTCATACATTAAAATATATAGTTACAGATACGGAATTGGATGCATTTATTGAAGAATGCCGCCTGATCAAAGAAATAAAACCTCTGTATAATAAGCAGATGAAGAGTGATAAAAAGTATAGTTATATTAAAATATCGGATGAACGCTACCCCAAGGTTACGATAGTAAATGAAAAAGTAGATGACGGTGCATTATTTTTTGGCCCGTTTACCGGTCTGAAGTGAACTTTTATTCACCATTCCTGTAATTAAAGGGAACGCTGAACAGTCGAATATAAGCTGCTCGGTAATATGGTGAAGTATGGATAGGGGATTATTATGGAAATAAAGATAATAGATTTTGATTCTTGGGATGAAGTTAATAGCTATCCTTGCAAAAAATAGATGGGATTAGCTTTAAGCAGATAAATGCTCTTAGAGCAAAGAGAAGCTTTTCTAAACAGTTAAATGACTTAACGTACTTCATAAGCCTTATTGATGATCATTTCCATGCGAAGATCTTATTGGCGGATGATTCGTTTTTGCTCCATAAAAATAGCAAGTTAGACCAGAAGATAGAGAACTGGAAATTAGGAAAGCTGATCCAAACCCCTCACGATATACTGTGTCACATAGGGTTTGAGGCATTAGAGACGCTCCAAAACAAAATTGAAGCGTTAGAGGCGGCTATGGATACACTGGAAGAAGAAGTTTTAGAAAATCCAAACAAGTCTCAACAGGTGAAGATTATTAAACTCCATAGAAAAGCTATCAAATTCAAAAAGCAAATTAATGAGCATTTGTCAGTATTTATCCGAACTAAACAAGACACTCCTTTATGGAGTGAGCTTGTGATGAATATGCAGTGTGAGTTAGATAACGCAAGGCAATTAGTAGAGCTAATGGAAAACCTTAGAGAAGCATATCAGGCATCTGTGGATAATAAGTCAAACGACATAATGAAATTTCTGACCATTTTAGCCACAGTATTATTACCAATTAACATATTGACCAGCTTCTTTGGAATGAACTTTGAGGGGATGCCATTAATTCATTATCAATATGGGATGTACGTATTCTACGCTTCAATAATTATCTTAGTATCCATAATAGTTATAGCATTTAAACGAAAGAAATGGTTTTAAATCCTGCTTTAAAGACATGATCAAAAAGCATGGCAAGAGCAAAAGGAAATAAAGAATGTCATGCTATTCTTGAATTGTATTGAAGGGTTGTGCAAGTAAGCGCACAGCGAGCACGATGCTATATGAGATGCAGGCAGGTTCTTCGTAGCTGGTTTAGAGGGCATGTGGTTGTTGAGGAAATTATAGTCCCATAAGTTGAAAGATGAGGTGAAGACATGGCAGAAGCTTTGAAGGACATGTACAATAAAGAATTTCTGCACCGCTTTGGCGAGAAAGTACGTGCTGTGTACGACGCTTTCGATATGGAGGGCTTCGCCTCGGCTGCGATGGACGAAGTCTGGGACGGACTTGAACTAAAAGCTCGGATGCGGCGAATAACTGAGTCACTTCGGACATATCTCCCGATTCGTTACGAAGAGGCGCTTCACGTGTTATTTGCAATAGATGAGACCTGCATTGGGTTTCCATACCTGTTCTTTCCTGATTTCGTGGCGGTGTACGGGCAGGAAGAGGAACACTGGGAGCTTTCTATGAAAGCACTGGAGCGGTTCACACAAAAATCATCATCAGAATTCGCCATAAGACCATTTTTGCTGAGTAATCCAGAGCGAGTGATGTACCAAATGAGAATCTGGTCGCAGCATCCAAATGAGCATGTACGGCGGCTTGCGAGTGAGGGTTGCCGTCCCCGCTTGCCGTGGGGGGTGTCCCTGCCGATGTTCAAGAGTAATCCAACTGCGGTAATTCCTGTGCTGGAACGATTGAAAGCAGACCCATCGCTTTATGTGCGCAAGAGCGTTGCCAATAATCTTAACGACATTGCTAAGGACCATCCTTCGGTCGTACTCGAAACAGCACGTCGCTGGAAAGGTGTGGGTCCCCATACGGACTGGATTATACGGCAGGGTTGCCGAACTCTGATCCGCAAAGCTGATCCCGATGCTATGAAATTATTCGGTTACGCGAATCCGAATGACGTGGAGTCACTTGTGATCAGTGCCTCTTTGTCGGTACTACCGTCTAGGCTAGCGATAGGAGAGAGTTGTGAACTGCAATATGAGCTTAGTATCCGGGAAGGTGATCCGGCCCACATCCGAATCGAATATGGTATTGATTTCGTGAAGGCCAGGGAACATACATCACGTAAATTGTTCCTGTTGTCGGATAAAACGGTGTCTGGCGGTACACGTTTCACAGGGAAAAGGAGGCATAACTGGTCGAACTTGACGACCCGTCACCATTATCCTGGTGAACACCGGATCGCACTGTTAGTGAACGGTCGCGAAGTTGCTTATGCAGTATTGGTGCTATATAGTTTTGATTAACAGACAAAGATTTTATTATAATAAGGAGGCCAAGTCTGAGAACAAGCGGGAAGACGGTCATAATTACTGGCGGAACTTCGGGTATTGGCTTAGCGCTTGCAGTGCGTTTTTACTTTGAGGATGAGGACTTTAACCAGATTGAACTGAACAAGAAATTGGACCAAGCACCGTTGGTGAAATCTAAGCACTCAACAGGTATCTGTGGGATACAGGATCAGTTAGGAAAATTAAGCTGAGTTTGATAGCCGCTTTGCAAAAGAAGGCCCCTCGAACTCAATTTTCAGGTAGGGGTGAGATTCCCTGGTTGAATTGACTCCTTCTGATGTGTCTTTAATAACATATACCACCCGGAGTGTTTTGGGCGTTTCAGGTTTATTTTATTGACCACTTTATGCAGGAAACAGAGAATAATAGTGGAATTAGTAGGAGGAAAAGTCCCTATTTAATCAGACAATCAGAAGCTCCTTGCCGGCTAATTCCAGACAACATAATCGAAGGCACGGTCACTCGCCGGTAGCGTTGGGGAGGAAAGAAAAGATGAGACAAATCAGAAACTCTGCTAAAGCTATAATTATTAAAGACAAAAAAATCCTACTTACAAAGAATGAGGCTTCCTTTGGAGTTTTTTATTTATTGCCAGGTGGTGGACAAGAAGCCGGGGAATCAATCGTTGATGCTTTGAAAAGGGAGTGTCTCGAAGAAATATCAGTAGAAGTTACTGTTTTAGACATAAGATATGTGCGGGATTATATAGGAAAGAATCATGAATTTACCAACTGGGATTCAGAAGTACATCAAATAGAGTACATGTTTATCTGTTCCGTAAATTCGGGATTTGAGGCAAAAAACGGTATTGTACCAGACACAATGCAAATTGGAGTGGAATGGATAGACTTGAAATATCTAGATGAATGTAGGATTTATCCAAAGATATTAAAATCTCTTATTTCAGATGATGGGTCACTTAATGGAGAAATTTATTTAGGCGATGTTAATTGAGATATAAAAATCGTAAAAGTTTCCAAACTCACGAGATATTGCAAGTGAAATCGTAACTATACCTTCAACTTTCCCAAAAATGAAGGCCCCTCTCGAAGGTTGGTTACCGGACGTGTAAGTATACGCACAGTGCTGTAGGCGGCTGGTGGTTAAATTCCAAGTATTCCCTGTACAGCGTGCAAATATTGCGTAGAAGGCTGCCCGCAGAATATACTCGTTCCCAATATTTTTGCGACGTATAACCGAAAGATGATTTATAATGATAACTATCGGAATATGATTAACTCTCTTGTTCAATAATTAAATGCTGCGGCTCATCCGTGGCAATAGGCTTCTGTTTTTTACCTATTGCCATAACCGACAGAAGAGCTAAAGCCGCGATGATTACGGATATCTTCATTGCATATTGAGTTCCGCTTTGAAAAGCTATCTGTTTGAGAAAAAGCATAATGTGCAGCATTTCAGTAGGTTTAGTCAACCCATACACGCTTGAAGTTAAGCCATAATTGGAAATCCGCTGCAGTGATTGGGTGCTGACATTTTGGAGGTAGGAATTAAGAGCATAATTCGTGTGACTCTGCATTGCTGTGCTCAGAATCGCTGTACCAAGGGATCCGGCTACCATGCGCATTGTATTCATTAAGGCAGTTGCCTGACTTATCTGAGAATGAGGCACTGCGTTCATCCCTGCTGTGTTAATCGGCATATTGCTTAAACCCATACCGGTTGAGCGGAACATATAGAGCATCATAATACTGGTAAAGGACCACTCGATATTGATATTAGTTAATAATACCGACAAGCAAAGCACCAGAAATATGCCAATCGCCGCCGGTATTCTTGCCCCCACTTTGTCGAACATAGCCCCGCTAACAGGCATAAGAAAGCCTGTAGCTAAAGCCCCCGGCATCGTCAAAAGACCAGTTTGTAAAGGAGAAAGGCCAAGTCCATTTTGCAAGAAGACAGGCAGGATAAACAGAATTCCCAGCATCGTCATGCTAAGCAAACCTGTAGCAACTACTGATACTGTAAATATCCTGTTTTTGAGCAAGCGCAAATCCAACATCGGATGCTCGATCGTTAATTCCAACACTACAAATAGGGCAAGCAATATGACGGAGGCCGTTAACAGGGAAATTATTTTCAAAGATGTCCAACCGCTGTCCGGTGCATCAGACAGTGCATAGAGCAAACAAAAAAAACCGGGTAATGAAGTCGCTAAACCAGGTATATCAAATCGATACATTCTTTTAGCCGGGAATTCGGGCAAAACAGTTTTGGCCATAAAAAAGCCGGCAATACCAACTGGTACGTTAATAAAAAAAATCAGACGCCAGTCCAAATATTCGACAAAATAACCACCGAGCGTCGGCCCGAAAGCCGGGGCGAAGATTATGGCAATTCCCCAGAAGCCCATTACCACGCCTCTTTTTTCGGGTTTGGATAAGCTGAATAATATAGCCATACTGAGAGGTATGAGCATTGCTCCGCCTATTGCCTGAATTACCCGAAAGAAAATTATCGATTCTACACTCCAAGACATCCCGCATAGGGCAGAACCCAAGGTAAATTCAGCAAGAGCAAAGAGAAAAACTTTTTTGTAGCCGTAACGTTCTCCAATGAAACCACTGGCTGGGGTCAACATGCCCTGAGTCAATAAATAGATTGTCACCACCCAGGAGATAGTGCTTTGTGTAGTACTGAAAACGGACGTCATTTTGGGAATGGCGACATTGACCACCTCTGAGTCCAGAACAGCCATAAAAACACCTAAGACGGTTGTGATCACGACCACTGGACGCACTCCATATTTCTCCTCAAAGGACACTTTCTCCTTCCCCCTCTCAACAAAATAAGATTTTCCACCAACTCTTCGAAACTACTTTATGATCAATTAGTGTAAATATGGATAACTTTATCTTAATTAGCGGATAAGGTTAGCAAGGCGTGCCTTTTTAAAGGTACTCAATCAAAATGCCAAATCGATACTTTCTCCTTACTTCTTGATTCTACATGTTTTATAATATTCCTCTTTAAGAAATTCACATTTAAAAAACTATCACAACAAAAACTGCACAACTCACCTACACTTCCGGAAAGTCAATGCTCGTGACCTCAAACATCGTACCAAATGAAACTTATACAAATAAAAGAGGGTATCCGCCCTAGTGTATTCCTCTATTCTATACAGGTGTCTATTATGTACTCAACTAAGTTATATTTTTGGCGAACTTCTAGATCGTTGTGTTAGAAACATCTTTCTTCAGAACAATATTAAGAACGAGTAAAAGAATGATGAATCCAGAGATTACTCCGCACAACAAAAAGCCCATCCCAGGACCTAATTTCTCTGTTATACTTCCAGCAAATAAGTTCCCGATGGGGGTAGTACCCAAAAAAGCAAATGAATAGACGCTCATTACTCTGCCCATGAATTGCTTACTGGAATTAAGTTGAATTGCCGAGTTTACTGTGACAATAAAGATAATGTTAATGAAGCCGATAATGGCAAACATTCCAACAGCAAGCGGAAATGAATGGATGAAGTTGAGTAAAACGAGAAGCGCTGAAACTAAGAAACCACTACCGACAAGGATCTTAAGGCTGGGATTGTCCTTGACCCAAGAGGCGACAAGAAGGGCCCCGATGAGCGAGCCTGCGCCTGAGGCAGATAAGAGTAAACCAAAGCCATGTACGTCTTGTTTTAGGACGACTGTTGCGTAGATGGGTATAATTACATTGAAATTCATAACGAAGGTTCCAACTGCTAACATAGACAATACTGCAACGAGTAGGATTGGAGAGTGGAGAATGTAGCGCAGCCCTTCCATGATTTCGGTGAGCACCTTTTTTTCTGTCTTTTGGATTATGACTGGTTTCGTATTGATTAAGTAAAGACCAATAAGAACTGGTATAAAGCTCAGGCCGTTAAGAAAAAATAAAGGTCCTGCGCCGTACCAAGCCATTAACACGGCCGATAAGGCTGGTCCAATCATGCGGGCGACATTTACAATAGTCGAGTTTAATCCGACCGCGCTACTAATATCTTTTCTATCCACCAATTCTGGAACATAGGCTTGTCTTGTTGGAAGATCTAAGGTGTTCGCTAAGCCAAGTAGAGCGGCTAGCAGGAGAACTTCCCAGTAAACGATATGTCCAGACCATACTAAGAGAGCTAAGATGAATGCCTGGAGCATTAAAACCACTTGGGTGAAAAGAAGTAAGGTTTTTTTAGGATATCGATCAATAACTACTCCCGCGAATAGTGATAAACACAATACGGGTCCGAACTGAGCAACCCCAAGCAAACCTAGCAGAAATGCGGATTTGGTCATCGTATAGACTAGCCACAGTTGGGCTGTAACCTGCATCCAGGTGCCAATTAGAGAAATGCATTGTCCAACCCAAAAATAACGAAAATTGCGCTGGGTCAAGGCGGGAAATGTTTTCTTAAGAACAGTTACTATCGTTATGTTACTTATCTGATGTCATCTCCTTTAATTTTCAAATTTATAAATAGAAAGAGCACGTTAAGCCTTTCTAAAAAGGCAAAGCACTCTTTAGAACCATAAGGAGGCAAATTTAGATGACTGCTTCTACAGTCATTCTATCACTACTTAAATTACTTTTCTAATGAATATCATAACCCTCACAGAATTTTCTCGGTCGTGACCTTGACGTTTGGATGCGGGGTAACAAGGTGCTTTCTATTAAGCCGGTGTGGGGGTACCGCGCACTTTAGCGTTACCTCAACGAAAAGTATTTTTTGCTTGACTATGGAACAGCGGTGCGTTCGCCACAGGTAAAAAGCATAATGCCATTAGCAGACTTTCCTATTGGGACACTGCAATATCTGTCATAATAATTTCTATTTCTTTTATCAAATTATTGTCTTGACAACATATGATAGATACAAAGTTGTGGAGACTCTTTTGATTGAAAGGAGACAATTTGAGTGGATATCCGATGTAATATTTGTGGATCCGTTAAGGACATTGCTCCAACGCATAAAGATTATCAGGCGGTCAATAAAAACCCCAACTTTCCATATATCTGTGAATACTGTGGCCGTAAAATTCAGTTCGAACTACAAAAAGCCAATGATATTTACAAATCATCAACCAAAAATCCGCCTCAAGCCCATAGTATAAACATAGAGAAAGAATAATGTATTAAATTATAGTCTTTCTTCCTCACAATTTTCGCCCCTGAACTATGGTCGATGTAGAATAGTAGAGGGGAACTGGTTAAGGCTGTGCCGTTGAAAACACATCTTTAATCCAGCTTGAGATGCTTAGATTCAATATCGAACATATTGATTACCAGGATTTTCTTTTTTTTCCATATCCGATAACCACCCCAGCCAATGGCACCGAGCAATTGTGAGAATGGGTGGGGTTAGATAATCTCTACCGAAGATTTACCTTGTCTTTACACTATTTTCCTTTATCCTTAACACTAGGGTGTTATAGTAAGATTAAATGAAAATCACAAAACGATAAAGGCAAACTTGGTGAAAGCCAAGGACGCAAAGCCACGGGTCTTCCATGTTGAGCTGAAGATAGCCGGGTTGCCGTCTAAATTACTTTGTTATTAACAAAGCCTTTGTCGCCATGCCTGTTTAGGATGGCGATTTCTGTTATAGAATGGAGGATTTATCAAGGCCGGCGGCTGTTTAGTTTAAAACAACTGAGAATGAAGTGGATTTCACACTATCCGAAGGAGCGTTCATGATTTTTTTCATGGAATGTTTATCGCCCAGGTTGCGATGCAAATGGAAAGTCCAAAGTAAAGAGAATTGTCGTAAAATTGCAAATGTTTATCGGCAATAGTAAGGTGGTTATTTAATATGTATATAAAGCTATTGTGGCAAACTGGTATACTATGCGTGTTTTCGTGGGTTGGGACGCAAATCACGGAACGCTTGCATACTTCAATACCTGGCAACGTTATAGGGATGGTTCTCTTGTTTGTATTTATGTGTTTAGGGGTAATTAAATTACAATACATTGAGGACGCAGTCAATGTGCTGCTAAAGCATATGCTATTCTTCTTTATTCCTATCGTTGTAGGATTAATGAATTCGGGCGACTTGATATACAAAAGTGGTCTTGCTTTAGTAGCGTCAATCGTTGTGAGTGTAGTGGTAGCGCTTACCTTGACAGGGATTGCTGTCCAAAAGCTTGGAGCAGGGCGTAAATATTTACGAACGGAAATTCAATTGGCAATTCAAATTATCGGCACAGATCTATCTCCAATTAATATTTTAACAGAAGATATTAGCGGTGGTGGTGTAAAAGTTATCTCCAAGCAATTATTAGAGATTGGCACTCAGCTGAATTGTACTATTTCTAATTCTAAGCTTGGAATAATCAAAGCTAACGGGGAAGTAGTTAGAACTGAAAAGAAAGATCAAGACTTTCGCTTGGGAATTAACTTTACAGAAATCAGTAAACGGGATCGTAATAAATTAATAGACTTTACTTACCGGATGGGGGAACATGCTGCTATAAACACATCAGAAGCTAATGCTCGTTCTTACAGCATTCCATTGGAAAACACGGATTAAGAATACATAAAGTTTAAATAGGGGCGATATACAGATGAATACATTATTAATTGTAGCGAGTTTAGGTTTAACAATTGGCGTATACAGTTTAAGTAGGTTTATATATTTGCGAGGCAACAAGCATCCTCTGCTAAATGTGTTGTTTTTAAGTACATTCTTAGTTATAGTAGTGTTACGTGTGTGCCATTTTACCTATGATGAGTATGTTTCATGCAAAGACATTATCAGTTACTTTTTGGGTCCTGCTACCGTGGCCCTGGCTGTACCCCTATTTAAAAATAGGCTTGTTTTAAAAAAGTATAGTATACCGATATTAGTTGGCATTTTGTTTGGTTCTTTGAGTGGTATGACTACCACTGTGTTAATGGGCAACGTTACAGGGTTGTCTAGAACGATGACAATGTCCCTCGCACCGAAATTTGTGACTATACCAATTGCAGTTGAAATCGCCAAATATATAGGTGGTGATCAGGCACTAGTTGCCGTTTTTGTGGCTGTGACTGGTTTAATTAGCTCAGCTTTCGGACCGACATTACTAACAAGATTAAAAGTCACAGACCCTGTCGCCAGAGGGATTGCCTTAGGTACTACTGCTGCTGGTCAAGGAGTTGCCGTTGGTTTGCAAGAGGGCGAAATGCAAGGTGCCATGGCCGGACTAGCGATGGCCTTAGCGGGTGTTGTGACAGCATTGATAGCACCAATGCTACTCCCACTGATGAGATAAAGGCAACTTATAATAAGATACACGGTTTACTGATTGCCTTTGCGATATTAGGGCTCACCAGTAGCAACAATCCCAAAATCAGAAATCGCTAAATATAATAGGAGGATGATTGAACCGTGGCAAAAAAGGAAAAAATGAACCGCAGTATCCTAGCTTTAATTGTTGCATCAATAGTAATTTCAGTCGGAATTGGAGCCTTTAATATTATAAGTATTATTGGCACTGCAACAAGAAATGCCGATTTATATAAGACGACCTTATACGCAAATTATGATCAGAACATCCGTTTTGTAACGCAGCAAGCTATAAGTACTTTGAACGGCATTTATCAACTGCAACAGCAAGGTATATTAACTGAAGCACAGGCAAAAGAAGAGGCAGTTATCCTCATGACCAAAATGAGATACGGCGATGATGGAAATGGATATTACTGGGGGGATACGACGGACGGAATATGCGTCTTTCATGGTACAAATCCAAAAGCCCCTGGCACAGACCGCAACAATACCGTAGACTCTAAAGGATTTTTATTTATGAAAGAAATCCTTAAAGTTGGTCAGAACGACGGAGGATATGTAAATTATTGGTTTCCGAAAGCTGATCCTAACGACAAGCAAGAATACCCTAAGCGAGGTTATGCATTAGAATTTAAGCCATGGAAATGGGTTATCGGTACAGGGAACTATATCGACGATATAAACAAAGTTTTAGCTACTCGGCAAGCTACAGCGAATAGCGAAATGCAGAGAAACATAGCCTATTCCGTATTGGGCATGCTTGCAGCTATTGGCATTTCAGTCGGGTTTGCCTTAGTTATTAATCGCAAGATTTCTAAACAAATTGCTCCTATGGCAGAATCTGCTCAATTAGTTGCGGAAGGAAGACTTGATATCCCTATGATTAAAGTGACAACAAATGATGATATTGGATATCTAGGAACTGCTTTCAATGATATGACCGATAATCTTCGTGATTTAGTTCAAAAGGTTTCTCAATCTTCGGGACTAGTTGCCTTAACTTCTCAGGAATTTACTGCTGGTATAGAACAATCTGCCCAAGCTTCAAATCAAATTGCCTTTGCCATTACAGAGGTTTCATATGCAACGGAAAAACAATTAAACGTTGTTGAAAACACGACTCAAATTGTAAGCCAAATGTTGAAAGGCATTAATCAGATTCTCACTAGTTCTAAAGTGGTTGCGGATACTTCAGAAATAGCTGCCGAATCTGCCTTAGAAGGCAGTAAGGCGATCGGTAAAACCATAGACCAAATGAATAACATTGAAAAAACAGTCAATAATTCGGCTCAAGTCATCAATGGCTTAGGAGAGCGTTCCAATGAAATTAGTCAAATTATTGATACCATTTCTGGGATTGCAACACAAACAAATCTCCTTGCTCTCAATGCCGCTATCGAAGCCGCTCGTGCTGGAGAACAAGGACGTGGATTCGCGGTCGTTGCCGATGAAGTTCGTAAGCTTGCGGAACAATCGAGTGAGGCCGCAAAACAAATTTCAGCACTTATTGTTGAAATTCAAAATGATACTCAAAAAGCAGTTGCTGCTATGCATAAAGGAACGCGCGAAGTTTCGATTGGAACAGAAGTGGTTAACACTGCAGATCGAGCCTTTAAAGAAATTAATAATTTGGTAGATACCGTTTCAACGCAAGTGCGAGAAATTTCTACAGAAATTCAAGAAACGGCGAATGCCAGTAATAAAATTGTTGATGCTGTCTCTGAGATTAATGAGATCAGTAGAACCATTGCCGATCAAACCCAAATGGTTTCTGCTGCGACCGGAGAGCAATCAGCTTCCATTGAGGAAATTACCTCTGCCGGTCAAATGTTGTCCAAAATGGCACAAGAGTTAGAAACATCAATAACGAAATTTAAGGTTTAAGTTACAATTAAGTTTGTTATGTCAAAACTATCGGTAAGGGATCAAACTGAGAAGTGGGAGTGTAGGTGACAGGTATCCAGACCATGGTTTATCCAGTCCATGGAAAATGTAGGCTAAGGGCCTTGCGACCCTCGATTCCGAAATGTGCTCGATGTACACTGCTGCTGTACTAACGTAAAAACACCTCTCCACAAGGAGAGATGTTCTGTTAGTTACTGTTTTTCCATTCGATCGATCACCCGTTGAATATGAAGTTTTGAGATATCCAGTTCGATCTTATCATTGAATACCTTGGTCATATATTGGGATAGTTTTATCGCACCATATTTGCTGACCATTTTCATTATGATCTGCCTTGTTTCCACGCTTGGCTCAATTCCTGTTTCTTGTTTAAATACTTCGATGAGCTGTTGATCTTCCGTTGTTGGCATACTCCATTTACCCAGTATACTCCAGTGGCGAACCATTCCAATAAGATAGCTTAGATGTTGTTTGTCTTTGCTTTTTTTGGCGAATACGCTTATAGCATCCTTTAGATAATCGTAGGCATCGATTTGTCTGCTTTTTAGGTGGTAATAAAGCTCTCGTAATCCCTCTTTATCCTCTAAGGATAGATTAGCGGAAATACGTTCTCGATAAAGCTGGAGAATATCGTTGATTTGTCGGGTTTCCGGATCGACTGATGGCACTATTGATAGTTGCGTTTGTTCCAATTGTGTTAACCTCCTGCCAGTATTCTTGACAAAATAGGCAAGATGTAATCACTGTTCCTTACATGAATACGCGGCAGTTCCGAAACAGGAATGAACCAGGCTGACTATAGTTATTACGCATCCTGTCAAATTGCCAGTTTCAATTGGTTCTCTGAATTGTGGTAGAGGTACTCGGCTCCAGGCGAACGTCGGTCAAGGGCTTTGCGGCCCTCTATGCTCGGAACATACATTCTGGGCGCAATCGTCGGGGTGGCTGTTTGTATGAGGTTTATGGCGGTCCCACACGATAGCCAGGAAGTGGGAGGAGTGAAAACTCGAAAGTGCAAGTAGTTATGAAATATATTGCACATTTTAACAAAACTTTTACGTCATCTTAACTTTTTCTACTAATTCATTTCTTATATCTATGTTATATTTATTGTAACAGTTAGCAGGTTAACTGAATAGACTGAGCAAAGTAACCCGAAAAGGAGGCAGAGAGAGGGAAGTATGACAACACAAGAAAAGTGTATTATTGAAACTATTCTGGCTGACGTAGGACTGGAACCTTTATACACCGGGGCCAATAACCAAGAGTCGAAAACTAAACCACTAATAGTGGTTAAAACAATGTGCTAGAAGCGAATACTCAGGTAGTGGGTATTCGCTTCTTCTATTTTACAGAAAATGGTTTTAAGTGCCGCCTTTCTTCTAGCTATCTCAGGCTGAAGAAAAGAACACCTAAATGAATATTAGTATGAATTTTTAACAAGGGAGACTTTTGAAATTGAGGTGTCCGACCAATTCGTACATTAACCCTAGAACCATGAGAGGTAGTCCTTTCTAAACTAAACTAAACTAAGCTGAGCTGAGCATTAAGTAATCAGCCCTCCTTAAATAAGGGGAAGGCTGAGCATATTTTAGCGAGAGATAGAGATTAGAGATAGAAATTAGAAAATAGATCACGGATTAGAATACAATGCCCATAGAAATGAGCATAAGAATAGCAACAACTACGATAGCGATACCTGCACCACAAAATAACATTTGCACAACCCCCTTTCCAGTATATTACATGATATTCTTGGACTCCTTAGCTGACACAAAATGAAAGAACGAATATCTAAAGATGACTTCTTTAAGTGACTCTCATTGATATTCAACTAGTACAGTATTTCAGAAGTTCTTTCCTCATCTTCTGGTTTACCACTTGGCTAAAGCAAAGGAAATTTGCTCTGTTAGCATGGTAAGCATCTCCGATAGTGTACCTAAAAAGGGAGTCCGTTCC
>Ga0326727_10018397_pt1 | contig 14275 bp, 12 predicted proteins | sample MB2enrmetagenome_FD_207643 | JGI IMG/M metagenome (GOLD analysis project Ga0326727, IMG submission 207643) | Lab enriched peat soil microbial communities from McLean, Ithaca, NY, United States - MB29MY | ecosystem: Environmental > Terrestrial > Soil > Wetlands > Peat | place: USA: New York...
TGAACCCCGACGAGGTTGCCGATACGGTCTTTCTGCTGGGCAACGAGGACGTCGCGCTCAGGGTCGGAAGAGAAGCCCGCGGGACCGCCTCCAGACATTCGTGGGAATTGTATGCGGAAAAAACAAAGCGAATATACAACCTTTGTTTGACTTCAAATTCAGAAAATGTCGTATAATGATAATGGGCGTTAAGGATGAATAGCTAAAAATTCGTCAATCATTCTTTGGCTTCCTTCAGGCTAGCATGTCGGCTGTTGAGTTCTTCTCGAAGGTGTCTAGCAGATAAAGTTTGTTTTGATAGAAGATTTCTAATAAACATCGCCATAATATGGGCTTTAAATGCATGACATTCAAATAAAATTCCCAACCTTTTAATCGGCATATGAATGGATCATGGATCTATTAGGGATTTTCTTAAGTTTATTTCTCTTGATGTTCATGGCCTACATGGGCTTTTCCGTAATCCTTTTTGCACCCGTTTTCGCTTTGCTCGCTGCAGCCCTTCAGAGTCTTCCGATTATGCCATCTTATACAGAACTTTTTATGGGAAAGGCTGTTGTCTATATCAAATCGTTTTTCCCTATTTTTATGCTGGGCGCGGTCTTCGGGAAGGTTATGGAGGATACCTTGCTCGCCAAAGGGATGTCTCACGCTATTATGGAAAGGCTGGGGCCCAAGCATGCAATTCCCGCCATCGTTTTATCCTGTGCGATCCTCACCTACGGGGGTGTAAGCCTCTTTGTCGTTGTTTTTGCCGTTTACCCATTCACTGCGGCGCTGTTTAGAGAGGCCAACATTCCGAAGCGCTTGATTCCAGGCTGTATAGCATTAGGTGCGTTCACATTCACGATGGATGCCTTGCCCGGTACACCGCAGATCCAAAACATCATACCGACAAATTTTTACGGCACTACAGGATACGCCGCACCCATAACCGGCATTGTTGGCGGGACTCTCATATTTATCACCGGGATGGTTTACTTAGAGTGGCGAAAAAAGATAGCTATAGCAAACGGTGAAGGGTACGGGAGCCATGTACTCAATGAACCCTCTGTGGTCGCAGACAGGAAATTGCCCCGTTGGTACCTTTCTCTTCTTCCATTGGTTCTGGTATTAGTCGTTATTTACTACCTGTCACGAGTTTATACATGGGATCCTGATATTCTCGCTCATTTAAAGAATATGAAGCTACCCCTGATGGCACCGTCTGTAAAGAATATCATCGGTATCTGGTCACTCGTTATTAGCCTTGTCTTTGGGGATTATTCTAGCCCTCATAATCGGCTACAAAAATATTCCTAAGGGTGGTGGATTGCGAAAAGCTTTGAATGCCGGAGCCATTGGATCATTGCTGGCCATTATGAATACTGCCTCTGAAGTGGGTTACGGGAATGTCATCGCAGCGCTACCCGGATTCAAATCTATTGCTGCATTCCTTCTGGGCATCAAGATCGGCGGCACTCCTCTAGTTTCTGAAGCAGTGTCCGTCACCACGCTGGCAGGGATTACAGGGTCTGCGTCCGGCGGCATGTCCATCGCCCTTGATCTAATGTCAAAGGACTGGCTCGCATGGGCGAACTCTATAGGTATGTCGCCAGAAATTTTACACAGGGTTGCCTCGATGGCTTCGGGTGGTTGTGACACACTACCTCACAATGGCGCGGTTATTACCCTGCTGGCGGTCTGTGGGTTGACCCACAAACAATCCTATCTGGATATCTTTGCTATGACTATCATCAAGACCCTTATGGTTTTTGTGGTCATCGCATTATACTTTCTTACCGGCTTATATTGAAAGGCCACACCAAAAGAAGAGGATTATATGAACATAAAATACCATGATAGGTGGACTGGCAACCAAAACGGGTAAAAGTTAAAACTTTTAGTCGTCAGTCGAATAGGCTAGCCGCGGATCTGTCGGTAAAGATATCAAAAATGACATAAGGAGGAAGGGATATGAAGAGACTTTTGATGGTGGTATTGGGTTTGTGTGTGCTACTACCTTTGCCAATAACCCTATTGGCTCAGGATCTCATGACACAGGGCGATTCCCTCTATGGCAAGGGAAAGGCAAATTTTGAGATATACAAACAATCTGGGGATATGTTTGTAAAGGCCCTGGAGGCGAATCCATCCAGTTACGAAGCGGCATGGAAAGCATCGCGATCATATAGAAATTACGCAGATGAATCCGAGACAAAGAATGTACCAAACTGGAAGGCTATATGCAAAGAATATGGGAAATTAGGTATGAAATATGGAGAAAAGGCAATTGCATTGAATCCAAACGGTGTTGAGGGCCACTATTGGTATGGTTGCTCAGTAGGTGATTATGCTGATGCGGTCAGTGTTCTTACCGCCCTCACCGAGGGATTAAAGGACAAGACCCAAAGGAGCTTCGAAAGGGCGTATCAGTTCAATAAGATGTATGACGACGGTGGGCCGATGATCGCCTTAGGCCGATTTTGGTATGTTCTGCCCTGGCCAATGCAGGACAAGAAATTATCGCTCAAGTATTTAAGGGAATTCCAAAAGTCGTTCCCCAATGACGCTAGGGGTCAAATATATCTAGCCGAGACCCTCATAGCTTTAGGAGAGAAAGATGAAGCCAAGGCCTTACTCCAGAAAACATCACGTTCCAATGAAAAATTTTTCGCTGAGTGGGCAAAACGGCTCCTTACTGAGATGTAAAAATCAACAGAAAGGTATTTTAACGAAGGAAATAGATCATGTAAGATCTCGAATGCTGCGGTTGGAAATTTTTTACCAGGGCACTGTTCCGTTCCAGTACCTATACTCGTGAATCCATTCGCCTTTGTGCATTCTTACAAGGTTTTGAAAGTAAATCTTGTTTCTCACAATAATTTGACGCTGCTTTGTGTAGTTCCGCTTTAATGCAATATCCTCTGCCAGTTTTTCCCCTAACCAGAATGCTCTTCTTTCGGCATTTTCAAATGCTTTGGAGCCCTGTCTGACAGATACCCCTATGCTGCCAGTAATGAAGGACCCAAAGTTCAGCATAATCTCATAAAGATAATCCGTGACCTGCTTATACTGTCCAGCACCTCCTGAAGTGGCGACATTGACAGTGTACTTGCCAATCAATAACTGGCAATGGACAGCGTCAGCCATCCTGTCTATCATGGTTTTCATCTGGGCCGTTATTGATCGAAAATAATTGGGCGAACCAACAACCAAACCATCGGCATCTAGTATCTTTTTATAAAGATCTTGGAAGTCGTCGTTCTTCGGACACTTCCCTTTCTTGTAACAGATTCCACAGGCATTGCAGAATTCAATTTTCAACTTACAGATATCCACCAGTCTCGTTTCAGCCCCTTGATCTCTTGCCCCGTTGAGGACAGATTGAACCAATTTAAGAGTTTGGCTATTAGAACTTCTAGGGCTCGCATTGATGCCCAAAATCTTCATTTTTCCTATCCTCCCACCTACTTGGATTCTTCTCCGGCACGAAATGTTTCTTCAAAAAATTTATCCCACTTTCCAAAAAGAATCAACGGTTTGAAAAATATATCAAATTTTACCTGACAGGGCCATAAAAACATCAATGCTCTTAAATTAACAAACATTCTAGATAAAAATGTTTGACGCTTTCACAAAGACATGATTAATTTTCCAAAGTTCTATAGGAATATTGATAAACAAAGCAGGATTGTGAAAACAAGAGGAATGTCTATCTAAGACAGATATTAAAAAGGAGGCTTAAGATGGCGGATCATTTTTACTCAAAGGATGCTCTTTCCTTGATTGGCAAGCTGTTGGAGCTAAAACCAGACATAGCAACGGCTCTCTTCACATTTGACATGAAGGTATTTGAGGATGGAGCTCTTACAGCAAAAACAAAGGAGTTGATTGCCATCGGGGCAGCTCATATTACAAGGTGCCCCTACTGCATTGAAGGTCATGTGAAGCGCGCGAAGAAGGCAGGAGCCTCAGATGAGGAAATCGTTGAAGCAATCTTTGTCGGCATAGCCATGAATGCGGGTGCCTCCGCAGCCCACTCCTGCTTCGCCATGGATGCGCTGAACAAATAACGAGCCTTTCAACGCAAATAATCACAGGCTGCGGTAAAATAGATCCAAGGCCTCTGCTTAATAATCGTTTCATGATGGATCATGCATACTACGATACTGTCATGTTTTTTTCTGATTTTCTCCTTTTATTCCTAATATGCCTCCGTGTAAATTTTCAGAATGTCTGCCGGATCATTGACGGGACGCGCATTGAATAGATTCGCAGTATCGGCAAGTGCATGATAGGCACACACCGGAAGGCCTTCTTCAGGGACGCCCACATCACGGAGCCTGGTCGGATGCCCCACCTCTTTCATCAGCGCTTCTATTACTTCTGCTGCCGTAAGGGCAGCGTTGTGCTCTGACATACCTGAAGTATTAACTCCAAGGGCCTGCGCGACCAGAGCCAGTTTATCGGCCGCATGATCTACATTATACCGCATCACCTTGGGAACCAGGATACCGCATGCTGCTCCATGATGGACATGGTATAATGTACCAACCGTATGCGCCATGCCATGTGCCAGAGCTGTTTGGGCGATCGTAAATGCCCAACCTGCCATGGTGGCAGCTATCTGCATATTAAGCCTAGCCGTTTCATTCTCCCTATCAGCGGCAACAATCGGTAGGTTCTGCTTCATCAGGCGTATTGCATGCAGTGCCTGTCCATCGCAGATTTGGTTTGATAATATGCTTGTAACCGCTTCTATTGCATGAGTCATTGCATCCATCGCAGTATAGACCATCAAATTCTTGGGCAACGTTAAGGTAAATCGTGGATCAAGAATGGCGACATTGGGAACGATGTATCGATCCACTATGAAAAGCTTCCGTCCTGCAGTCCTGCTTGTTAATACAGCAACCTGGGTCACTTCGCTACCCGTTCCCGATGTCGTCGGTATAGCTATGTGTGGGATTTGAGGCTCGGTGAGCACTAAGAAATTAAGATGATCATTCACCCTGCCTCCATTTTTCATGGTTACACATACCGCTTTAGCGGTGTCGATAACACTTCCGCCACCCACGCTTACTATGCAATCTGCATTGAGTTCACGTGCCCTGGAGGTAGCGGCATCTGCAGATTCAAGATCGGGGTCGGATGGTGTCTTATCATAGGTGCCGACACAATGGTCAACCAAAGCATTTTCCACCAGTTGGGCCAGCCTAGCTTTGGCGACCCCCTGATCTGTTATGATCATTGCCCTCCGGCATCCCAGATCCTTGATAGCTTTGTATATTGCGCTTAAGCTCCCATGACCCGCTATCACATTGGTCGGACAGTTATAGGAAAAACCATTGACCCTTTTGCTATCCGACATGATCTGGAAAGTCATATTGGATTTATGGTCCGCAATCGCATTTACATGTATTCGCTTGACCTGAGTATATTCATGTAATCCAGTTAGACCCAATTCCCTTCCCACTCCGGACTGCTTGTATCCGCCGAAAGGGCAAAAATCGGCAAAGATGTGATAATTGTTGATCCACATGGTTCCAGTTCGTACGCCTCGGGCAATATGTTCCGCCCTCGCGTGGTTTCCCGAAAAAACACCTCCCCCAAGGCCGTAAATGGAGTCGTTGGCAATAGCTATAGCCTCTTCATCACTATCATATTTGATAACGCAGACGACTGGGCCAAATATTTCTTCCTGAGCAATGCGCATCTTATTGTTGACATTCGCGAAGATGGTAGGGGCATAATAATACCCGCCGTTGATCCCCGGGACCTCAACACGCTTGCCACCGGTGACCAATTCTGCGCCCTCTTCCCTGCCGAGTTTAACATAGTGCTCGATGGTAGCCATCTGTTCCTTGCTCACAAGCGGCCCCATATGAACTGTCGGATCGAGTTGATAGCCGATCCGTAGCAACTCCGCCCTACGTTTCATCTTTTCAAGGAACTCCTCATAGATCTTTGATGAAACCAAGACACGCGTACCTGATTCACATATCTGCCCCTGATGGAAGAAGGTGCCAAATACAGCCCCTTCCACAGCTAGGTCCATATCGGCATCATCCAGGATTATGTTGGCTGACTTGCCGCCTAATTCTAGCGTCACCTTCTTCACGGTATCAGATGCCATTTTCATGATCTTTCGCCCTACCTCAGTGCTTCCGGTAAAGCTAATTTTGTCAACATCCGGATGGGTACACAGGGTTTTGCCCAGATCTGCCCCAGGTCCAGCGATGACATTGATCACTCCTCTGGGTATGCCTGCAGTCTTTGCTGCCTCTGCAATAATGAGGGCGGAAAGGGGAGTGTATGAAGCCGGTTTCAATACCACGGTATTTCCCATAATAATCGCGGAAGCAATCTTCCAAAAGGCCTGGCTCATGGGGAAATTCCAGGGGATGATGCTGACACAGACACCTATGGGCTCCCGGCGTATAAACTCGCGGCCTGGTGCAAAAACATTTCCAGAGATCTGGATCTCCTCTTCCCAGGGAAACTTTGAAGCGGCAAGAAGGCTTAAATTGCGCAACACCCCAATACCGAGCAGAGGGCCGAACTTGGCCAGAGATATAATCTGACCCGAGTCCATACTTTCCGTCGCCGCCAGACGAATGCCTTGCTGTGCTATCTGATCCGCGAAATCCTGAATTTTCGACATACGTGTCAACGGAGACAATCTACTCCAATTCCCCGAGTCGAATGCTTTGCGAGCAGCTGCAATCGCCCCTTCTGCATCGGCTGCGCCCGCTTGCGCAACTTCAGCAAAGGCAAGTTCGGTCCCCGGGTCAATCGATTCAAATGTTCCACCGTTTTCAGAGTCGATAAATTCACCGTCAATAAAGAGTTGATAACGTTCCATGCGAATCTCTCCCTTGAACATTAATTTTTATGCGTTGGAACTGTGCATTATTGCCCACAAATATCAATCTTTTTATTAGTATTTTATAAGATTGACAATCTGTACCCTTGGCAATAAAGTAGAACATCAATCTAGTAGTCACAGCGATCGTACGTTTTTCTTGTGAAAAGGGGGATTTTTCACTCTAGAAATAGATCTTGAAAGAAAAGATGCTAGAGAATCATTTGATAAAAATTCAAAAGGAATGATAAATGACAAATGTTGATCATGGACCCGGAATAATAGTGCCGCCTCCCGCCATTTACTTTACCGGCTTTCTTTTTGCCTATGCCTTAAATAGATTCTATCCGCTCCCAATGTTTGGTGCCACGCTGTCTATCTTTTTGGGATTGGCCGCTATTGTATCTTCATCGGTTCTTGGGTTATGGAGTCTTCTGAAATTCTGGCGTGCCAAGACAAACCCCTTCCCTCACAAGCCCTCTTCTTTTCTCGTCATGGGTGGTCCCTACCGCGTTACCCGAAATCCCATGTACCTCTCCTTAACCTTGTTCTATATAGGCCTTGGGTTCTTGTTGGGTATATCCTGGACATTCATTGTGCTCCCATTTATCATATTCATAATGAACACCTACTTGATCAGGAAAGAAGAATCATATCTGGAATCCCGATTCGGTGAACGGTACCGGGCTTATAAACAGCAGGTCCGCCGCTGGTTATAAGGGCGGTTTCTATCAACTCAACAGAAAACCGTCGATGTCAAGGGAAGTGTCGAGGACCATGCCCACATGTAGAGTTAACAATATCGAACTCTACTATGAAATCACTGGCCAAGGCATTCCCATTTTATTTATCCATGGCCTGGGCTCCAGTGCCAGAGATTGGGAAAACCAAGCCCCTTTTTTCTCTCGGCATTTCCAAGTAGTTACTTTTGATGTTCGCGGGCACGGCCGATCAGACAAGCCCCGTGGCCGCTATTCCATTCCCCTGTTCGCCTCCGACACATCGTCCTTTATGCGAACATTGAACACCTTTCCTGCCCATATTATCGGTTTTTCAATGGGTGGAATGATCGCTTTCCAACTCGCAGTGACAGAGCCTGACCTGTTCCGAAGCGTTACCGCCATTAATAGCGGTCCGAAATTTATCTTCCGCACGTTAAAAGAAAAATTTCCATTCCTCATGAGGTATTTCATCGTTCATCTCTTCGGTATGCGTAAAATGGGCGCCATTCTGGGGAATAGCCTATTCCCAAAACCGGCGCATAAAACCCTTCGCGATCAATTCATCCAGCGCTGGTCCGAAAATGACAAACGGGCCTATATAGCATCTATGAATGCCCTTTCCAATTGGACGGTTATGGACAAAATCCGCACGATAGCAGTCCCAACATTAATCATCTCTGCTGATATGGATTACACCCCGGTGGCTTGGAAGGAATTCTACGCATCGAAGATAACCGGCGCAAGGGTGGCCATCATACATGATTCCAGACATATGACGCCTTTTGAACAGCCAGAACAACTCAATCAAACCATAATGACCTTTCTCTCAAATGTGGACTAGGTTGTAAACAATGAATGTCAAGATCCCATGAAAGGTCAATTCTGCAATCTTCGATTCTGACAACTGCTTCCTTCCGGAACTTATTGCGTTACTGATTGTCTCATTCATTATCCGAACTTGAAAAAATTATTCGTTGAGGTTTGCACAATAAAAAAGACACTTGGATGAAAGCAATATGGAAAACTATAAATTCCTGAAAGCAAAACAGGTTAATGCGACCCTATGGCTGCTATCTAGCCATCAATTCAACATGTCTATCCTGAATTATCAGGCCTGCTCGTGAGGCCATTCTGATCTTTCCATCGGCGATTATTAAACTTCATGAATGATCTTGAAAAGAGGACTTACAGATCAAAGATGAAACCTGCAACCTTCATAAGCGTTTAGTATACGAATTCAATGGTCGTCGTAGATCCAAACCGACAATGAGCATTGATTGTTCATCATAATTTGATATGAATGCAAATCATACGCAGAACTTGTGGAACGTGTACATAATCTTATCATTACACTTGGGCAGGCGTGAGAATCAAATAATATTTTTTCTCACGAAACAGCCTCAAGCATGCATCAACCACTTCTGGATCATAAAAAATCCCCCTTTTTTGGGATATTTCTTTAAGAGCCTTTTTTATACCTAGTGCAGGATGATACGGACGGGCCGAGGCTATTGCTTCCACGACGTCCGCTACCGCCAGGATTTTTGATTCCATGAGAAGCTTCTCGCCGGTCAAACCATTCGGATAGCCTGACCCATTTACCCTCTCATGATGCTCTAGAATGATCCTAGCGATAGGCCATGGGAATTTTATCTGCCTAAGCATATCGTAAGCAACTTTGGGATGTTGTCTAATCATAGCGGCTTCACCATCACTCATCTTGCCGGGTTTATTCAAAACGTTCATCTTTACGGAAGTGTTGCCAATGTCATGAATCTCTGCCGCTATGCGTATACCATCTATCCTGTTACTATCAATCCTCATCTCTTTGGCAATAGAACGGGCAAGATCAGCAACTCGCTTCTGATGGGCTATAGTATAGGTGCTCCTCTTCATAACAGGTGCCACGATGGCTTGGATCGTCGCCCCCAATGTCTTCCTTAAAAGAACCATACGTTTATGCTGTTCTATCTCTTTTTGTTTCCGATCAGTGATGTCTTGAATAATACCAATAACTCTTGATGCCTGAACACCTTTTGGGGTCACCTTTCCAACAACTCGAACCCAACGACTTTTCTTTCTCGCTGTGATGAACGGCAATTCCAAATCGAAAGATTCTCCTTTTTTTATGGCCCTTCTTAATGTCTTGACCATTAAGGGAAGTACCTCGGGTGCATAAAAACTGAGGCTTCTACTTATCGTCGGCTCATAGCCCACGCCCACTTCATGTATTGAAAATATTTCATCTGTCCATTCCAGTCTTCCTGTTTTGGCATCCAAACTCCAGCCACCAACCTTCGCAATTTTACAGGCCTCATTTAATAGATCCATACTTCGCGTTAAATCATTATCGGCACTCCGGAATCTGGTAGTTTTCCTCGATGCACTTCTCTGACTGTCGGAAGTTTTCTGATAATGCCTAGACTGCGATTTTGCTTTAGTGGCACATATGTCTTTTTTTCTAGAAGGTTTTTTTATCCGAGGATTCATCAGTGTTCTCCTTAAAATTGAATGAACCAACGGTTCATTTGCTATTGATTGCCAAGGAAAGTTTTTGGTTTTCTCCCTCGTTTTTTTGATTGCCTTTTGCCATCTTTACGGTGAGCTTCCGCTATTTCTTCATCCTCGGTTTCGTCGTTATCATCAGCAGCATCTAAATCAAGGAACGCAATATCCGCGGCAGACGCTTTCACCTTTAATTTATTTATCTTGAGGCTACTTGCAGATGAAGTTATATGCCAGTTGTCTAAATCGAACTGAACATCTAGTACGTCAGGTATGTTTCTTAGATCTCTGACAAGTTCCTTTATGAGGTCGATGGAGAATTCGACGTGGAATGATTGGGTCAGGTGTCCAGAAATGTATACGGCGTGACTAATAAGGGAATAATTGACAAAAAGTAGATCAACATCATGACGTAACAGAACATTCCGGATTTCACGATTGACTTCGTATCTGGAGTGTTGCATTCACACACCTCCCAAATTACGTTGTCTAATGTCGATGTATACCATTATCTATAATATAACGCCACTGTTAAAACCCACTTGGATTATAGATTGGTAGTGAAAATTCGGTGACAAGGAATTCGGTCATATGTTTTTCGATGCTATAAACGTAACTCAATTTGGAAATATGGTGATACGATGTGTTGATAACTCATCGTTGAGGCTTCGCCAGATCAGAACCAATCAATAATAGGTACAGGCATCGAATCTGTCTTTTCTCCGATTTCAAAAAATAGGGCGCAGAAAATGCCATTCTGGTTAAATCATTGCTTCCTTTCGGGAAATGTTTTTGCTGGAATCGGTGCTTTTTTCCTGGCAGTCTTCTTCTTTACGACTGCTTTCTTCTTAGAGGTTTTCTTCACAACAGGTTTCTTCTTGGCAGGTTTCTTCTTGGCAACTGCTTTCTTCATGGTTGCCTTTTTCTCTGCGGCCACTTTCTCTTCTTCGGCTTTCTTTTCCGCTATGATTTTTTCTTCGGCCGCTTTATTTTCCGCGGCAATGCTCTCCTCTTCGGTCATGTTCTCCGTGGCAATCTTATCCTCGACTGTCTTTTGCTCAGCACCAGTATTTGCATCCACAGAATCCTGCCCTATGGCTGATATCATCTCCTCAGCCGGATTATCTTGGTTTGATGCAAAGGCTGTCGTTGTATTCAGGAAAATCAAACTAATGGTCAATAAGATTAAACGCTTCATTTTTTGTTGCCTCCTTCTATTCTGTTTCAGAACGTAGCGTTTATAATAGTTCCGTGAAAAAATAAAAATGCTCCAGCCACCCGAACAATATGAAGATTTTTTTGATAGAAAATGAATGACGAACCCATCATAATAATAAATTGAATTTTTATCTATAAGGGATTCTTGCTTTCATCCGGAAGCAGATACATTCCACAAAACCTTACACTTTAAATCCTAAATCTCTAGCCAACCTTAACTGAAGGCCTTCCAGCCTAAAAGTTCGATGTGGCCGCAAAGTTAACATTTTCTAGCGTTTTGATTTCAATTCAAGCAGATAGGCTCCGGCTGTTCGCGCCTGGCTTGTATTTGGGTAATCTTTTATAACCTGCTGAAAAAGCAGGCGGGCGCTTGTTTTATCTCCAAGGAGTTTAAATGCGAGACCCTGTTTGAGAAGTGCCTGGGAGGTTTTATTGCCTTCAGGGTAGTTCTTCACAACTTTATCATACTCAAGAATGGCCTTGTCATACTTTTCTTCAGAAAAATAACACTCTGCTATCCAGAACTGGGCGCTGTCCGCATATTGATGATCGGGATATTTTTTCAGGAAATTTTGGAAGTCGGCTCGAGCACGATCATATTTCCCATTCTTAAAAAGATTGTATGCTGTAACGTAAGCAGTTTCCTTCTCTAGGGCAGGAGTAACAACACTATTCTGCTTGCCTTTGATATCGATCTCTGGAGTTTCCTTCTTATCTGTGATGCGTGATTTCTCAATAGAACTTACCCTAAGGGAAATCTTGTTCATCTGGTCGTGAAGATCCTTTATATCATCATTGTTGTGCTTTAGAGCCGCAATATCTTTCTGGAGCGCTTCGATGTCGCCCTGAATTTTTTGTAGCTGCTCACGGATTGCTGTTGAATCTGCATTAGAATCGGCAATATTCTTTCTAATGGGAGTTAGTGCATCATCGATCTTGGCCCGGTCAGTATCGACCTTCTTCTCCACAGTTTCGACATGTTCTTCCAACGTGCTCATTTTTTCATTAATGATGTTGCGGTGCATTCTAAGGTCTTGGGTTGTCACACAGCCAATTAAAACAACCGCGCATGCTCCAACGACAGCCATGTCCAGTAATTTCAAACCGTTACCTCCTTCTAAATATCCCCGCCATCTTATAAACATGGAGGGAATCTTTTACTACATTTTTCTTTCATTATTTTAGGACATTTCTAACAATCTGGTCAACCACCAAAAGATTATTTATAATTTTAACTTTTATATCGGCTATTTTCAACAGAATCCCTCGCTCATCTTCCTTGGCCGTCAGATACTGAACTATTTATTATAACTTCATCGGACCAAACTTTAGACTCTATTGGAAATGACCAATTGTAATGTTCATTCCAGAAAACTGCAGATGAACAAATGCGATAGTTACAGGGTAACAAAAAATGAACAAGTCCACTGATTAATTCCCGTAACTATATGATTTTAAAGAGCACTTGCTGAGACTAGAACCCATGTCTTACGGATTATAAGCCGACTACCATAGATAGGAGATTCCCTATCATTACTCATCGCTTTAGAAATAAATAGGTTGGGCCACCTTTTTGTATCCTATTGCATCTTTTGATGCGTTTTTTGGGTGTGAAGATTGTAATACGGTTATAGAAAAAATAGGCTACGAATCTCTTCACGTGATCTTTTATTCGGTACAAACAACAAAAAGCAATTCAGTTCTGCAATAAATCGATGATCACGGTTTGACGGTTATATATTTTCCTGACCTGTATTTGACTGGACAAACAATTTCCGAAGAGTTCTCGGTATTCCATAGGTATTATTTAATATAAAACTATCAACCCATTAGGAACTCAACAATAAGGTGGCAAAACAGGCTCATTTGAGGTTATGTTATAGATATTTCTCGGATATATGGCAGAGCCCTTATTGAAATCAAATCAGGCATGGTATTTCAACCATAAAGCTTAAAAGATTAGAGCTATGGAGACCAGTCTGTTATCTCCACATTGGTGAGTTTCTCACCAATTTAGGTCGTAAGGGGAAAGTTGTGGAAGATCTGAAGAAAACAGACAACATCTATTTAGAGATGGAAGTCAGTTCCGAGAGCTATTAGTTCGCCAGTGCTCAAGATGCATTAAAGAGTTTGAAATCGAACACTACGTGAGAAAATGTGTACCCCCTCTTGCCCTAATTGTAATCAACAGGTTGAGATCAAAAGGTGCAGCAAAGGATGGACAGGGGTCTGTCCTATTTGCAAGAAGTTCATCTGCAGCGGCATGATAAACCATTGAATTGCCCCCTGAATATTGTGAGACTGCAATCACACAAATGAAAAAAAGGAGGCGAGAGCCCAAAATCGTATTTATCTTTGATAGAAAACCACAACTTTACCCAGTAGGTTCGCTGAAAGAATCTAAATATTTATGGTCCTCAAGAAATATTTCCCACCTTTTCTGATGTTATTTCAAAATATGTTACTGAGCATATGCACCTGATAGATACGTTTAAGCTTCACGATGGTATTTTTGTCTATTGTTATTATAGGAATCGATAGACTTCCGCGTTATAATCTTAATTAAGACTGTTTATCGAATAACAAGCCGGTAAAAATTCATATCTCACGTACGTCTTCAAATGGTTTTTTTATCTTCATTTTTCATATTCCTATGTGGAAACCTAAGAAATATTACTACACTGCATTACAATCGGTAATCCACTCATATTATGCGGATTCAAATTGTTACTTCGGAGACATCGATAATAGATGTCTTTAGAGTGAACCCCTTCGACTGCACAAAGTGTGATAGAATATTCGACAGGATCATCGCCCCTGAAGGGGAGAAAGGATCATGTCATGCGATACAGAAGCTTCACACCTGATTTTAAAAGATCATTAATGGAGCAGCTTCTTAGTGGAACGGCAAATCCCACGGAGCTCTGCCGGCGTCACAACGTTTCCTCTGGCCAGCTTTATACGTGGAAGCGGCAGTATACCG
>Ga0326727_10018400_pt1 | contig 14275 bp, 14 predicted proteins | sample MB2enrmetagenome_FD_207643 | JGI IMG/M metagenome (GOLD analysis project Ga0326727, IMG submission 207643) | Lab enriched peat soil microbial communities from McLean, Ithaca, NY, United States - MB29MY | ecosystem: Environmental > Terrestrial > Soil > Wetlands > Peat | place: USA: New York...
AGGAGTGCATGGTGGCGGCGGGCGAGATCCTGACCGCGGCGGCGCGCGAGCGGAAGGTGCCCATCCTGCCCATCGACAGCGAGCACAACGCAGTGCACCAGTGCCTGCGCGTGGGCGCACGCAACGAAGTGAAGTTCATCTGGCTGACGGCTTCGGGCGGTCCGTTCCGCCACTTTCCGCTGGAGCAGTTCCAAAACATCACGCCGGAGCAGGCGCTGAAGCACCCCACATGGGTGATGGGGCGGCGCATCACCATCGATTCCGCAACCATGCTGAACAAGGGGCTCGAGGTCATCGAGGCCTCCCGGCTCTTCGACGTGACGCCAAGCCAAGTGCGGGTGACCATCCACCCGCAGTCGACGGTGCACTCGATGGTGGAGTACGTGGACGGATCGATCCTGGCGCAAATCTCGGTAACTGACATGCGGCTGCCGATCCTGTACGCGCTGGCTTACCCGGAGCGGCCGGCGTCTACGCTGACCTTCGACCTGGCGGCATTGCGGCATCTGGAGTTCGAGGAGCCGGATTTTGGGCGCTTCCCCTGCCTGCGGCTGGCCTTTGAGGCGGCGAAAATGGGAGGGGCGCACTGCATTGCCCTGAACGCGGCCGACGAGGTAGCGGTGGGAGCCTTCCTCGAACGTCGTATTCCCTTTACGGGCATCCCGCGTACAATTGAAAAAGTTCTCGCGACGACCCCGGAGGCCCACCCCGGCACGATTGCGGAGGTGCTTGCGGCCGACCGGCAGGCGCGGGAACGGGCCCGGGCGTTGCTCGCATCAGCTCAGTAAGCGCAGGCCGCTGGATTGCATTTAGCCTAAGGAATAACTTCACAACTATGCATGCATTTCTGATTTCTGCCGCTGCATTTATCGTTTTGGTCGGCGTGATGGTGATTGTGCACGAGTTTGGGCACTTCACCGTGGCCAAGCTATGCGGGGTGCGCGTCGAGGCGTTCTCATTCGGCTTTGGACCGCGCCTTTTCGGCTTCAAGTACGGCGATACGGATTACAAGGTTTGCCTGCTGCCGCTGGGCGGATTTGTGAAGATGACCGGCGAAAGTCCCGAGCAAAACCTCGAGGCGCCCGGCACTGAGGCTGCGAATGTGGCGGACGACCCCGGCGCCTTTACGTCGCATCCGCGCTGGCAGCGCATGCTGATCGGCGTAGCCGGGCCGGTGTTCAACTTCCTGTTGACTCTGGCGCTGATGCTGTTCTACTTCAGCTTCATCAATGAGGTTCCGTCAGTCACGGTGAAGACCACAACCGTGGAGTGGGTGAACCCCGCGTCGGCCGCGGCGGCAGCGGGACTCGAGACCGGCGATGAGGTTCTGAGCTTTGATGCCATCAAGAATCCCGACTGGGAAATCGTTTATGAACACTCGCGGTTAAATGCAAACCAAATGGTGCCGCTGACGGTGGAGCGGGCGGGAGAGACGCTGCAGCTGAGCCTGCACGTTCCGGCCAGCGCCAAGGGCGACAGTTTCCAGCTGAGCGATGAGGGAATTTCGCCGCAGTACCTGCCCGGCCCCATCGAGGTTGCACAGGTGCAACCAGGCTTCCCCGCGGCACAGGCGGGGCTGCGCGACGGCGATCAAATTGAATTCGTCGACGGACATGCGTTCCACAGCGTGAATACGCTGCTGGCATATATGCAGGCAGGACAGGGCAAGCCGATGGTGCTGACGGTGCTGCGCAACGGGGCCAAGTTGCAGATCACAGCCACGCCGGCCAAGCTGGATACCGAATGGAAGCTCGGCTTCGCCACCCAGCCGGTTCCCATTCGCGATGAGCCCTTATCTTTGCCGGCCGCGTGGGACAAGTCGCTGGGCTTTTTCAAGGACAACTCGCTGCTGGTGGGCGAAGTGTTGCAGAGGCTGTTTACGCACCGGCTTTCGGTGACGCAGATGATGGGCCCGGTGGGGATTGCGCGCGTGGCGGGGGAAGCGGCCGAGATGGACGGGTGGTATCCCAAGTTCGGGCTGGCCGGCGAGATCAGCCTGCAATTGGGTATCCTGAATCTACTTCCCTTCCCGATTCTCGACGGAGGCATGATCCTGCTGCTCCTGATTGAGAGCGTATTGCGCCGCGACATCAGCCTGGCCATCAAGGAGCGCATTTACCAGGCCGCCTTTGTGGTGCTGATGGCCTTCATCGCCTTCACGATTTTCAATGACGTGAGCAAGCTGGAGCTATTCACGCACGTCAAGCCGTGAAGAGACAGGGACCAAGGGAACGAGGGACCGAAAAATCGCGGACCCGGGTCAGGGATCAGGGACCGGGGATCAGTCTTCCACGCGAGCGACAACGTACGATGCCAGTGACCACGCAGGTGCGGGTGCGGTATGCCGAAACCGATCAGATGGGCATTGTTTACTATGCCAACTACCTGGTCTGGTTCGAGCTGGGCCGCGTGGAACTGCTGCGCTCGCTGGGATTGGCGTACAGCAAGCTGGAAAGCGACCACGGATGCATCCTGCCGGTGATTGAGGCGCGCTGCCGCTATCGCGCGCCGGCACGCTACGACGATGAGATTTTGATTGAGACGCGGCCCGCGATGATGCGTGGGTCGGTGCTGAAGTTTGCCTACCGGATCCTGCGCAAGGGACATGGGCGCGGCAAGGACACGCTTCTGGCCGAGGGCGAGACGGTGCATGTGGTGTGCGACGACCAGATGCAGCGCAAGCCGCTGCCCGAGCGGTATGCGGCGGCGCTGCGAAAGCTGATGGCGGAAGAATAAGGACGGGTGGCCCCGTCGTTTTGGAGATCCAGAAGAAGCTATCGGGCCCCGTCCCGTCAGCTCCTGGTGAGCGCACTCGCAGACACCTGCTTGTTTCGCTTCGCGTTGCAATCGAGGCAGGCCGTGACCAGATTGTCAATGCTGTTGTCGCCGCCCTCCGCGACCGGCTTGACGTGGTCCAGCGTGGCCGTGAAGCGGGTGAGCTGCTTCTGGCAGTAGCGGCAGACGTAGCCATCGCGCTCGTAGACCTTCATGCGATTCTGCTGCAGGCTGTCGCTGTCAGCGCCGGAGCGGGGAAACTTGAATTCCGGCTCCGATGCCACGCTTTCGGCGCGGTATTTTCGGCAGGCTTCAATCTCGTCCGGGATCAGGACCCGGTACAACGTGCCATCGCGGTTGGGCTCGCCTTCTTTGCGGATGGCGCCAATGGTTTCGAGGGCCCGGAGCGTGTCCTGCACCTTGCCCAACGAAACCGGGTTTTCCTCTAGCTGGGAGTAGGAGGATTTGACGACGGCGGTGCGCAGTTGGCGCGTGCTGACGCGAAGGTGAGGATCACCGTCTTTGGCAATGGAGTGGCGGAAGAGGAACCAGTAGAAGGCCGCGTCGTATGGGGAGAGCTGCGGCTGCAGGTCGTCGACGATCTGCTGAATGATGAGCGGCAGTTCCAGGGCGGAGAAATCGCGATCGCCCGCCGGAGCGCCCGCGTTTGTTTCGCGTTCAATTTCGCTCAGGAGCTTGCGTATCTGCTCAAGACGCTCGTTCATCTTGTTGAGCATTCTACGCCGCACAGACAGAATTGCCGAGCTTTTTGCGGCATAATTCCGGCTTCCCGGGAGTTTCCGGCGGAAGAGAGGCTATGCTATCGCCATGGAACCCGCGTTTATGGAACCAATTCTTACCACTGCGCCGGAGTTGCTGGCGGTGCTTGGCGAGCTTTCGGCGCGCGAGCCGATCTTTCACCGTCCCGAGTTCGGAACTTCTCGCGCGGACTTTGAGCGGATGACGGTTGAGGACTACTGGGAGACCGGCGCCTCGGGCCGACGTTACTCGAGGCAGGCTGTGCTGAATGGGTTGGAGGAACGCTTTTCCGCGCCGCACGACGATGTGTGGGAGACGAGCGACTTTCAATGCCGGAGATTGGGGCCGGAAACCTATCTGCTCACCTACACGCTTCTCCAGGACAAGCAACGGCTGACGCGGCGGGCGACCATCTGGCAGAGGGCGAAGGACGGCTGGAAGATTGTGTACCACCAGGGAACGATCGTGCAGGACGCGTGAGGCGGCTCAGCGCAAGACGACGGCGAGGGCGAAGCCGTCGAGGCCCTTGACGCCGACGGTCTGCAACGCCACGGCGCTCAGGCGCGGCTCGGCAGCCATCATCTTCAGACAGCGGCGCGTGCCCCGAATGTCGGGTTTGGCGCTCCTGGCTTGAATGACCCGGCCGTGGCGGGCGACGTTATCGACAATCATCACGGTTCCGCGGCGCGAGAGCTTGAGAGCCCACTCAAGATAGCGCGGGTTGTTCTCCTTGTCCGCGTCGATGAAGATGAGATCGAAGGGACCGGCGCCGGAATGGGCGAGCCGGGGAAGGCTCGATAGCGCTTTGCCGACACGGATGTCCACGCATTCGAGCAGACCGGCGCAGCGCAGATTGGCGCGCGCCACCTCGGCGTGCCTGGGGCTGAATTCGAGCGAGACGATGCGCCCGCCTTTGGGCAACGCGCGGGCCATCCAGATGGTGGAGTAGCCGCCAAGGGTGCCGATCTCAAGCACGCGCCTGGCCTGGGTGAGCTGCACCAGGACGTGGAGAAACTTGCCCAGGAGCGGGGAAACATCGATGGCGGGAAGGCCAGCCTTGCGATTGGCCTTGAGCGCGGCTTCAAGTGGTTGGTCAGACGGGGCCAGCAAATCGGCGAAGTAGCGATCGATAGCCGCCCAGAGCGGTTTTCCGGTTTTGCTGCGCGGCATCTACTTCTCCCGCGCGACGACAAAGTCGGGCACCCAGAGCAGGGCGCGCTTGAATTCGGTATCGGCGAGCGGGGCGAGAGCCTGGCGGGACTGCTCAGCGTAGCGGTCGGCGGCGGCCATGGCATATTCGACCGAGCCGTTGCGGACGAGGATCTCGCGAATCTGCTGGCGGCTGACGTTTTCAAAGCTGCGGTCGTCGAGAACACGGCGAATGGCTTTGCGATCGGCGGCGGTGCCGTGGTCGGCGGCGTGAATCACGGCCAGCGTGGCCTTGCCTTCGCGCAGGTCGCTGGCAACGGGCTTGCCCAGCACCTCTTCAGTGGCCGTCAGGTCGAGCACGTCGTCGACGATCTGGAAGGCCAGTCCTACGGCCCTGCCGAACGCGCCCAGGGTCGTTTCCTCGGCCTCGGTCGAGTCCGCCAACACCGCGCCCAGGCGCATGGAGACGGAGAAGAGGCAGGCGGTCTTGCGGAAGATCAGGTCGTAGTATTCGGCCTCGGAGACCAATTTGCCCAGCTTCTGGATCTGCAACAGCTCGCCCTCGACCATTTGCTGCGTGAGACCGATGAGCAGATCGAGAACACGCAGGTTTTGCTCGTCGAGCGCTACCTTAAAGGCCTGCATGTAGAGCCAGTCACCGGCCAAAACGCACTTTTCGTTGCCCCAGGTGGTGTTGGCGGAGGGCCGGCCGCGGCGCGTGTCTGCGCCGTCGATAATGTCGTCGTGGACCAGCGTGGCCGTGTGCACCATCTCGACGACCGCGCCAAGGCGGATGGCGCCCTGGCCAAAGAAACCCAGTTGGTGCGCGGAGAGCAGCAAGAGCGAAGGCCGGATGCGCTTGCCGCCTCCCTCGCGCAGGTATTCGGCGATCTCGGTGATGGTGCTGACGCTGGACGCTGCGTCGCGGCCCAGCTCCTGCTCCACCGCAACGAGATCTTCCCGCAGCAGCTCAAAGACCTCTCTGGCCGTGGGTATGGTGAGTGTGCCCAAAGTGTTCCGATTTTATAGCATCGACAGGGGGAATGGCGATTGGTTTTGCCGCCCGGCCATCCCTTGCTCGCCACGGCGGATATTTGAAACCGGGGGATTGCACCGCTCCGGTCAATTGGTGCGGTAGTTCGTGAACTGCAGATCGAGGCCCAGGTCCCTGGCCCGCAACATGGCAATGATCGCCTGCAATTCGTCGCGGTCCTTGCTGGAGATTCTGACGGTATCGCCCTGGATGCTGGCCTGCGCCTTCTTTTTTGAGTCTTTTACGAGGCGCGCGATCTCCTTGGCCTTCTCGATGGGAATGCCCTGCTGGAGGCTGATTTTCTGGCGCACGCTTTGGCCGGCGGCGGGTTCAACCTTGCCGTAGGTCAGGTTCTTGAGCGAGACGCCGCGCCGCACCAGTCTCTGCGACAGAATGTCCTTGACCGCTTCAAGCTTATATTCGTTGGCCGAGGCCAACTGGATCGCGTCGTTGCCCTCCAGGTTGACCTCGGAGTGGGAGTCCTTGAGGTCGAAACGCTGGCGAATCTCTTTCATCGCCTGATCGATGGCGTTGCGAACCTCCTGGAGATCGACCTTGCTGACCACGTCGAATGAATTGTCCAGAGCCATGGCGTTCCGATCCTCAAAAGATTTGGCGGGCTGCCGCAGGCAGCGCCTGTATCAGTTTCCCACGTCCGGCTGGACGGGAAACAGCCGAAAGAAGTTTCTGGTGGTTGCGGCGGCGATTTCTTCGGGTGTTCGGTTGAGGAGCCCGGCTAGGACCTGAGCCGTCTCAACCACCAAGGCGGGCTCGTTGCGCTGGCCGCGATGGGGGGCGGGCGCAAGCCAGGGCGCGTCGGTTTCGACCAGGACTCCGTCGAGCGGAATACGGGCGGCCACATCGCGGAGCGGCTGTGCCTTGGGATAGGTGAGATTGCCGGCAAAGGAGACGAGAAAGCCAAGGTCCAGGGAGCGCCGCGCCTGCTCCCAGCCGCCGCCAAAGCAGTGCATGACGCCGCCGAGCCCGGTGGGCCGCCAATGCTGCTGCAAAACCAGAAAAAGATCGTCCCAGGCGTCGGCGGACTCGTTTGTGCCCCGGCAATGGATGAGGATGGGCCGCTTACGCGCCGCGGCGATTTCAAGCTGGCGGATCAGCGCCGCACGCTGCACGTCGTGAGGCGCGCCCTGGTGGTAGTAATCGAGGCCGATTTCGCCGCAGGCGATAACCTCAGGCTCGGCCAGAAGGGCGTCGAGTTTGGCCAGAGCGTCGTCATCGGCTTGGGTTGTGCTGTGGGGATAGATTCCGGCGCTGGCGTAGAGTTTGGGGAGATTGGGCCGCCCGTTAAAGTGGCGGCAAAGGTCAAGCGCCCGGTGCATCTCTGCCGGCCCCTCGCCAATGCCGATGGAAAGCACTGCGCCCACGCCCGCGGCCCAGGCGCGGCCGAGCATGGCTTCACGGTCGCCGGCGTAGCGCTCGCTGTCAAGGTGAGCGTGGGAGTCGATCAGCAAGCGAACCTCGCGAATTGCATGGGAAGATTCGGGGGCAACAAGGTCCAGTTTAGTGCAGCGAGACGGAAAAGCAGAAAGGGCGCAGGACCTGAGCTGAACGTGCGCCGGCTCGTCTACCATCGGAGCAGAAGATGCCGGCAAAACCCGAGCTCGGACAGAATTTCCTGGTGGACGCGCAGGCCGCGCAGCGGATCGCGGCGGCGCTGGGCGAGATTGCCGGCCGCACCGTGGTGGAGATCGGCCCCGGCCGCGGCGCGATTACGGGGGAGCTCAAAAAGCGCGCCGGGCACGTACTGGCCATCGAGCTGGATGGCGAATTGGCCGCGGGTTTGCGCGGGCAATTCGAGCCGGAACGGGTGACGGTGGTGGAGCAGGATGTGCTGCGGTTCGACTTTGCCGAGGCAGCGGCGCAGGCAGGCGAACGGCTGCGCGTGGCGGGCAATTTGCCCTATTACATCACCTCGCCTATTCTGCTGAAGCTTGCGGGCAGCCACGCAGCGCTGGACCTGGCGGTGCTGATGGTGCAGCGGGAATTGGCCGAGCGGGTGACGGCCGCGCCGGGGTCGCGCGATTACGGGCTGCTCTCGGTGACGGTGCAGATGTATGGACCCGTGGAGCGGCTGTTCACGCTGCCGCCATCAGCCTTCTCGCCGCAGCCGCAGGTTCATTCGACTGTCTTTCGCTGGCGGTTTGCGCCGCGCTTTACCGAGCTGAGCGTTGAGGAGGCCGGTTTTCTGCGTTTCCTGCGGCAGGCCTTTGCGCAGAAGCGAAAGACGCTGGCCAACAATTTGCGGGCCGCCGGAGCGGCGCCCGCAGCCGCGGCGGCTGCCCTGGCCCGGGCGGGAATCGAGCCGAAGATGCGCGCCGAGGCCGTGCCTGTGGAGGCGCTTGCGGCGCTGTGGAAGAGATTGGAGGAACAGAAGTGAAAGAAATTGCCTGTTTTGTGGCGGCGATGGCGCTGACGGCGGCGCGACGGCCGATGCGGGACGCGCGTTCCGGCGCGTGGTTTCGCGCGGATAGCCGAGCGCGTAAGCTATCTTCAAGGGAGAAGCGTGGACCCGGCCTCTTCGTCGATTTGAGCCATAATTCCGGAACCGGCGCAGCTCTCGCGAGCGTCTAATCCACAAGGAAGCGATGAATCCGATCACTCAACAGACCCGCCCTCACACGTTTCAAGAGACGCTGGTGAGCGCACGCCGGACCATGCTGATGAGCGAGATCCTGAAGCTGGCCGGAGACAGCTTCCGCGCCAGCAAAACGCGATTCGCGCTTACAGCGCTGGGCATGGTCATTGGCACCGCGTCGGTGATTCTGGTGGTCACCATTGGCATGACGGGCAAGCAATACGTTTTGCAGTTGCTGCAGAAGATCGGCACCAACTCCGTGGAGGTGGAGTATGCGGGTGGGGGCGCCACGGCGGCCGAGCGTGCCCGGTACAACGACTACCTGACCCGCGAAGATGAGAAGGCAGTTGACCAGCAGGTTCCCGGCATCATGTACTCCTCGCCGGTGCTTACGATGCACAATCGCATCAGCTTTCCGGGCGGGATTCAGAAGGACACAGTGGTGCTGGGCGTAAATGCGCAGTACAAGAACATTCGCAACCTGATCGTGACGGACGGCCGGTTCTTTGATGAAATCGACGACACCGAGCATATCCGGTGCGCCGTAGTGACCACGATTTTCGCCAAAGAGCGCTACGGAAGCACGGATTCGGCGGTCGGCCGGACGTTCGAGATTCTGGGGATTCCGTTCACCATCATCGGTGTCTTCAAGGAGAGCGTGACCGACTTTGGACAATCGGAGATAGAGGACGAGACGGTGCTGGTTCCGTATACTGTGGCGCGCTACTTTACCGGAACCGACAGAGTGAACCAGCTCTATTTTTCCCTGCAAAGCATGAACGAAGTGCCCGAAGCCGCGAGAGAGATCGTGCAGGTAATCAGTTCCAGTCCCCAACACCGGCCGGACTCGATTTATAAAGCGCAAACGCTGACCGAGCTCCTGGTGACAGCGGCGCAGATCGCCGATGCGTTGACGGCAGTTCTGGTGTTGGTGGCGGCGGTCACGCTGGCCGTGGGCGGCGTGGGCATCATGAACATCATGCTGGCCAATGTGCGCTCCCGCATTCGCGAGATCGGCATCCGCAAGGCCCTCGGCGCCACCTATCGCGAGATCAAGCTGCAATTCCTTACTGAGGCTGTCCTTATCTCGCTCACCGGCGGCATCGTGGGCAGCATTGTCGGACTTGCAATTCCCTTCTCCATCCGCATGTTCAGCGGCTACGACTTCCCCATCTCGTGGCTTTCGGTGCTCATTGCCCTCACCGCGGCCACGCTGGTGGGTGTCGTCTTCGGGACCGCCCCCGCGACACGCGCCGCGCAGATGGATCCGGTGGAGTCGCTCAAGTATGAGTGACGATGGGCGCCCGGACGCGGAACAGCAAGACACGTCGAGCGACGAATCGACCAAGGGGCCCAGCCTCACTCTTCTCTATAGCCTGATCGCGCTGGCTCTGGCCGCGGCGATTGCCGTCGCCGCGATGATTGTGCTGCCGTTTTACCGGCGCCATTAGTAAAATGAAGTCCTTGCGCCCCACATCCCTTTCGGGGGATGAGCAACCAGACGTTTTGAGTCCGGCATCTATCGTGAGGACCCGTAAAAAGGAGGAGCTTCATGAAACACAAGGAAACAGCCGGGGGACCGCGGTTGAGGCACTTCGCTTCCCTGCTACTCGCGGCGGCTTTGGCTGCGCCAGTGCTATGTACAGGCTGCACGGCGCACGTGCGCATTTACGATCCCTATTACCACGACTATCACGTGTGGGCGACTGAGACGCCATACTACAACCAGTGGGAACACGATACTCACCGCGACCATATGGATTTCAACAAGCGCAGTGACGCGGATAAGAAGGCCTACTGGGACTGGCGGCACAGCCAGCACTAAGGTGGGCCGAGGCCCTGCCTCAGGAACCTTCTTCCGCTGGTTCTGCGCGGTCAATGATCAGCACGGGAATACCGTCGACGATGGGGTAGGCGCGATGGCAAGCGGCGCAAACCAGGCGTGCCCGATGGCAACGAAGATCGCCATGGCACGCAGGGCAGGCGAGCTGGCTCAGGACATTCTCGTCAAGTTTCCCTGGCGGCGTCGGCATGGCGGCCCTGTTCACCAAGAATCACGTTGATATCTGATCCCCGGTCCCTGACCGCTGATCATTGGATTGTGGTGTCGGCGCTGACGCCGTGATCGGGACGCGGCTTGGGCCGGCCGGCAAAGGCTTGCTCGAGGCGCTCGTTGGCGCCGGAGCGCGAGAACTCATGGGCGACGCGAATGCCGTTGTAGATGGCGACGTCGTTCGAGGAGCCGTGACCGATGATGCAGACGCCGCGCACGCCAAGCAGAGGCGCGCCGCCATATTCGGTGTAGTCGAGGCGGCGGCGAAAGTCGTTGAAGGCGCGGCGCGAGAGCAGCGCGCCCACTTGCGCCGTCACGGTGCGATTCAGCGAGGCGCGCAACACGTCGCGCACAAAGCGGCCAAGGCCCTCGCCGGTCTTGAGCGCTACGTTACCCACAAAGCCGTCGCAGACGATGACGTCAGCGTTGCCGTTGAAGATGTCGCGGCCCTCCACGTTGCCGATGAAGTGGATGGGCAGGGCCTTGAGCAGCGGAAAGGCCTCGCGGGTGAGTTCGTTGCCCTTGGATTCTTCCTCGCCGATGGATAAAAGCCCTACGCGGGGGCGGGCGATCTTGAGCACGCTTCGCGCGTACATCTCACCCATCACTGCGAACTGCTCGAGGTTCTGCGCCTTGCAGTCGACGTTGGCTCCCACGTCGAGAAGCACGCAGGGATTCCCTTTCGACGTGGGCATGGGCGTGGCCAATGCCGGGCGGTCGACGCCGGGAAGCCCGCCCAGAACCATCTTGGCCGTGGCCATGGCGGCGCCAGTGTTGCCCGCAGTAACGAAGCCGGCGGCTTTGCCCTCACGCACCAGCTTGAGGCCCACGCGCAGCGAGCTATCGCGCTTGGCGCGCACGGCGTGGGCGGCCTTTTCATCCATTCCAATCCGTTCTGACGCGTGGTGAATGACGATGGGCAGGTCTTCGTCCTCAAGATGCTCGTCGAGCAGGTCGCGGAGCTCCGGCTCAGGGCCGATGAGATGGACGCGCACGGGCAGCGTGCGGCAAGCGAGGATGGCTCCGCGAATCTCCGGCTCGGGAGCCTTATCGGAACCAACGGCGTCAAGCGCGATGTCAGTGAGCATCGGAGTCAGCGTTTGCTACTTTTCTTCCTTCACATCCAGCACGGCGCGGCCTTGATACATTCCGCACTTCGGGCAGGCGCGATGGGGCAGCTTCTTTTCGTGGCAGTTTGGGCACTCGGAGAGCCCGACAGCGGAAAGAAAGTCGTGAGCTCGCCGGTTGGCGGTGCGGCGCGTGGAATGGCGCCTTTTGGGATTCGGCATGATGCATTTCCTTTCGATCTTGCCCGCCAGGACGGTTTGGCGGGTGCCCGAGGCGAAGGAGCACGGCCGGAATTTTGCCGGCGCCAAAACGCCTCTAAGGGGCTGATTTTTCAGGACTTGATCCGGCCGCGCAACCCGGTTAGCGCCTCCCAGCGCGGATCGGCTGGACCTGGATCGCAAGAGCAGGGCTGAAGGTTGCGGTTGGCTCCGCAGCGCGGGCAAAGTCCCTTACAGTCGGGCTTGCACAGGGTCCTGACCGGCAGGGACAACAGCACCTGCTCTCGCAGCACATCTTCAAGCGACAGACTGTCCTTTTGATAATACCCGATTTCGGCCTCCGACGCCGTAATGGACCGCTCGGGTGGGCCGGCATCGGCGCCGATGGGGCGAAAGATGAGATCGAATTCGGCGGCCAGCGGAATCTCGACCGGCTCGATGCAGCGGGCGCAGGGAACCTGGAAGTTGCCTGCGAACCGGCCCCTGAGGCGGATGTCGGCGACGATCTCCCTGGGTCCGCGGTGCTCGTGGATGACTTCAGCGCGGCCGGAGGTGGCCAGATTGCCTATCTGCTCGGCCTCGTCGCCGTAATCGACTGAGCCGGACCTGAGCTCGAGGTCGAAGTCGATCGGCTCCTTCTCCAGCTCGATAACTTTGAATTCCATGATATGAGGGTAAAGCAGGCAACGGGGATTAGGGAACAGGGCCCGGTGAGCAGTCAGCCGCGGAGCGGGCGGCATTCGTGGCGGCGGCAGGCTGGGGCAAGAAGATCGACAAGTTGACCGAACCGCGCGCGCAGGCCGGCCTGGACGGCTCCGGCAACGAGAACCGCTTTCTGGATTCGAGCGGGTTCGAGGCGCTGCTGAAACGAAGGCGCTCAAGGCGAACCGCAATTCGCCGATAGAACCAGTGACATCCATTGCGAAAAGGGTTTCTTTTCCGTCTGGAAGAGGAGACCCGGAGCGGCGGGCTCTTCGCCGGAAAAAGGCAAATGACGCCGCAGCCGGTGCTGAGCGCCGCGCACATGGATTGCGAATTGCGCCGGTCGCAATTGGACTGGCGCCAGGCGGGAACCCGGATCTGCAGCTCCGGCGAGTGGCCCCAAGCCGCTCGCCGGGGCCTCCCGCCTTTTGATCCAAGGCCCTGGCGCCGAAGCGTCCGGCTGTTGCCGCATCTCTGGTTTTTCTTCAAAGAAGTTCCTCATCCTTTCACTTCCCTTACTGCCCGTACCGTTATTCTGGAGATGCAACCGGTCCGGCTGTTGAGCAGCGGCCCATCCCGGCAATACGCCGTAAGACTGCATCGAACCCAAGAGAGAGACTCATCAATGAGCGCGGTACAGTATGACCTGGTCGTGATCGGTTCCGGGCCCGCGGGGCAGCGAGCCGCCGTGGCCGCAGCCAAGATGCACAAGCGTGTGGCCGTGGTGGAGGCGCGATCCGTGGTCGGCGGCGTGTGCATCAACACCGGCACCATTCCCTCCAAGACCATGCGCGAGGCGGTGCTTCACCTCTCCGGCTACAACTACCGCTCGATCTATGGCGTGAACTACCGGGTGAAGGAAAAGATCACCATGGCGGACCTGGCCTTCCGCGTCCAGGCGGTGATCAAGACTGAAGTGGACGTGACCGAGGCGCAGCTCTCGCGCAATGGTATCGACGTGGTGCACGGCATTGCGCACTTCCTCGATCCTCACCAGGTGCGTGTGGAGGGGCCGCAGGCGGATGCGACGCTCGAGGCCGACCAGATCATCATCGCGGTGGGCACCAAACCGGCCACATCGGATAAGGTGCCCGTGAACGGCAAGACCATCGTCAACAGCGACCAGATTCTAGGCCTGGAGACGCTGCCCAAGTCGCTGATCGTCGTGGGCGGCGGCGTGGTCGGCGTGGAATACACCTGCATGTTCGCGGTGCTGGGCGTGCGCGTGACCTTGATTGAGAAGCGCAGCCGGCTGCTCGAGTTCGCGGATCAGGAGATCATCGAGGCGCTTAGCTACCACTTGCGCGACAGCCGTGTGACCATGCGCCTGGGCGAGGAGGTGGAAAGCGTGGAGGAGCCATCGCCTGGTACGGTGGTTGCCAACCTGATGAGCAAGAAGAAAGTCTCGGGCGATGCGCTGCTTTACGCGGTGGGCCGGCAAGGCAACGTAGACGACTTGAACCTGGCCGCTGCGGGGCTGGAGGCCGACAAGCGCGGCCGCATCGCGGTGGACGAGCACTTCCAGACCAAAGTCGAACACATCTATGCCGCGGGCGACGTGGTGGGCTTTCCCTCGCTGGCCTCGGTCTCGATGGAGCAGGGACGCATCGCCGCGGTCCGCGCCTTCGGCGACCGTGCAGCCACCTCCAACCCCAGCTTTTATCCCTATGGCATTTACACCATTCCGGAGATCAGCTTCATCGGCAAGACCGAGGAGCAGTTGACGGGCGAAGACGTGCCGTACGAGGTGGGCATGGCCTACTATCGCGAAGTGGCGCGCGGACAGATTCGCGGCGACACCACGGGAAGACTGAAACTGATCTTTCATCGCGACACGCTCAAGGTTCTGGGCGTGCACATCATCGGCGAGGGCGCGAGCGAGCTGGTGCACATCGGCCAAGCGGTGATGACTCTGGACGGCACGG
>Ga0326727_10018403_pt1 | contig 14273 bp, 15 predicted proteins | sample MB2enrmetagenome_FD_207643 | JGI IMG/M metagenome (GOLD analysis project Ga0326727, IMG submission 207643) | Lab enriched peat soil microbial communities from McLean, Ithaca, NY, United States - MB29MY | ecosystem: Environmental > Terrestrial > Soil > Wetlands > Peat | place: USA: New York...
ATCGCTTGTAATACTTTAAGTGATTGCTCGAACTCGGTGAGATTATAGAGCTTACGCGCCTGACCAAGTTCCGCGCTGCCGGCCCAACCAACGGTTGCGGCGCACACCAGCAAGCCCACCCGCCATAGTCTCCGATTCATCTTCGGTCTCAACCATTATTGATGGTACCGAAGTGCGGGCGGTTTCACCTAGTCGGGCGCGACCGGTCAATTCCCGCCCATCTTTAACATGAACAGGAAGATGCCGGCGAAGACGCCCAGACCCAGCATGGCGGCGATCGCCACCTGGGTGGCCGTCAACCCGCGAGCCGCGGGCGCCTGCCGCACCTCCCGTACGGCGGCGGTTGCCTCCGCCGCGGCCCTCGCCGCCGGATCGTGAATCTCCGCCGGCAGCATGTCCACCTTCTGGATGCGTACCGAAGCCGGCATGTAGCCGAACGTCTGGGTGGCAGTGAGAACCTGGCGGAATCTCCCCGGATCGTCGAATACCACCAGCACCGTGCCCGCCGGGATGCGGGCTACCACGAACGATCGAACGTCGGGCCGGTCGTAGATGGAAGTCGCCGATAACACCCGGAAAACCCGGCCCATGGGATTGCCCGCCGTCAAAACCGAGATCTCGTCCTGCTTGATCGGCTGCAGCGTCTCGGTCGCCACCGGCGGGTGGAAGCGCGCAAATTCCTGGCCTTCGTGTACCGCTTCTTCCAGGCCCGTGGCGGGAACTCCGCCATTGAACTGCACGAGGTGGGTCAGGCGCTTCTCGATGGGAGGGTGAGTGTCGAGCAGGCTGCCGCGGAAGAGTCCCGCAACCGCCCCGGACGCCTGCGGGTCGGCAAAGTAAAGGTGCGCGATCACGGGGTTCGAGACCGCCACCACCGAGCCCGCCCCGGCGATCTTGGCCAACGCCCGCAGCAGCCCTCCTGGATTGCGCGTCAACAGCACGGCATCCGCATCCGCCAGGAACTCCCGGGTGCGCGAGATGGCCGAGCGGATCAGCGCCGCCAGAATCGGCGCCACCACGAAAACATAAAGGATCGCCGGCGCCATCGCCAGCGTGAACGCCAGCCGGTACCACCCGCGGCGCCGCACCGGCATGTATTCGTAAGTGTTCTGCGTACGTTGGTCCAACCGCCGCTTCAGCAGCAGGTACGGCAATCGCAGAAACAGCGCCAGCGCCGCCACGATCGTGTTCAGCCGCGTATCGCGATTGCCGATGTGCGAAAGCTCGTGCGCCAGCACGCCTTCCAGTTCGCGGTGCTCGAGCAGCGTCAGCAGGCCTTGCGTCACCGCCACCACCGAGTGCTCCGGGTCCGTGCCCGCGGCAAACGCGTTGGGCGTGGGGGCGTTGATTACGTATAGCTTCGGAACGGGAAGTCCCGCCCCGATCGCCAGGTTCTCCAGCAGCTTTCGGGCATCGTTTTCCGATGCGCCCGCGGGTCGCGCTCCGCACAGCGTCAGCACCTTCGAGGTTGGCGACGCAGCCACCGCCCAGAATAAAAGGACCAGCAGCGCCGTCACTCCTCCGGCCACCACCAACATCATCCGCAGGCGGAAATCGGCGATCGCCCCTTCATCCCCGTTCTGCTTTTGGTGCACTTTGGCGAGCTGCGCCTCCAACCGCTGTTCCACCAGGCGGTCGAATTCCGTGTTCTTGCCCGCCGCGCGGTGCCTGCGCAGGGCCCGCTCCAGCGCGGCTTCCTGGCTTCTCCCCGGGCTCACCGCCGGGCCGAACTGCGCTACCAGGAATTCGGAAACGCCGAAGCTCACCGCCGCTACGAATGGTACGGTCAGCGCAATTGCCAGCGCCACCAGGACCACGGTCTTGCGCTTGTTTTGCGCGACCCGGTTGTACACCAGTATGGGCTGCGACACGGAAGGTGTGGACATGCTACCCCTTGGCGAAGCTCACCGCCACATCCTGAGCGACACCCGGCTCGGCGGTGAAAAACGTCACCGGCTCGAAGTGAAACCAGGCGGCGAATTGGTTGCCCGGAAAGCTCTGGATGCGCGTGTTGTAATCCAGCGCGTTTACGTTGTAGAACTGCCGCGCGTAGGCGATCTTTTCCTCGGTGTCCGTCAGGTCCTCCTGGAGTTGCATGAAGGTGTCCGCCGCCCGAAGCTGCGGATAGTTCTCGGCCACCGCCATCAGCCGCCCCAGCGCCTGCGTCAGGACCTGGTCCGCGGCCGCCGCAGCCACCGGGCCGGCGGCTTTCGCCAGTGTGCCGCGGGCCTGCGCCACCTCGGCGAAGACCTCGTGCTCGTGCTGGGCGTACCCGCGCACCGTCTCGACCAGGTTGGGAATCAGGCTGCTGCGCCGCCTGAGCTGCACTTCAATTCCCGACCACGCTTCGCCCGTGCGCATCCGCGCGCGGATCAGGCCGTTGTACAGCGAGACGGCGATCATCGCCATTAACAAGAGCAGGAGCAGGGCGAAAAGGATTGCCAGCAGTGCCATATATTCTAAGATGGGTATAGCGTGGTTCCGAGTAGTAGTCTTTATTGACTTTGGTCAGCACGCTGTTAACGCTCTGCGGCAGCGTAGCACAGGCATTCCTGCCTATGTTCTGGAGTTTCTGGATTTCCTGGACCACGGGTGGCGGGTGTCCGTGGGGTGGGGCAGGCGGTTTCGCCTGCCAAGCACAGGCATTCCTGCCTGTGTTAGCGCGCCTGATCCCCTATCCCTCGTATTCCAGCATCGTCATAAATCCGAAATCCATGTGCAGTTGCATGGGGCAGTGAAACAGCGATGGACCCGGGTTGTCGGCCACCAGGTCCGCCTCCACCTTCGTCCGCGCCATCACATCCACCACGTCCTTCATCACTCCCCGAGTCGGCTTCCCCGCCACGTTTACCAGTTCGAACGAGTGCCGGTGCAAATGGTGCGGATGGTGCGCTTGGGAGCGATGGCCACCTCCACCGTCCCAATCGTCAGCGTGAGATCGGGCGGCGTCTGCGGGTCGACCAGGAAAGCCGTGGCGGTCGATAAGAAATCCCTGCGGGTCAAACGCACATAGCGGCTGGCGTTTCCCATAATAGCGGAACTTGGCGTCTGGAATCGGGTTATTGAAGGCATGTGGCGGCAAGTGTGTGTCTGGCTGGCGACGGCCGGGCTGGCGGCGGCGCAGTGTTCGTCGGTCCCCGCGGCGTTCTCCACCACCTGCTCCCAGCTTCAGGGATATCTCGACTCGTTCCAAAGCACCCTCGCCTCGCAGTGGAACGGCACGCCCGGTCCGTTGGCCATCGGCGGCGAGCTGACCACCGCCAACTGCAATCGCGGCCTCCAGACCATCCTGGCTTCCACCACGCCGGCCGGCGTCAACACGCAGTTGAACGGCCTGGTCGCGGCCGGCGTCAAGTCCGTCACCGTGGCCATCAGCTTTCCCTTTCTCTACCAGCCGTTCTACCAGTACAACAACGATCCGCAGGACTATGCCACGGTGCTGAGCTTCTACCAGGGCGTGATGGCGGCGGCGCGCAGCCGCGGCTTGAAGGTGCTGGTGGAGAGTTCCGTCATGTTCCCCGACTACGCCACCGATCTGCCGCTGAACGCTTACTACGCGACCCTGTCGGCGCCCCAGGTCACCGCCGGCCGGGCACAGGTGGCGCAGACGATCGCGCAGCAGTTGCAGCCCGACTGGCTGAACCTCGGATCGGAACCCGATACCCAGTCGGCCCTGCTGGGCCTCCCCGCCGAGTACACGCCGCAGCAGTGGAGCACGGAGATTTCCACCATCGTGAGCCAGTTGCGCGCCGCGGGAGTCTCCGGCCGGCCGCTGATCGGCGCGGGCATCGGCACCTGGCAGATCGACGGCAGCTCCTACATCCAGGCCCTGACTCCGACCGGCATCGATTACATCGACCTGCACATCTACAGCGTCAATCTCGGTCTTCTTTCGCTCGCCCCGGCATACATCGATATGGCCCACGCGGCCGGCAAGGGCGCGGCCATCTCGGAAGCCTGGATGTACAAGCTCACCGATGCGCAATTGCAGGGGAAGACCGAGTACGGCATCATCAGCCTTCTGGGCAGCGCCACCACCACCTCGCTCGACGATTTCAGCTTCTGGTCGCCGCTCGATTCGCAGTTCCTCATTGACCTGATCGACCTCGGATACTGGAAGGACCTCTATTACGTTTCTCCGTTCGAGGTTCAGTTCTTCTTCGCCTATCTCGACTACAACCAGACCAGCAGCCTGACTCCCGACCAGCTCAACGCGGCGGAGACTTCCGCGGCCAGTGCGGCACTGCGCGCCGGAACCTTGAGCGCCACCGGCGAAGCCTACGCGGCCGCCGCTCTGCCGCCGGAAACCGCTGCTCACTTCGCAGTCATGGCGCCGTTATCCGCCCTGGCCGGAACGCCATTCAACTTCACCGTCACCGCCGAGGATGGCGGGAACGCCACGGTAGTCGGCTACCAGGGAACCGTCCATTTCAGCAGCACCGATCCGCTCGCTGTACTGCCTGGTAACGTCACCCTGACTAACGGCGCGGGAACGTTTCCAGCCACGTTCAACACACCCGGCCCGCAGACCATCACCGCCTCCGACACGGCGAACTCATCCATCACCGGAACCTCCAACCCCATCCACGTCAGTTCCACGGTGGTGACTGCCCCCATGGGAGTCAGTCCCGCATTCGGAAGCGGCACGAGCGCGACCCTGGCGCTCACTTTCACCGACCCGCGCGGCTGGCAGGACCTCGACGTAGTCAATCTTCTAATCAACGGCGTTCTCGATGGCCGCCAAGCCTGCTATCTCGCCTACAGCCGCGCCAACGGCGTCCTCTACCTGGTCAACGATGCCGGCACGGGCCTATCGCCAGGGCTGGCGCCGGGCGCATCGGGCAGCGTAAGCAACAGTCAGTGCACGGTGGCCGGTCCGGGTTTCTCGGCATCCGGCAGCGGCAACACGCTGACCCTGACTCTCGCCCTGAGTTTCAGCGCGAGCTTCGCTGGTAACCAGGTCGAGTATCTCGCGGCGCGCGATCTCGAAGGCGGCAATTCCGGTTGGCAGGCCCTGGGAACGTGGAACGTTCCGGGAGCCGCGTCCACCGGTCCGGCGGTCGCTGGAATGTTCCCCGCCCGCACGGTCGGGTTGGGCCAGCCCTACAACTTCACGTTCACCGATAGCAACGGGTGGCAGGATATCGCCGTGGCCAACGTACTGATCAACAGCGCCATCAACGGCATCGGAGCGTGCTATGTGGCCGTGGTCCCGAACGGCGGCGGCTTCTCGCTTTTCCTGGTGGACGACGCCGGCGATGCCGGAGGACCCTACCAGGGCATGACGCTGCCCGGCGCGGGAACGATTTCCAACAGCCAGTGCACGATCAGCGGCGCGGGGAGCGGATTCTTCCTGGCCGGCAATTCGCTGACGTTGACGCTGGCCATCACGTTCAGCCCGAGCTTTGCCGGAAACCAGGTCGTCTATGCTGCGGCGCGCAGCACCTCGCAGAATTCCGGCTGGCAGCCGATCGGAACCGTCACGGTTCGCGACACCGCCGCGCCCTACATCGCAGCGCTGGCGCCATCGTCGGCCGAGGCGGGCTCTCCCTCACTGACCCTCACCGTAACCGGCGGTCCCTTCTCCGTAAACGCACCCTGCGCGCAGGTCTGCGGTTTTGCGTGTCCGCTCGCGAGCATAGTGGCCTTCGACGGCGCCAACCTTCCGACTCAATACGTGAACTCGACCCAGTTAACCGCAACCGTTCCGGCAAGCCTGCTGGCATCGGCGCGAACGGTGAATGTAACGGCCGCGAATCCGATTCTCGTCGAATGCCAGGGAACCGTGAACCACGTCTCGGCGCCGGTTCCCTTTACGATTGTTCCGTAGTCAGCTCACGTCCAATCCCAGAAAGTCTCTCGCATTGGCGTAGCAGATGTTGCGGATCGTGGGCCCCACCAGCGAATCGTCGTTGGGCAGGCGGCCTTCGTCCATGTCCTTGCCGAACAACTCGCACAGCACGCGGCGGAAATACTCGTGCCGCGGATAGGACATGAAGGAACGCGAATCGGTGAGCATTCCCAGGAAGCGCGAGATGAGGCCGCAATTGGAAAGCGCGTTCATCTGCCATTCCATGGCTTCTTTCTGGTCCAGGAACCACCAGCCGCTGCCGAACTGGATCTTGCCGGCGATCCTGCCGTCCTGGAAATTGCCGATCATGGTGGCGAGCACGTAGTTGTCGCAGGGGTTCAGGTTGTACAGGACCATCTTGGGCAGCGCTCCTTCCTGCTCGAGGCGGTCCAGGTAGTTGCCCAGCGCATCCGCCTGCGGCCAGTCGCCGGCCGAATCGAACCCCGTATCGGGACCCAGTTCGCGGAAGCGCCGCGTGTTGTTGTTGCGCCGCGCGCCGAGGTGCAGTTGTTTGGTCCAGCCCTTCTCGGCATCCAGCTTTCCGAAGACCAGCATCATGTGACCGGCGAAACGGTCGTGCTCCTCGGGAGTGGCCGCATGGCCCGTGCGCGCTCGCGCGAAAATCGCCGAGGCTTCGTGGTCCGTGGCGAATTCCCCATACGCATGATTCAAGCCGTGGTCGGAGAGCCGTCCGCCCATGTGGTGAAAGAAATCGTGCCGCTGGCGCAGGGCCTCCACGAACTGCAGAAGCGTGCCGATTCCCGTGTTACACACCTCCTGGAGTTTGTCTACCCACAGATTGAACGCCTCCGGCAGGTGCACGTTCAGCGCCTTGTCGGGCCGGAAACACGGAAACACCTTGGTCTCTAGCTCCGAGGCCGCTATGGCCTTGTGGCTCGAGAGATCGTCCGTGGGGTCGTCGGTAGTGCAGACGGCCTTCACGTGGAACTTGCGCAGGATGCCGTGCGCGCGCAGATCGTCGCCCGCCAGAAGTTCGTTCGCCCGGTCCCAGATGCGCGCGGCGCTGGATTCATCCAGCAACTCATCGATGCCGAAGTAGCGCTTCAGCTCGAGGTGCGTCCAGTGATACAGCGGATTGCGCAAGGTGTGCGGGACGGTGCGCGCCCAGGCCAGGAACTTCTCGCGCGGGCTCGCATCGCCGGTCGAGTAGCGCTCGTCGACTCCGTCGGCGCGCATGGCCCGCCATTTGTAATGGTCGCCGGCCAGCCAGATTTCGAAGAGGTCCTGAAAGCGCCGGTTCGCTGCGACGTCCTGGGGCGGCAGATGACAGTGGTAGTCCAGGATCGGTTCGCGCTCGGCGTATTCGTGGTACAGCCGCTGCGCGGTCTTGCTGGTGAGCAGGAAATCTTCGTGGATGAAAGACATAGTTAACGGTCTTCACTGACGGTAACACAGGGGCTCGACGAGACGCAGGAAGCGCGCGAAGTACTCGTAGCAGTAGGGATTTCGCGAGGCGTCGTCGAAGGCGACGCGCAACGGCCCCCGCGCCAGCGCCGGCGCATCGCGGCCGGGATGCCCGCCGCCGGGATTTTGCGGAAATCGCAAATGCACGTAATGATGCAGCAGCGTGAGGGCGCGGTCGCAAGGCGCCTTGAAGAAATAGGACGAGCGCACCAGAATGGTGTTCGGCCGGGTGCGATCGGGAAACGAGTCGAACTCCGCTGCGGAGGCGTTTCCCATGCCGGGATAAAACACCAGCGTAGCCCTGGCCATCCCCGCGGCGAATCCCTCGTAAACGCTTCTCACCCGTTCCACCTGGTTGCGATCGGGGTCCACGCCATCGATTCCGAAGGCCTCCCACAGCAGTGTCGCCGTGTCCAGCGGTATTCTGGCTGCGTCCGCCGCGACCTGGCGGGCCGCCTCCACGTCGGCCCTCAGGATGGCGGTCTGCGCGTCGTCAAAACCCACGAAGTTCGCCATGATGTCGCCTCTTATCTAACATCATAGTTTGTGTTGATCCTTCCCCGGCCCCTGGCCCCGGCCGCCGCCAGTTTCGCGGCGAGCCGCAAGTGCGCGACGATAAGGACGTGGCCGCTGCCGATACCGCCTCGAGCAACCTGGTTATGCGGGACGATCCCGGCCGCAACCGCGTGCTGGCGCCGAGCGCCGGCCGCCTGCCGGTGAAGTCGGCCGCGCAGGGCGTCGCAATGGGAAAGGACCGCTACTCCGCGGATAAGCATGTGCCGCCGGACTACGCAGTTTGGGATACGGCCGGAGCCACAATCGTGCTGGCCGGATTCCGCAACGAAGACTGGAGGATGTAAGGCACTTGCTGCGCCGATTCCTCACCGGGGATTTGCTGCCGCTATGCCTGCGCCGCATCGCCGAACTGGAAAGCGAAGTGCGCGCGTGGGTGGAAGTCGCCCCGCAACCCCAGACGGCGGACGGGCCGCTGGGCGGCGTTCCGTTCGCGGCTAAGGACATTTTCGAAACCCGCGGCATGGCCACCGAATACGGTTCGCCGCTCTACGCGGGACGGAAGGGCGATTGCGATGCCGCCGCCATCCAAGATCTGCGCAACACGGGAGCGGTGCTGCTAGGCAAGACCCAGACCACTGCGTTCGCCTCGTTCGACCCCGCGCCGACGCGCAATCCGCGATGGCCCGGGCACACGCCGGGCGGCAGTTCGTCGGGATCGGCGGCAGCGGTCGCGGCCGGGATGGTTCCCTTCGCCCTGGGCACCCAGACGCTGGGCTCGGTGCTGCGGCCGGCTTCGTATTGCGGGGTGTGCGGGTTCAAGCCGACCTTCGGGCTGATCCCCATGGAAGGCGTATTGCCGTTCGCTCCCTCGCTTGATACCGTGGGCTTCTTCACCGAGACCGTGGCGGACATGGCCTGCCTGTGGTCGCGGGGCTTCGGAGGACAATCGGACGCCAGGTTGCGGCGCGCGGCTCATTTCCGCGTGGCGGCCGAAGAGCCGATGGCGCGAGCCGTGGATCGGGCGGTGGCCCGGTTGCGCGCCAGCGGCGTTCCGGTGGACACCCTGGATCCACCCGCGGGCTGGGACCGCCTGGTGGCGGCCGCGCGCACCATTAACTGCTACGAAGGCGCACGCACCCACGCCGGGCGCTACCGCGAGTGGGGCGAACGGATGGGACGGCGGCTCGCCGAGTTGGTGCGGCAAGGACTCGCCATGCCGGAGGGCGAATACGCCAGCGCGCTGGCGCACGTCACGGCCATGCGCACCGCGCTGGCCGATGTGCTGTGGGAGTACCCGGCGATCTTGAGTCCGGCGGCTACCGGACCGCCGCCGGCGGGATTGGAGTCGACCGGCGACCCAGCCAACAACGCGCCGTGGACTGCCCTGGGCGTGCCGGCGATCAGTGTGCCGCTAGCTGTCCAGGGCCCTCCGCTGGGGCTGCAGATTACCGCCGCCTGGGGCCGCGACGACGCCCTGGTGGCGGTAGCGGAGCAGGCGGAGGCCTTGCTGGGCGGCTGAGTGGCACAGCGCGGCTTCGCCGCGAGCTTTCAGCGGTCGGCTTTCAGCGATCAGCTTCCGATTTGTGACAAATTCGCCGGTTGGGCATCGTGGATGTCCTTCAGCGAGCCGGAAGTTCCGGAGGTTCAATGGCTGAGCGCTGACGGCTGATCGCTGATCGCAAACTCGAGAATTTTCGCGCACCGCGAAGATTCTCGGGTTTAGTGGCACAGGCATTCTTGCCTGTGTTCCCCCGAAAATCCCCTCCGCGGAGTCCCCGAGTCGCCGTGGCCCAGAACCCTGATTCACATGGCGACAATTCCGCCGCCGATGGCGTCGAGGGTAGCGGGCCTGGGGCGTGATTTGCTCCCCTGATTCACTTGTGGCATGCGGTCTCGGGGATGGAGAACGCGCTCGGTCCCTTGACGCTTCCCTCGATTCCATGTCACAATCCAGGCGTCTTCCGTATCCCATGTCCCGACTCTTCCAGACGCTGAGCGCTCTCGCCCTCGCCGCAGGCTTCGCCGCTGTTGCGCAGAAACTGCCGGATATCTATCACGATGAGGTTTCGGGCGATCCACCATTCCTTTCCGAGCCCGGCTGGCGCCCCCTGCTCAACGGCAGAGACCTGGGCGGCTGGCACGCGCTCAACGCCGTGGCGCACGAGTGGACAACCGCCAGAAGCGTCAATTTCCGGCGCATCTTCCGCCCCAAGGAGCTGGTCTTCGTTCCCGCCCCCGGCGATCGCATTGTCAACGGCAAGTCGGGGAACACCCCCAACCTGGTCACCGACGAAAAATTCGGGGATTTCGAACTGTACCTCGAGTTCATGACGGCCCGCGGCTCCAATTCCGGAGTGTACCTGCACGGCCTCTACGAAGTACAGATTTTCGACAGCTTCGGTCATACCGGCTACCTCCAGCCCGGCGATTCCGGCGCCATTTACGAGAGTCCCGAAGGCTTTCCCGGTTCTCCGCCGCTGAGCAATGCGTGCCGGCCACCCGGCGAATGGCAGTATTTCCATATCTGGTTCAAAGCCCCGCGCTTCGATTCGAACGGCAGGAAGACCGCCGACGCCAAGGTCCTGCGCATTGTTTTCAACGATGCGGTAGTGCAGCGGGAGGTGGATATCCCCGGACCTACCGGCAGCGCTCAGAGGATTCCGGAGGCGCCTCGAAACCCCATCATGCTGCAGGGCGACCACGGGCCCATCGCTTTCCGCAATATTTATATCCGTCCATTCAAGTGAAAGGATGGTCGGCCCAAATGGTATGATCATACTGGAAGTATGAAATGGCCACGACCGAACGTGTGACCGTCACGTTGCCAACGGATCTCGTAAGTGACATCGACAGGCGGGAGAAAAATCGCAGCAAGTTCGTGGTGGAGGCGGTGCGCCGCGAACTCGACCGCCGCCGTCGCGAAGAGCTCCGCCGGTCCCTTCAGAAGCCGCACCCGGAGAGCGAGGAACTGGCCGATGCGGGACTCGAGGCATGGGCGCGCAGCTTACCCGAGGAAGACATCCAGGCACTGGTTGATGTGGATGCCGGCAAGGCGGTCCGTTGGGTCCCAGGCGAGGGCTGGCTCGAGGCAAGCGAGTGAAGCTGGGCCGGGGCGCTGTCGTTCTCGTGGAACTGGACCCGGCAATCGGACGCGAACAGCGGGGCATGAGACCTTGCGTCGTGGTGAGCGATCCAGAGGTAATTGGCGATCAGCGTTTTCCGCTGGTGTGCGTAGTCCCGATAACGGGGACTCCGGGCGAAGGTCTCCTGTATCCGCCCCTAGCGCCGGGTGAGAGCGGTCTTACGAAGCAATCGTTTGCCCTCATCGACCAACTGCGATCGATTGATAAACGCAGGATCCGGCGCGTGTTCGGGGAACTCACGCGTGAAGAGATGGTTGCCATCGAGGACGGGCTGGTGGTCTTTCTAGGAATTGGAGACCGGACCTCGGGGTGGGGCGATTCGACCGTTCAGTGACTCCGCGGCCCGATTGCCCGTAGTGGATTCGGCCCGCCCAGGGTCTTAGGAGAGATGAGAACCGCGGTGCTAGCAGCGGCCGTGTGGTTGTGCTTCCCCGCCAAGATCCACGCTCAGATCACCGGCATGGCAACCACCGACGACGGGTCGGTCTTGTATTTCTCGACGCCCTTCCGGCTCACGGGGACGAGCGAGCCGGCGACCAGCAAGATCTATGCGTACGATGCCAGCGGGTTCCGGTTGTACGTGGACCAGTTCCCCAATCCGTACAATACGACGATCGGCCATCCTTGGGTGAGCGGCGACGGATCGGTGGTGGCTTACACCGGAACCTATTCCCTCACCAACATCTGCGGATTCATGGAGGAGTGCACGACGGTGTACACCCAAACGGCGGTCGAGCGCGGGGCGTCGCCGCCAGCCGTACTGAACGAGGCGGCGGTGATCGGCGCCAACGGGCGGTACGCGCTGATTCCCGGGCCGGCGCTGCTCGATCTGACGACCGGCAGCCAGACTGCGATCCCACAACCGGCAGTGGTCGGCAGGCTCGCGCTGGACAGCGTGGCTTCCGATGGCACGGTCCTGCTTTCCGACAGCGTGGTCGGCATGCTGTACGTGTGGCGGCAGGACCTGGGAATGCGGCAGATCGCGGCGTCCAACAGCAGCGCGGTGATGAACGATGCCGCCACGGCGATTCTGTACACCAGCGGCATCACGCTCTATCTCTACGACCTCGCGAGCGGCGCCAGCAGCATCTTCGCTAACGGCAGCGGCCAATCCATCAGCCGTGACGGCAGTTGGGCGGCGTTCGTTTCGCCGGTGAACGGGGTCCTGCAAGCATGGGCGGTGGCGGCCGGCAGGGTGCCGTTTTTGCAGTTGACCAACGACCCGTTCGGCGTCACGTCGGCGGTGATTTCGGGGAACGGAAACATCGTCTATGTGGCCACCGCCACCAACGCGATTCTGCAGTTCGACCTGGCGGTCGGGATTGCGACGCAGATCGTCGCGCCCACGCCCGCGCCGGTTTTAGTTTCCGGCAACGTGCCAGGGTCGCTCGGCTCGGTTTCGGCTGTAGGACTGGTGCAGCAGACCGTCACCGCTACGCCGCCATTGCCGGTCAGCCTGGCCGGATACCAGGTGCTGCTGAATGGAGCGCCCGCCCCGCTGGTTTCGATTTCGCCTTCGGCGGTCACGTACCAGATCCCGTGGGAAACGCCGGCGATTGCATTTGCGCCGACGACGATCCAACTGAAGACTCCGGATGCCAGTCCGGTGTTCGAGGCTGTTCCTAGTTCGGTTTTCCTCCGACCGTTTCTCCCGGAGTTCCTGATGACGCCGTGCGTGACGGTCTTTAGCTGCATTGTGGCGACACATGCGGATGGCAGCGCGGTCACATCGGACCAGCCCGCGGCTCCGGGTGAGACGGTGAATCTTTTTGCGACCGGCTTGGGCGCGGTCTCGCCGCCGGTCGCGACCGGAGCGGCCGCACCGGAGAATCCGCCGGCGATCGTCCAACATCCGTTTGCGTGCCAACTGGTGGAGTACGGGCTCGGTGCGCCGTACACGCTGGGCGACCTGAGAATGCTGGCAACCGAGTTGACCCCGGGCGAAGTGGGAACGTATCGGGTTACGGTGCAGTTGCCGGCCACAACCGGGAGCCTGGCGACCGCTTTTGTGAACTGCCAGGGCAGCGACTACTACGCGCCGGGCTGGCTCTTCGTGACACCGGCCCCGGGCTCACCTTTCGGCAGCGCACCGCGGTCTATGACGCGGGCCCGGCCGGAATGGTGATTCACGACGCAGGCACAGCGATGAAGGTGCGCGACGTAATCAAAGCCATTGAAAAAGACGGCTGGGTGCTCGACCGGACCCGCGGCGACCACAGGCAGTACGTCCACCCGGCCAAGCCGGAGTTGGGTACCCTGACGGTTGCCGGCCAGCCCGGCGAAGACATGCCCACCGGGACGCTAAACTAAACTCGATATTTGAACAAGGCAAGGCTTAGAAAATGAAAAAGTACGCCGTCGTTTTTGAGCGAGCTGTCCACAACTGGGGCGCTTATGTGCCGGATCTCCCCGGATGCGTCGCCACAGGACCTACCCTCGAAGAAACGCGGCGGCTGATCGCGGAGGCGATTGAGTTTCATATCGAAGGCATGCGCCTGCATGGAGAGCCCGTGCCCGAACCGACCACCGTGGCAGAGACAGTGGAAATTCGCGCCGCGTAAGCCACCCGTCACGCCTCCTCAGCCGCGCGTTTTGAAGACGGAACCAGGCGTCCCTCTGAGTCGGGACGCGGCCCCCGCGAGTACCAGCGCCGCATGGCCCACACAGCAGTGTGAACTCATTTCCGGATGATCCCCTATGCCAGGTCGAATTTCTCCAGATGCAGTTGCGGATCGCTCTTCACGATCACCGTGCGTCCCAGAATCTCTTCCATCTCCTGCAGGTAGGTATTCTGGTTGGACTTCAGCAGGCGGGCCACTTCGGGCGCCACGCGCAGCATGACCTCCTTGCCCTCCACCAGCTTGGCAATCTTGCCGGCCTCCTGTAGCACCTCGCCCACCACCGTTTGGGCGCTCTTTACGTAGCCCGCGCCTTCGCAATACGGGCACGGCATGCAAAGCGTGCGCTCCAGGCTCTGCTTGACCCGCTTGCGGGTGATGGCCACCAGTCCGAAATCGTTGAACTGGAGAATCTTGTAAGGCGCGCGGTCGGCCCGCATGGCTTCCTCGAGAGTTTGCATCACCTTCTGGCGGTTCTTGCGCTCGTCCATGTCGATGAAGTCCACCACGATGATGCCGCCCAGATCCCGCAGCCGGATCTGCCGCACGATTTCCCGGATAGCATCGGTGTTGGTCTTGACGATGGTGTCTTCCAGCCGGTTGGACTTGCCGACGAACTTGCCGGTGTTGACGTCGATGGCCACCAGCGCCTCCGTCTGGTTGATCACGATGTAGCCGCCGGATTTCAGCCACACCTTGGGCCGCAGGGCCTTCTCCAAC
>Ga0326727_10018405_pt1 | contig 14271 bp, 15 predicted proteins | sample MB2enrmetagenome_FD_207643 | JGI IMG/M metagenome (GOLD analysis project Ga0326727, IMG submission 207643) | Lab enriched peat soil microbial communities from McLean, Ithaca, NY, United States - MB29MY | ecosystem: Environmental > Terrestrial > Soil > Wetlands > Peat | place: USA: New York...
GCGGCGGACAACGCCGGCAGGAGCAGGCTCGCCAGAATAGCAATAATGGCGATGACCACCAGCAATTCGATCAAAGTGAAAGCACGCTTGCCATTCATTCCGTTGTTGGACGTATGGGAAGCGCATTGTTTTCAATCGAATATGGCGGGATCAGCTTGACAGATCCTCAAGAATGCCCGATTCTGAGCGGCGTTGAACAACCGCAGGTCGTTTTCAATAGACGGCTTAGCCCTGCGCATATGGCGGAGAGGACTTTTTGCTGAAACCTTAGCAAAATTGGGGGGTTTGACCGGCAGGACAGTTTTCCTGTCAGTTTCCTGTCAGCGGTCAGCACAACTCAGAAATTTGGTTCTGTGTTGTGTATGGCTGAGAAGTATCAAGTTCATCATCGCGGGGTCATTGTAAACATCCGCCGGGTGACCACTGCGAAGAACGGAGTCACGTATCGCGGCTGGGAGATTCGGGATTACTCGACTAATAAACTCGTAAGGCACCATCGGGCCACTCTGGAGGATGCCAAGGCCAAGGCAAAGGAGGTCGCCGAGTGCTTGGCCACGGCTAAGCGGGAAGTGTTGGATTGGGACGAGCACCAGCGGTTCAGCATTCGGCAGGCGCTCAGACTCTTGGACCCCATCAAGATAACTATAGACAGGGCTTGCGCGATCTTCGCTGAAGCGGCAACGATCATCCCGGCTGAAGAAATTGTTGCGGCCTGTCGAGCTTGGCACGATAAACGCCCGAACCGGCGGCTGGTGCCTAAGAGGGTAAGCGAAGCGGTGCCTGAGTTCCTGAAGCGGCGGGTCGAAAAGGTGAGTGCGCGGCGTTATCGGACAGATGCCTCGTACTTGGGAATGTTCCAAAAGCAGTTCGCGAGTCGCTGGCTGCACGAGGTCAGCACGCTGGAGATAAAGGACTGGGCTAACGCGAAGGGCTGGAAACCGAAGACCAAGAACGATGCCTTGGGGCTGGTGCGGCTTCTTTACAGCGATGCCATTGAGCGCGGCTATGCCGTGGAGAATCCGGCCAAGATCAAGCGGGAGCCTTTGGGCGATACGGACGTTGGAATCTTCACTCCCGGTCAAGTACAGCGCATCCTGAACGCCGTTGAGGACAGGCTAAAGCCGTTCTTTGCGCTGCTGTTCTTCAGCGGTCTAAGAAAAGAGGAAGCTTCACGTTTGGACGTGGCGCAGGTTCGCGAGGGTCTGCGATCCGGCTCAATCTTTGTGAATGGTTCGATAGCGAAGACCAACCGGAACCGCGCAATAGCCCTGAATGAGAATCTGAAAATGTGGTTGACGCGGTATCTCCCAGTTGACGGGCCGCTGCTCCCCAAGGATTGGCAGACTATGGAGCGCCTCGACGAACTGGGCAGCTATGCACAGCGCAGATCAGGCGTTTGATGGGTTTACAATGGACCCCGGCACAGTTTTGGCACCTACCACCTGCGATTGTACGGCGACACTGCGGAAACGGTGAAGCAAATGGGTAATTCCTTGGTGCAACTGGACGGGCATTACAGCAGCCGAGCCGAGAGCGTGACACGGGAAGCAGCGCAGGAGTATTTCGCGATAATGCCGTCGGCATCGGCTGAACTTATTCCACTCCGTGCAGCCCGCGCCGCGTAGACGTGGCTGATGTAAACAATATGTGGCCGCTGTCGGAACCGGCACAACGACTCTGTACCGCCGGTCTTCACGCGGCCCCATGTGGAATTTGTGAACCACCCTGAGAAGTGGTTCCTTATCGTGCCCGCAAGCCCCGGCAACGTCATCGACTTGTCGGAAGCCCGGCGTGTAGTAGTAGAACAACCCCGCGACGCTATGAGGCTCCAGCGTTAGTCGCCAAGGTCCCGGTTCTGAGGCTGGATGTATACACCGGCTAGAACCTCACCGGCTCACAGGGGTCAAGCTGCTCTTGGCCGCCGCCCTAATCCGGCTGGTCCCAGCCGCCGCTTTAGCGCTCACATCAGCGACAAGGCATTGGCTGGACCGGCTTCGGCCACGCCAGCACGAGCCGCCGCGCGGCGGGCCACGCGCAGGCGTACGTGGGCCAACGCTTTCCAGTTTCACAGAATCGTCCGCCGGTTCCTGATTTCATAGTCTCAAAGACAGAGTGCAGGTCCAGCGAGTAGCACTGCCATACCACGTCTATGTCCGATAACCACGGGCATCTGTGGCTGTCTTCCGCCAATCAAAAATTCGCACTGACTAGCCCTGTCGAAGAACGCGTCGGCGGTCCTGCGTTGTTACTCAAGCTCAAGCGGTGGTCGCCAATAGCATTCACAGTTGCTTGCCCTGAACATCGTGGTGAGAGCGCCTGATAACACGGCTCCAGACGCACAGGCGGGAGCGACCGAAGCGTTAAAAATGTCTGCTTACGGCTGGCCCCAAGTTGCATACAACGGCCCGCATCGCTGCATTATCCAGATATTCCTCTGCCAGATTCCGAAAAATTCAGTTCTACCGCTGTAGTTAGATCGAACCCGCAGAGGTTCGCGGCTCGGAAAGCCGAAGACAGCGGCGTGAAACGAATTTGGCCGTCCGTCCCCTGAGCACGCCCGCTGGTGCAATTCCGCAGGGGATGGCGGCCAATGCTTTTTCGGAATGAAAGCAGAACCATTAACAGAGTCTCGGAAGGCGGCTCGCAGTACGCCGGGGGCCAGCACGATTCCGGTTCCGACGACCTCGGCCCAAACTCCGCCGCCGCATAATCGTCACAGTGTAGGTGTTCGCCCCGCTCCTGCTCCTGCAAGCTCGCCTTCCGCCCCTATTGACGGGCCGAACAGCGCTCCTGCTGGGGTTGCAGCACATGGTCATGATGGCCATCGGCCAGATGACCACGCTGCTGCCGATGCTGGTGGTTCCGCAGTTGAGCATGGCGCGGCTTGCGCCTGCAAGCAGTGCCATGACGCTGTAGTAGCCAAGCGGCTGGCCCGCCTCCATCAGGAGGGTGAGAGGCTGTTTCACGAACAGTTCCCTGACGCCAAGTACCATCCCGACCGGGACTGTCAGGTTGACCATGCTATCTGGAACAACCTCGACCTGCAACTGAACCACTTCCAGTGCTTTTCAAAGCAGACCCAGAGCCTGCTGCGAGATGTATACAACCGAGTCAACTACGATCTAGCTGACGGCGAACCCGGCTACTGGAAGCGGCAGAAGGCGTTCGTGAGCTACGACGAGACTGCCAGCATCATTGCGCGGTCCAGCTACGAGAATCGGCAGAACTTCTGCCGCTGCGGCTACTACGGGTACTCCTGTGGTGACCGGCTGTGCAAGCGCTGCTGCTTCAACGCTGTGGCTAAGAAAGTCCGAGAGGAATTCGGCAGGGCTTTCGAGGCCCGCAACGAGGTTTACTACATTGTGCTCAGCCTCAGTGGACACCGTGATGAGCGCAAACGGATCATTCGCAAAGACCTGACCAAATCCGAGAGACAGCAGATCAAGGCACAGGGCTGCTTTGAACAGGGGCAACTCGTGAATTACGGGATTCCCTTTTCCGCGCCGGTGGACGTGCTCGATGCCCGGACTTACTGGGAAGTCTTCGCCCGCGCCATACGGGAGTCTACAGGTCGCCGGAAGCCGCTGGCCGGGGCTTTCGGTGGGCCGGAACTGTCCGTCAGGTTCTATCCCCTTGGCGTGCTACCACATGCCAACTACGTGGCATTCTCCGACGGTTTGACCGATGATGACGTACGGGCCTTGCGCCGGACGATTCGGAACCGTCTGCGCGGATGCAGGCGGCTTACTCACCCCTTGTATCCCAAGGTGTCGGTCTATCGCCTGCTCGCCAAAGAAGACCTGCGCAGGGTCATCGAGTACATCTCGAAGCCCATCGGGATCGCAATCCCGTACGCCTTGTCGGCGGACAAGCTGAACTACCAGTCCGGCGGGATGGAATCGCTCAACGATGATGTCAATGCCTTCTTTGACAACATGCAGCTTGCCTTTGAGGGGCTGGACCGCATGAACCGCTACGGCGTTTGCAGCCCGTCTGCCGGGAAGACGAACTACATCGGCGTCGTAAGTGAAGAACGCCGCGAGCGCCGGGCGGCTGACGCGAAGCGGCGGAGGGCACGCCGTAACGAAGCCGAGGCTATCAAGGTGATTTTCCCCGACTACAAGCCGCACAAGCGCCAAAAGTCGAAGCAGGAGAAGTACGACCTGTTCCTCATGCGAGCCTACTACAGAAAGATGGTTCGTGATGGTGAATGTCCGAGCGATGTGCCTCCCCGGTTGAAGCGTCTTCTGCGTCGGGCCTTGCCCGACGGAACCGGTTCCACGGGGAACACGACCGTCGCGGCAGAACAGAATCACCACGCTAACGAACACCCGGTATCAAGTTCACCGACGCCAACATCCGATTAACCTCAACCTGTAAACCAAACTCTTTATGCTAAAAGCCGTCACCATACTCCCTGAAATCATCTCGCTGCAAAACACCACGCCGCCCGGAAAGCTGCTGTTGGGCATTTATTCCTGCGATCCCACGGTGAAGTGGGTGCTGCGGGCCATGAGCATGACCCGCGCTGGCCTGCGCAAACTGGAGCAGCGGCTCATCCACAAGCGACTGTTAAGCGAAGCCGGTGCCCGCCACATGGTTCACGTCCCCGGTTTTGTTTACACCCACTACCCGGATGCGGGCCACTTCGTGCCGGATTCTTCGACCTCGAAAAGCGAGAAAAAAGTAGCCAACCGGGCGTCGAAGACCACGCAGGCCGACATCCGACCGCTCGTCGTGCCAGCGGAGCTTTTGGAGTTCCGATACCTGACGGCCTCAGCAAAAATGTTGCTGGCTTATTTCATATCCAGTCCCGGTGCGAAGAACGAGCGCGTGGTCCAAACGCTGGGCATGAGCTTATCAGGATTGAAAAAGCTGAAGCAGGGTTTGCTGAAGAAGAAGGTGCTCGTTCAGACCGGCGACGGCTACACGATCCGCCTGCCGGGTCTGTTCCTCGTGCGGGATTCTCACGGGGGCCGTTTTGTTTCGGAACTCGAAGTGCTAAAAAATGGATACGAAGTAGCCCACCCCGCACCCAAGCTGGTCCCGACAAAGGATGTATACAACGAGTGGAAGTCTTCCCTTAAAAAGATATGCCGCCAACCCGACACAACGCCATCCTACCTCCTGAGCTTCACCACCAACATGATTGAGAGGCTCAAGGCCGGGTCGGCGGAAAGCCCGCAACGCGAGGCCGCGCTGGCGGTGATGAAGAAAGCGGAGAACGTCTTCTTCGCGAAGGACTTCGTGTACGACAACATACCCCGGAAGTACGAGGCCAAGTTCATGCAGTTGGTGGACAGCGCCACGCCGGAGCAACTGGTCGCCCTTCGGTCAAAGATCGAAGGCATGATGGTGGGTGGGCTGCCAGAGCCAAAACTGCTGGGGATGGTCACGAAGGCCATCGCGCTGGCTCCGGCGCAGGAAGCCCAATCGCAGGCGGGGTCAGCGGTTGCCCACAGGAAGCTCCGTGTCAAGCGTGCCTAATCTTCTGCATTTTCGTCGGTTCCGGCGGTCGGCGACTATTGGCGCGGGCGGCCTCCTGCTTGCGCAGGCTGAACACTTCCTTAGTGCCCGCTTTGAGTGATCCCAAGAGCCGGGCCTCCGGCAGTTTAACCCGGCGCACCTGATCCGCGTCGTAGCGGTCAAACACCCTGTCGGCATAGCGTGGTTCATCCGGCAATGTGACCAGCACCCTGCCGCGCAGTGCGATGTACACGGGCAGAACCTCTCCGCTCGGCACCCGAACGAGCGTTCCACGTTTGATGCGCTCGCCATCCAGATAACCCGTCCAAGGCCGCTTCACCTTGCGCGGTCGCTTAGCCAAGGCGCTCGCCGCCGCGCTGATCTCGGCTGCCGTGGGCGTAGCGCTTTTGGTGTCAGGAGTGCAGCCAACTAGGTTCGGGTCACCGCTGACAAATTCACGATCAGTGGGTTGCTGGTGATTGTAGGGCGCTCGAACCCCAGCCACGACCGGGCTGCTGCCGCCATTTTTGCTGGTTGATGCGCCGACAGACGGCAACAGGTGGACTCCGCTGTTCACTGGGCAGGGACGGCGACGAACCGGCGATCTTGGCTTTGGCCTAATGGCGAAGTCAGACGTGGCAATGAGCGACCCGTGGCGAAACAGCAGCTTGGCCTTCCGAAGCTCACGACAAGCGCCCCAGTACCTCAATCGCCAGCACCTTCGCCGGGCGCGTGAATCCGGTTTCTTGGCGTTGGCCAACGAGTTCACGATCTTCCAGAGGCCAACCGGGTTCTTTCCGTGCTGGCGCATGGCCTGCATGACCTGCGGAGCCAACGGGTGCTCAACGCCGCCCAGTGGCGACACGTAAGTCTGCGGCGCGGATTCTGGTGCGATGATGATGTCGATCACGATGTAAATACGTGGGCAATTCGATCTGGCTCGTTCCATGACCACCGCCGCCGCCGCCTCTCCTGTCGCCTCACAGTAGATGATTACGGCCCAGATACGCCCCGAAACGTCCCACGCCTCACCGGGACGTGAGAGGACGTGTGTAGTTAGATCAATGACACGAACCGAACTCGACCTGGTCCGCCGCGCACTTCACCTCTTGCACAAGCTCGTGCCGGATGACGAGCCGCGTGCGTGCGATCTCACGCCTCAGCGCTGTCCGGTGGTCCTGTTCGCCAAGCGCTACCTCGTGCGCCAGCCCGGCGCAAACATGACCAGCGACGAACTCTGGCGCTTCTACGCGGAGGTCGTCAACGCCGGGGAACTGGAACCACTGACGCGGCAGGAATTCCTGCGGGCGCTGCCCGGAGCGATGGCGGCAGCATTCGGCCTGAGAAAGTGCCACACGGTCCAGCGTGACGGGCAAATCCTGCGCGGGTTCAAATCCGTTACCATCCGCGAAGAACCCTGCCCGGCGACGGCGCTTGCGGTTGAACCGGAGTAACCCATGCGATCTACCGCCTCGGCACCTTGTGCTCTTGGGCGAATTCCCCAGCCTCCGCCCGGCGCAGGAAGTCGGCCACTGCCTCCCCCGTCAGGTACGGCCTTCCGGCGATGTTCACTGTCGCCAGCCAGCCTTTGCGCCGCCAGCGCCATGCGGTGATTGGACTAATCCCCGCCTCTTGGCTGAATCGGTTGACGCTGATGATGGGCCGGTTGGCCGGTGCAGTTTGTTGAGATGTTGTATTCACTGGGGCCAGTGTAGCTGTCGATGTAAACATCGGCCCTGTCCCCTGCGGACACCGGTGCTGTACACAAGCGCCTGCACCTTGCGCGTTGTAGACGTTTTCCCTACGCTCGCAACCAGCGGGCACGAAGGCGTTCTAAAGAATTGTATTTAGGTCATGGGCCTGCACACCGATTTATGAAACGTGTCCCCGGCAGAAACCTCTTTTTCGAGCCGGAGCTTGATAACGGCAACATCGCCATCGTGACGCAGCGTGGCGAGCCGGTGGGCAGCGTCTGGTTTCGTCCGACCAGTGATTACACCGTTGAGATCGAGCATCTGGAGATCAACCGCGCCTACCAGAACACCGGTCTGGGGGAGGCGCTGCTGCGTGAGTTTACGGCGGACCTTCACACACTGTATCCCAAAGCGCGTTTCGTGACAGTCAACGCCACGTCGCAGGGGATCGTCCGGCTTCTGCGCAAAGTCTTTGGGCCGGAGCGCGACCGGGCCAACCTTTTTGACCTTCCACGCCGGTCACCCAAGGACTGGATCAGCACGCGCAACCGAGTGCATCTGCGCTTTCGGGCTGCACCGCGAGAATCAGTGACCGCCCGGCAACTGGCTGGTTACCTGCTGGAACACGCATGACGGCGAGGGGTACGCCCGCCCAGCGAAGGTTCTCGAAGTCGAACCGGAAGCAGGCAAGGCCCGACGCTGATGCCCACCGGCGACGCCGGAGCTTGAGCCGGAGTGAACGTTGTTCGGCACCCTGACGAGCGTTGAGGCGCGGTTTTCTCTTGGCGAACGGTTACTGGTCAGGCTTAATGCGCCTGTCAACCACAACAGTCTTTAACAACCGAAACGCATTTATCGAATTATGGCAACAGCCCTGACCAAATCCCAAATTGCAGCGGAAATCGCGACCAAGAACAACATCACCAAGAAAGCGGCGGCGGAGATTCTTGAATTCATCGCGCAGTTAGCCTACAAGCACGCCAAGGACACCTTCACCCTGCCCGGCCTCGGCAAGCTGGTGCTGGTCAACCGCAAAGCCCGCGTTGGGCGCAACCCGGCTACGGGCGAAACGATCCAGATCAAGGCCAAGCGCGTGGTGAAGTTCCGCGTGGCCAAGGCTGCCAAGGACGCCATCCTCGGCGCGAAGTAAAACCGGCTCCCCTTTTCCAAGGCACTCTGTTTCATTTCAGAGTGCCTTTTTTGTTTAGTGCGCGGCCAGTTGCAAACAGCCCGGTGACGGCTTGAATTTGGGCCGGAGTAGCCATAGCATGGGACGATCCAAGTATTCAAATTGCGAATCTGAACCAGACAACATGGCAAAAGAGTCATCCGCAGACGCGCCAGTGAACCCGCCCGCCGCCGTCAATCCGGTCGAAGAACCGGCCCGGAACCCGCACCCGGATGTCCTGACCGAGGGGGCGATGCTGGAGACTCAGGTTGTTACACCGTCCTCCAAACCCACACCGGCAAAGGAACCGCCGCACCTGCTTACGCCGCTGGCGGCTCTCTGGCCAACCGCTACGCCGCCGGAGCCGCCAAAAACGCCGAAGACAGCCCTCAAGCCAACAGCGCCCCAGAAGGTCAAAGTGAGCTTCGTGCTCCTTGAACCCGGCGCAAAGCAGGTATTCCTGTGTGGCGAGTTTAACTGCTGGGCCTCCGACGCCACGCCCATGAAACGAGACGATGCCGGGCATTGGGAGACGACCATCGCTCTAGCGCCGGGGCGGCATGAATACAAGTTCTTGGTCGATGGGAATTGGAGACACGACCCGCTGGCCCGCGTGAACGTTTGGAACCAGAACGGCACGCTCAATTCGGTGGCTCAAGTCCGGGCCTGATTCCCTGCCCCGGCTTCACGCGGCGACGGCTGTGGTCGGAAAACGCTTTCGCCCGGTCAACCAGAGGATCACCGCGCTGAGCACGACCACGAACGGCCCTTCCGCGAACGTCCACGGCAGCGGCATTCCCACGGTGCAATCCACAGCGAGCAGCACGGCACCGAACACGGCTCCCGCCACGGCGAGGAAGCGCACGACGGGGAGATACCGGCGCACATCGCTCGCCACAAAGACGAGCAATGCGCCATGCAGCGCGTAGAAGGCCGAAACCGAGCGGGTCAGGTAACCGACAATCGGGACGTGGGGCAATTCTCCCAGCCCCTGCCTTTGGTGGATCAGGTTCATCCACTCGTACGGCATCACGACGGCCCCCAGTGCCGTCAGAATGACCACACCCCCAAGGCGAAGCAGCCAGATCAGGATTCGTTCATAGCGGTTCATGTCCCATTTATACGGGCCTGTTGCGCCCGCTGTAAACGTTCGCGGCGGGCCTGCGGGCGTCAGTCCTCCATGCTCGGACGACCGGTTGCTGGTAGGCTTTGACCCGCTCGTGCTGTCGGAGGTCATTGGCGCGACCAAAGGGATTGCGAGTTGGTTTTGCGCGGTTCAGTATCCGAACCGATTGTTGGCTGAATAATCACTGTTACTCGATAACCCTCATGGTCAGTCAGCGCAGAGCCGCTCGTGATTTGTGCTTGTTCTTGGCCGCGTTCTTTGTCGTCTGGACACTCCGTGCTACTTGGTTCTACGCCGTTGACGAGTCCATCGCCTCCCCGACCTTGCGGGCGGCCTATTCCGATCTGCTCAAGTTCCTTTTGTGGGTTCTGCCCGCTGCGGCCTTCGCCCGGTGGCTCAGGACTACGTCTCCCGTGAAGTACTTGGGATTGTCCTTGGTTCCAAGCCTGCGCAGCGGGTGGTTGTGCCTCGCCGTCACGGCCATCTTTCTTGTTGCGGTCGCGCTGTTCGAGGTCATTATCGGCAGGAAGTCCTTCTCTGGTGCCAGCTTGTTATCGTTGTCCCCCGCCCTCGTGCTGCTTCAACTGGTAATCTCGCCGCTGTTTGAGGAAATCCTCTTTCGCGGCTTAATCATGAAGGAGGTAATGACCCTGTTGCCCGCTCCTCTGGCCAATGCGCTAACCTCCCTGCTTTTCATGGGTGTTCATCTTCCGTACTGGCTATCGCATGGTGGACTAACTCAAATGGTCATGGCGAACGCCGTTGGGGTGTTTCTGTTCAGCGTGGTGGCCTGTTGGCTGTATGCCCGGACCGCCTCGGTTTGGCCGCCGACGCTGGCTCACATGGTCAACAACCTCTTGTCATCCATGTTGGTCGCGAGCCGGGCCTAGTCAGTGCCCTAACGGAGACGCCGGGAGAACTGCCCTCCCCACTCGGTTGTGCCGGTGTCTCTTTCCTCGGCCTGCCTTTGTGCCAGCCGCCACCACCCGCCGGGACCGGCCTCCTACGTCACCTTGAAGACAAGGAAGTACTGGTACGGCAGGAAGGTATGCTCCGCTTCCAGATGGAATCCATTGGTGTCCATCTCCTTCACCAGATCGTCGCGGTCGATCCGCATCTCCAGCGGCGGCCCCACCGGCGTCTGGGCCTTCTTGAACTCAATCATCACGATCTGCCCGCCCGGTTTGAGCATCTTCTTCATCAGGGCGAGGTAGCGGGCGTGGTTTTCAATGTGATGCCACGTGTCGCAGATGAAAAACCGGTCGATGGAGGCGTCGGCCAGAAGCGGGTCGTCCGGCACAGAGAGAATGGTGACGATGTTCGTCGCCCGGAGGTCGCGGATGCGTTGGTTCAGATGCACAATCATGTCCGGGCTGACATCGACCGCGTAAACGCGCCCGGTGTCCCCCACGTGGTGCGCCAACCGGAAAGTGAAATACCCCGATCCGGCCCCTATGTCCGCAATCACTTCACCCTCCTTCAGGTTCAGCGCGGTGATGACCTCGTGGGGTTTCTGGTAATCGTCGCGTTTCGGGTCGTCGAGCATGGCGATGTACGCCTTGGAGTCTTGGTGCAGCCGGTGCATTTCCTGCATGTCCCGCTGCTTGGTGTCCTGCGCCAAAACCAGTGCTGGGAGCAACAGCCAGCCGAGCAGTTCCAATGAGGATTTCATAGCGCTGTTATCCTACCTCTGTCGGGACGGAAGTCACGCGCTGGGGCTGCGTTTTGGTCGAACGCCCCGCTCGTGGTCAGCGTCTCCGGGTGTATGCTTGATCCATGAAGCTGACCTCCCCTCTCTTTGAGGCTTTTCTCAAGTGCCCCACGAAGTGCTATCTGCACTCGACCGGGCAAGCCGGAACCGGCAACGCCTACGCTGAGTGGTTACACGAGCAGAACGACGCCTACCGGAACGAAGCCGCGCAGCGGTTGGTAGCGGCGGCTGAAGGTGAAGCTGCTGTTACCGCGCCCGAGGCTGCAAATTTCAAGACCGCCGCGTGGCGGCTCGCGGTGGACGTGTACGTGGAGATGGAAACAATGGCGTCTCGGTTGCACGCCGTCGAGCGCGTGCCGCCCCAAGGTCGAGGGAAGGCAGCGCAGTTCATTCCCATCCGGTTCGTTTTTTTTCAACAAGCTCACCAAAGACGACCGCCTGCTGATGGCGTTCGACGCGCTCCTGTTGTCCGAAGCGCTCGGACGTGAGGTCACTGTCGGCAGGATTGTCTACGGCGACGACCATACCGCATCGCAAGTTAGGATTCCGGGCCTTCTGAAAATCACACGCAAGCTCATTAAGGACATAACCGCTTTGCTGAATGCTGGTTCACCGCCCGACCTCGTGCTGAACCGGCACTGTAGCGAATGCGCGTTTCAAGCCTCGTGCAGGCAGAAGGCAACGGAGAAAGACGACCTGAGTCTATTACCCGCCATGACAGAGAAAGAACGCACCAAGCTGCACAGCAAAGGCATTTTTACCGTCCACCAACTCTCATTCACTTTCCGACCTCGAAAGGTACCTAAACGGGCCAAGAATCCGTCGAATCCGCGTCACCACGCACTTCAGGCACAGGCCATTCGGGAAAAGACTGTCTATATTCATGGGAATCCCCAGCTTCCCAATTCAGAGCGTCGCCTCTACTTCGACATCGAGGGCGTGCCGTGGCGAGGATCGTACTACCTAATTGGCGTACTTGCGGTGGAATCTGACAGCACCCGATACCACTCATTCTGGGCGGATGATGCCGACCAAGCGGCGATGGTAACGCAGTTCTGTCGATTTGTGGGAAGCTGTCACGATATCCGTCTCTTTCACTATGGGCATTACGACGTAAAAGCCCTTCGAGACATGCGGAGCCTCATTTCTCAGGACGAGCAAGAGGCACTTTCGATAATCCTTACCGCGAGCTTCAATGTTTTGCCCGTGGTTCATTCCCATATCTACTTCCCCTTGCACTCGATCAGGCTTCGCCAAGTGGCGGGCTTCCTCGGCTCCAAGTTCACGGGTGAGATAAATTCCGGCATTGAAAGCATCATCTTCCGTGAGAACTGGCTGCGGTCAGGTGACAAACGCATTAAGGATGAACTCATCGAATACAACAGGGCGGATTGCGAGGCGCTCCGAAAAGTCTGCGACTTCATAAGGCAAGCTGTCGCCCTCGCAGAAGCCAAAGATCGGGTTCCGGGCCGGGCAGAGAATATCGTACTCAGTGAGCGCCTGCGAAAGCCGGGTGAGGGCAATCGGCCAACGTTCAAGAAAGCCGAGTTCCTGCTGCCAGAGTTTGAGAAGGTAAACCGATGTGCCTACTTCGACTATCAGAGGGAAAGGGTCTATGCGCGAACGACCCGAAACATCGTCGCAAATACCCACCGTCAAGCTCACACCCTCAGACACCCGTCCCGCGATACTGAGGTTGTCATGAGATGCAAAGCCTGCACGCAGTGCGGATGCAAGCGGCTTTCGCTGCGGGAACCGATCAGGCGTCGCATGATCGACCTGAAATTCTATAAAACGGGAATCGGCGTGAAGCGCTGGCAGCCACATTACGTCATTCAACGATACCGCTGTCGCTCATGTGGAGCGCTACTGATACCGCCGGGAGTCGTCAACGCAGAAGGCCGAGGCATTTACGGTCACAATCTGATGTCGTGGTGTGTGTACCACAACGTCATCTGCAAACAGTCTCTGCTTCAGGTGGAGCGTGGCCTCTACGACATATTCGGGCTGAGGCTACCGTACAAAAACGTTTATCGCTTTCGCTCCACCCTTGCCGGTCACTACGTCCCGCTTCAAAAGGAGATTCTGGCCGCCATCTTGAGCGAGGACGTAATTAACATTGATGAAACTCCCGTGAATCTCAGAAAGACCACCGGTTACGTCTGGGTACTGGCGACGCACAACAAGGTGTATTACGTCTACAAGGAATCACGGGAAGGTTCGTTCCTCAAGGACTTGCTAGCGGAGTTTTCAGGTGTGCTTGTGGCAGACTTTTTCACCGCCTACGACTCACTCAAATGTCGGCACCAGAAGTGGCTTGTTCACCTAATGCGCGACATCAACGATGACCTCCGAAGGCACCCTTTCGACGAGGAACTCCGCTACATCGCCCACGAGTTTGGCGTCTTTCTGGCAAATGTCGTCTCGACGATTGACCGATGGGGACTGAAGGCTCGCCACCTTCACAAGCACATAAAGGCTGCTGATAGACTGCTCCGCCAGATTCGCAAGCGACCGTTCACTTCCGAACAAGCCGTGAAGTACCAGAGACGCTTTGACAAATACGCCGAGTCGCTTTTCACATTCCTTCGGTACGACAATATCCCGTGGAATAATAGCAACGCCGAACATGCGGTGCATTACTTTGCGAAGGTGCGTCGTTTCACCGACGGGACTTTCACAAGCTCATCCATAGAGGAATTCCTGACTTTGGTTACAGTCCTCCAGACGTGTGAGTACAGCGGTATCAACCCGCTCCAGTTTTTGTTGTCGGGCGAGACATCACTCAAAGCCATGACCGAGCGGAGGCGAAGGCACCTCGCATTGCAAGCTCGCTCAAGCTGATAGGCTTAGTGCTTTGTAAACCGAAGCCGGTAGCATTTTCAACTCGCGGCCAATGGCCCGGAGGCCAAGCCCCTGCGCCTTGAGCTTCTTGACCTCGATGGCGCGTCCGTTGATCGTCGCTGGCGAGGATGCCCTCCGGCGCTCGGCCAGCATCGCCGGGACGGCCCGGCTCTGACGCTGCGCTGGCGGCAGCACCCAGCCCGGCGGCGGAGCCACTCGGCTGGCCGACATCGCTTGTTGCCGTGATGGTGTGGCGATGGGC